>VFQN01005829.1_pt1 | contig 14689 bp, 24 predicted proteins | sample 3512371 | NCBI WGS metagenome assembly VFQN01 (sample SAMN10412370, study PRJNA504923) | tailings metagenome | isolation source: Replicate 2 from Balatoc abandoned mine | place: Philippines: Itogon, Benguet | collected 2017-08-28
AAACACCGCTTCTGGTGGTCGCTGCTGCTACTGCATATGTACACGTATTGAAGTCGTTCATCTAATGGTCCACAATGACCTGGCTGTTAGCAAGCTGCTTTGGGTATGCATGCAGGGGACCTGCCGTGCCCCTGAGGTGCACGGGCAGAAGCCAAAGAACATGGCGGCACCTACTATTGGCAAAGTGTTAGCCGACTACTACTGATGGGTATTATGGCACTGGACACTCTCCCATCTTAACAACGCACCGGATGAGCATGCATGCACAAGGGCCTTTGACCATTGCGCAGTGAGCAGAGGGCCAGCACACTCGTAATGGGCCATACCGGCAGTCAAGCGTCTCATAGCGGAACCCAATGAAAGTTGAAACTCATCAGGCACGTAGCGTGGCCACCGGCCAACCACGTGTGTGCGACACCATAGTCATATACCGCGCGGTACTGGTACCTTGCCCCCCTGCCATCACCTGGGCTCCCCCGGGCAACCCCATAGCTTTCCGTGCCCACCTTGTGCAAGTCCCACACAATCCCGACGTTTACAGGGTCTGATAGCATTAGAAAACTGCATCTTTGCCTTGCTGTCCGCCATATCCCTTTGCAGTGAACGCCCCGGCCGTCCGTACATGCCTTTGGTGCCTACCAGGCATCATCAAGTAGTATTGATGGCCTTAAGTCATAATGCACAAAATTCAATCCAGATGAGCGCCCGCTGAGAGCTATGCGTCAGGTAGGGGCTCCCCTGGGGCAGAGTGTCACCCCCCACCCGTTGAGCTACTCCTGCTCTGCGTCAAACCACCCAAAACTTCGAGGTCAGTGCCCACACGTACTAGCAGTCCTGACGTCAGCGCCGCAGACATGGGCGTCCACTTGCTGTCGTTCTGCATCCTTCCATCGGCTGCATGTCCTGACGGAGGGTTGCAATGGGGAGGGTGGCTGGGTGCGTGACGACGTCGAGAACCCACGAGGTACCGGGCCAGGAGGCACACCTGCATCCAGTCAAAGCGTTAACAAGGCGTTACGGAACACCAAGCCATCTGCAGCTTGCTCCACCTGACTATGCTGCATTTCGTTGTGTGGAGACCGTTGGTGCAGCAGGCGTGGCCCCACCAAGGGTGGACCACTGTGCGCTGTCTGTGCTCACCAGCGATTCCAGCAGCTGGGCAAATGCTAGAGGCGTAACCACCTGAGCCAGCCTGGCTCGTAAGCTTCACCCATTCTCATGCAATGGCTCCCTAGAAAGAGACCATCTTGGCTGGCTTAGCCGAGGCATGCTACTCCACAGCAATCAATCAGCTGAGGCTTCGCGTGGCGCTTGCTCCCCGACTTGTTTCATATACCCGTCGTATGTCAGCCACAATAGTCGGGCTAATACGACTAACAGTAGCGACCAGTGAACGTACTTGAGCCCCCGTTGTGCAGTCGACGGCCGTTCTCGAGGCGCTGTCGAGGGCCACATCTAGCAACGCTGGCTAACGCCTACTGATAACTGCAAACTCTGTGCCGGAAAAGGTCGGTTCCACTGCTTCCTGCATTTCGGCAGGTGCCTAGCAGACGTGCAACGGACGCATGCCCAGTCCTGCCAATGCACAGATGTGCAAAAGATAAGAGGTAGCACTTCTTGTTCAATTGGATGGCGGCTGGGCGTGGGTGTAGGTGCCACGTACGCCTGGTGGGAGGCAGGGAGGGGGAGCGGGTGGCGGGGCGGCACGTGGCGGCACGTGGTACGGTGATCATGCGACTGTCGCGGAGGGGACGACACCTTCCAAGGGAACGCGAGTGTGGTAGCAGTGCGGTGCCGTACGCTTGCCCGCCTGCCGCCGCCTCGCACCTCGCTTTGCAATGTCCGTGTTTTGAAAGAAATCCGACTGAAGCAGACAACCCCCCCTGATTACAACACCCCTGCTCACGCCTGGCAGTTCCTCAACTTGCCTCAACCAGGGGAACCTCCCCTGGCCTCAACTGGCCCCCGTACGCATAGTCCTCAATGTCCAAAGCCACCTGGATACATGCAGGTGCAGTTAGGGGTTCTGACTGCACTTTGATACAGGTGAGCACAAAATAGCCCTAGGCTACTGTGGTGACACCAAGGATGGGGCTGATGCGGATCAGCCAGCGAGCAACGTCAGCAATGCGAAGAGCACCAGTGTTCAAAGCTTGCTTGATGAATACCTTGCCAGTTATAATTCGCAGGTCGCCCAAGACGCAAGGCCCCCAGTCCTCACAAGCCCAGCATGCACAGTGCGGTCACATGAGTAAAGCAAGACCAGGGAACCGAGGCCAGTTGCTCACGACTTGATACTGCGTGACACCAACGCACATGTGAGACCTGTCCGACGCTGTACATGCACATGCATTACCGTAACCTGCCCAGCAACATGCCAGGCAACTGCAGCCTTTTGCAGGCGCTCCCAAGCGGCTCATGTGGAGCCCAATGCGTAAAAATTGTGCCCGTCCCCCCACTCGTGTTGACCTGCTCTCTTACATTCTGTCCGTGCAAGTCATTGGCTCGCCGGATGGTGTAGAGCCTATTACGTCCCCGCTATGCCGTCAGCAATCTAGCGGTCATGCTTGCACGTTGCCCACCGTAATTCACGTGGCCCCCCAAGGACCGCACGTCAGCCCCGCGCACTTGAGTCCTGCGCGTCACCGCACCCGCTCATGGTGCGGAGCCTACGCGTGCACTGCTGCTGCGTGTTGGCTAGCGGAGGTCCCTCGCCGGATCCCGTGCATATCGTGGTTCGAGTCCTCCCGGATGGGTGCGTCCTCCAGCTGCCGCACCGCGCTCTTGAGCACCACCTTGGTGCGCAAGGCCTGTTGGGGCGCCGGGAGGAGCGAGCGACCGGTCAGGGAACCATCCCATCACTTAAGCTGTACGGAACCTTGATTCACGTCACGCGATTGCCCCGTGTCCCACCTCGTGCGCATTCTTGAGGACGTCCAGGTCGTTGGCGCGCATCATGGCGCAGAACTCCTCGTAGTCGATGCGCCCGTCGCCGTTCTTGTCCACCTGGGGGGAAGGAACGCGGCAACGTTGACAGCAACGTAGCGTGTGCGTAAGCGCCCTTACCCTGTTACAGTTGTGAATGTACGCAGTCAGGTAGGTACAGTGTCCTGGCAAGGTTCCGCCATAGCCCTAGCTTTCAAACATGGTTAAGACTGCTGCCGCTGCTTCATGCCGCTTGCTATGCCCACCGAGGCCAGGATGGCGTCCACGTCCACGGCCTGGTCGATGTCCTTCATGGCAGTCACCAGCTCATCGCGTGTGATGAAGCCAGATTTGTCTGTTTGTACGGCAGGAGGGGAGGAGGGGCACATCACCACAGGTGGGCCAGCAGCTACCGAGCGGACTGTTACCAAACATAGGTTAACAGTCTTGCAGCGCCAACGGCATCCACCATCATACCGTACGGCGCAACCCCCCAATCAGGCGCCCTACTATCCGCACGTACCGGTGTCAAAGTACTCGAACGCAGCCATCATGTTTTCCTCCCGGGAGAGCTTGTTGAGGTGCATCGTGGCTGCCAGGAACTCCTCGTAGTCGATCTTGGAGTTGCCGTCCAGGTCGATGTCGTTGAGGATGCGCTGCACCTGTGGTCAAGAGGGCAACGTGCGCGGGGGCCAACTGTCTGGGGGTATGTCGAAGCGCGGGGTGCCAGTGTACCAGTGTAAGGCGTCAGGAAGTCACAGAACCGTTGATACCTGCTGCGCGTGAAGAAAGAAAGGGAGTTGACCAAGCGATAGCACTGGGCACTTAATCAACCAGGGGAGACGCAAGCAGTCATGAGTTTCAGCAGCACGCAGGTGATAAGACACGCAGCTGGCACGAGCTCGCACTGATACAGTTTAGCACAGCTCACCTCGCTGAGGGCAATCTCGGCGCCCTTCCTCCGCAGGCCGTCCCGGAGCTCGTCCACCGTGATGGTGCCCGAGCCGTCGTTGTCCATCTCCTGCATCCAGAGCGGCAGGGTGGTTGCAGACTCCATTGAGGATGCCTTAGTGGCTAGCATCGCGTTACTCCCACCGTGCCAACCTGGAGTACAGCGCACAAGGTTTGCAAGGCGTACCAAGGGCGCGAAGGAGTACCGGTTCTGCAGTACCCGGCGAGGCGAGAAGAATGTGTGCGAAAGACGAACATCGTGTTTGCACTCCTCCCTTGTCGCCCCACCTGTCGCGTTTTACGCGTGCCCCACCTGAAACATCTCCCGCATGCCCGCCAGCTCCATGGGCGGCAGGCTCCGCGCGATGACCTTCAGAGCCTCGCGCTTGAGCAGGTTCATCTGGGGTGGGTTGGGTGGCCCCCACGCAACAACCAACAATAAATGCAACCTTGCAGCGGGTATCTGCCGTGCTGGCACAATGGCTGGTTTGAGCAATACCAGAGCGGCATGGCACCAACGAGCATAATGACCGCTGGCTCCATTACGGTTACGGTACAGCTGAGTACAGCATACATGACACTGGCAAGGCACAGGCAGGCGAGTTGCAGCCACCCCTTTGACCCACCTTGGTGAACTGCCGCATGCGCACGAGGATCTCGGGCACGAACGCCTCATCCGGCGCCGCACCGTTCTCCCGCATCCACGGGTGGTTGAGCACCTGCTCTGCGGTGAGGCGCTTGCGTGGGTCACGCGTCAGCATGCGGCGCACGCAGTCCTTCGCGTCCGGAGACATGCGCGCCCACAGGTCGGACTTGAGGTCCAGAGGCGCGGACAAGATGTTCTTGAAGATGGCCTGCAGCAAGCATGGGGCCGGAAGCAGTGCGCACCACGCAAGTGCAGCTCTGGTTTAACAGGCCGTACTGTCGTTTGCACGGAAACGCACCCTAGGTACTATCCCCCTGCACGGTACAGGGACACAGTTCGCCAGCCAGGAAGAGCAGATGGCAACGCCCGTCCTTTCCCCGTGCACCCTCCCGATCCATTCCTGGACAATGGCCCTGTCCTCCACACCCTGATACAGTAACGGTATCAACTCCTATGAACGTGCACCGCTGCAACCGTGTGCATGCCCATCAATCACGCAGGGCAGGGCAGCTGCAAGTGCCAGGCAGATACCTGCGTTGAGTCCCCGTGGAAGGGCGGGTAGCCGCAGAGAAGGATGTACAGGATGACGCCGCAAGACCAGATATCCGCCTCTTTGCCATAGCAGCGCTTGAGGACTTCAGGGGCAACCTGCACAGGCGAGCGTAGGCGCCGTAAGAGCTGCGTTTAGTGTGCTGGCCAGCAGACGACGGCCTCTCCTACAAGGAAGGATGCCCAAGTCCTCCAGCCTCGCTCTTTAGTCAATCAGGGCGAAGACTCACGTAAAACGGACTACCGACAATCTCGTCCAGTGTGACGCCCTCTTTGAAGAACCGTGAAAGACCGAAGTCCGTTGCTTTGATGACACCCTGCGCGGCAGGGACGACAACCTTTGCATGCACTGTGTGGATGAAAGGCAGGCCAAATGCAGGCCCAGACTAGGCTAGTGGGATACGCCCGCAGGGTTTGATCTTGGTAGGGCCTACATTGATGTGTACATAGTATAAATGCCCGCCCCCCCTCCGAGCCGATCGTACGTTCTAGTAACTTCTTTCCCCCCCCCTCCCGCTTCAGGGTGTCTCACATGCGGCCCACGCTCCGTGAGCAAAAAGTTCTCCGGCTTGAGGTCCCTGTGCACCACGTTCATCGTGTGGCAGTGGTGCACCACAGACACAATGGTTCGCATAACCTGTTGGCGAATGGGAGGGTGGGGAGAGATGGGAACGGGTGGGGGGGTGAACCTTGGAGGTCTGCTTGACCTGTGCTACCCTGCTCCTGCAGTAACGGTACCAACACGGTAGATCCACAAAATGTTGTCCTTGCAGTCCACGGTACACTCACGGCCTACCCTTAAGCTGTAGGGCATTGCCACAGAACTCCTGGTCCGCCCGCCATACGGCCTAGAGGCCCTACACACAGGCAAACGCACCTCCGCTGCTCTCCGCTCGGAGAAATGTCCAGCCTCTGCGATCCGGTCAAAAAGCTCCCCCCCGCTGCAAAGCTCCATCACAATGTGGATAAAGTTCTTGTCCTCGTAGGTGCCGCGTATGTGCACGATGTGCCTGCATACGGTTTGGCCAGTGGAGTTCACCACATGCAGCTTTACGGGGTGCAAACGGCTCCGCCACCCAACCAGCTCCCGGCAACCCTGGCGCAAGGCTAGCAGACCCGCATGTTCACGGGGCACACCCTTGCCTCACTTGTGACCCGATAGGTGGTTCATGATCTGGATCTCTCGCCGCACATCCTCCACGTCCTCGGGCGTGACAAGCTTGCGCTGCGGAACGAAACCAAGTCCAGGGGCACCGGAGTGTCGTACGGTATGTATGCACTATGTAGCACGCCGTTGTGCAACCTAGGCATGGTGTAAACCTTGAGTGCCGCAGATGCACCGCAACGTATTCACCCACCAAGAAAGGCTAGCAGGGCCAGCCCCAACCCGGCCCTCACATGAAAAGTGCCCGTTTGTGGCCGGAACTGCCAGCACGAGAGCACCCGTGCACTCCCACGGACGCCCCACCAGGCCTGTAACCTCCTCCCCCAGGCCTAAAGAGGCTTTCGACCGCCTCCTTACCCCACACACCTTGGATATGGACTTGCAGGCGAACTTTTCATTGGTCTTCTTGTCATACACCAGGTGGACAATACCGAAATTGCCCTTGCCCAGCTGTTTGTCAAAGGTATAGAACTCCCGGACATCTCCAGCTTGTTGAACAAGAGATTGGACCTTCAGCGCCTTGTAACCCTCGGGCATTGCCCCATCAGAAGACTGGCACATGCCCATTCCGCACGCCTGTCACCACCTGTCCACCTGCCACAAGGCTTCTCAGTGGCTGATGCTTTGCAAGCTGCAGTGCATCCAGAACCACATAAGGAGCAGCGTGTGATAACACGTCGCCGAGTGCTTCGAGGGTAAAGTCGTGCTATTGGGGTAACACTGTGCCGAAGGACACGGACGAACAGGGATGCCTACGTTTCGTGCTACAGGTTTCTGTCGGCAGCAAGCATGCTTTCAGGCTGAACGGCGGGCCCCACGGGCAAACTGTAGAGGCATCGAGCTGAACGACTGCAGCGACGCTCACATTATTGACCGCATGGCGAACACTTACGTTGCTTCAACGTCCTGTCAAGTCCTCTGGGGAGGCTGATGCGCGCCGAAGCAACACTAGGGCCGCATTCGTTGAAGTTTTCGTTTTATCATTTGAGTCACTGCCTCATGGAAATTTTGAAAATTTCTTAATGATGTATCACTGCTGCAGAGCAACGGGGTTGTCACGCGTGAGACTTGTCAGAGACTTGTCTGGTGAAGCCCTTTTCCGCGTTTGAGGATGTTGTGCACGAGCCCATGCAGTAGCAGTGTTCCTTCAATACTGTGCCTATGACAATCTGCGAACGCAAGACGCAAGTGTGGAGCATGGGGTCGATGGGGATTTGGGAGGTGGGGACTCCCCAGCATCACGGTCGTCAGGGGGCAGGGGGCAGGGGCTGCCGGTTGCTACCTAGAATTGCGTCTTCCCGTTATACTCACATGCATCCCTTTTTCATGCAAAGTATACGAGAATTCAGAACACAGCCCGAGTACACGGCCCGTACCCTTGTCCCCACCTGTCCCTAATCGCAACAACACATCTGGTTCATACGCCTCTATTGTTACGTAGATGCTCTTCAACTGGTTCGGGGACGCTGACAGGCAAAAGCTGTTTGCTGACGTAGAGATGGCCATGTAACACAACAGGCCCTGCACTGTCAGGCTAGCCCTCCTGGCCCTCAAGATGGCCTCACAATACAGTCCTTCCCGACGTGGAGGGTTTTGGGCCTGGTACAACTCACATCGCGCGCTTGTGTGGGGCGGAGCGGCAACGGCAGCCGTCCTGTACGCTGCGTATCGCTATTCTAGGGATGAAGAGGAAGTTGACGAGGACCAAAGCGTCTCACCCACAGCCAGCTCGCGGGTTGACCCGCCTGGCTCTCGCGCCCGAGGGCAGGGAACCCTTTCCCGCCTGCGCAACACCTTCACAAACTACTCGACCGCAGCAGCAACTCTCTCCGAGACCGCAGCGCTGGTATCGAACGACGTGCGCACTTTCCTGGCCTCGGACGCGACGGAGCTGCCACAGAGCCTTCGGCAACTGAACAAACTGTTGCAGTCGCCTGAAGTCCAGGAGACTGTCGCGACAGTTACCTCCTCCGTCGTAAGAGGTGCTGGTGTGGCGACCTGTGGTGCGCTGGGCGGTGCTGCTGGGGCAGCAACCTCGCCGCCGCTCGTTGACACTGTCATCGAGGCTGTCCTCTCGGAGCGCGGACGGGGCCTGGTGGGCATGGCGGTGGGTGTTGCGACGCGCAACGCCACCACGGCCGTGTGCGAGTTCTTGGAGCGCCGCATGGATGCAGCAACAGCGGGGGCATCGGGGTCAGGTTTTGGGCTCAAGGAGGTGCTGGACCTGCTGTCCAGTGACCAGGGCGAGCGGCTGCTGACGCTGCTGCTGACCAAGAGCATCCGGACCACTGTCTCATCGTACGTGGAGTCCACAACAGGCTACAACTTCTACAACGACATGCTGGCAAGTATCGTCAACCAGGACAACCGGGACGCGCTGACGGACCTGCTTTCGCGCGTCACAGCCTCGTTCTGCCGTGAGCTAATGATCTCCTACCGGAGAGCCACCGCTGCCAACGCCAACAGCTCTAGTAGCACCGCCAGCGGACCGACCGGATCGTCCGCGGCAGCCAAGTACGCAGCGGCCACCGCCGCTGCTGCCGCCGCCGCTGCCGCCGCTGCTGCAACATCTCACGGCAGCGCTAGCGGTGTCGTTGCGCCAAGCACACCCAGCGGAACAGCCAGCAGCTCCGCCGTGGCGTCTGCGTGCTCGAGCCCGCCCAGCGGGCCCTGCATTGCGGGAGAGGGGGCCGCGGACGGCCAAGTTGCCGCCAGCACGCCGCTGCTGCTGGGCTGTGTGGGCGGCAACGCCAAGGGCGGCCACCATGTCAGGGTGTTCGGAGGCGCAGCTCACAAGCACAACGCGGCCGGGGCGGGCAACCACAGCCTCATGGCCCGCGCGCTTGCGAGCCCCCAGCCACCGCCGGTATGGCTGCGCCAGGTGAGCGCTGGGGAAACGCGGTGCGTGGATGGGGGTGAGGCGCGGGCCGGCGCGTTATACACTGCAGGAGCACAGCGTGAGGGTACACGATGTGGTTGCAAGCATGCTTGTGGAGCTTGGCCACACCATCAATTTCTGAGCGCTGCAGAGCGTTGGTCTGATAGAGTTAACGGGCGGCAGGGCCGGGGCGGAGGTTGCAAACACATGCACGGAAGCACACTCTTGGAAGGCGGACGTTGCCTTCCTCAATGCGGCACATGTCTCATCTCAGCCTGTTGCTGCTCCCGCTGTGCCGCAGCTGGTGGACCTGGTGCGCGAGCGGGATGTGCGCAGCCTGGCGGTGGAGGTGGTGGCCAGTGCCAGCCGGGAGGCCACTCGGGGGGCGGTGGAGGGCTTCCTGCAGGTGCGTGCGTGCCGGGTGTGAGTGGGATGTCTGGGTTGTGGGGTAACCACAGAGTGGCAGAGCACCAGAGTGGGCGTGGGAGTGGGGTTAATACGAAGCAGGAGCACAAAGCTCCATTGCCTCGAACAAGAGCGGATTCCGGCAAGGAAGGATGAGATCCAAGCTGTTGCCTGCAGCCCAGTGCCCTGCGCTATACGGTACATGTCCGCCCAGCAACGGCACGGCTTCCATAGTGACTGGGCCATATTCTCTGCCCTTGACATACCGGTACGTTGTGACGCTGGCAATGGCGCCTGCTGCCTACCACAGGGCCGTGTGGCCCGATGCACTCCTTGACCCTGCGACTTCCGGACATGATGTAAGAGCAACCGTGTTTGTCCGTTGGCATCGGTTGCCGCCCGTACCTTGCTGTTTGGCCCCTGACCCAGCGCATCCCCTCACCACGCTTGCAGGGCGGCGGCAGCGTCACAGGTACTGCGTCGTCTCGGCCCGGGTTCGCCGGCTCGTTGGTGTCGCTGCCCCCGGGGCTGAGCACCGCCAAGCTGTACACCATCGCCACGCTGGCGTTGTCGCTGTGCATGTACGCGCTGTCGCCGCGCGTCATGCTGCTGTGACGCGGGTCCGCTTGGCGGCCGTACGAGGCCTCGGACGTCATGGCGCTGGGGTTGGCGGGCGGTGCCCGTAGCTGACGAGCCGCCCTAGTGCATGTTGCCGGCACTGCGCGCGCGCGACGCGGGGGTTTGAGGTGTGTTTGGTGTGCTTAGGCGCTGCAGCCAAGCGTTTTTTGATCAACGGGATGAGCATGACTGCAAGTTATATCGGTTTTATCCGCTGGGTGCGTGTTGTTGCGTACGTGTGCTGGGTGGACCTGGTGCGGCTGCTGCAGCAGTGTATCTGCGCCGCGGTCTAAGGTTTGCCTCGCCCCTCGACGCCAGCCCGACTTTGCACGTTGCGTGTGTCGTGGGTGTTGCCGTAAAGTGTTCATGCCGTTTCACTGGCGCAAACTGTGTTTTGACCCTACCTACAGACATGCGTCAACAGATGTGGCAGGGGCAACTCGCATTGAGTTCCCTCGCGTCCTGTGTCATCGACTACGAGCATTCTCGCTGCGTGCTAGTACCATGGGTGACTCCAATTCACCGGGATGATGCCGCTGAACGCGGCGGCTTTGGCTTGTCACCTTCACATGCTACTTGAGGGTTAAAAGGCTACTTGCATGCTACCGGCAGGTAGGGCACGCCGCCGGAAATGGTAGAACGGCGAGGTGTCCGCACAGATGAGAGCAGATTAGGGTGAGGTGACGTTTCCATTTCAGCACCGTGTATGACAACGGTTGTGATCTTACTGGCAGGTGGTGGGTAGTGTACGCCTCACCTGAGGGGGGCATGGTGCTTTGCTTTTGGTGGTTGTTAGGCCTCTGCATAGGCCATTCAGAAGAGGTCGGTAGCGGCTGAAATCCTAAAGCGCAGCTCAGTTACGTGCTCTGCTGTAATTAGGGTCACGACATGCCGCTCTCCTGCCACATTGAAACTCGGGGGTGGCAGGGTGGCACACAGCCGTGCACCGAGCGGCGGGGGCTTGGGGAGCGGGGCACGGTTACAAGCTGACCGGCATGTTGCCTGCCGCAGGACTGGTTCGCCTCCATCAAGTGCACAGACTAGGTTGGTGCTGGTTGGTTGGTTGTTTAGCAAGGCCAAATCACGATCAGCAGCAACCCACGCCCACAAAGCTTTTCCCCAGAAGGCTGGTCCCAAAAGGTGGCGCGCCACGTGGATGACGTCACGAGAGCCAGGCGATCGCAACATAGTGGGTTGCGTCGTGTACCGGGCGTGAAGTAGCTACCGTAGTGGAAAGGAGCGTGGTAGATCCCGCCCATGCGCCTGCTGGCAGCTGGGCGGCACGCCGCTGAGCACACGGTCGTACGAACGGGTTGCAGTACTGGTTTAGACCGTACGGATCTGGGCTCTGGAAGGGGACCAAAAACTGTAAATCCATACATATGTATGGATAGACCGGTACGCGGCCGTTGGGCTGGCTGAAGAGAGTCCCTTGCAGGGCTGTATGCTTGGTGCGGTACGTTGGTAGGGCTGTCGAGTGTCCCTCTGAAATTCCTGGCTGATGGTTTCGGTACCTGGTGCGACACCAAGAAGGGGCCCTTCGCAAGGCTGCAGCAGGAACGAGCAAGGAAGCGGCATGCCTCATCCCTGCCCCACTCCTAGCATACTGCCCGAGATTGTGCGTACCAGTAGTTGCAGCTGGAGGAACCCCGCCGAACCGCAGGAAACCCCGAATACCGTAGGTCATGGCCGTTTGGGACGCGGGCCTTACAGGTACCGTATTGCCGCGGAGTCCTTCGGGCGCGCGCGTTGCCAAAGTGAACACGCGCAGGTCGCCCAACAGCAGCAACCATGCAGAACTGGGGCAACCCATGCAGCCATGCAGGAACCGAAGCCCTTTTCAAAGGTGCCCATACGTAAACGACCACATACCGGTTTGCAGCGGTGAGTAGGTCCAACACGCGACTTACAAACCAAGCCCGAGACAGCTCCTGCAGCTTGTTCATTGGAGTCCCATGAAAACCACCTGATGAGTACATGGGGCCCAGCCCTTTCGCGGAGGCCACACTGACCCCGCTTCCCGTCAGTACACGCATGCGTATAGAACGCAACCGTAATCGGACTCCACGGGCAGCACTGACAGCGTTGATTGCGTTGGCAACGAGTGGTGCAATGTCGGTTACTCTCCATGCAACAACCGTAGCCGCCCGACACCTGACCATTGTACCCTCCTGGCGTGCATCCGGCGGACCGACGTCAGGCATTTAGTTCTCCTCCTATGATTCCCTTACTGTGCCGGCTGAGCCACGTCCGACAGCATGTTGGCATCAAAGGTTGCCGTCTGGTAGTCCACAAACTGCCACCCTGAGCTTGTGTTGAGGAACCTGCAGCAACGCGCACAGGAATGATACCGGTAGTGTGGTTGCAGGACAACGGTCTTGACCGCCGACAGCCTTAACACCGGTGGAGTTACTTGCACGCCGACATGCAACATCTGCATGCAGCCAGCAGGGCGTCTTCCCCGAGGTGACATGTACAGTCCCACCTACGGTCGCTCCCCACCTGCTACGCTCCGCTGTGCGGCTCCAGTCCGTGGTGCTCTTGAGCTCCTCCTCCGTCAGGGGGGCCCCGGGGGCGGAGCGCTTGCGGGACAGGTACTCGTACGACACATAGCTGCATATTGTACAGGAGTAAAAGGGCCGATGAGCTATGCAACCTGGCGGCAAAACGGTAGCCATGAACCAGGACACCTTCAGCATCCTAAACATCGTTGAGGCAGAGTTCTGTGCAAGTCGGACACTTGAATCAAGTTCAAGCGTTCGCAGTGTTTGTGATCAGGAGGAGCTCCCATTGTCCTGATAGCTGGCCACGTGCCACAAGCACGTGCATAGCCAGTCCATGTCACGTCCTCACCCCTCAAACTCGTTATCTCCGGGCTCGCTCTTAAGGATCTTGAGCCCAGTGAATGCAAACTTGTTGCATGCGGTGGCAATGTCCTCCCTAAGCCGATCGGTTGCGCCACCTGGAGTGGGAACCTGCGGGATGCGCAGCAGAAGCATGCACACGGTTTACGCTGCCCGGTTTGGCCCCACCGGTTCGCAACCCCCCAGGCACTAGAGGAGCGCAAGACCTACAGGTTGGCGCAGCAACGCTGCGCTTTGTCCGAAGATACCTGGTAGTGGAAGATGTGGTAGTCTGGGTGTGTGGTAGACACCAGGAATTCCTGCTGCCCTTTCCTGTGCAGTGGAGGGACGGAGTGCACGCAGGGTAACGAAACGTGTCTACGCAACGCGGGCACGTAGCACATGAGTTCTGCCTCCATTCCGGTATACGTGGTGCGAGTACACGAAAGGCACCTATGAGACGTTGTCGACCAGGTTGGTAGGCCGAGGCACATGGGATACTGAAAACCCCCTGCTCCTGCCCCTGCCAACCCCTGCCTAGCCGTGACGTGGTCCCACGTTTGCACATTGCTCAACCCCGACATACCCCATGCTTGTCCACACTTACACGTAGGCCGTGAACCGCGCCCGCAAGGTGGTCTCTGGCGTGCCCGCGGAGGCCGACCCGTTATGCACCAGCTCACAGCAGTTCTGCGAAGCGACGCCAGCCTTTCAGTACGACCAGGTCTTTCAAGCTTCCAAGTTGTCAGCGGGCTTGGCCGCCCGCAAGTATAAGCCCATGTCATAAGCTAGCAGCTGAAGTACACTGTCAACGTTCGGCCTGCAACACTGACCTTGTAGGCCTTTCCACTCTGGCATGGGCATGGCTCTGGAGGTGTCGCGGGTTGCTTGCTTTTCGGTGGCGCCTTCGGTGGCCTCGCCACGCCGAAGCCTTTGGCCGCCGCGACACAGAACGGCTTACGCTGTGGCGCACATTGCCGTATCCCTTTCAGCTGGCCAATCATCCTAGCAGTACTAAGGCAGCCGCGTCAGAAACTCCCAACAGCGCCTTTGCCGCAATGCACTTGTGCGTTGTGGAACTCTAGGCGGCTGTCTGGAGCAAGAAATAGTCGAGCTATTGTTATAACGTACTTGCCAGTACCCCATAAATCTGATGGTTGGTGGGCACTGCAGTTGTTGTGACCGTTGTGGGCGGTTCGATGGTGCTTCTGCGTGCCACCCCTGTGGCCGGCCGTCGCCCTGGCCATTCTCCGCAGCCTCCATCCGGCCGCGCATCCCCTGTGCCTGTTGGCGGACCGGCGGCCTGGCGTCCCTACGGTCCTGGGCGCCCCCGTCCCTGGCACCTGCCCGGCGCTACGGCAGCTTGTGGGTGCCCTGCGCGCCTTGCCCAGCGTCTCCTCCCAGGGCTTGGACCCAGGGCCCTGGTGCCTGCATGCTCCGCTTTGGGGCAACCCCCTCCTGCTGTCTCAGGCTGGTGACAGCGGCCTGGAGGCGGACTTTCCGGAGCTGGCCTCTGTGGAATCGCTGGTCACCATCGGGGACGCAGTACGGACATACCAGGCTCTTGCCTTCGCCCGGCGCCAGCTCGCTTCTCTCGCCCCGGGTGCGCAGCTGTCGCCTGCAGAGTCTGTTCAGCTTAGCAGGGTTTACGGCCATCGTGTTGTGCGTAGCCTTTGGCGTACCGTCCCGCGGCAGCTGCATCCTAGCGT
>VFQN01005833.1_pt1 | contig 14675 bp, 18 predicted proteins | sample 3512371 | NCBI WGS metagenome assembly VFQN01 (sample SAMN10412370, study PRJNA504923) | tailings metagenome | isolation source: Replicate 2 from Balatoc abandoned mine | place: Philippines: Itogon, Benguet | collected 2017-08-28
AGTGGCACTGAAAAGGGGCCACAGTCGATTGAGACGCAGCAGTGGTGAATTTTGGATGATGATGATGATGATGATGATGAGAGGTCAAGCAAGTTTTCTCCTTTCCAGTAAATGGGCATGACAATATTGATAAATATGGATATGTCAAGACTCCCTGTTACGAGTCACGGTTACAAGTCCATCCTCAGCACACTTTAAGTTAGTTGGCGCGTACGGTCTCCTTAACGCAGCTTGAGCCGGTCAATATGGCACATGCAGGCATAGTACATGATGAGATAAGAGAGGGCAGCGTGCACTTATCATTAGGCGCGACGAAGGCGTACAATTGTCAGTTTGTGACAGGTCTTGACACTTCTGGCCGAACCACCTCCAATGAATAAGGCCACCCCATGAAGATGCATGATGCTTTCAAGGCACACGCGTTGTTGCCTCATGCTGGCAATGTTGGTGCTGCTGCTGTCGGGGGCCAAGGTGGCCACGAGCAGCTTGGCGTCCACCTGCCCAGCAGCATCGTTCCACAATCAGTAAGTACTATTTGGAAACTACTTTAGCCACCAAGGGTGGTACCGAGGGTGCAGACCGCGCCTGCAGTCTACTGCAGCGAAGTGCCCGAAGTGCCCGTTGGCCAGGCAGCAATTGCATACCAACTCTACACGGCATGGGAAACCATAGAATATTAGAAATATTCTAAAGCGCTTAGGATGCCTGTGATACTATTGTGGAACGCGCAACTTTTCAAGCAGCTTGCACTGCGCTTGTGCAAACGTGCATCTAAGCGATAGTGCGTAGGAGCAGGAGCAAAACACCAGTCCTGCTGTCGTATACGCATACGTCCAAACTTGGTGCGAGTTCACAACGCCGTCCACTACGTCCTAACCGTGTCGCCGTGTTCCGGCTCTGTCACCTTCCACCTGCCTTCCACGCTTTTCCCTCCTTTGCCTGACAGCTGCCTCGTCGCAGAATCACCCCCCGCCCCCACCACGTGCCCCCGCCCTTCAGGTGCGGGGGAACGGTCAGCCGAGCGGAACGCCGAATCCAAGCCTGGCGCACAGCCCTCACCTGCGCCACGATCCCCGACCACCCAAACTCCACAACCACCGAGCCCCAGGAGAAACCAGGCCCACCCCAGGATCCGGAGTCAGCAAATGTGCTTGTAGCAAACGGCACAGGGCCGGGCGCAGCAGATCTGTACTTTTCCGCAATAGCGGCTTCCACGTCTGAGTTTGTGCGTGCGCACAACATGACGGTGACCTTGAGCCCAGTCACCACACGTGGTTACGGACCTGCTGGCCTGGACCTGGGGCCCCTGCCCACCCGGGAGCTGCCCGGCCCGGCAGACTTCATGTTCGTGAACGCTCAGGTGAGCGAGTGGTAACCGGATAGGGTCCAATCTGGACCAAGTTCACCGGCTGTGCCGGCAGCCGCCTGGCCCGTTGATTGGACTCGGTATTGGCTCACATTTGAGGAGAAAATCACGCCGAACGTGCCAGGACGCATGGAATGGCAACAGTATATATAGGATGTACCTGTCGTTGCCAAAATAGGCATATCTGTCGTGTTGTCTCCCTAGCAGTAGCTAGCGTGTCTGCTGGCAAATTGCATGTTGTGGGTCTGTGCAGACCAACACTGCTGCGACCCTGATCCCCTGTGCACATGCCAAAAGCGCCCGCGGGTGCCGTACACAGGCCCTGGCGGAGGGACAGGCCCGTGGGTCGTTCCTGGATCTGCGGCCGCTGCTGCAGCGGGAGCCAGCCTTACGGATCATGGACATACTGCCCAAATGGAGGTAAGCAGGGGAGGTAAGCTCACTGGAAGGTCAGAGGATTCGGGCTACCCGAGGACTGTACGACCCAGTCGTCGCAGCGTGCAGTCGCAGGCACAGATGGGAGTTCGGTACCGTTTGCTGGCAGGGGAGCTCCCCTGGTTGCTGAGTGCCATACGTGCTGCTGAAGTCGCGGCACAGCAGAGGACGCTACCGCATTGTACTTGAAATTGGTGCTCGGGGGTGCTGGGGAGGCACTGCAGCGCTTGCGGGCGGGTGGGGACTCCGTCCCATCCTTGGCATCCATGTGATCGGGAAAGGCTCCGCGCGCGTGGGCAAATGAGGTACCGGTGGCAGGTGCCCATCCACCGCCTACCTGCTGACCTGTTTTTCACCCTTTCCGCACAGAACGCTGGCGGTACACAGCTACACTGACCCCCACGCTACCTGTGCGCCTTCGTTCTGTGTTGACCCGTGTCGTGCATTGCCGTACCGCCGACACGTGTGGCACGCGCAGGTACGCCATGTCGCCCGCGTTCTCCGGCTCCTTCACGGCCGTCCCGGTGGTTCTGTCCACGCGCCTGCTGCACTACCGGCGGGACCTGTTCGCGCAGCACCAGCTGCCGCTGCCGCACACCTGGGAGGACGTGCTGCAGCTGGCTGAGTGGAACGCAGCAAACAACGTTACGGAGTACGGCTTCTGCTTCGACTCGTCCACGGGTGGGTAGGGTGGCACAGGCGGGCTGCGAACCCGAGGAACGACAGGGGAGCGCAAAACAGCTTGGTTGCCGAGTATGCGCTGTAGCCGTCGTCCTGCAAACTCGAAACGTTGTCAGGTAGCACGCATGAGCGTATGCGCCCTGTTGTTGGCTGGTCCGGTTCCTGCTTTGAACTCGGCATAGCCGAATCTTCCCCATTTTGCGCCATGCACTTGTACACAGAGGTACCGTACGCGCCTGTGTTGTGCTGCCCACCTGCCGCCCTACCTGCAGCCTGCGGCGGGAGCGACAACTACGTGTCCTTCATCCTCAGCTCCATCGTCCAGGCCCGAGGGCCCAGCGACGGCACGTGGTAGGTAGCCGCGCAGACGTAGGGTACAGGGACGTACAGGGACTGTGGACTTCACACTTGAGCACTAGTCCTACACAGGTACCATGCGGAGCCCCTGCAGTGCATGGAGGTTACATGCCTGCTGATGCAGGGACTGGCGTCTTACGGCAATCCTTGTCATAAGGACCCACATCGCCCCACTCCTTGCCGTGCCCCAGGTTTGACCCCTCCACGCTGCAGCCGCTGTTCCTAGGCGCCGCCATGCGCAGGGCGCTGCAGCTGGCGGCGCAGCTGAGGAGCTACAGCGTGCCGGACAGTGAGCAGATGGGGGCAAGCGGGTTACGCATTGGACTGGAAACGGGGCGTCGGCCTGCGAGTTGCAGCACAGTTATACTTGGTCCCTGGTCGCTTTTCCTGCTTTCGTGATTCGGGTTCGGGCAACCGGGTGTTCCCCCACCACCTATGCTGCCCATCATGCGCAGTACAGTTGAACCGTGTGTGGCGTTCCGTTAGTTAGTTAGTAGTTAAACCGTTCCGCATTGCGGCGCAGGTATGCAGTGCAACGAGTTTGTACAGGCGCTGTACGTCCAAGGGAGGTGCCTCATGGCCTGGGGCCCTCCCCTGCTGTTCAAGGTAGGGGTGCCGTGAAGGACTGCAGTTGACACATTGCAGGGGGTGTATCTGACGCAGTAGCGGAATGCAGCCGGAGAGAGCGCCTTAAGCACTATGGGCGACGAATAACCCAATGGGTCGGCCTTACTGCGCCGTGCTGGACTGTGCCGTACCGAAGGCAAGATTGGTGCGGGTGGTAAAAGCACCAGGCCGCGTGGGTCCATGAACAGGCTCAGAAGGCAAACACTGCATTTATTGGTTCGCGGCCTCCAGCTTCATCAATATTGCACGTGTCTCCTGAACTTGGACAAAAAGCACTCGCTGACCACTTGCTACTGCCGTACACCCTCTCACAGCTCGGCAGCCACGTGTCTGTTGGCAGCCCCATGCGCGGCCGCACGGGCCTCCTGGCCACGCCCGGGTCCGCCCAGGTGCTGGACCGCGGCACGGGGCAGCTGGCGCCCTGCACACGCGAGCGCTGCCCCATGGCCACACCCGTGCAGCGGCCCGACGGCAGCGAGGTGCTGGTCAACAAGGTGACGCCGGTGGATTCGGCGTCGTGGGCCATCAACGCGTTCTCGCCGCTGGCGCGCCAGGCGGTGGCGTTCGTGTACCTGGCACGCGTGATGGGCAGCGAGAACCACAAGCGGCTGGTGCTGCAGCTGAACGGTGCGTGCGTATGCGTGGAGCGCATAGCCTGAGCAGCAAACCACATTCACTAAGCATGCCGTACCGATCCAGGGCGACCTCCTGTAGTTGCAATCCTTGCAACAGCCCTCACGTGCCCTCACGTGCCAACGCAGAAAGCCTGCTTTAGGGTCAGCACCCAATGGCGTACCGCGTGGCATTAGCCATGGCATGTAGCGTGCTGCTTGCGAGTCTTCCTGTCATTCAACTTGTCCATGCGTCTGTCGCCCCCGCCCCCGCTTTCCTGCCCCTCTTGCCCCACGCTCCTGCTGCCCCCAGAGCTGCCCCCGCTTCGCACCACCGAGCTGCGGCTGGAGGACTGGGTGGCGGCCGGCTTCGAGCGGGGGGACGCCGCCGCCTTCCTGGACCAGTGGCAGGCCTCGCTCAACGCAGGCAACGTGCTGTACGAGCTGCGGCTGCCGGGAGCGAGCGACGTGCAGTAAGACATGGCCGGGGGACGTCTAGAGCACCCACGGGACTGCGCCCTGTGCGTCATAGCACGCCAATGGCATTACTGGGGGATAAGGGGCCCTTTCGTCTCCGGCCTACCGCTGTGCATGGGCCGATAAGCTTACCAGCGCCTTGCCCCGCTCCCTGCTGCGTGCAGGGGCATCATCCAGCGCGCTGCGGACGGCGTGCTGTTCGTCGGCGGGCCCCCGGAGGCAGTGCTGGCAGAGGCGCAGGAGGAGGTGAAGCAGTACCTTCAGGTGGGCGAGGCAGCTGGACATCTTACATTTTTCCTCTCTCGCGGCCGCCTGTAACGCTTCAACTCCATGCAGACGTTTGCTGTTGCATAAGACCCACCGGTTGCTCCGCATGTCGTACTGCCGTCCTTCGTGTCCCCTGCCGCGCACTGTCAACGCCAACGACGCCAACGGCGAACGCCGTCCCATCACAAACTTGCTGTTTGCCTACAGCGTTATGATCCAGACCAGCTGCTACAGCTCTACCGGCAGTCCCTGGGCATCGTTGACCGGTCCCCTGCCCACGTCCCGGTGAGAACCACGGCCTTGCAAAGTCAGCTGGCATGCTTTGTCATTCCACAAGGGCCTTCACTTGGTAACACTGTGTAACAGTAGCCCTTGTACATTTGGATACCAGGGCAGGGTTTGGTACCCACTGGCACCCACCGGCGCCCACTGGTACGCACTAGTACTCAATTGTATCAGCTTGCTGACTCGGATGGGAGCCGCTCGCTTGCCAGCAAAGCACAGGGGCACCACGGCCAAGGGCACGCTTTGAAATAGGAGGGCTTTAAGCCCTGTACATCTCGACGGATGCACCTCCCCCGCAGGTTGCCAGCTCCGGGCGCAACAACCAGGGTGCCGGTGTGGCGCTAACGGTGGGGCTGGCGGTGGGCCTCAGCACCGCCGCCGCCATCTGCGCTCTCGTGGCTGTTTGCGTCTGCTTCCGCAGCTGGTCAAGCAAGGTCGGCGCACGCAGCGACAGCAGTGCATGCCAGCAGGCCCCCGGCATCGGGCCTCGCACCACCCTCCTGGTCACAGGTGCGGTAGTGGTCTCGCCCCGATAACGCTAATAACTCTTCTTGCTTACAGCGCTCACCGGTCACTTCTCGCTTACAGTACCGGTAACAACGTTTTGCCCTGCGCTTGATGCAACACTACAGTCCAGGTCACAGCTGCTTTGCAGCGTGGACACGACTGGAAGTTGGCACCCTGCGGTGCCAGTGGCTCGTTGCCCCGGTGTTGCATGTTAGTACTGGCTTGGTGGCCCGTCATAAATCTGGGGATCCTTCCGCCGCACCGGCACTACTGACGTGCAGACATCCAGGACTCTACCAACCTGTGGGAGGGGCTGCCGGCTGAGGTGTGCGACACGGCGGTCAAGCTGCACCACCGGATCATACGAGAGCTGCTGGTCGCGCACAGCGGGTGAGCGCGGGGAGCATGCGGTGCCTCTAACGCGCGTTCCATAAAACTCGTCAAGGCCATACGGCTGAAGAAAGCTCACGGCTATAGCACATTACGGCGAGGGCGCCACCCCTTAGGAGCCTATGGGCGACAAGTCGTGATTGGCACTAGACCGCCTACTTGCTACATAACGCGTGCCCCTCGGTGGGTGTAAGAGACCCGTTCCCGATTGACTGCTATCAGCTCACCTCGTCACCTGCCGTACACAGGTACGAGAGCGCCACGGAGGGCGATTCCTTCATCCTGGCGTTCCGCGACCCGTGGGACGCCCTGCGCTTCGCCCTGGCGGCGCAGGACGCGCTGCTGGCCGCGCCCTGGCCGCAGCAGCTGCTGGACAGCGACGTAACGCCCACGCTGGCAGTGTCGTACAGCCACATGCAGTACAAGCGGTACGCGCCGTGGATCTCCTGCACACGCCTGCTGGCGGCGATGGGCAAGCGGGGTGGCGGCGGCGGAGGCGGCGGTCAGCGCGCGGGGCCGCAGCCCGGTGGCCCTGCCCCGGCCCCGCTGCCCGGCCTGGGGCCAAGCATGGAGGATGCAGGGGAGGCCTCCACGGCGTGCCATTACAAGCGGACGGGGACCGGCATCTTAAGTAGCCCTGCAGTGTCGGACCGGGACTCTCCCCCTGAGCAACAGCAGCAGCTACTGCCGCCTCGCCCTCAGATGGCCGAGCCGCAACACCAGCGGTCGGCATTTCAGAGCATGCACCTGTCAACTGCATCTTTGGCAAGCTTATGGAACCCCGTGGAGACCCAGCTGCAGGTGTGCGCAGGCCAGGGCCCCATTAACCGCTGCGGGAGCAACCCGCTGTCGGCGGCCGGCGGATCGCTGGTTTGCACCGTGCCTTCCGGTGCCATCGCTGGAGACGGCCGTGCACTGCCCTCAGGCGGCAGCACACCTCTGCCAGTGTCCCCAGTCGGCTGCGGAAGCGACGGTGCCATACTGTCACCCCACCACTGGACCTCCCCCAACATGATCTTGACCCGGCCCACCCCACGCCACAGCGGCTTCAGCCAGCCCAACCCTCCACAGCACCGGTGCAGCTTAGGCGCGGACGATCCTCCTCCCAGCCCCACTCCGCTGTCTCCGTTCCACCCGCCGCCACTGCCCCCAGCACGACAGCGGTCTTCCCCGACTTCCCTGCTGCTGTCCACTGCCATGTTCGACCGGACCAGCAACAACGCCTCGCTAACCCACGCACAGGGGAAGCAGCTGCCTAGCCACCAGCCTAGTCACAAATCTCTCTTCAACCGTAGTAGCTCAAGGGTGCTACCAGAGGCCATGTCCACCGGAAGCAGCAGGCTGCCAGCGGTGCTGGCGGCTAGCCCATCGGAGGAGGTTGGCTCGCAGCTGCCGTCCCAGGAGGACTGCACATCCCCGCGCATGCCACGTGCACGGCAGCACGTGCAGGCCGCGCCTTCGGGCCGTAGCCTACTGCTGAACAGCAGCGGCATCAGCAGGGCACAGCTGCACGTGGGTGGCGAGGTGGATGAGGCGGAGGCGACGCTGCCACTGCTTCAGGTGCTGCGCAGGGTGTTCCCTGTGGCAGCGGCCGCGCCGCCGGGGGACGAGGCGGAAGGGGTGGCCACCGGCAGGGGACGCCGGGTCATCTTCAGGTGCGGCTTGCATGGTTTGCATGAACTTGCCAGCCCGCAGTGGCCGCATGCTGTAACGCAGGGATGCATGGCTTGTGCATGGGGCGTCTCGGCTTGCAGTGCAGGGGCCTGCATTTGCAGAGGTCATCGGCTGAGGGCAGTTGTATAAATTGTTTCTTGAATCCTGTCATTGAGGCCCTGAACCTGGATAATTTTGTTGCTCGCAAATGCTACGCTGCAGGGGCCTGCGCGTGCGTATGGGTCTGCACAGCGGCGTGCGGCACGACGGCGAGATGCAGTACAACCGGGCCAGCCAGCGCACCGTGTACCGCGGAGCCGTGCTGCACGTGGCCAAGGCGGTGGGCGACTTCGGGCAGGGAGGGCAGGTGGCGCTGAGCCCGGCGGCGCTGGCGGCGCTGGGCCCGGGGCGGCTGGCGGCGGAGGGCGGCTGCCTGCTGCTGCACAGCGGGAGGCACCTGGTCAAGGAGGAGATGCAGGTGTGGGGTGCGTGCGTGGAGCAGGTGCTTGTGCCACCAACGGTGTAGACGTACCGCTGCAATGGTTTTTATGTATCTCACTGGCTGGCCGCTGCTCCGCGGCCCTGCTTTACTTGACATGCCGCAATCTCTGGGCAGCCAGTTGCTGTTGCCATGGCCCGTGGCCCTGGCAGAATCCTAGCATGAAAAGTTTGTTGTCACGGCGCCCCGTTGGCATGCTTACCCCTTGCAGATGGACATCTTCAGCGTCTTCCGGCCCTCCCTCCTGCCACGAGCGTGCTACTTGCCGGAGCCGCGCTCGATCCGGGCAACGGTAAGCCACGCTTCCCTTGAGCGCACACCACTTTGCGGCAGCAGATGTTGCGACAGCAACGCGCTATGGCACCTGGGCACCGTGTGTCTTATGACCTGCGGTGTCACGGTATTATCCCTCCGTCCCCTTCGATCGAGCGCTACAGTTGTTGATGAACAAAAGGCTTCATCCCCTCACTGCATGTCTTCGCAGTCCCCCGGCTGCCTGTCCTCCCCGCTGGGGCACGTGGCCGTGGGCGTGGCGCAGCTGGACGACGCCCTGCATATGGGCGGCTGGGGGCTGGAGGTGGCGGCGCTCAGCCAGCGCTGCACGAGGGAGGTGGCGGCGTGGCTGGCGGCGGAGCACAAGGGCTTCCTGGTGGGTCTCAGGCAAACAGTACAAGGGGCCTCGGTCTGTGCCGCAACGCCCAAAACCCTCCCGGACGAGCCTGCTCCAAGTCCTGTTGCCAGTCCGACCACGATTAATGAAAGTGGCCCTCCCGCTGCCCGAGCGCAGCTGCCCACTCGCCCGGGCACGCTGGAGGCCGTGTTCAGCTGCCCCTGGGACGCGGCGCGCTGGCTGCTGGAGCTGCAAGAGGCGGTGGGGCCCATGCGCGCACGACTAGCCAGGGAGCTGCACCGGGCGGCGCAGGGCAAGGGGTGGAGGTCAGGGGCAGGCGGCGGCGGCCAGCAGCAGGAGGAGCGAGAACTCACGTTTGCGATCCTGGCGGTGGGTAACGGTTGCTTTACTATCGTATCGCACGTTGGGCCGTGCTTGTGATTGTAAGGAAAGAGGGCTTGTTGTAGCTGGCGCGGGGCGCGGAGCCACGTGGGGCCTTGGAGCTGACAATGCTATTACAATGTGCTCCTGCTCAGCTGTTCACGGTGCACGCAAGGCGTGCCATTGCGCGTGTCTTAGGTTCGTTCGGCGAGCTGTTCCCCTCTCCTCCGTCGCCCCCTAGGAGGAGGATGACTTGCCACTGGTTCTGACCCGCTCCCCGCACCCCTTACACCCCTACACCTCCGTCGCCCCCCAGGAGGCCCTGGACAAGGGCGATGCCGAGCTGCGCGTCAAGGCGGGCCTGGACGTGGGCCCCCTGCCCGCCATGCTGGCGTACGACGGCAGGCTGTCGTACAGTGGCGCGCCCGCCAAGGCGGCGGCGCACCTGGCGGCGCACGCGCAGTGGGGCGAGCTGCTGGCCAGTGTGGCTGCCGTGCGGGACATGCTGCCCGGGGTGAGGGCGGGCGGGCGGGACGGTGATCGCCAAATGCCACCAAGCTTTTGCCTTCCTACGTCCCTTATGCCACAGTACCGGTACCGGAACCCCATCCTGGCTGTGTCTCACGGCTAGCTGGGGTTATGGTGCCGTATACGAAGTGCCTGCGCTGCCTACGTGGGTATAGCTTGATCCCCTGCCTGCTTGCACGCCTTGCGTGCAGGGTGACGCGACCCGGTGCACCATTGAGGCCGAGGCCGAACGCCTGCTGACAGCCGCCGGCCAGACGCTCTCCTCCCCCCAATCAGAGCGCAGCCGGGGCCCGCCGCGACGCCGCCCCACCTTCACATCTGCCTTGAACCAGCTGGTAGCAGGTATTTCCGGAACTCCAGCTCCGGAGCTGCCCGCTGGCCAGCCTGCACCCGTCCCACAGGGGTTCGGGCGCACGAGTGCCCCTGCTTGCGGCGGAGGCATCCGACGCGTCGTCAGCCCGTGTCTGTCACGTGCCGCGAGCGCGGCTCTCGAGGCCACGTCCGAGCTGCCCAGGTCCTGTGACACCACGCAAAGCCTTGCACGGTCGCAGACATGCGTTGCTGTGTTGGAGGGTGGGGGCCGTGCGGAGGGCCTGCGAGCCGCGCTGGAGCAGCACCTTTCGAGCCGCAGGCCGTCCACCGGCACGGGTGTTGTGCCCTCATTGTGCAGTGCGGGAGATGGGCCGTCGGGTGTGGGTGTGGGTGTGCCGGCGGGCGGTTCAGGTGCTCCTGAGATCCTGAGATCCGCGCCGCAGGATGTGGAGGAGGACGCGTCTGGGCTATCAGAGGTGATTGATGCATGGGAGGCGGCGAGGAGGGCCAAAGGCGAGAGGGATCGGCAGCTGAAGCTGCAGGAGGAGAGTCAGGACGCGGCGCTAAGACACCTACAGCTGGTGTTACAGCAGCCCAGCCTCATCCGGGGACACACGGGCGGTTTGCAGCACCTGCAGCAGCCCTTGGGCAGCTGCTCAGCGGTCAAGCGGACGTTTCGGAAGTTGTTCCGGGCGCTGGCGCCACAGGGCTCGTTGGGCGGGATGCCCAGCGGCAGCGGCAGCGCGCGGCATAGCGGCAAGCGGACGCCCAGTGTGGCGGGCAGCGCTGCTAGCAGGGCTACGTCCTCCGTGATGGGCAGCAGCAGGCAGCTTCTGTTTACCCACAACGATGCCTTTATCTCCAGCACGGGGCAGACCGCGGAGCTCGGCAGTACGGGAAGCGACGGGGTGGCGGTGGCGGCGGCAGCAGCGGGTGGCGGCGGAGCTATCGCAGTGGCGGCAGCAGCAGCAGCGGGGTGCAGCGTCGAGCGCACGGCAGGGTCCTCTGGCGGCAGTGCAACCCCCGAGCGGCCTTCCCCGCCCAGGACCGGCTCCCTCCTGGGACCGCTGCGCAGCCGGTTGAGCGCCCACAGCGCTCAGTCCTCTGCGCTTGGGAGCCCGACTGCGAGCCCAAACGCTGCAACTCGCATGGCCCTGCAGGGGCTGGTGACGCTACCTGTCGGACGCGCGGCCGCTGCCCGGCAGCCCGTCTTCGCGCGTCGGTACCATGCGGAGCGTCAGCAACCCCTGGAGTCAATCCTAGACGAGGGAAGCCACAGGCCTGAAGGCTCAGTCCACAGCGGCAGCTTCGCCTTAGGCACCCTGGAGCTGGCGGACGCCCTGCTGCAGCCGCCAGGGAAGGGGCCAGGGGAGGTGGCGGCAGCAGCGGCTGCCGCGCCTGTGCCCGCCCCGCAGGTGCCTCCCGCCGGGCGGTCTGGGACCAAGGGCTTCACTGTCACGGTGCCTGCCGGCTCTGCCCCGGCCGGCGCACGGGAGCAGATCTCCCTTGCACCTCCGTTGCACGGTGCCGCCGTTCGGCCCCTGTCCGGCCAGGCACCGCGTCTGTTCGTAGAGGAGGGGGAGGAAGCTGCGGGGAAGCTGGGTGCCGCGCCTACATCCGACGGCGCCACGCTTGCACCCCATCCCGCGTGCGACACATCCTGTGAAGCGGACCTAGTGCTCCTGGCGCGCAGCGACAACCACCAGCTATCACCTGGGCCTGCGTCCCGGGGTGAGACTGACGGTGCGATCATGGCTTATAGCACGGGGCGCAGCAGTGCTCACTCCGTCAACTCCCGGACGTCCGGTACGGCATCCGGTACGGCCAGCGCTGGCCTGCCCGTTGTGTGGCCGGTGCATCCCGGCGGCCTGGTGGCAGCCAGGCGCTCCAGCGTGGGAGGCCCCGACGACCCATGGGTCAGTCCTAGGATGTCAGCTAACGCCCGCGGCAGCGTGTCCGAATTCGTACAGAGTACGGAGCTGGTGGAGCTGACTGCCATGCACATCCAGCAGGATGGCGTGCAGCTGTCGGAGGCGGTGCTGGCGGCGGCACGTGGCACGGCGGGCGCCAGCGGAGCGCACGCCAGCCGCCCGCTGGAGTTCCGCCCGCTGGCGGCGGCTCGCGACTCGCTGTACGGCACATTAGAGCCGTCCGCAAAGCCAGAGCCGGCGGCAAGGGGCAGCTCGGCAGGGAGGGAGGAGGAGGCGGTGGCGGCCACAGGCACGCCCGAGCTGGTTATCCTCCCCGAGATGTCCACGATTTGCAGCGAGGTGGAGGAAGATGGGGGTGAGCGGGAAAGCCCTCCAGGAACGGGTGGCGGACTCCCACAGCTGCTGAGGTCTCAGGCGGTGCATGTGCACGGTGCGGAGGCAGGGAGCGCGGTGGTGGCGAGAAGGTTTGGGCACCAGGCAGCATGGGCGCCGCGCCCCTCGGCGCCCTGGCTGGCCCTGCCCTGGGGCAGCGGCGGTAGGTCCCAAAAGGTGAACACGGTGACGCGTGCGGCTAGCGAGGGCAGCGCGCTGGTGGGGCTCAGGGGGCAACAGGAGGCAGCGGGTACCAACGGGGACGTGCTTTTGCCGCTAGGGGGCAATGTGCGGGGGAAGGTACCAGGGCATGCTGCGAGCGACATGCGATCGCAGCATGTTGAGCTGATGCCGCCGCCGCCCATGGCGGCGGTAGTGTCGCCCGAGGTTGCCGTCTCGGGTGCTGTAGTAGCTGCTGGTGGTGGTGGTGGTGGTGTGACAGAGGCGGTAGGCGTGCGGTTCGGGGAGTTGCGGTTGGTGCGGGTGAAGGGTGCAGTGACATTGGCGTGCTGCCTGCACAACGGATGACAATGTGTGGGTTAAAATGGCAGAGGACCGGAAATGAACTAGCGTGCGTCTTCCATGCCGCTATATTATTTCATGTGCCTGTTGTCAAATAACAGACGGTAAGGAATGTATGCGGAACAAAGGAATAGGAGTGGTGCACCTGGGATTTCTTGAGGCGGCGGCCGAGCTTGAGGGCATGTGGGATTGCCTTGTTTTGTAGGATGTGTTGGGACAATGGGAGTTGCAGTACGGCCTTCGCCACGAACAGCATCGTCGATTATGGGTTGAAACGTAGAAGCGGAACGGTTTTTGGAGTTGGATCCCCACGGAGTTGGCCGGCAATGGCTGCATCTGTACTTCGCATGATCTTCGGCAACTAAAAATCGGCATGCTGCCTTCTTGTCGGCAGCGCTGCGTCCATGGGGGGTGTGGGAACTGTTACCTATTTTGTTTTGCTTCAGCGCACTTCGGGCTGCACGTCGTTCTTTGCGGGCCTGCACGTGACCCATGGGTTCCTATTAACTGTGCCACAGGTGGCAAAGCCACGGTGTTGTGCTCTGGGTGCCCATGGCATGTGAACGCACAACCGGCACAAGACTGGCTACTATGGGATGACAATGGTCGTATCGTGATAGCAGCATATCTACCCAACAATGGGTTGGGCCGCCAATGACTCATGTCCGTCCGGGTGCCCGCTGCAGTGCGGCTTTCGAGTAAGCGGGGGCACAAAGTCCTTACCAGCCCCACAGTTTGGGCCCACGTATTTACTGCGAATGGGGAAGTAGGTAGTACCGGTATCGATGTACTGTCGAGGCTTGTGGAGGACAGTCAACTTTCCGCATGAAGCTGCATTGTAGCTTGGTGTGGACGCTCAGTTGCCGGTCCGGATGCACTTTTAAAAGCGGTGTACCACCCTGGGTGTACCTGCCTGCCGTAGGGGTGTGCAATGAGAGCCGTCGGCAAGGTGGCTAGCATTGTGCTTAACCGCAGTGGTTGCCTGGAGTCTTTGCTTTAAGCGTTACGGACAGCTTGCTTTGTGTTTGCTACAGCAGCTGGCAGCGTGGCCAGTTGATAAATGGCAGTTGTCCGTGGATGGCCGATGGCTGAGCTCCAGGGGAGCTGCGCTGTTGGCAGGGGCCTGTCCTCGTAGGCAAGCGAATGGCGACCATGTTGCCACGTGTGTGCGCGCGAACCGGTTTGTGGACGGCAGCGATACAGTGTCGCCTACAGTAGGCGACTGTACTGTACAGTAGGCGACTGTACATCTTCACAGCAGACTGGTGCAGAAGACGCTGTGCTGCTGTCGGGGGGCACCTCATGCTGCCTCATGCCACCGCCCACTTCTGTTCGGTGTGAGCGTGTGACCAGCCCAACTGTACCGTATGCACACACGTGCAATAGATGTAATCGAACGTTTGCAATGGACCGTCGATGCCCCTCGCGCGCGGCCACAGCCTTGCGACCCAGAGCCCCACTCGGTCCCTCCAGGTGCCTCGAGGCTCAAGCACATACAGCGTACGATGAGGATGAGTCATACCAGTTGCTATGCGTTACGAACGGGACATCGGTCAGGCCCCTGTTGTCGTACGCGTTACCATCCTCCCTAGATGCGCACATGGGATACACACCGCGTTTTTGTCACATCACATGCAGACCACCATGCGGAGTTCAAGAAGTGAAGCCAGGGATCGTACGGCAGCTGCTTCGCTGCTTGCCACAACGGTACACGACACACAGGTGCACGTAATGTATCGCTCGGTACCAATCCCCATACCCCGCCCACGCAAATGCAAATGCGCGGAACCAGTGTAAGGATAGGGATTAGGTAAGGATCGGGGCGCGAAAGTTGGTTCTTAGACCGACTTTCCCGGGATTTCCA
>VFQN01005834.1_pt1 | contig 14674 bp, 13 predicted proteins | sample 3512371 | NCBI WGS metagenome assembly VFQN01 (sample SAMN10412370, study PRJNA504923) | tailings metagenome | isolation source: Replicate 2 from Balatoc abandoned mine | place: Philippines: Itogon, Benguet | collected 2017-08-28
GCATCAACACCCGCGCCGGCTGCCGCCACATCCTCGAGTACGCCTTCGAGCACGCCATCGCCACCGGCCGCAAGAAGGTGACGATCGTGCACAAGGCCAACATCATGAAGGCGCTGACCGGCATCTTCAAGGAGACGGCCGAGCAGATGTACGAGGAGAAGTACAAGGGCCGCATCGCGATGGACTCGGTGATCGTCGACGCCTGCGCGATGAAGCTGGTGCTCAATCCCTGGCAGTTCGACGTGCTGGTGACCACCAACCTGTTCGGCGACATCCTCTCCGACCTGGTGGCCGGCCTGGTCGGCGGCCTCGGCATGGCGCCGGGCGCCAACATCGGCCGCGACGCGGCGATCTTCGAGGCGGTGCACGGCTCGGCGCCCGACATCGCCGGCCAGGGCAAGGCCAACCCGACGGCGCTGATGCTGGCCGCGGCGCTGATGCTCGACCACGTCAAGCGCAAGGACCTCGGCGACCGCCTGCGCACCGCGATCGACGCCACGCTGAACGTCGACAAGGTGCGCACCGGCGACCTCGGCGGCTCGGCCAGCACCGGCGCCTTCGCCAAGGCGCTGGTCAGCCGCATCGCCAACGGTTGAAGCGAGCGCGGCGGAGTCGCCGCGCGCCTCAGTTGATCGCCGCCACCAGCATGGCCTGCAGCGTGGCCTGTCGGTAGTCGCTGCGCTCGTGCCCCACCGGGCCGGCGCCGCGGCGCGACAGCGGCCAGGGCGGGTCGTTGGCGGCGTCGACCGTCAGGTCGCTGTCCTCGCCGGCCTGGTCGGCGCTCTCGAACAGGTACAGCCGCTGGCCGCGCGCCACGGCGCCGGCCTTGAGGGCCTCCCAGAGTTCCGGCGGCGGCCAGCGGTCGCGCGGCGAGGCCACGCGCAACTCGATGCCGGTGGCCGCCGCGGCGCGCAGCAGCGCCTCGCCGCAGGGGCTGGTCGGGTCGCCCACGAAGCGCACGCTGAGGCGGTCCAGCGCCTTGCCGCTGTGGTCCTGCATGGCCAGCAGTTCGGCCAGCACGCGGGTCGGGTGGCGCACGTGGCCGAGGCCGTTGAACACCGGCACGCCGGTCTCGCGGGCGACGTCGGCGACCAGCGCCGGCGGCAGCGCCTCGCAGTCGATGGCGTCGTAGAGGCGGCCGAGCATGCGCAGCGTGGCCGTGTCGGCGCCGGCCGGCGAGATGCGGGCGTCGGCGGGGCGCAGGTGCGACACCTGCGCGCCCAGCCCCACCGCGGCGCTGCGCAGCCCGTCGGCAGCCGCGTCGGGCAGGCTCTCGTGCAGCAGCGCGAGGTTGCGGCCGCGCAGCGGCGCGCCGGCCTGGCCCGTCTGCCCGGCCAGCCGCAGCCGCCGGGCCGTGTCCAGCACGTCGCGGATCTCGGCGGGTGACAGGCTCTGCACCGACCACAGGTTGCGGTGGCGGATGTTCGGGCGGGCGTACATGATCAGGGTGACACCCTACCGAGGCGGCGCCGGCAGACCTTGATGGCCGTCAAAAATGAGAAGTTCCAGCGCCCTTGACATGGGGCTGCGACAGTCGGTTTACGCAGCGTTACCGAACGCGAAGCGCCGTTCTCAGTTTGTTTTCGGTCAAGCGGGAGACTTCTCCCCATTGACCAGGAGCAAGCCATGACCGCCAGCATCGACCGCACCACCCAGACCCGCAGCCAGCACATCGCCGCCTGCCTCGACCTCCTGCGCGACTCGCTGCCCATCCAGCGCCGCGTCGTCCACGCCGGCGACGTGCTCTACCAGGCTGGCGAGCGCTTCACCTCGCTGCACGTGCTGAACTCGGGCATGGTCAAGATCGTCAACCTGTCACCCGACGGGCGCGAGCAGGTGGTGGGTCTTCACTTCCGTGGCGACTGGCTGGGCTTCGACGGCATCGCCACCGAACACTACGGTTGCGACGCGGTGGCGATGGACACCGGCGAGGTCTGGTCCTTCCGCTACGACGCGCTGCTCGAGGCCTGCGCGGCCAAGCCGGTGCTGCTGCAGGTGCTGCACGAGGCGATGAGCCGCGAGATCGGCCGCGACCGCGACTCGATGATGTCGCTGTGCACGCTGCCGGCCGACGCCCGCGTCGCCGACTTCCTGCGCAACTGGGCCGAGGCCCTGGCCGAGCGTGGCCTGCGCACCGACCAGATCACCCTGCGCATGACCCGTGCCGAGATCGGCAACTACCTGGGCATGACGCTGGAGACGGTCAGCCGCGCGCTGTCGCGCCTGGCGCGCACCGACGTGATCCGCTTCGCCGAGAAGGGCCGCCGCGAGATCCAGATCCCGAAGGTCGAGGCGCTGGAGCGCTTCATCCAGTCGTGCGTCGCGCCGGCCGCGACCGCGCAGGGCGGCGCCACGGCCGCCGCCGCGATGATGCACTGAGGTTCAGCCGGGCCGGACGCCCGCCAGCGCGCGGGCCATTGCACGGCCCAGTTCGGCGCGGGTGTAGGGCTTGCGCAGCAGGTGCCAGCCCGGCGGCGCATCGAGCAGGGCGCTGGCGTAGCCGCTCATCAGCAGCACCGGCAGCTGCGGCAGTCGCTCGCGCGAGCGTTCCGCCAGTTCGGTGCCGCGCATGCCGGGGCCGAGCGCGATGTCGGTCAGCAGCATGTCGATGCCGCCGCCCGGCCGCAGTTCGTGCAGGGCCTGCTCGGCGCTGGCGCAGGCGGTGACCGAGCACCCCAGCGCGATCAGGAAGCGCTGCGCCACGCTGCGCACCTCGGCGTCGTCTTCCACCAGCAGCACGTGCAGGCCCGGCGGCAGCGTGGCCGGCGCCTCGGCCTCGACGTCGACGCTGGCCGCTTCCGGCTCGCTGGGCAGGAACAGCGTGATCGTCGTGCCCTTGCCCGGCGCGCTGTCCAGGCCGACCGCGCCCCTGGACTGCTTGGCGAAACCGTAGACGGTGGCCAGGCCGAGGCCGGTGCCGCGGCCGGCGTCCTTGGTGGTGAAGAAGGGCTCGAAGGCGCGCTCGCGCACTTCCTCCGGCATGCCGCAGCCGGTGTCGCCGACGGCAATCGCCACGTACGAGGTGCCTTCCGCCTCGGCCAGTTCGGCCGGCAGGTCGGGCGAGCGCGCCGGCACCTCGCGGCAGGCGAACCACAGCAGGCCGCCCTCGGGCATGGCGTCGCGCGCATTGATGGCGATGTTCAGCAGCGCCGACTCGAGCTGCCCGGCGTCGGCCAGCACCGGCGGGCACTCGGCCGGCGCGTCGACCTCGATGCGGATGCGCTGGTCGAGCGTGCGGCGCAGCATGTCGGCCAGCGAGCGCAGCAGCATGCCGGTGTCCAGCGCGGTGGGCTTGAGCACCTGGCGCCGCGAGAAGGCCAGCAGCTTGCTCGTCAGCTCGGCGCCGCGGCGGCTGGCGCGCGAGGCGGCGCCGACCAGCTGCTGCGCGAACGGATCGGCCGCCACCGAGGGCAGTTCCTCCAGCACCTGCAGGTTGCCGGAGATGACGGTGAGCAGGTTGTTGAAGTCGTGGGCGATACCGCCGGTGAGTTGGCCGACGCTTTCCAGCCGCTGCGAGTGGTTGAGCTGCTCCTCGGTCTGGGCGCGCTGCAGGCTGGTGGCCAGCAGGCTGGCCAGCGAATCGAGGAAGCGCAGCTCATCGTCGCCGAATCGCGCCGGCGCGCGTGCGCGCACGGCGATGGCGCCGACGATGCGGCCGCGGTCGTGCAGCGGCACGGCCAGCGCGCTGGCCGCTCCGGCCTGCAGCCAGGCCGGCGGCACGGTGAAGCGGGTTTCACGGGCGAGGTCGTCGCAGCGCACCGGCAAGGCCTGCGCGAGCACGAAGCCGGGCAGGGTGTCGGGCCGGTTGGGCACGTTGTCGCCGGTGCCTTCACCGGGCGCCGGCGCGGCGCAGGCCGCAACACGGAAGTCCAGCCGGTTGGCCTGCAGCAGGAAGACGGTGGCCGAAGCGGCCTCGAGCCCCTCGACCGCGACGCGCGGCACCTGCTCGATCAGCGACAGCGGGTCGCGCGCGTCGACCGCGAGGCGGCCGAACTGCGCCACCTGCTCGGCATAGTGCGCGCGCTGCAGCGCCTGGCGCACGCGCGGATAGGCGCCGATGCCGCGGATCGCCGCCACCACGTAGGGCAGGCCGTGCTCCTGCAGCGGGCTCAGCGCGATCTCGACCATCACCTCGCTGCCGTCGCGGCGACGGGCGACCAGGTCCATGTGCGTGCCCATCGGCCGCGGCCGCGGCGATTTGGCATAGGCGTCGCGGAAGCCGGCGTGGCGTGGTCGGATCGCGTCCGGCACCAGCGCCTCGACGCTCAGGCCGACGAGGTCGTCGACACGATAGTCGAGCAACTGCGCCGCCACCTCGTTGGCCAGCACGATCCGACCCTGGGCATCGGCCACGATCAGCCCGTCCGGGTAGGCGGCGAACAGCGAGCGGAAGATGCCGTGCTCGTCGCGGCCGGGCGGCAGCGCGCGGCCGATCGGCGGCGGCGCCGGCGTCATTCGGCCACCACCTGGGGCACGAGGATGTAGCCGGCGCCGCGCACCGACTTGATGATCTGCGGATCCTCCGGGTCGACCTCGAGCTTGCGGCGCAGCCGGCCGACCTGCACGTCGATCGTGCGGTCGAACGGGCCGGCGCTGCGGCCGCGTGTCTGCTCGAGCAGGTAGTCGCGCGAGAGCACGCGCCCGGGCGCGCGGGCGAACACGCTGAGCAGGTCGAACTCGCCGCTGGTCAGCGGCATGTCGCGCCCCTGCGCGTCGCACAGGCGTCGCGCCGCGGTGTCGAGCAGCCACTGGGCGAAGCGCAGCCGCGAGCGCTCGCCGTTGGCCACCGGCGCAGCGGCCGCGGCCAGCGGCGCCGGCCGGCTCGGCACCGGCTCCAGCCGGCGCAGCACGGCCTTGATGCGCGCCACCAGCTCGCGCAGGTCGAAGGGTTTGGTGACGTAGTCGTCGGCGCCGACCTCCAGGCCGACCACCTTGTCGATGGCGTCGCCGCGGCCGGTGACGATCACCAGCCCGCAGTGCCAGTGCTCGCGCAGCTGCCGCGCGATGGCGAAGCCATCCTCGCCGGGCAGGCCGAGGTCGAGCAGCACCAGGGCGGGCGGGTCACGGCCCATCAGCTCCATCAGCGCGCTGCCGGTGTGCAGCGTGCTGACGCGGAATCCCTGGCTTTGCAGGTAGTGGCCCAGCAGGCTCGTGATGTCGACTTCGTCGTCGAGCACCGCAAGATGGGTCGGAGTGGTCACGGATGACGGGCAAGGCGAGCGGCGATGGGCGACATTAGACACTGGCTTGGCTTGCGTCAATCGAAGGCCCGCTTCGGGTGAGACACGGGTTGACGAACGAGCCGCTTGCGGCTGCGCAATCCAGTCGGCCCACCGTGCGCCAGCATCGCGCGATGGCGAGCGACCACGACCCCTGGCGCACCGCGCTGGTCGCGGCCGACGTGCTCGCCGTTTCGCACGGCACGCGCGCCATGCTGCAGGCGCGCCGCGACGAGCGGCTGCAGGCGCTGCTGCGGGCCGCGACGGCTTCGCGGTTCTGGGCGGATCGGTTGCGCCACCATCGCGCCGGCGAGGGCCTCCAGGGCCTGCGCCCGGTGGGCAAGCGCGAGCTGATGACGCACTTCGATCACTGGGTGAGCGACCCGCGGCTGACGCTGCCCGCGCTGAAGGCCTTCATGGCCGATCCAGCCAACATCGGCATGCCGTTCGAGGGCCGCTGGATCGCCTGGGAGAGTTCGGGCAGCTCCGGCGAGCCGGGCAACTTCGTGCAGGATGCCGCGGCGCTGGCCGTCTACGACGCCCTCGAAGGCCTGCGCCGGCCGGTGCTGCAGCCGCTGCGCCGCTGGCTCGACCCCTGGCTGCTGGGCGAGCGAATCGCCTTCGTCGGCGCCACGCACGGGCATTTCGCCAGCACGGCGTCGATGCGCCGGCTGGCGCGCCTGCAGCCGGGCTTCGCCGCGCGCATCGTCTCGGTGGACTTCCTGCAGCCGCTGCCGGCCGTGGTCGACCAGCTGAACCGCTTCGCGCCCAGCGTGCTGGCCACCTACCCGAGCGCGGCGCTGCTGCTCGCGCAGGAAGCGCGCGCTGGCCGCCTGCACGCGCCGCTGGCCGAGGTGTGGACCGGCGGCGAGACGCTGGGCTCGGCGGTGCGCGCCGAGGTCGAATCGGCCTTCGGCTGCCCGCTGGCCGACAGCTACGGCGCTTCGGAGTTTCTCGCGCTCGCCGCCTCCTGCACCCACGGCAGGCTGCATCTCAATGCCGACTGGGTGATCCTCGAGCCGGTCGATCGCCACGGAAGGCCCGTGCCGGCGGGCGTCTGCGGCGACAAGGTCTGGCTGACGCACCTCGCCAACCAGGTGCAGCCGCTGATCCGCTACGAACTCGACGACCGCGTGACGCTGCACGACACGCCCTGCGCCTGCGGTTCGCCGCTGCCGGTGATCGATGTGCAGGGGCGCAGCGACGACGTGCTCGAACTGCGCGCCACGGGCGGCCGGCGCGTGCGCCTGCTGCCGCTGGCGCTGACCACGGTGATCGAGGAGCGCGGCGGCGTCTTCGACTTCCAGCTGGTGCAGGCCGGCGAGCGGGCCTTGCGGCTCGATGTCGCGGCGCCGCAGCGTCGCGCCGATGCACAGCGGGCCTGCGCGGCCTTGCGCGGCTACCTGTCCGACCAGGGCCTGGGTGGCGTCAGCGTCACGCCGCGCTGCGTGGCCGCCGTGCCAGCCGGGCGCAGCGGCAAGCGGCGCCGCGTGATCGCCGGGGCGCCGGCGTGACGCCGTCATACTGCGGGTGATGCGACTTCACCGCCCGGCACTTGCCCTCGTCTTCGCCCTGCTGGCCGGTTGTGCCCAGTCGCCGGGCGGCTTCCAGCGAGACGGCTTCGCGGTGGCGATGGGGCGGGCATTGCCCTTCGCCGTCGGCGTCTACGGCGTGGCCGACGCCGAGCCCGTGGCCGAAGGCGCCGCCCAGGGCGAAGCCGAGCGCGGCGAGCCGCCGATGCCCTACGCACGCGTCGGCGCCGGCTTCATGATCGACAACGAAGGCCATGTCGTCACCGCCGCGCACGTGGTGACCGACACCGACGAGGTGCTCGTCAAGCTGGCCGACCAGCGCGTGCTGCCGGCCACCCTGGTGGGCGCCGACACCGACCTCGACATCGCGCTGCTGCGCATCGCCAGCCCCGGGCCGGTGGCGCCGCCGATCGGCCGCAGCACGCAACTTCGGCCGGGCCACTGGGTGCTGTCGGTGGGCGAGCCGTACGGCCTGAACCGCTCGGTGGCGGCCGGCATCGTCGGCGGCACCGACCGCCACTTCAGCGACGACCCCGAACTGCTCTACCTGCAGACTGACATCGCGCTGAACCCGGGCAACTCCGGCGGGCCGCTGATCAACGCCCAGGGCGAGATCGTCGGCATGAACATCCGCACCGTGGTGGGCGCCTACGGCACGCCGGGCGTGAGCCTGTCGATCCCGATCGAGATCGTGCTCGCGATGGCGGCCGAGATGCGCAGCGGCCGCAGCATCGCGCGGCCTCGCCTCGGCGCGGAGTTCGACGACGTCAGCCCGCAGCAGGCCATGGCCAGCGGGCGCGGCACGACGCAGGGCTCGGCGGTGCGCACGGTGCGCCGCGGCAGCCTGGCCGAGCGCATGGGGCTGAAGCCCGACGACGTGATCGTGGCGATGAACGACAAGCCGATCGGCAGCAGTGCCGACCTGGCGCGCAGCCTGCTCGGCTGGCGCCAGCCGACGGGCACGAAGCTCGTGGTGCTGCGCGGCGGCGCGGTGCTGACGCTGAAGCTCGACTGAATCAGGCGCGCCGGCTGCGCGCCAGCTCGAAGCGGCCCTGGCAGGCCGTGCAGCGGATGGCGAAGGGCTCGGCGGCCAGGCGCCGTTCGTCGATGGGCTCGTCGCAGTCCTTGCACAGGCCGTAGCGGCCGGCGTCGAGCCGGGCCAGCGCCTCGCCAATCTCGCGCAGCTCCGCCACGTCGCGCGCCACCTCGGCGTCGTTGATGCCGCTCTCCACCTGCGACTCGGCGTCCTCGCCACGGTCGGTCGACTCACGCGCGACGCGCGTCGGGTCGCCGGCGCCGCGTGCGCGGGTGGCCTCGACCTCGGTGCGCAGCCGTGCCTCGCGTGCCTGCAGTGCGGCGCGCACCTGCGCGGCGGCGGCGCTGCGCGGCTCGAGCGGGTAGCTGATCGACATCGTCTTCTCCTCGTTTTGTCAGGGCCATTGTTGGGCGCGATGCGGCGGGGCCGCTTGACGGAGAGCAATTCCCGCCGCCGGCGGCCGCGGCTCCTGCGATGATTCACGCCATGAGCGACCCGACCCCGCCCTGGCACGCCGACACCCGCGTGCTGCACGACGACGCCGCGCTGGCCGACGAGGCCAGCGTGGTCGCCCCCATCCACTACAGCGCCACCTTTCGCGCGCGCGACGCCGCCGAGTTCGCCGAGATGGCCAACCGCCCGCGTCACGCGGCCTACTACACGCGCTACGGCAACCCGGTGCACGAGCGCGTGGCGGCCATCCTCGCCGGCCTCGAGGGCACCGAGACGGCGATGCTCACCGGCTCGGGCATGGGCGCGATCAGCACCACGGTGCTGGCGCTGGTCTCGGCCGGCGACCACGTGGTGGCGCAGACGCGCCACTACATGAGCACCGCCAAGCTGTTCGACGAGGTGCTGCCGCGCTTCGGCGTCACCGCCACGCTGATCGAGCAGAGCGACGTGGAGGCGCTCCGCGCCGCCATCCGGCCGCAGACCAAGCTGATCATGCTGGAGACGCCGGCCAACCCGACGCTGGTGCTGACCGACCTGGCGGCGGTGGCCACGCTCGCCCGCGAGCGCGGCATCACGACGGTCTGCGACAACACCTTCGCCTCGCCGCTGAACCAGCAGCCGCATGCGCTGGGCATCGACATCGTCGTGCACAGCGCCACCAAGATCCTTGGCGGCCACCACGACCTCACCGCCGGCGCGATCTGCTGCTCGAACGCGCTGGCCGAACGGATCTGGCGCATGCACATCACGCTGGGCTCGGTGCTCAGCCCGATGGACGCCTGGCTGCTGCTGCGCGGCCTGCGCACGCTGGCCGTGCGGGTGGAACGCATCAACGCCAACGCGCTGCAGCTGGCACGCTGGCTGGAGGCGCAGCCGCAGGTCGAGCGCGTGCACTATCCCGGGCTGGAGAGCCACCCGCAGCATGCGCTGGCGCAGCGGCAGATGAAGGGTGGCGGGCCGGTGATCGCCTTCGCGGTCAAGGGCGGCTACGACGCCACGAGCCGCTTCGTCGCCGCGCTGCAGTTGCCGACGCACGCGGTGAGCCTGGGCGGCGTCGAATCGCTGATCGTGCACACCGCGGCCATGTGGTCCGGCACGATGAACGAGGCGCAGATGCGCGCCGCCGGCATCCCGCCCAACTTCGTGCGCTTCTCGGTCGGCCTGGAACATCCGGACGACCTGCAGCGTGACCTCGCTCAGGCCCTGGCCCGCTCGGAGAACACCCGATGAACACCCCGACCCCCGTCATCCTGATCACCGGCGCCGCCGGCGCACTCGGCCGCGCCGTGGCGCAGCGCCTGGCCGCCGATGGCGCACGCCTCGTGCTGCTCGACCGCGATGCCGCGGTGCTGCAGCAGCTGTTCCCGCAGGCGGCCTTCGCCGAGGCCGTGGACATCACCGACGAAGCGGCGGTGGCAGCCACCGTGCAGCGCGCGCTGGCGGCGCTGGGCCGGCTCGATGCCGTGGTGCACGTGGCCGGCGGCTTCGAGATGGGCGAGACGGTCGATGGGCTCAGCCGTGCCTCGTGGGAGCGCATGATGGCGCTGAACGCCTGGTCGTTCGTGGCGCTCGCCAAGGCCTGCGTGCCGGCGATGAAGCGCCAGGGCAGCGGCAGCCTCGTTGCGGTGACTGCGGCGGCCGCGGGGGGTGGCCAGGCGCTCAAGGGCGCCTACATCGCCTCGAAGAGCGCGCTGCAGCGGCTGGTGGAGACGCTGGCGGCGGAACTGGCCGGCAGCGGCATCCGCGTCAACAGCGTGGCGCCGACCACGCTGGACACGCCGGCCAACCGCGCGGCGATGCCCGAAGCGGATCGCTCGGCGTGGGTGAACCTCGACGCGGCGGCCGCGGCCATCGCCTTCCTCGCCACGCCGGCCGGCGCGGCGGTGCACGGCCAGCACCTGCGGCTCGGCTGATCAGGCCTCGGGATAGAGTCCGTGCACGCGGCCGAACAGCCGCGTGAGGCCGAACAGCGCGTCGACGTTCGGTGCCGGCTCGCCGAGCCGCCGGGCGATCTCGTGCACCGCACCGACGATCGCGTCAAGCTCGATCGCACGGCCGGCCTGCACGTCCTGCAGCATCGAGCTGCGGAAGGCGCCGAGCTTGCGCGTGACCTGGTGCCGGTCTTCCGGGCTCTGCGCGATCGCACAGCCGATGCGCGCACCGATGGCAGCCACCTCCGCCATCGCCGCCGAGCAGAAGTCGCGCACCAGCGGGTCGTCGAGGATGCGGTCGGCGGTGGCGCCGGTGATCGCGCTGACCGGGTTGATGGTCAGGTTGCCCCACAGCTTGTACCAGACGTCCTGGCGGATGTTCGGCGAGGCTGTCGCCTCGAAGCCGGCATCGGCGAGCAGCGTGGCGACGCGCTGCGCTCGCTCGCTCGTGCCTCCGACGGGCTCGCCGACGATGAGGCCGTGTCCCATGCGGTGTTCGACCAGCCCCGGCTCGGCCGTCGACGTGCTGGCGTGCACCACGCCGCCGATCAGGGTCTCGAACGGAATCGTGGCACCGATGACGCCGCCGGGGTCGACCGATTGCAGCGGCGCTTCGCCCATGCCGGGAACGCCACGCAGGAACCACCAAGGCACGCCGTTCATCGCCGGCAGCACCACGGTGCCGGGCCCGATCAGTGGCGCGAGCCGGGGCGCGAGGCCGGGCAGCGCCTGGCCCTTGAGGGCGAGGATCACCAGGTCCTGCACCCCGAATTCGGCCGCGCTCTCACTGGCGACGGCCGGGGCCTGAAGCAACTCGCCACCCATGCGCAGCCGCCAGCCCTGCGTGCGCAGCGCGGCCAGCGTGGCGCCGCGCGCGAGCGCGCTCACCTGCGACTGGCCGGCACACGCCAGCCGCGTGCCGATGAAGCCGCCGATCGCGCCGGCGCCGACGATGCAGACCTTCATGCGAGCAGCGATGCGAGCGCCTTGCCCACGTCGGCCGTGCCGGCGGTGCCGCCGATGTCGCGCGTCTTCGGCGCGTGCGGATCGGCCAGCAGCTTCTCGATCGCCGCCAGCACCTCGGCGGCCGCCTCGGGGTGGCCGAGGTGCTCGAGCATCATGCCGCCCGACCAGACCATGCCGATCGGGTTGGCGATGTACTTGCCGGCGATGTCCGGCGCCGAGCCGTGCACCGGCTCGAACAGCGAGGGGAACCTGCCGTCGGGATTGATGTTGGCGCTCGGCGCGATGCCGATGGTGCCGGTGCAGGCCGGGCCGAGGTCGGAGAGGATGTCGCCGAACAGGTTGCTCGCCACCACCACGTCGAACCAGTCGGGGTGCAGCACGAAGTTGGCGGTGAGGATGTCGATGTGGTACTTGTCGACCTTCACCTCGGGGTAGTGCTTCGCCATGGCGACGACACGCTCGTCCCAGTAGGGCATGGTGATGGCGATGCCGTTGCTCTTGGTCGCCGAGGTCAGGTGCTTCTTCGGCCGCCTGCTCGCCAGCTCGAAGGCATAGCGCAGCACGCGGTCGACGCCGGTGCGTGTCATCACCGTCTCCTGGATCACCACCTCGCGTTCGGTGCCCTCGAACATGCGCCCGCCGACGCTGGAGTACTCGCCCTCGGTGTTCTCGCGCACCACGTAGAAGTCGATCTCGCCGCTCTGGCGCGCGCGGCCGTTGCGGTCGACCAGGGGCGAGGGAATGCCGGGCATCAGCCGGCAGGGGCGCAGGTTGACGTACTGGTCGAAGTCGCGGCGGAACTTCAGCAGCGAGCCCCACAGCGAAACATGGTCGGGCACGGTGGCCGGCCAGCCGATCGCGCCGAAATAGATGGCGTCCATCGGCGCGAGCTGGTCGAACCAGTCGTCCGGCATCATCTTTCCGTGCTTGGCATACCAGTCGCAGCTGGCCCACTCGATGTGCTTCCAGTCGAAGCGGATGCCGTGGCGGCTGCCGACGGCCTCGAGGGCGCGCAGGCCCTCGGGCATCACTTCGCGGCCGATGCCGTCGCCGGGGATGACGGCGATGCGGTAGGTCTTGCTCATGGGCGGTCTCCGGTCAGGCTGGAGATTGTGGGCGCAGGCGGGCCACGTGGAGGTACGCAGCATCCACACCCTGGGCGGCGATGGGCGCCGGCGTCGGTTCGCCGCGGATCCAGGCGGCGCACAGCGCACCCATCGCCGGCGCCGTCTGGATGCCGTAGCCGCCCTGCGCGGCGCACCAGAAGAAGCCTTCGGCGCGCGGGTCGAAGCCGGCGACGAGGTCGCCGTCGGGCACGAAGCTGCGCAGCCCCGCCCAGGTGTGGCTGGGCCGGCGGATGGCCAGCGTGGTCATCGCCTCGATGCGCGCAATGCCCAGCGCGATGTCGAGCTCCTCGGGGCGCACGTCGTGCGGCTCGACCGGGTCGGCGTTGGCCGGCGAGCCGAGCAGCACGCCGGCATCCGGCTTGAAATACCAGCCTTCCTCTTCGTCGACGCCGCACACGCAGGGCCAGCGGGCGGTGTCCATGCCCCCAGGCGGCGCGAACAGGAAGGCGGCGCGGCGCTTCGGCTGCAGTCCGATCGGCGCAAGGCCGGCCAGCGCCGCAACCTGATCCCCCCAGGCGCCCGCTGCGTTGACGACCACGGGCGCACGCCACTCGTCAGCCTGCGTGCGCACTCGCCACGCGTCGCCGTCGCGCGAGAGGGCGACGGCGCGGGCGTCCGTGACGATGCGCGCGCCGCAGGCCTTGGCCTGGCGCAGAAAGCCCTGGTGCAGCGCGTTCACGTCGAGGTCGGTGGCATCGGGGTCGAGCAGCGCGCCGCCGACCTGCGCCGGCCGCAGCACCGGCGCACGCTCGACCGCCTCCGCGCTCGTCAGGCGGCGCAGGTTCGGCGCGTCCGGCGCGAGCTCGGCGGCCAGCGCATCGAGCTTGTCGCGCTGCGCCGGCGTGCCGACGTACATCGCCCCGCGCGGCGTGAGCAGCGGCGCCGCTGCGAAGCCCGCGGGCGGCGCCTCGAAGAAGGCGCGGCTGGCACGCGTCAGGGCGCGGATCGTCGGCGTGCCGTAGCTCTCCATGAACATCGCCGCCGAGCGCCCGGTGCTGTGGTAGCCCGGCTGTGATTCGGCTTCCAGCAGGATGACGCGGCGCGTGGGCGCGAGAAAGGCGGCGACCGAGGCTCCGGCAATGCCGGCGCCGACGATCAGCACGTCGGTGTCGTGGGTCATCCCGCCATGCTAGCGGCGGCTGGCAGAATTCCGGCCCGATGAGCAAGGCCTTCACCAAGGAATCCGACGCTGGCGATGCTGGCGACGACGACGAAGACATCGCGCTGCCGGCGCTGCCGCAGGGCACGAAGAACTACGTGACCCCGCAGGGCTACGCACGCCTGCGCGCCGAGCTGATGAGCCTGCTCGACGAGGAGCGGCCCAAGGTGGTGGAGGTGGTCTCGTGGGCGGCCAAGAACGGCGACCGCTCGGAGAACGGCGACTACCTCTACGGCAAGAAGCGCCTGCGCGAGATCGACCGGCGCATCCGCTTCCTCACCCGGCGGCTGGACATCGCCGAGGTGGTCGACCCGTCGGCGCACCATGGCCACGACCAGGTCTTCTTTGGCGCCACCGTGACCTACGCCAACCAGAAGGGCGAGGAGCGCACCATCACCATCAAGGGCATCGACGAGGCCGACAACCAGCGCGGCGAGGTGAGCTGGATCGCGCCGATCGCGCGTGCGCTGCTCAAGTCGCGGGTCGGCGACGAGGTGACGCTGCAGACGCCCGGCGGCGTCGAGCGCATCGAGGTGCTCGAGGTGAACTACCCGGTGCCCGGCAGGGCCTAGGGCTTCACGCGCGAGACGCGCAGCACCGACGCCTGGCGCTTGAGCGTGCGCATCACGTCGGCCAGGTGCAGACGGTCGCGCACCGACAGCAGCAGGCGCAGTTCGCTGGTCTGTGCGGCGCGCTCGTCGCCCATGTCGATGTGGGTGATGTCGGCTTCGGCCGAGGCCACCGCCGAGGCGACTTCGGCCAGCACGCCCTTGCCATTCTTCAGCAGCACGTTGATGGCGGTCTCGAAGGCGCGCACCGGCTGCTCGGCCCATTCCACCGTCATCCAGCGCTCGCTGTCGCGCTCGAACAGGCGCTTGCCGACGCTGCAGTCGGCGGTGTGCACCGTCAGGCCCTCGCCGCGGCCGAGGTAGCCCACGATCGCGTCGCCCGGGATCGGCCGGCAGCACGGCGCGAGCTGCACCGAGGCGCCCTCGCTGCCGTCGATCTGCACCATGCCCTGCATCGGCGCGTTCTCGTCGCTGGCATAGCGGCCGAGGGTGAGCGTGAGGGCGTCCGGGCGCTGGCCTTCCTCGGCGAGCAGCCGCGCGACGCGCTTGGCCACGATGCTGGCGATCTTGCGGCCCAGGCCGATGTCGGTGAGCAGCTCGGCGCGGTTGCGGTTGCCGCTCCAGCGGGTGATCTGCTGCCACAGCGCGGCATGGGCCTCGCCCTCGTCGGGCAGCTGCAGGC
>VFQN01005835.1_pt1 | contig 14674 bp, 28 predicted proteins | sample 3512371 | NCBI WGS metagenome assembly VFQN01 (sample SAMN10412370, study PRJNA504923) | tailings metagenome | isolation source: Replicate 2 from Balatoc abandoned mine | place: Philippines: Itogon, Benguet | collected 2017-08-28
GCCCTGCGCTGTCCCTGCCTTCTGGTCCCTGCTGCTGCCCTCACACCCTGCTCCCTTCTAATCACCAAACCGTGTATGCGGTTTCAACGCGGTGTTTCACCAACGCCCGCGCTTCTTAGCTCGGAACACCCCTAGTGTCACGGGCAGAAGGTCACGGGAGGTACTCTGCTGGGCGCCCTGGTCACTTGCTTCCGCTGCCTGACGCGCCTCGCAATGGTGCGCACTGTTACTACACACGTGCCGCCGGGGGCATGAGCACCGACGCACTTGGCACTTCACAAGCACCCTCCGACTGCGTGAGCCGTTGCAAGCACCTATGATGGGCTTCACCGGCTTACACTGCCAAGCGCGTTACACGCGACATGGTACAATTCCCTGCCACAAGTCCATCCTAGTTATACGACCCTGCTTAGTGAAACCCTCCAGGGTCCAGGCAGGGCATACCGACCCCGTACGTAGCCCGCAGCAGTAGTAGCGTGGCCAGGGTGGACCATTTTATACCCGGCCACAACAGTCGCATGGTAGCAATAATAATCAGACGTGCACACTACAGCATATGTCTCAGTACGGCACGGCAAAGTGCACACTCCCCGGCTGTGCGTGCCACTGGAACCACACCAATATCCACAGCACCACCATTTGCCTGTGACTATGGCCCCCGAACGACGCCTTACGCCCTGGGGAACCTCCGAAGGAACGTGACAGGGATCCACATGGTCACAAAATTACCAGTGGACAGAGCAGTGTTGAGGCTGAGGAGAGCACTAAAGTGTACGACCTGCACATTGCCATGATCAGCTCACCGTGTCTGGCAACTTGACAAATAACAGTTTCGAGGCTAAAAAAAGCCGCACGCGTTGGCCTAGCGCCAGCAAAGCAGTACGTTTGCATAATTGATGCCGAGAGAGAACGTATGCGGAGTCGGCATTTGGGCCTTGCTTGCCACGACATACCTGGCAGCAGCACTCGACCAGTGAAGTCCCTACAAACTTGTCCCATTCGACCGAATACACAATTCCAGGTTCACACCTCCGCCTTCCAACGGTTGACATTCCATAGGTACTTTAGGCATGGATCACCTTCGATGCACCACCGCTTTGTGTATGCAGCCAAGCAACACACGCACAACTCAACCTGGTGTTGCCGGTCAGTTAACTCTTAACTGACAGGCACTAGCACCACCGGCGCAACACTCAGACTGGGAGCTGCTTCTCACTTGGCGTTGCCGCAGACTGCTGCCGTGGAGACATCGCAGCAACAAAGCTGGCGTGGCTGCGGTTGAGGATGTTGGGCGCAGCGAACTTGAGCGGGGGCGGCCCCACGAGGCTGAACAGCACTGGCATCAGCATCAGGCCGATCAGCAGCGCATACATAATGGTTCCAAAGATGAGCGCGAAGAAGGTGCGCAGGATGGCCGACGAGGCGAACGCCAAAGGGATGGTGCCTGCAAGGCGGTGGGCCACACGGGGCAAGCTCAGTTCATTCAAGTGTGGCACTTAGTGCATACAATACGTCCATGGCATCGTCGTGCTTACACGGCCAGCAAGATGTACGGCTACGCGCAGTGTCTATATGCAGCTCGACATGTCAGGAACCCACCTGCTAGGGCGGTCAGCCCGCCCACGAACACGGCACTGCCGGTCTCTGACAGCGCGTGCATCATGCGGCCGTCCTTGGTGCCGTCAGCCTGGCATGCCACGAAGCTCTGTCGGGGAGGAGGGCGATGATAAGCAAGCAAAGCGGGCCCGCATGCTGTAGGACGTACTGAAGTGCAAGAAGGACGGATCATCAGGTGCAGGGCAGCACACCCTGCCGCCAACTGCAAAGTGCACAGCCTGCCCCATGCAGCCAACGACACCTCAAGCGAACCCTCCACATGCTCCAAGTACTGCACCCATGCAGCCCCAGTAAGTGCAGCGCCACGCCCACTCATCTGCCTCGCACAAAGGCTTCCTGCATCCCATGCTTGCTGCGCGCCCCTGCCCATCCCCCCGCTCCCAATGCCCTACTAGCACTCTGTGTCCCCCGTGTCCACCCCGAAGCACCCGTCTGCATTATACACACCGAATAGTCTACCGCCAACCCCCGTGGTCCCCCTCCTCCCCCAGAATGTTTTCCCACCTGCGCGAAGTAGACGCTGTAGTCCACCGCCAGTCCCGTGGCCATGATCATGTTGATGACGGACACCTGGTTGAAGCGGATGTTGATCATGAACATCTCCCCGAACAGGCAGTAGTCCACCAGACCCACGGCCAGCATCATCAGCAGCACGGCGCGGGGGGAGGGCAGCGTCAGCGCCAGGACCAGCCCCACGCCCGCCACCGCCAGCAGCACGTACTCCATGGTCATGCTGCCCAGGATGGCGTCACCCTCGTTGTAGATGTAGTCGCCTGGAAGTGGGGGAGAAGGCCGCGTGCCAACACGACCATATGCCTTGATACAGTAAGGTGCGCGCTGTAGATGCAGGCGCCTGCGTAACGATGTAGGGGTGCGGCACGAGCGCGTGCTACGGTACATGCAGCTGCTGGGCTCAGCAGAGGGCACTGCACGGCCGTGCAAACTGAGCTGGCAGAACACAGACGCGTGAACCAACGCAGGGGTACAACCAGCGATCAGCGGGGAAACCGCGTCTGACTCCTGGTTACAGCAGATCCCCTCTGCACCCACGACCGTGCCCAAGCGCCCACCGTTGTACATGAAGAAGACGTAGCTGGGGCTGGCGGCGTTCTCCGCCCCGAAGATGTCGTCGTTGACGTAATCCTCCACGTGCCGTACGCTGTCGATGACTAGCCTGCCGTACGCGCCCTCGTCCGCCTCCGCGCGGTGCACTAGCGTCATGGCGCTGCTGGTGATGGTGCCGCTGGTGCCGTTGGACAGCACCATGTCGTCCAGGAAGGACTTGTGCGACGAGATGAACTGCGGGCGGAGCGAGGGTGGAGCGCTGGTGAGGGGCGAACGGCTGAGCTTGCTACGGTGTTTAACAGCCATGGTGTACGCTGCACCTGTCACGTGCACTTGAGCGAGATGGCAGCGACGCGTTGCATTCTATGCGAAGTTTGCATGGACACGGGGCAGGAGCAGCCGCGCGGCCGACGGCTTGTTGATAAAGCAGTATGTCGTGGGGGCGTTCGGCAGGCCAGCCCTAAGCCCTACCCTTGCTGTCTCCATCGGAGATTGGCCATGGTGCACAAGCCTAGTCGTACGTCACGACGTGGGCACATGCCACAGCAGGTGCACGAGCCAGGCAGGTCCGTTAGGCGGAACGAAATCAATAACACAGAAGGCGTGACGCACCTGAGAAAAGTATGTGTAGAACACGTCCTTGGGCACGCATCCGGTGATGTTGATGAGCGGGGCCGACTGCGCCAGGTCTCCCGTGAGGCGTCCGGTATAAGGATTAACCGTGCAGGCGGGGTAGGAGCTGTCCAGTGTGACGCTGCTGGCGTTGGTCTGCATGTAGTTGATGAAGCTCAGCAGCCAGTTGGACTGCGGGGTTACGGGGGCGGCACAAGGCGGCGGCCGGCGGGAGCAGCAGCGTCTCACCGGGGAGGCAGGGAGTGCACAAGGTGCGGGCGCGCGGCTTGTGGAGCAAATCTTCAAAGGCCGGGGCAGTTCCACATGCTGGCTTTGGGCCTTGAATGGTGCCGCACCGAAAGGCGGCTGCACCGCTTCATGAGACCGCTGACCCCGCAAGGGTGCGCTTGACAGCGGACATCGGTCCGTGCATCACTGTGCACACAATCCCCCATCGCCCTCTACTAGTACCTGCTTAGTAACCTGCTACCGTGTTACCCCAACAGCATCACTGTACACCCAGCCCCCCTTTCTCGGCCCACCTGGTAGGCCACCTAGTCGGCTACGGACAGATAGAGCACAGCAGCGCGGGAGCCAAGGAGAACAAGAGGGGTGCGAGGACCCCTCATCGTTTACCATGGGCATGACCCACCTGGTACGCCGACACGGTGGCGTTGATCCAGGGGCTGTCGATGGCCACCTGCAGAGCCTGCAGCATCTTGGCCTGCTCCGCGGGGTCGGACTGGTCGATGTAGCGGAAGTAGCAGTTGGTGGGGCTGCCGGTCTGGTACTTGAAGGACTGCGTGCTGATGCGCACGTAGTCCTGCAGGTACGAGTCGTCGGGCGCCAGGTCGGACAGCGGCTGGCCCTCCTGCAGCTTGGGAATGCCGATGCCGGTCATGATGAAGTAGCCGGTGAAGATTAGCAGCACGATTACCTGTTGGGAGGGGTAACAGAGGACAAGGGGTGGTGAACACAGGGTCGGGTGGTCGGGGGCGGCAGCAGCAGCAACATGGCTTGAGCTGTAAAGTGGTGCCTGGACGCGGAACTGGCTCTCAGCATAGTGAAAGCCAGCAGGGCAAGGTGTCGTTTGGCAGCTGAGATTGCATAAAAGCGGTTTGAAAAGGGGCCCTGCTAGGGGCTGTGCTCACGGATGTGCGGGATAGCGTGTCGCTCACCTTGCCGTACCACTTGGCCAGGAATGGCGCGTAGTAGCGCGCAAACAGGTGCTTCATGAGGTTGGGCTCGGGCTTGGCTGCGGCAGGCGCGCCGTCGCCGGCTTGCGCGAGCTTGCCGGCAAAGGCGGAACCGTTGCTGTCGATGGCGTGGTGGGCCAGGGCCGCGCCGGGTGTCTTGGGGCTCGCAAGGTCCTGCGCACCCGCAAGCATGCCAAGAGGATGGGTGCTCTTGGTGACAGAACATGGCACAAGACCCCCCATGGGCCCCTCTGCATCGAAAGGCTGCCTGTGTTGAGCCGTCAATCTACCGCAAACTTTCAAACGCAGCGCAACAGGGAGCGCGTGCACGGCGCCGCCCCCGCCGCTCACACGCCAACACGCGCCCTTTCCCCAGCTGTCTGCCGTCAGGATGCAGTCAGCAAAGGGCGCACTCCGCCGCGCCGCCACGCCCGCACACCCCACACCCTTCCGCACCCCACACCCCACGCACCCGGCCCTCGCTGCTGCCCTCAGTTGACGCGCCCTCGCTGTCCCGCGCAGGGGCCTCCTGCTGCTGCGGCGCCTGGCCCAAGGCTCCCTTGCTGGGGCCCTTGCTGGGGCCACGCGCGCCCAGGTGCCCCACCGTCGCCGCCCCGTCTGCCACGTGTGGAGCCGGCACGGCCGCAGCCCCCCCTGAGCCCGACACGGGGTAGGTAGCACCCGGCAGTACGATGGCGGTTGGCACGTGGGCCATGGCCACGGAGACGTTGGCGGTTGTGATGGTTGTGCCCGAGACGGCGAGGTCGTCCTTGCGGCCGCAGCACATGCCGGTGGACGCGCCCGCGTCGGTGTAGACACGTGCCGCGGAGGCCACGGGCGGGCCGCCGCTGACGGCGCAGCAGCAGCAGTCCAGGCGGTTGGAGGAGATGCGCCGCTCCGTCAGCACGTGCACGCCAACGAAGAACGTGAACTGCGGTCAATGCACGACAGTGCATGTTGCTGCATTCTTGAATCATAAGACTTTGAGTGTAGTGTAAGTGCGTACAAAGTTCAGATGCAGGCGCTGCGGGGTCCGTACGCTCGTCAAGGCGGTTGCTCGCCTTCTATTTCCACAGGCTGCTGGGCATGCCGACCAGACACCTACCGTGGCTATGATGATGCAGGTGACGCCCAGAGCGGCGTACACGGAGAACCAGGTGATGGAGGGCAGCTCCGTCAGCGCGCCCAGCGCGAAGGCCACCGCGGACGCAAACAGCGTGATGAACACGTTGCTGCCGGTGCTGGCCAGCAGGTCGCGGAAGCGGCTCTCCAGGCTGCCGCTCGTGTCCGTCTGCACGAGCGCGTCGTAGCCCTTGGTCAGCAGGAACATGCAGTCCACCGACAGCCCCAGCAGCACGAAGGGGAGCGTCTGGGGGTGGGGAGCGGGAGAAGTAGGAGGGAGGGGTATGCGTAAAACGCGAGAAACCGTGTGAGGCGTCAGGGAAGCACGGAAACGGAAACGCGAGTGCCTGCACGTGAAGAGGAAGTGAGTTGACAAGCAGAAGCAGAAGGACGGCGGATACATACCCACTCCCAGTAAACGCTGTGCTGTGAGCTGCATGCGAAACACGACCCAACCCGAACCAACCCGCTGAGGCTGAGGCTGCGAGCTGATGCTGAACCAGCAGCTGAATGCGACCTCGTGCCTATGGTCCCGCAAGGAGGGAGGGGTGCATAGGCGGCAGGGTGTGGGGAGGTGGCGGCGCGTGTTCGGCAGCTCTCACGGCACGCTCCATGTCAGCAGCGGCCCCCTCTCGGAACAGAACGGAACCAATTGCTTCAGGGCTCAGGCGGTGCGGATTAGCCCGCGAGGTTCTCAACGGCCCCCAGCCTACATCGCGCCCTTCTCACGCGACCTGCGGCCTTCCATCTAACGGCGCCTCCAGCCAACTGCGTGACCCACTACCACCGCCAACAAGGACACCACACGTGCCCCCGCCGGCGCACCTGTGACAGGGTGGTGAAGGGCTGGCCCATGAGCAGGGCCAGTCCGTAGCCCGCCACCATGGACATCACCGCGGTCACCACACCCAGCAGCGCAAGGGTGGTGCGGGTGGCCACGGAGTGCAGCCTGCGGGGCGCGGGAGTAATTAACTTATGAATTCTGCTGACGTGCGTTGCATTGTGTACTGAACGGGCAGGAGGCGTGCACGAGGGGGTGCAAACATGCATGGAATTCGCTCCTCTTGCTGTTGTTAGGTACCACATTACCATTCCAACTCGGAGTCAGCGTGCTAAACAACAGAAGCAAACATCATCGTCCAGGCCCTTTTGAGTTAGGTTGAGCTATAAATGAAGGGCGCAGGCGATCGGAGGGAGGCCGGGAGGGGACCGGAAAGCACGGGTCAGAGGAGGACCCTGCTGACCACTGCTTACCTGGACATGAACATGACGGCCACAAGGATGAAAATCGCCACGGACACCACCTGCAGTCCATAACGCACAAGCGTAGAGCGGACCTCAGCCGTAACATTTTAAGACACGAGTAAACATTTGCAAATAGCCGGGGATCGTGCATGGCTAGGCAGGTACGAATCCTCGCCTGACCGGTCATGAGTGCACGCCAAGGGCCTCCGGGTGCGCCCTGCCTTCACGTGCTGGCTTTCTCACAACTGTATTTCCAAATGCGTACGCCCCCGCTTGCGCGGAGATTGCATACGAGAGAGCCCACGACCCGGCACGCGCGTTGAGGGACAGGCCAGTCAGCACGGAACGCTATGGCTCCTTGTCCACGTGCAATCGAGTCCCGTACTGGCTTGACAATCCAGGGGCTGCATTTCACAGACACGGCGCGTAGGGTCCACTCACGATGAGGTACAGGTCTGCTGACACGGACCGCTCGATCTCCTTGTCCACGCTGTTGCCGGCGATGTAGCCCAGCGACAGGTACGGCGATGAGTAAGCCTTGACCTCGTCCAGGAACGCGTCGTACCTGGGGCGACAACGCGGCACGGCACGTGGCACTTCGCCGTACTCCTCACTCCGGCTAAACCACCAGGTAGCGAGCTAGTACGAGCATCCTGCTGACTGTACCAAGTGCAAGAGCATAAAGCCAGGTGATGCAGGCTTGATGAATCAGCTAGGGAAGAGGCAGGCCACCAGGGCCCTGCGCCAGTCGGCCAGTGCCAGATCGCGCACTGTCCCTACAAGATGTACCAAGGTTAGTACCATACCCAAATCCTAGACCATGAGCTGTCTTACAATCGTGTAAGTCAAGTGGCATACCAGCCCCGTACCGCCCCCCTTACCAGTCTTTTTCCGCGTCGCCCAGCCCGTCCCTGAGCGAGTACGGCATGGCCACCACCGTTGCGCCCGCCACGTACTTGGCGCCCTCCTCCGTGGTCCCCACCGTCAGGCCCGCGAACACGGACAGCAGCGACAGCGAGCTGCGGCAGGGGCAGGGGAGGCGGGTGTCTATGACATGGAAAGCAGTCGGGTTTCGTTCTTGCAGCATGCGGCGGAGCGGGACGCGTTCTATGGCAGGCGCAGGGCATCGTGCCGCAGAAAGGCGTGTGAAGTGAGGATCTGACCAATGCGCAGCCGGTCCGCAGCATGGCGAGCGGGCGGAGTGTCAGGGAACGGCGGGACGTGCAAAGGCCGTCCAGCAGTCCGCGCAGGCAAGACATTTCCACGCGCCCCACTTGCAGCAGGACTCTCACGCGGCAGCTGATGCCGCCCCGGCTAATGGAATTCCCTCGATGGCAGAACCAGTACTGGCAGCGCCTGTTGCCCCCACAGGCGACAGCCGAACACTGCGCGCTGACCCACATCAGACGTCACTCACTTGCCGTCCGGGAACTGCATGCCGTTGACCGTCTGCACGATGGCGCCCTGGCTGCCTGACTGGGGGTCACTGATGTTGGCCCCCACTTCCGCCGCATAGTCAGCCAGGCTGTTGTTCCACAGGAACGTGGGCCTGCGAGGGGTCGCCACCACCGCACGGTCACCTCATGTGGGCACTGGTACGGCATCAGCACAGTGCCGGTGGTGAGCACTGCCCGCCACAGCAAGGGGGCACCGCCAAAGTGCCCGCTGTTGCGGTGCCAGGAGTGTTTTGAACCACCGCCTGGCGCCTGGTTTGCCGAAATAGCACCTAGCGTTACTGCTCGATCACCTGCTCCCTGCCCCGACACGACAGGCATGCCCACAGGGTGTGAGAGGGACCTTGGACAGTGGCACCTACATTGCGTATTTGCAGGTGTTTTGGTAGGTGAGCGCGCACACGTCCGTCCACGTCAGGGTCCTGCCCCCGCTGCTGACGTTGATGGCCTGCACCCTCGCATCCAGCTGGAACAGGCTCCAGAACACGGCCGGCTGCAGCACGTTGTTGCCGTAGGGGCTGGAGCCGGAGAAGGAGGGGGACACGGTGGCGAGGACCTGCGAGTAGGCACAAACGAGGCATGCTAGGGTCCGCGCAAAGCTGGCATGCGCAGGATCGGCACAGACAGAGGCTGTTCGGGGTACATTGACGGTGGAACTGTGCGTGGTGTACAATAAGGACGCAACGGAGCTGACAGCACCCTGTGCTGCATTCACTAGCGCGCAGCATTCCTCCTCCCTAATGGAGTTCGTCATGGGCTTCTGCGTATCTCCGTGCTTGGTACGGCAGGGTTCCATATCGTAGGCTTGAGGTGCAAACCCGTGGCCCAGTCAAGACGGAGGCACATACTGTACCGCAGTACGGTACCCCGACGGGAGGACGTGACGTAGCCTCGCACCTGGGCGTATCCACCCTCGGGGACATAGTTGTGCTCCACGTACTCTTCGTCAGTTTTGGCTTTAGACTCCTGCGGCACCCTGAGCGAGGGCGGAGCACGGGGGTGGGGGCGAAGCGTGAGGACAGGTGGGGAACAATTCGGTCGACCCCATCAGCCTCAATGTTGGCCAGCGTACGCAGTCACAACCCTGGGCCCTCCTGATGCGCCACCCCCGTGATTGATACCCTCAAGATCGGCCAGAGTGTGCAGTGACAACCCCGGGCCCTCCTGGCATGCCACACCCTTGCTAGCAACGTCGGTGGTCAGTCCTAGGAAGCGGGTTGTGGGCCACCACGGGCAGACGGTTTGCGTTCGACTCACAGGGTCCGACAGTCGCTTACCATAGCTTGTCCCCGCTGCTTTCTATCCGAAACCTTGCCCATCCAGCTCCAGCCAGCCCGGTCAGCAGTATGGAGACAACGATGATAAGGACCGGGCGACGAGCATCGAATGCGCCTACAGCGCCGACAGCTCTCTCGACCTTTGCCTGGACCTTTAGCATTGCCTTCTCATAGCCGTCTGACATGCGATGTAGGAAGGCACATTTTGGAGGGTGGCTTCCCTCCTCGGTCACCTGCTCGGGTTCCATTCTGTTGCTTGGTACTGCGCGTGCGTAAGCCGTCTAAAGCACAAACTCAGTAGTTAAGTAACTAGGAATGGTCTTGTATGTCCCTTGGTATATAAGCGCATATCAACCGTTCCGAGTGAGGGTTACGCAAGTTCCGAGTGAGGTCTATGCAAGTTGAGGGTTACGCAAGTTGAGGCGGGGTGAGGCTCAGCAAACTGCCACTGTCATGTAAGATAAGAGAATAAGGTGGTTTTTTCTAAATCGAATGCGCTATAACTCACAGTGTGATTCACTGACTATTCCGGTTGCGGGCGGTGTGAATTGTGAAGGTGTGGAGGTGTGACTTGGGCCAGCCTGGGCGGGCGGACAAAATAGTCATTTCAAAAGCAAGCGCGTCAACCGAGCTGCCTGGTGTTCCCCTCTACTTCCATTGAAGGTGTGCACACGCGTGCGTCAGGGACCGGGCCTTCTTGTCGACCCTCCAGGCAGGAGAGCTCCCCTGTGTACAGCGCCTCTGTGCTGTGAGCCGGCTCTGCGGAGCGGCGGGGGCGCTCACCACGTCACGTCGGCACCAGCCCGACCTAGAGCGTTCCCAGCTCCCCACCGTTGTCACCGCCCTCTGGCCGTCGACACCTGCAGCCGAACCTGGTGTCAGCAGCACTGCCCATGCGCTGCCCCTGCCGAGCCAGAGCAGCGGCAGCCGCGCTAGGAGCCACAGCCCCGTCAGCAGAACCGCAAACAGGGGAGATCGCAACCAGGACTGGGGCCGGGGTGGTTTCAGGCAAAGCGGCGTGCAGTCGGCCAAAAATGACACGAGCACAAGACCTAGGCCTGGGCGGCACGGCCGGACAAAATAGTCTTTTCAAAAGCAAGAGTGTCAACCCTTTGACCATGTATCGCTAAAAGCTAAAAGAGCTGCCTGGTCCTCGTCTCTCCTTCTATTGAAGGCGTGCACACCTGGTGCAGACACTGCACACTGGCACACGGTTGGTTCCGGTGCGCATCCTGCTACACACGGTTGGATTTGGACAGGGGATGGATTTGGAGCTCAATGCTAGGCAGTGCCTGGCACTGCTTCTGTGGGGAGCAAGCAGCGCACGCCATTGCCCCTTACGCCACCAGACCACCTACAGGTACAGCCATGCCCCCTGTGTACACGCGATGATGATGCGGGAGGGCACGCAAAGAGCGCTCGGTCGGCCACGTGCGCCGGCGTTCGGCCCACGGGCCCACACATTGCGACGTGCCACGTGCCACAGGGGAGCGCAGTACCCCCACTACCCACGGCACACTCGCGCACTGCCAAGCGAACAAAGGCCAAACAGTGGCCGCCAATACCAGTACCCACCCTTGGGCGGATTGTCCACGAAACGTACGAGTTGAACATCATGAACATGCGACCACAGCAACCACCTGGATAGGCTCCTTGGAGTAAAAGGGGGTGTTTTTTAGTTGTTTTGGCACGGGTAACGTAAATGGTTAGAAAATGCAGAGTAAAAAGAGAATACACATTTATTAAGTGTTGGGGGTGTAAAATACAAAATTGAAGTCAAATTAAATAGTGTAAAAACCAGAAAAAGGCATAAAAGTTAGGTTTTTGGTTAAAGAGAGTTTAAAAGCTTAAGCTTGTATAGGCTCTTTTGTACTGCCGAACACCAGTTCTACCGTGTGCTCCACTGCACACGCCTCTGGGCAGGATCCCATCTTGGTTGCCATAGTTTGTCGAGCCAGTCAAGTGTTCAGGAGATCACCCGCTGCAAGCCACGTGTAGCACCGCTGTCTTTTGACAGCTTCTTATCGTGCCCACGCTTACCCACATGCACCACTGCTAAATAAAGCCGCACCAACGGCTTGCACTAAAGGCGCTTCGCAGCGCCCTGGCCCAAGCTCTCATGGTCCTGCACAGTTACTAACCCAACCCGATCACCACACACGGCGTTCCCTGCGTTTCCTCACCAATTGCAGATTACTTTATACCGGTATCACAAATCCAAGCACGCAGCACTCCCCCACACCACCACACAACCCTACCCACAACTGTCAGCACTAGTCACCCCTGCTCTACACCCTGTCCTCATGGGCCCCATGCGGCAGGGTGGCCGAACGCGCCATGAGCGTGCCAGGCGTTACACCACCAGTCACCACGGCCGCCACCTCCTCCGTACCGCCGTGTTGCCACATGGCCATCTGCGTGGTGGTGGACGGGCCGCTCCCCGATACCAGCCGCGGCGAGGGAGCCCCCAGGCTGCTGGGCAGGCGGCGGCTGCCCTCCCGCACCGCACTGACCACTGACTGTGCCTTCTTGACCACGGCGGTGCCATCGGCGGATGTGCCTGTGAACTTGAGCGGGGGCGGCCCCACGAGGCTGAACAGCGCCGGCATCAGCATCAGGCCGATCAGCAGCGCGTAGGCGATGGTGCCGAAGATGAGGGCGAAGAAGGTGCGCAGGATGGCGGAGCCGGCGAAGGCCAGCGGGATGGTGCCTGGTGTGGGAGAAGGGTCACAGGCGAATGTTGGGGATGAGAAAGGGCAGATGGACGGGCAGAGGAGGCACACGCACTGTGCAGCGTTAATGCGGCGTACGGCAACAGGGGAGCGCTGCGGCGGACAGCAAGTGCAACACCCGCCCGCAGCGCCGCAGCAGCATGTACGACGAGTACAGGGTCTGATCTTCAAGCACCTAGCCGCCGGTTGGCGGCCTTCTGCTCTTCCCGCCCACCTGACAGCGCCGTCATTCCGCCAACGAACACGGCACTGCCGGTCTCTGACAGCGCGTGCACCATGCGGCCGTCCTTGGTGCCGTCGGCGTGAGACTGCACGAAGCTCTGTTGGGGCGGCATAGAGACGCATAGCATACAGCCGCGTAAAACACTGATCCCAGGGCGTGAGACTGCACGAAGCTCTGTTGGGGCGGCATAGAAACGCATAGCATACAGCCGCGTAAAACACTTATCCCAGGTCCAGATGCAGCAAGGTCATAGCAAGTGGCTGGTACAGCCCCCGGCAGGGGTCTCGCGGCGCTGTGGAGCGCACAGCTTGCGCGCGCCCCACCAGGTTTTGTGACACGTACTGGCCGCTGAGCTCTGAGCTCTGACTGCTACCACGCGGCAAAATCATTCTAACGCAAGGACCGCAAGGAGCCAGCTGGGGGACGCGTTCATGCTTGAACGGCGTCTACAACTTGTGCGGGCTCCAAGGCCGGGTTCCCCCGCAGCCCCTGCCCACTTCCTCTCCCTCCTGGGTACCCCGTGGACCCCTCCTACCCCCACTACTGCTTTGCCGTTTCTGGTGCTGTGCCGCTTTAAGGTTACCCCCACTGCGGTGCCCACCTGCGCGAAGTAGACGCTGTAGTCCACCGCCAGTCCCGTGGCCATGATCATGTTGATGACGGACACCTGGTTGAAGCGGATGTTGATCATGAACATCTCCCCGAACAGGCAGTAGTCAACCAGGCCCACGGCCAGCATCATCAGCAGCACGGCGCGGGGGGAGGGCAGCGTGAACAGCAGCACGAAGCCCACGCCCGCCACCGCCAGCAGCACGTACTCCATGGTCATGCCGCCGAGGATGGCATCGCCCTCATCGTAGATGTAGTCGTCTGGGGAAGGGAGAAGGAGGAGGTATCATGACGCGTATAGTCTTGAAACGTGTACATGGGAAATGAATGCCATGGCGCGCCGCCAAGAAAGTGTGTGCGAGCATCGGCCCCAAGTGTGCACACGTAACACGTGTTGGTATGCACAACAGCACGAGGGAGCAGTATGATACTGCAGGTACCGCGTGCACCTGCAATGGCCAAGCGCTCGCTCACCGTTGTACATGAAGAACACGTAGCTGGGGCTGGCGGCGTTCTCCGCCCCGAAGATGTTGCTATTGACCCAGTCCTCCACGCTGCGCACGTTGTTGATGAGCAGGCGGCCGTAGGCGCCCTCGTTGCCCTGCGCCGTGTGCACCAGCGGCATGGCGCTGGTCAGGATGGTGCCGCTGGTGCCGTTGGACAGCACGATGTCGTCGCGGAAGGACGCGTGGGCCGCCAGGAACTGTGGGTGGTGAGGGTAAGAAAGGACGCGTAGGCGGGAAACGAATATGCAAAATGCATGGGCATTTCTGTAATTCCGGTGGGCATGAGCGTTGGGACGAGCTGGGTGTGCATTGCTTGGTGGTGTTTAAAGGTCATAATGGGGAGCGCGCAATGCCCTTATGTGTGACGCCGCCGAGAACGGTGGCGCGCGCCGAAGAGAGGCGATGTGGTAAGGAACTTGAGAGGGTATGGTGCAGAGAACATAGCTGTGCTGGTAGTTCCACCGGTCAGGCTCTGTGTGTCGGATGGCACGTGGTGACGATCGGCGGGATTTCGGCGAAGGTTGGTTAGGCATATCAGCCGGCGGGTATATGTACCAGTTTATGGCCGGCGGGTATGTACTTGGTGATGGTGTGAGACCGGCGTGCACTTTCCTCGCCCGCGGGGACGGGGCTCAACGGCGGGTTTCGCATTATGCTATTCTGCTAACCTGTGGCAGGAAGACGTAGAACACGTCCTTGGGCACGCATCCGGTGATGTTGATGAGCGGCGCCGATTGCGCCAGGTCTCCGGTGAGGAGTCCGGTGAAAGGGTTGACCGTGCAGGCGGGGTAGGAGCTGTCGAGCTTCACACTGCTGGCGTTGACTTGCATGTAGTTGATGAAGCTGAGGAGCCAGTGGGACTGCGGGAGGGGAGGCGGGGGCAACAGGGGCAGAGGCAAGGGGTCACAGGGTGCTCAGGACCTTGGGAATTTGCGTGGAGTGGCATTGAGGGCGAGAAGGTCAGGGGGGGGGTAGGGAAGTTAATTTTTGACCCCATGCCTAATATACAAGATTTC
>VFQN01005836.1_pt1 | contig 14669 bp, 18 predicted proteins | sample 3512371 | NCBI WGS metagenome assembly VFQN01 (sample SAMN10412370, study PRJNA504923) | tailings metagenome | isolation source: Replicate 2 from Balatoc abandoned mine | place: Philippines: Itogon, Benguet | collected 2017-08-28
GGGGCCCGCGCCGGCGGGGGCAGTGTGTTGGTCTGGGTGGTGCGGGTTGGGGTGAACCTGGGGGCGGGTGACGGGCTGGGGGAGACCACGTCGATGAGGGGTGTTGCGGGGGTGGGGCTCCGGGTTTCGGCCGCAGCCCCTCGTGTGGGCTCCTGGCCCACGGTACTGGTGGTACCCTGGCTGCTGCCCCTGTGTGGAGTACACTCCCCCTCCGCCGGCTGCTGGTCCTTGCGGGCCCTGGGGTGACCCATGGGTCACTTTGCCCCGGATGTACGGCATGGTCGTGGACATGAGCGGTGGACTGGCTGGGGTAGTACGTAAGTGCCGCCCGCTGCTGCCGCAGCCGCCCTGGCCGCGGACTGTGGCTAGCTGGGCTGGCCGTTGACGGTTGGCATGATAGCTGTGGCATGCCCGGCTGCTCGCTCGGTGGCTGGACCGGGTGAGGAGGACCGCTGGGGGGATGGAGGCAAAGAGCAAGGGTTGGTAGGTTGAAGTGTACTACCGTAATGGCAGGTTGTGCAATGCTACTGCCGGAAGGGCATGCAGGGCAGGCACAGCATGCAGTAAACAATGACGTACGTACACAGCATGAATACACAACATCAAACTCCAACTGCTTCTGCAGGTTGTCGTACACGCCCATGCAACGCTCCTCACCGTACGGGTGCGACGGGGCGCCGTACGGTGCGACGTTGAGGTGCGCGTGTGCAGCGCTGGAGGGCAGCAGGCAGGTTGCCGTGGGCGTCTGGTGTGCACGAGGAGTGGCGATGCTGCCGGTGGTTGTGGTGTAAGTTGCGGTGGATGGGATATGTGGCGTGTACGACAGTCCTCCGGCGGTTGAGGGGGATGAGGAGGCGCGCGGTGTGCAGCGGTAAAGGTCGGCAGGGGGGATGGCATGACGCCAGGGGGTGATAGTACCGCCCTTGTGCGTATCACCACCCTTCTCGGTCCCCGCCCGCACAAGTCCCCCACCTGCTTGAGCGCCAGACAGCAGGTCCCTGTAGCCGCTGCCCGGCTGCGCCACGCGCCGCAGCAGCACGTGCACGGGCTCAGGCAGGCAGGGAGGCGTGCAGGTCGTCCCACGGCACCAGCCGTGGAGGCGTGGGCGGCTAGGACGCTGTTGCCCTGCCCCGCCAAAGCCGCTACAGCTGTACATGCCAGGGGTAGCAGGTACGGACGGCGGAGGGCAACGCTGTGTGGCTGGCAGTCCGTTTTGCGACCCAGTAGTGCCGCCCCTGGGTGTGGTGTAAAGTTGGTCCACCGTGCTGTGCAAAGCGGCAGTCAAGTGGGGTTTAGTCTGGGAACGTACGGCAATCAGGTGGGCCACATACAGTCGCACAGACTTATGGGCTCATGCCGGTAACAGCCGAGCTAGCTGTTATGTTATGTTGTCACCACGTGGCATGGAAACCGGATGCACCGCCGGGGCGCTGGTGTTTAGTGTTGAGCAACGCTGGGACCCCAGTCGGCAGACACACATGCATGCACCTCAACGCTGGGCAGCTTGCGGGCTGTGCGACAGGGATGTGCCATGGACCCGTGGTGCAAGCTGCTCCAAGCCTGTGTGGCGAACCTAGCGATACATGCATGCAGCTGGCCAACTGCATAATCCGTCTAACAGCCCGTCCTGATGTGAGCACTGTCGTCAGAGTTTGCAACCTTCCTCCTTATATTACGAAAAACCGTAAAAATTCCCTAGATAGGACGCGACGCTTCGACTTCGAAGTTATGGGTTCGATCCCCACACACTACCGGCATGGGTTCTCGCTCATGTCGTAATTATCTCGGCAGACCCGCGCTTGCGCGACTGCCACTATAAAACCATCGATTAATCCGGCTTATGGGCCCTGGTTGCCTCTCCGCCGGTGGACTAGGGATGTGGTCTATCCCAAAATCCCCTGACCTTTGACCTTTGACCTTTGCCCTGCCCTGCCGTGTGCGTGCTTTATTTGCAGGCCCTGCCACTTCTTCACTGCCGAGTTGCTGTGGAGCAAGCAAGCCACCTACCCTATGGCAGCCAAACCGGGGGTAACTACCTAGGGAAAGTGGGCGGCACCACCACTGCGCTGTGCGGCTGTGCGGCTGTGCGGAGCTGGGCGGCGCAAGAACGAGGTACGCACGGGCGGGGGGCGGGGATAAGGGTGGATGGCCCGTCAGGTGGCCAGGTTCGTGGGAGGTGGCTTGGTACCTTCTGGCGGCACCTGCCACCACCAAGTAGCAGTCCTGCCTCGGGTGACAGTGGCGTCCCACGGGCGGGAAGGCCGGTGCGCGCGCCCAAGCAGCTATGCCGCCGTTGTAACCGGCCATTGTAACCGGCCATTGTAACCGTTAAAAAAGCAGTTCAGGGTGTGAAATCCTCAGTTCGTTTGCTGGCTTTAAGGAGGTGAAGCAGCCACAGGTTATGCACCCCGATTCCCGCAACTACTACATCTCTAACACACTGTTGTGCGGCTCTACTTGCTTGTGGCTGTCGGACTGGCGTTGTCACAAAATAAAGTGGTAGTGCGACACGCGTTCTCTACGCTACACCTAAGCTCTGTGCTAATAGCACTACATTCCTTATGCAGGTGAATACATTCAACAGCGTCGAAACGAGACAACAGCCCGACCCGAGCCCGCCCGACATGCTGCACACACGCTTCACCCTGGGCCTACGACCCAGGGAACATAAAGCTGACGCGCTGGGAGCTCGCCATCAATGCGAACGCTTTGCTCCTCTCACCACGCAAACAAATACGCAGCCGAACATTCCAGAGACACATACACCGCAGGGCTTCTTGTGTGCGTCGCGGCCATCGGCTTGCTGCCAAGCAGGTACAGACCGGTAACAGCGTCTTGCGTAGCTATCGAGCGACCAAAGGCCCTTTGTCGGCCCTTGGTCATAGCAGTGGAAAATGGACCGCTCCGCCGCGCTGATGCTGCTGATGCTTGCAGGCGCGATGGCAGCTCCAGGTGAGAGTGTCCCGAGAACAGCAGATCAACCACATTACATAGCACACCGCATTACTGATTCATTTGCTTGGATGAGGTTGGTTGCTTTCTGCTTCGCCCCTATGGGTTCAACGCCGTTCACACTTGGCCGTCCCTGCTATCCCTACCCCCGTCTTGCCGTCTTGCCGCCCTGCCCCTGCTGTACGTATGCGCAGGCCTGGGCTCCGCATGCAGCGGCAGCACCGCCCCTCCCACCGCCCTGCCGTACGCCCTCGCCCCTGACGTCCTCAACCTGGACGCATGCCCCGACTGTGTGACGTACGACCAGCCCAGCTCCCAGGGCTACACGGGCCTGGCCACGTGGCGGGACTCCAACCTGGTGCCCGGCATGCCCGAAAGCAAGGTCGTGAGCTTCACGAAAAGTAAGTTGGGCGTTGCATGGGCACATGATGAGGCTGTGATCTGGCACACGGTTGCACAGTTGCGCGTCCGGAGCTACAGTGCGACGCGTGCCAGCCACTGACATGCATGCACCGGCACCTCGCCTGGACAGACCACTGCTGGCCTCGTACCCATCTTAAGCCACCGACCTACTTGCTTGTGTGTAAACGCACCCGCCCGCAGATGCGATTGCACCCAGGGGCTGCTTGTCTGGAGTGGACAAGGCCGACAAGTTCTGCCCCAATGGCTACGTGACCTTCTACGGCTTATGCTATGGCCAGTACCAGAACAACATCACCATCAGCAAGGTCTCCTCCTCGGCCGCCTGGAGCCCTGCTACCAGCCCGAGCGCCCCCTTCTCCATTGTCCTCATCAGCCGCCCCTTTGGTCGTGGCACCGGCAGCTCCAACTGCTCGGACAGGCCCCAGCAGGCCTACTTCACCATCTCCCGGAGCGCCATGGACATTGATAACCAGATGCTGTGGAAGACCAGGGACATCGTTCTATACTCGAGCAAGACCCAGCATGCCCTAAACCTGACCTACGGCACGGAGATCCCCTGGTAAGCATGGCCTCAAGTATCAATGGCCTAGCGTACGCTAGGGTTGATGTGTAGCGTAGTCCCTGACCCCACGGTCTTCCCACCAACGAATGTAAGGAGTCGTAAGCACCCACCATGTCTTGAGCTTTATTTGCTGCCCACGCTTTGTATTTTGTTTGATGCGGCTGGAGCTGCAGAACGGGTTCATCGACGGTGACCGGGCTAACGAACACTACACTGCATGCTGACTGCTGCGAACCCACGCCCGCAGCCCCGCCCTGAACAAGTGGCGCATGGAGGTCCTGACGCGCTCGTCCAGCGGCACCAACTACACCTACTACCGCTACCAGGAGGGCGATCAGCCGTTTACGCGTGTCTTTGCCGGCAAGGCCATGGTCCTGGACCCGGATCAGCTCATCCTGGGTGTCAACAAGTGAGTGGCCAAGCGTGCGTCCTGCCGTGCGTGGCTGGGTATTGCAATATGCAATACACGGTTGGCCTGGCGCAGGAGCTGCTAGCAGGCAAAATGGACGTGCTCGCTCTGGAACACAGCCCCATTGTTTGCCTGTTAGTTTCGTTCTCCAATTGTTGCACCCCCACACGTTCTACTGAATGGGACTGCAGCAGTCAGCTGTTTTCACACCTGATGACCTGATGACCTCAGGTGGTGTCACAGTTGTCGCCCTGCCATGCACATTCGGCCACACGCAGGCGCCAGCTGGACCTTGGCTACGACGGAGAGTACCTCAACGGCGACATCGCCGTACTGTCCGCCTACAACCGCCAACTGTCCTCCGCCGAGGTGGAGGCCCTCGCCCTGGCCTACAGCTGCCGCTTCAACCTCGTCACCAAGCGTGAGTGGCTTGCTTGATGCTAGCGCAACACTGTGGGTGTCCAGTCACTTGGAGGGCTGTCACGCAGCAGATCTACTGCGTGACTTTCTCTAGAGAACGTGCTTATCGCGCTCGTTACGGGCCAGCCCACGCAGATATAGAGTTGCAGGCCACAGCCCCATCCATGCAGCACGCACGAAGACGGTGCAAGATTTTCACGCAGTACCCTACACTGTCCTGCGCCCGACTTAAGACCGCAATCCTGACGTCCCTGCTCTCCCTGCCCCCTCTGCCCTTTCACCGCTTGCACGCCCGCGCCCATAGAGTGCCCCGCGCTGCCTGGCTACACGGTGGAGGCCAACATTGACGCCCCAAACGGCAATGTGGTGCCCCCCGGCTGCTCCACCTTCAAGGCCAGCCCAACCACCAACAGCGCACAGCAGGGCGGCGCACTGCTGTGCAGCGGCAGGGCCAACTGCGTGGGCTTCACCACCTTCCGCTATGGCGGCCAGTCGTGGGCCTGCCCCAAGGCCACCATCACCCCCAGGCTCGTGACCCAGCCGCCGGCCAGGGCCGCATGCCTGTACAGGAAGATCGCCGCCTGAGGGCTGTGCGTGGAGGCATGTTGCGGCACGTGCCTTGGCATTCTGTGGATGTATATATTGTAGTACCAGTTTTGGGCGGTCACCTGCCTTGCTCTCCGCTTAGCTTAGGTGACAGGCACGGCATGCCATGGGCCCACCTGCACCCGGCTGTATGTGCGCATGCGAGGCCAACATACAACAGCACAGGGTGTGAATAATAAGGCACAGTTGCAGTCATTGTAGGCGTATCCAAGCATGGATGAGCTGGCACCCCAAAGGGTGGATCTGGTATACGTCTGGGTGTACCTTACATGCACTGTACATATACATGCGCGGTGTACATGTAGATAGGTAGGAACAGCGTGGCTTGGACGCGACTGGTTCGGTGGGTACTGGTAGCGTGCCAGCTAGAATTGCTGTCTTACATGTTTGCTTGGGCCCTCTGACATACCGGTACAGGCTGTGTATACGGTAATGTCAGGGCCACACACGCTGTCCTTCGTTATTACCCGACACAGCCAAATGATGCCCCAGCTGCACCCTCTCGCCAGATAGGATCACCATATGCATGTATGGGCACGGTCACAGCCCGTCCTGCGTCAACAGAATGTACACATCCCACCACCATCTGCACTCGAACCATATTTTTTTTGAGCCGCGCCGTACGTACGGCGCCGTCGTACCACTGGACGGGACAAGTAATAAGTACGTCTCAGGGCAGGGGAGCCTGTTTCATGGCCCGATCCACAACACCAGCTCATGCCCACCAGCAGTTGGTTGCCCAGGGTTGCCTGTGCCCCAGCACTGTTGTGCGTGTAACCACCTTTTTGCTAGCGATGCGATGGGTGCTGTTGTTTTCCAGAGGTAAACGCTGCCGAGACTGGAGCGGGCCCCGACGTATCCTACTGTCTGTTACAGTATAGCGATACACTATTACGCTCTGTACTTGCTCAACCGGTAGTCTTATCGCATAAGACTACATATAGGTCCCTGAACCACGCATCCTAGATGCCGTACCACCACGTGTTCAGGCCACGCTGTGTGGGTCCTGACTGGACTGCGCTCCACAGAACAACAGGTGCCTCAAATAAAGCAGCTCATGAAACGCCACCACTGGCTTCCCCTGCCCTTATCGTCAGGGTTTCATTGAGGCAAACCACAATGCCCTGTGTGCTGCCGCCCACATCGCTGGCTGCCATGTATGGATTCAGCAGGCCTGATGCCTCTCAGTTATCAATCCTCGGCAATAGTTAGTAATAAACAAACAGTTAGGCAGTGGTGTGCGAGTCGCCAGTTGTAGCAGGGCCGCCACTCCGCCCAAAACGTTACCACATACACCTACCTTTTGCCCAATAGCCTAGTACCCAAAGCACCGCTCACCACGAGCACGGAACAAGCCTGCCGCTCACCCACGCACGTCAACGGCCTGCTGTTTCTGCGGCTAGGGACACCCTGGTGCTGCTGCTGGTACGGCGACCAGCTGTACTGGTGGTACACTGGCTGCTGCTGTTGCTGTTGCTGCTTTGGGGAGCACCCTCCCCCTCCCGCTCCCCCTCCGCCGGCTGCCGGCTGCTGGCCCCTGCTGGCCCTGGGGCGACCCATGGGTCACATGGTCCCGGATGTACGGCATGGTCGTGCGTGGACATGGGCGCGCGGCGGGCTGGGGCAGTAGCTGCCGCCCGCTGCTGACATCTGATGACATGCTTAGCAGTGACAGCTTTGCCGCCAAGTGCGCTGGGGACGTTCTTGTGTTACTTCTGTGCCCACTGTCGGCAGTAGCAGACAGCCTGGCCGCCAGCCTCCCAGCTTTGCACGTGTGTCGGTTGTGTGCCGTGGCATCACGACTGTGACCTGTAGAAGGGGAATCGCTAGCCCTGGAAGTACTTTCAAGCTAGCACCTAGCTCATGAGCCGTACGTACCGGAACATACATTGTTGCCACGTGGCCTAGCCCAGCTGGTTGTGAGGGTGCTCACCCCGTCTCATCATCCTCCCGTCTCATCATCCCCCCGTCTCATCATCCCGCCCCCCGTCTCATCATCCCCGTGCCACATACAGGCGTGTAACAAACTGAAGCTACATGGAGTAGGCTCTTACATACTCACCGAAGATCACCTCCAGCAGCTCCGTCCGTCCATGGGGCCCCTGCTGGTCACCGCTGCGTCTTCGTTCAGGTCCCCCGCTGCGTCTCAGGTCCACTGTGTCACTGCCACACGGTCTCAGTGGAAGGGGTACAAATGACAGGACAAACGCAAAGCCATAATTGATTTGCGAATCATGAGTAGTACTTGTATGCGCTGGTCTTAGCGGTATGTACCCTACGGGGTTGCCAGCAGCGACCTTACCCTGTGCAGACCCGTGCGTCGTACGTACCGTACCCAAGCAACTCGGGCTCACCCTCATGCATGTCTGTTGAGGCTGCTGCAAGTAGCATGTCTATTTCCATGGCAGCTCGTGCGGGCGCCACAAAGTGAAGTGCTGCCAAGCCGTACGTGACATCTATCACATCACCGCGTAGCATATTTGTGTACTGGTTGGTGCTTACCGGGTTGCCCAGCCACCCGTCCTGCCCTGAGCAGCTAGCTAGTGGGGGAGGGGGCCGGGGGGCAGGAGCACCATGCTCCATGCACCCGTGCGCTCGGCAGCAATCCAAGCCATGTGACGGCGCTCAGCACTGCTACAGGGGTACCGGTACTGCATGCATCCCAGCCTGCGGATGCATGTGGCTGCCACGAGGGAGGGTGCCGTGGGATGGTACGGGTGTTGGCGGCAGGTGCAGCCTCTGCGCAGGCTCTCTTGGCTGGGCTTGCAGCGCTTGAAAATTTGCATCAGCGCTAGCACGGCCATATGCGCTCATAGTGCACGCTTTGCCCGGCAGCTAGCCCAGCAACAGCTCTGTTACAGGCGCGCGTGGACGTTGGCGAACCCAGCTGCTCTCCTAGGATAGCAGCAGTACCGTACTTCACGAAGCGCGCGCAGAGACGCACATGATGCACCGCGGCCATGTGCTAGCTACTGGCTGGGCAGCAGCAGGGGACTGGCGTACGGCGCCTGATGTGGCGGCGTGGGCTAGGACGCTCTTGTCCTCCCCCGCCGCCGGTGCCGCTACTGCCGTACGTACATGCCAGGGGCAGGTATGGACAACCGCGGACGGGGGCAATGCTCGCTGTGTAGCGAGTGCTCGCTGTGTGGCTGGCGGCACATTTTGCATCCCAGTGCCACCCCTACGCCTGGGGCATTCATGAGGGCCACAGTCGCACAGCAGACGTATGTACGGGCTCGTGCCGGGAACCGCTGTTATCACCACGTGGCATGGAGACCGGATGCACCGCCGGTGTCTACTGACCCCAGACGGCAGACGCACGTGCATGCACCTTAATGCTGGTTTGCTTGCGGGCTGCGCAGCTGCGCAGCTGCCAGCCGGCTGCAGCCGGCGGCAGGTAGGGCTGCTGTGCCATATGGCATGCATGGACGGACCCGTGGTGTAACCTGGTCCAAGCAAGCAAGCATGTGATGCGATACAAGCACGCAGCTGCGTGACCAGCCGCGTAAACCCATCTAATAGCCCGTCCTAACTTGAGCACTATCATGTTTGTAACCTTTCTCCTTGCGCGCATTGATGTCGCCTTGCCCCGCCGAGTGCGTGCTTTGCAGGCCCTGTCACTACTTTACCAGCTGCCGTGGCGCGGACGGAGCAACGCACGCAAGCCACCCTGGGAAAGTGGGCAGCACCGCCACTGCGCTGCTGTGCGGCGGCTGTGCGGAGCAGGGGAGCTCGCTCCCCTGGTGCGGCCGCACCAGCGCGGAGCTGGGCTAGCTAGGCAAGAACGAAAATTAAAGGGGGGGCGTGCGGGGACAAGGGTGGATGGCCCGTCAGGCGGCCAGGTACTGTACCGGTATGTGGAAGGTGGCTAGGTACCTTCTGGCGGCACCTGCCACCACTGAGCAGCAGTCCTCGGGTGAGAATGGCGCGCCCGCAAGTAGCTACATACGCCGCCGTGATACGTTTTCATCGCATTAAGGCTTTTGGATAAATTTCAACACTTTTAGGATTCATCAGGCTGGCCACACAACAGGACGCTATTGTAACCGTTGCAGTTCAGGGTGTGCTTTCAAGGAGGTGAAGCAGCCACAGGGCGGGCTCTGCGCTGTGTAATGATATATTACGGTATGCCGGGCACAGCAACATACAGCACGCTGTTGTCACGGTTGTGAAGTTCAGGGTGTGAGCGGCGGAACCTTTAGCCCCTGCTGACTTTAGGGCGGGAGGCGAACCAAAGGACCCCTACCGTTACCACTGTTAAGACGCACGGCTACGATACTACTTTTAGACAAGCAAGCAGCGGCTGCATGCTGGTGGCTGCTGGAACGTGGCCAGGGCTCCACGCTTTCGCTTCACACACTTTTGGGCGTGTGAGCGCTCTCCTGCTTGCCCTCAACAAGCTGACCTTGTTAGTATATGAGTTCTGCATCTCGATTCCCGCAACTACATCTGTAACACACTTTTGGGCGTAGTTTGGGCGGGCTCTACTTGTGGCTGTCGGACTGGCGTTGTCACAAAAGTGGTAGTGCGACGCGCTTCTCTACGCTACGCTTAAGCACTGTGCTAACAGCACGACATTCTTGATGTAGAGTAATAAGTTAAACAGCGTCGAGACGAGACAACAGCCTGCCCGAGAGCCCGCCCGACAGCCCGCCCGACATGCTGCATGCAGCTTCACCCCTTGGGCCCGTGCCGTACGACCCAGGGAACATTAAGCTGACGCGCTGGGAGCTCGTCATCAATACAAGCGCGTTGTTCCTTTCACCACGCATTCCTTTCACCACGCAAACAAATACGCAGCCGAACATTTAAGAGGCACACCGCAGGGCTTCTTGTGTGTGCGTGTGCGTTCCTGCAATCGGCAGCAAGCAGGAACATACCGGTAACAGCGCCTTGCGTGGCCGTCGAGCAACCAAAGGACCTGTGTCGGCCCTTCATCAAGCAGTGACTATGGACCGCTCCGCCGCGCTGGTGGTGCTGCTGCTTGCAAGCGCGATGGCAGTTCCAGGTGAGAGCGTCTGGAGCGCTTGACGCATACCAGCCACAGTACGCAGCAAATCATTTATACTCATCCAACTGCGTGGATGAGGGCGTTAGTGCCCTACTTTGCCCCTAGGATTGAACGCAGTTCACACTTACGGTGACCCCCCTACCCCCGCCATCTGGCCGCGCTGCCGCTGTGCAGGCCTGGGCTCCGCATGCATCGGCAGCCCCGCCCCCCCCACCGCCCTGCCGTACGCCCTCGCTCCTGACGTCCTCAACCTGGACGCATGCCCCGACTGCATGACGTACGACCAGCCTAACTCCCAGGGCTACACGGGCCTGGCCACGTGGCGGGACTCCAACGTGGTGCCTGGCGTTGTGGTGCCAGAAAGGAAGGCCGTGCGCTTCACCAAAGGCAAGTCAAGCTTGTATTGGTGCTCATGCGGCTGTGCGTGCTCCGGCGCCTGATTGCACATGCGTGCATGCACCGAGCTACGGTTGCTGCTGGCATGCTGGGTGCACGTACGTACGTACGTACGTACGGCAGGCACGCCATGCTTGACACCTCGATTGCAATGCATCCTTGCCTCTGCCTACGTATGGCCCGGCACCTACATGCACCGCAAAGGCAAACAACTGCTGCTTCATACCCATCTATTTGGGCCACCCACTCGTATGCAAACACACCCACAGATGCGTCTTCGTCCGAGGGCTGCGTGTTTGGAGTGGACAAGGCCGACAAGCACTGCCCCAATGGCTACGTGGGGTTCTACGGCACATGCTACGGCCAGTACCAGAACAACATCACGCTCAGCAAGCTCTCCTCCACGGCCGCATGGGGCCCCGCTACCAACCCGAACGCTCCCTTCTCCTTTGTCCTCATCAGCCGCCCCTTGGGTCCCGGCGCCGACCGCTCCTGCCCGGACAGGCCTTATGGGACCTACTTCACAACCTCCCGGGGCGCCACAAACACTGACAACCAAATGTGGTGGAAGACCAAGGACATTGTTCTTTTCTCGAGCAAGACCCAGTTCGCCCTGCAACTGACTTACGGGGCGGAAATCCCCTGGTGAGCGTTGCCTGCATCCCACCCCGCCCATCCCCAACCCGCCACACCCACCCCCACCCGCGCGCCCCCACCTCCGGCCCCCCAACCCCACCCCCACCCCCTGCATCTGTCTAGGGTTGATGTCTTGTGTGGCCTATCTAGTTGGTCGCTGTCCCCACGGTGGCCTTCCCGACAACCAAACAACCTGAGGAGTCGGTGGCATCCACACTGTCTTGTGCATTGATGCCAACGTTATGTAGTACGTATGCACCTGACAGCAGAGTTGTGAAAGCTGCGGACTGGCTCAATCGAAGGTCAAGATTAACACTGCACTACATGCTGACCCCCACGCCCGCAGCCCCGCCCTGAACAAGTGGCGCATGGAGGTGCTCACCCGCTCGTCCAGCGGCACCACTTACACCTACTACCGCTACCAGGAGGGCGAGCAGCCGTTTACACGTGCCTTCACCGGCAAGGCCATGGTCCTGGGCCCTGACCGACTCACCCTGGGTATTGACAAGTGAGTGTCCAAACGTCCTGCTGACTAGCTACTTGGTCGGTATCGCAACTTTACCCTGTTACCTGGGCGCAGGACAGAGCTGCTAGCAGGCAGGATATGGCGGTGCTTGGCAATAATGCATAGAAACCCCATCGTTTCCCATCGTCGTACAGCCGCACGTGCGTGCTACTGACTGGGCCTGCAGCAGTCAGCTGTCCCTCACCTGATGGCCCCACACGATATCACGTGTGCCTCCCTGCCATGCACATTCGGCCACACGCAGGCGCCAGCTGGACCTTGGCTACAGTGGCGAGTGGCTCTACGGCGACGTTGCCGTACTGTCCGCCTACAACCGCCAACTGCCTGCGGACGAGGTGGAGGCCCTGGCCCAGGCCTACAGCTGCCGCTTCAACCTCGTCACCAAGCGTGAGTGACCTCATGCTAGTGCAACACTACCGTACTGTGGGTGCCCACTTTCATGGCTACGATGCATCAGGAGAGCGCTTCTCGTTATGTGTACGGGGCTAGTCCAAATCTGTAGGCCACAGCCCCTGCACGCACTCGTGAAAACGGCACGTGGTTTTGGCGCAGCGCTCTTGTCCGTCCCCCTGCTACCTTCTTACGAACGCGGACCTGATGTCCCTGCTCTCCCTCCCTACCTGCCCCCTCCGCCCTTGCACGCCCGTGCCCACAGAGTGCCCCGTGCTGTCTGGCTACACGGTAGAGGCCAACGTGGACGCCCCAGGCAGCAACCTGCTGTCCTTCGGCTGCTCCACTTTCAAGGTCACCCCAACCACCAACAACGCACAGCAGGGCGGCGCGCTGTGCACCGGCCGGGCCGACTGCGCGGGCTTCACCACGTACCGCTGGGGCGACCAGACGTGGGCCTGCCCCAAGTTCTGGCTCAGCAACACGGTGACCCAGCCGCCGGCCAGGGCCGCATGCCTGTACAGGAAGATCGGTGCCTGAGGGCTGCCGGTGTGGAAGCATGTCGGGGCACGTGCCGTGGGCGTGTGTGTATTAAGGTAGCGATTTTGGGCGATCACCTGCCTTGCTCTCCGCAGGTGACAGGCATGCCATAGTGTTACTGTCGTACATTCTTGCTTGGGCTGGTTTTCTGATGTATGCGAGCACATGCATGACGTTAGGGCTGCGCACGCTGAACTAATTGCCAATAGATCCGGCTTGCCTTCTTCTCCTTTGAGGTGAAGGTCCTTATGCATAGAAGGTACGGTCGCGTTCGACCTGGAACAACGAGCTCGCCCGTGCGAGCGATGTACAGTTGCTTTGTCGTTTCGGTAGGAATAATGCGTTGCATGGCTTGGGCAAGTATGACAGGAGCTCTTCGCGGTCTGAGTAGTTATATATGAACGCTGGTGCATACGCTGTAACATACGGCGGACGCTTGCCACACCTGCCCCCACGCACGTGGGGCTTCATCCCGTGGCCACAGTGCTGACAATGGTGCAAGCAAGGTACCCTAGCCGCCTAGCATATCGTAGGGGTAAACAGCCCACATATCATCATCATGCCAGATGATGCAGCAAGTACCGCAAATATATATGTTATAGGGCGCACACAATGTCATGATGCAAAACACCGGCTCACGACCACCAGCAGTTTCATGTGTCCCAGCGCTGTTGTGTAAGCACCTCGTTGCTAGCTACCGTATAAGCGCCTCAACACAGCAACTTACAAAAAGCCACTGCCGGCCACCCCTGCCCTCACCTACCATCAGGGTTTCCTTGGGTGAATCACAATGCGCTGCGTGCCGCCGCCCACACCACTGGCTGCCATGTATGGTTTCAAGCCTCATGCCACTCAGTCATCACTCCCAAGCAGTAGTTGGTAACAATTAAACATGTATGCAGTGGTGTGCAAGTCACCCGCTGTACCTCCAGCGGCGGGGCCGCCATTTCGGCCCAAGGAGTTTTCACACCCTTCGCCCAACAGCCGAGTAGCCATACGCTCCACTCACCAGGGCACCGCGCCGCCCTGCTGCTCACCCACGCGGCGTCAACGGCCTGCTGTTTCCGCGGCGAGGGACGCCCTGGTGTTGCTGCTGGTATGACGGCCCGCCGTACTGATGGTACCCTGGCTGCTGCTGTTGCTGCTGTGGGGAATGCCCTGCTCCTCCCGCTTCCCCTCCGCCGGCTGCTGGCCCCGGCTGGCCCTGGGGTGACCCATGGGTCCCGTGGTCCCGGATGTACGGCATGTTGGTGGCCATGGGCGGCGGGCTGGGGTAGTACGTGCCGCCCGCCGCAGCTGCCGCAGCCGCCCCGGACGCGGACTGCGGGCTGGTCGTTGGCCGTTGGTACGCTAGCGGCGTTCCCGGCTGCTCGGCGCCCCGGCCGGGTGAGGAGGACCGCTGGGGCAGGGAGGTCAAGAGCAAGGGTTGGCAGGCTTGCGTGAGCTAAAGGGTTTGCATTATTGCTGCAATGCTGAGACGAAACGCCGTGTTAAGGCCAAACATCTTGCGTCTACGTAGCCTCAAGTGACATTGTATTCGGAGCTGGCGCAGCAGGGATGTGGCCCCAGCTGCCCAGCAGGTTGGGTGGCAGTGCCTGCGGCAGTATGCAGCGGGTCCTGGCATACCCGCACCCCAGCGGATGCCAGAGCTTGGCGGCCAGAGCTGCTCGCCCGTGGATGGAGCGCCCCCCGGGACTCACCCGGACGTAGTCATCCTCCTGTATTTTGCCAAGCTAATGACAAAAACCGCAGTGGTCTTGGACGGAACATGGTCTTGGTGAAGTGGTGGACTTGGCCG
>VFQN01005837.1_pt1 | contig 14669 bp, 20 predicted proteins | sample 3512371 | NCBI WGS metagenome assembly VFQN01 (sample SAMN10412370, study PRJNA504923) | tailings metagenome | isolation source: Replicate 2 from Balatoc abandoned mine | place: Philippines: Itogon, Benguet | collected 2017-08-28
CAGGGCCCAGGGAACCATCCCCTGCATCGGCACAGCCCAGGGGGCCATACCCTGCACCGGCAGGGCCCAGGGAACCATCCCCTGCATCGGCACAGCCCAGGGAGCCACACCCTGCGCCGGCAGGGCCCAGGGAACCATCCCCTGCATCGGCACAGCCCAGGGGGCCATACCCTGCGCCGGCAGAGCCCCGGTAACCACACCCTGCGCCGGCAGGGCCCAGGGAACCATCCCCTGCATCGGCACAGCCCAGGGGGCCATTCCCTGCACCGGCACAGCCCAGGGGGCCATACCCTGCACCGGCACAGCCCAGGGAGCCACACCCTGCGCCGGCAGAGCCCCGGTAGCCACACCCTGCGCCGGCAGAGCCCCGGCAACCTTGACCGCCGGCGGCGGCTCCGGCTGCGGTGACGGCGGCAGCAGGCCACCCACGGTGAGGCTGGTGAGGGCGGTCAGCGGCGCCAGATCTGACGGCTGCATCCACAGCTCGCGGCAGCCGAGGTGTTGCAGCCGGGGCATGCCGCGCAGGGCGAACAGGAGAGACGCAAGCTGTGTCGACCACAGCACCTCCCAAGCCTGGCACTCGTCTTCGTTCCCGTGCGCCTTCCACCGGGAATAACGGTCGGCAATGGGCCTGTAGCATGCTGGCAGCTGTAGGTCCAGGCTCGTCAGCGCGGTGAGGGCTGACAGCTGGGTGAGGGAGCGGCAGTGGGGTGACACGTCTGCGCGCGTGCACGCGCGGGCGGGGACGTGGGTGGAGAGGTGCAGCGACCGCAGGCCCGTCAGCTGGCACACGGACGACAGGACGCGGGCTTCCGCTGCCATGGAGTCTGCAGGACGGGCATGACGGACGAGGGTTGGAGCGAAGTGATTAGGACTTGCCAACGGCAATACTAGGCAACCTGCCACGCTCGTGTCCTACCAGGTCCTACAGCGGGGCGCGAGGCACATGGCCTGAGCCGGCTTCGCCCATACCGCACGCCCTCTTCCACGCCCGTCACAGGCAGCCACGCTTCACAGCCAGGTCAAATGCACATCGTCCGTTCTCAGTCCTCCCGCCTAGGTGCCTGACCCCAAGCACGAGCCCGACGTACCGAGGCACAGATCTAGGTGGCGGTACTCCTCCCTGCGCCCCGCCTCCAGCTGTAGGCTGGTGAGCGCCGTGCACTGCTGCAGGGCTGCGAAGCACTCGGGCGGCCAGAAGTGCGTGCTGCCCGTTGCCTCCAGCGCCCTCAGCCGCGGGCCCACAAGCGACAGCAGCGCCGCAACCGCCCTGCCGTACTCAGCTTGTACCTCCTGCTTGGTCTCCGCCAACGGGATATAACCGAGCAGTACGGCAGTAACGTACTGCAGCTTAATGTGGACCAGATGCGGGAGGGCGGCTGCCACTGCGTTGGAGATCGTGGTGTTGTGCGGGATGGCGCCAGCTAGCTTCAGGGATGGGATGTGGTGGCCGATGTTGGAGCAGGCCTCCAATACCGCCAGCCTGCAATGGCACAGTCAACGGCATCGCGTTGTTGGGGCGTGATCCGATAGTGTACTGGTGTTGCGCTCTACTCTGGTGGCTCATGGTGTACTCCGTCGTCAGCGCGGAGTGGTGGTATAGCAGGCGTTGGGCTGTTGTGACGGTGCATGGTACATGCTGTCCGATGTCCTTCTGTTGCCAGGACGCTCCTAGGCTAGACGGTGTGCTTCACGGTCCTCCCGCCTGTGCCGTACCACATGCGCCGGTACCGTGCTTACGCTCTTGACAAGCAGTGAAACGGTGTGTGTAAAGCTTGGTATGGCCAAGTGGGTAAGTGGCCCATACACGATATGCAGGCTGTGCTGCATCGGTTCATGCACTTATGCCGGTGCTGTGTGCCCGCCCTCATGGCACCCTAACCCACCTCTGCACCACACAGCTGCAAAGGCCCTCCCGCAGCCATCACGTGCGCAAATGGCCTTGCTATTATAGCTTATCGTGCTACCCCGCACTGTCTCTCCTTCCCGCTCTCCCACTCACAGTTGATGCGCACGCTCCGCCGGCAGCTCGGTTTTAAAGTATGGCAAGGCCGAGAGCTCAAGGCACCCCAGCCTGGCCCCCCGCCGCAGCACGCCTGACACACAGGCCCGCAGCTCAGTCGGCGTTGGGGGCTCCGGGCCCCGTAGCATCTGACATCGTGGCAGCTCCGGCCCCAGGTGCAGCTGCAGCTGCGTGGCCAGGCTGTCATGCAGCAGGCGGCCACCGCGGCACGTGGCACGCACGGCACGGCGGGAGTCGGGCGGGAGGTGGGGCCAGGCGAGCCCGCAGGCCTGCAGAACCGCGTCCGAGGGCACCTGCGGGATAAGGCAGTCGCAACGTGAGAGCTTCAAGGTAGTATCGTTGTTTTGTGTTGCAGCATAGACTTTGCCTGGGTACTACAGTCGCCGTGTACTGGTCCCGCGCCGCAGATGCCGGACTGACAGACTTATGCCGTCGCGTAACACAACATGTGAGCCCCAACACAACATGTGAGCCCCGCGCACGCTACGTGACAAGACGCTTTCGTCCGTATGCATTTCTCACGCGCATCGGTGACTGTAGGCGACGTTTCCAGCGGCCGAGGCGCTTGGCAGCACTTTGCGCTTTTGCTTGGCGGGAAAGCCGACGTCGTCTGCTTGGCAACTGAGCACATAAATGGAGAATTTGAGACAGTGTGAACGTTTCTGTAGATTTTACCAAACGCGCCAGCGTAGCATCGCGGCGTCATATGCTTTCATCTGGGGGAAGCGTCGAGCTGTTGCACCGTACGAGTGCATGGGTCCCACCGATGCTGCATAATCCATAATCGTCCTTGTGCTGTAACACCGGAGTCTCTCAGCCAATTGATTGGTGTCCTACAGGTGCGCAACGCACGACAACGGCAGAGCGCTGCTCACTTGCTGGCTCACATGGGGATATATATGACCACATAGGTCAGCTGGACAGCGCAGGGCCGACGGGCCGTGCTATGGCAAGTGTCCTGCTACTTAGGTCACGCTACACTGGAGGTCTGATGCGGTTGCCCTGTTGCGCCATGCCACACAGTGCACAGCACCTGCGCTGCACCTGCCAGCACCTGCTACACCACAGTACTAGACGACCATTACGAAGCTCCGACCATCACGAAACCGCCGCCGTTGCAATGCCATAATGGGCAAGTTACTCAAATGGGCGATGCAACATGCAGGTCCTTGACTGCTCTCGTTGATGGCAGCCTACTGAACCCCATTGGCCACCACCGTAGACCCCTGCTCGCCATACCGCAATCCTGATCACACATACTTTGGGTACGCAGCAGGTACGCAGTATAAGATGTCGATGTCACACATGCTGGACACACGCACACGCTCCCCAGCGGCATTATTTGCAAACGGTATGCGCAACGGCACGTCACCATGATGGGGTTATGGCACATGCCAGCACATGAATAACTGCAACCTGATATGCCCATCAGCAGTGCTAGTCACATGTACCCAATAACCTGCCTACACTCCAATATGGGTCATTGCCCAGCCTTCCCTGCCCCAAAGCCCAATCAGCACATAGCGTGCACAAAACACACTGCGCACGCATACCCCTGGCACAGCCGCCAAACCTCAGTCTCGGTCCTGTGAGGCGTTCTTGCGCTATTAACCACCGTACCCAAGTCACACATCAATGACTCCACGTAACAAATCACATATCAATATACAAGACGTGCGCATCCCTTCCCACCGCGTGCCCCCCGTGTCATCGATAGGAGGTGCGATTAGCAGCTCAGCAGGAGCCCGCCAGCAGGTCAAGAGGAGCCCAGCAGCTCATCAGTAGGAGGCCAGCAGCTTTGGGTCTGTGATGGTCTGCACGCCGAACTCGGCCTGCCGCCCCACGGCGTAGCACAGGTGCGTGGCGTGCAGCCAGGCGTGCAGCTGCCGCAGCGAGGACAGCCCGGCCGAGGTGCGCAGCCAGGAGCGGCGACTGGCGGCCTCCTTGTCCTGGGGGTAGCAGGGGGCAGAGGGGGAATGGGGTTCGGGGGTTGGGGTAGGGGTGCTCCTGGGTGGGGTAGAACGGGATGAAGCAGTGGGGAGTGGGGTTCGGGGCTTGGCCGCCTCGTCCTGGGGGCGTGGGGGGAGCGGGAGTGGGTGTAGGGGTAAGCAACGCGTTGCAGTCCAGCCACCACCTAGCGTGCGTTTACCCACTACGCGGCGGGCAGCTATTGCGAAGGGCACGGTAGACCATACACAATGCCTCTCATCCTTGATCAGCCGTCAACTCCCTGCCGCCCCTTACCCCGCCCCTCTCACCCTCCAGGCCTGCATCCCTTACCCCATTCCTCTCACCCTCCGGGCCTGCAATATGTCCGGCTCAAACAGCCCTACGTCGGAGGCCGCCACAAATCGAAACTGAAACCTGGGGATGATGTTGGAAAGAAGGGGGCAGTACGGATGTGCGGGGTTGTGGGTGCGCGGGTTGCATGCTAGGGTCGGGATGCTACCGTACGCCTTGGGTTGCGCAGTGCCGACGTGGACTGGTGTAGGCACGTTCGGGCGAGAGGGCAAAGGGATAACGCCTTCACACGCATGCACGTATCGCACCTGACTGGCGCCAAGGAGGTCATGCGTCTTGTGGCAAGATGGAAACACGTTCATCACGGGCATGGTGCTCCGACCCAAATGCCAGCAGTTCGTCGTACTGCCGTACACTGTGCCAACATGCACAGCACAGCAGTCAGCCTGGTACGGCACGTCCGCCATACCTGTCCGGGTCGCCGTACATGTCCTGCCCCGCCAGGCGGTACATGTGGCAGAACAGGCTGGCAGTGCGGGGCATGTGGAAGTCGCTCGTCACCACCTGTAGCAGTACACGTGCCGTACAGGGCAATCTGCGTGTGAGCCTAGGCCAGCCGGCAGGCAGACTGAGCAAGGGGTGCGCAACGAGCTGCCTGTGGTTCTTGGCGGCCTGTGAGACCACATCAGAGGCGCCAAAAGGCTCAGGCGGGGCGCTGCAACATAGAAGCATACCGTACAAGCTATCTGTATCTCCACGCAGGTGGACCAACCAACATGTCTGATTTTCGCACACACACAGACACAGCCGGCTTTTTCACTTCAGCTAAGTATCTCAGCGGATCAGCGTCAACGAGCATAGCCACCGTCACCGACTTGCCACTCTCCGGACCTGCCATGCCTCGCTGCGCTCTGCCTGTTACTCCTGTATGCCTTTAACTGTACAAGGCTCATTAGCCTACATCCCGCACCGCATCCGCTACACACAGACACACAGAACGGGACACTTCCTGTCGGGCTTGCTTAGCCCCGCAACGCTCCATCAACTAACGCAGCACCAACACACAGCGCCTGGTGCCACAAACGTGCACATCTGTGCGAGCACTTACGATGAGGCGCCTCCACGCGGCAGGTACGGCGTGGATGGTCAGCGAAAAGTACGCGTTGCCAACCGTGTCGTACGAAGACACCTGCGCCGTACAGTTGCGGTGCATTGGGGGCATGGCTGTGCAGGTGAGACCGGTAAGGAATGTGAACGCGCACGCCTTGAGATGAAGGCCCCAAGCCATGGATCAGCGTGGTGATCAAATCGCAGGACGCAATAGGAATGCCCCCGCCCACACACCCACAATGCGCATTGCAACAACGAAACACTCGGCCATAGCGGTTCGACAAGCAAGCTAGAGCACCGCGAGTGCAGTAGGCGCAGCACGGAATGCGGTGACGACTGCTGGATCCTGGGTACACCCATGCGCCAAGAACTCGACCTTTGTCGACGCCTCCCGGCACCACAACCAGGCCCTAACACACACCTCTTTGAGCAGCTGCTCCGCGGGCACGCCCCGCTGCATGAGGTACTCCGCGCAGCTGGTCCCCTCGTGCACCACGTAGCCCCGGTCGTCCAGGAAGGGCGGCTTGTGGGGCGTGCCGCCGCCTACAGAGGGTAGGGAAGCATCAGGGAGGAGTGGGGGGCACACTGTTGGCGACAACGGCTCAGCTCACAAATCCCCATACTGGGAACGGGTGGACGGAGCAGGGAGGAGTGGGTGGCGGAGCAGGCGCTCTATACTTATGTGGGCCTTGCTGGAATGCCCCTCTTAGTTGCAGGCGCACTGTGTTGACGTGGAGAAGACATGTGAGTTGGACTGCCAGGTGGCGAGGCTATTGGGTCAGAGGGCCGTGGACTCACCCAGGCAGAGCACCGGGCAGGGCGTCCGCTGCAGCTTGTGCAGTGACAGCGCCGCGTCAAGCCTCCGTTCTACCCAGGACGGCAGTGCGTAGGCGCCATCCTGGCCACCGGCAAGGACCACGATGGCGTCCGCGGAGCGATAGGGCTCCAGCTCGTCGCCTCCATCGTTGGGGATGGGCGGGGTCAGGACATCAATACCAGGTTCAGCGTCGTAGCGCAACCCCCATGACACGCCAGGCAGCGCGCGGGAGGCTTCATCAGGTGATACATTGAAACTGTGTGGCACAGCGTTGATACGTGATGAACGCCTCAGAAAAGTTGGAGCAAAGGGAAAGACATGCCGCAACGCAGCATGCGACCGTGCGATTGAGGGACCTTTTGCAAGAATTGTGCACATATTTCCTTCTTTGGCGTGTAGGAATGCAACGCGCATGGACAGGGCCCCAAATGATTCTTCCGCCAGGCCTGGCATAAGGTTTCGGAGCCGCTTCTGCGAGGCAGCGCTGTTTTTCTTGTCCACTACAGCCCCTCTTGCGATCATTTGCGCTCAACCTCACCTTTATCTACTACTGACTAGTGAACGTTGCCGAGTATAGCCGCCGACAGAACCCTTTCTTCGCACGTAGTGAGCTACCGTCGCGCTTCCACTTCTTAGGCAGCCTATGAGATAAATCATTACAATTGAAGGATGCCGAACGGCACAAAACGTGGTCGCAATGCGCCGACGGCGCCGCGCGATGCCAGCCTCGTTGCGCTGCACCGCAGCAGAATGTTCGATTGGAAGCCTTCGGCGGTTGTAGCTATAGCTCCATGCCCTGGAGCACCGCTCTTTGCCGTCGGCTATGAGAGCGGCACCTTGGAGCTGTGGGACATCCAGCAGCTGGTGTGCACACATGTGAGCCCCGCCTGCCTGGGCGCGCAGCTGCGCACGCGCACGTCACGAAACATTCCCCATCAAATCCCTTACTGACTCGCAGCGGTCCCAAGGGGCCTACCACCCCAACACGCGCCTGCGTTGCATAGCACACCTTCCAGCACATCGTACCCGCCCACCTTGGTAACCCCTTCCCTCCCCTCCCCAGACGGTTGTGGGTCCCTCCCTGGAGATCACCTCCCTGGCGTGGGCCCGCGACACGGTGTCCAACACGTGGCGCACCTTCGCCGCCTTCCTGGACGGCAGCGTGGCGGAGGTGGCGTGGCGCCAGTCGGCGGTGTCGTACGGCCAGGACTCGTATGGCGGGGTGGTGTGGGCGCTGGCGGCGAGCCCCGTGGAGTGCGTCAAGCCGGGTGGGTACAGCGACGGCCAGTGTGGGGGGTCCAGCGGACAGGAAACGTGGCATACCGGGGAGTCAAGCACCGACTGGGTGGCAGGGAGGCGTGAGAGGGGCGGACCAGATTGGGAAGAGCAGCCCCGCAGGAAGCGCACGAGGTATGATGGGTTGTGGAACAGTGGGGTGCCGCCGGCTGGGGGCACGGCGTGGAGGTGGTGTGGGCGAAGGTTGCAAGACCCCTCCCAGACTACGGTTACGTAGTCTGGGAGCACGCGGCGGCGGCGACACGGGCAGGTTACGGGGAGAACAAGGGCAAATCGGGTCAGGGCCGGGTTGCAGGAGAGCAGGGTGTGGCAGGCGCGTGATGAACTGCTGGCTGCTAAGAGCTGCGTACGTAGGGCGGTGGCCCGTTCCAGAGATGCGTCACACTCCATAGCATGCCCCTCCGCTTTCTGTGCTGATTTGCAATGCCACAACCGCACGACTAGGCTGCGGCCCACTTGTGCTGGCCCCCTTACAACACAAAACCTGCAACCCCATTGCCGCTGATAACCCCCAGGCTTTGCGCACCCGCTTGCTGCCGCGTGCGACGACGGCAGCGTGCGGCTGTTCGGCTGCGAGGGGGGCGAGCCGGGGTTGGTGGCGGAGCGGGTGCTGGCAAGGTGAGGACGTGGAACAAACGTACCCAACATGTGTACCGCGTGGTGTCGGAGCAGGGTCAGTAAGAGAGACGAAAACGGGAGCTTGAGAGCCCTCCACTCTGCTCCCTCTCCCTCGCAGGCTGGAGGGTCGGCTGCTGACGTGCTGCTGGATGGCTGGCGGGCGGCGGCTGGCGGTGGCGGGCAGCAGCGGCAACGCACACGTGCTGGACGCCATCACAGGTGGGTCACGGACGTGGTGCGCGTTGGGTAGTGGTGTGTGTCTAACAGCAAGGTGGCCATGGTAGGGATATAGCAAGTGGCGGCAACGCACACGTGCTGGATGCAGTCACAGGTGGGTCGCGGACGTGGTGTGTGTTTGCATTGTTGTGTGGGAAGGCTAGAGGAGGGTGGTGGTGGTGGTGGCGGTGGTTGGGGCAACACAAGCAGTGTGCAGTGTGCACCCGCTGGACGTCGTCACAGGTGGGCCGACGTGCAGTGGTGCCTCGGTCTGAGGGGTACGACAGCAACTGTCGAAATGCACTGGCAGGAGGTGCCGGGCCGGGCGTTGGCAACGGGCCCATGCGGCACTCACTACGGTACACGTCCCTGCAGCACCGTCGTCCAGCCGACCCAAACGCACTTTTTTCCGGTCGTCCACGGGTTGCAGGGAGCAGCAACAAGCAGGCCCATATTCGTCAGTGAGCAAGGGCTCGTCAGGGCTAACCGGCCCCCTTTTGCACCCCATCCCACCCACGCCTCCCTCCAGGCCGCGAGCAGCTGCGCATCACGGTGTCCCCCTCCGCGTCCCGCACCGTGACGGTGTGGCGGCTGGCGGCGCTGCCCGACGGCACGCTGGTCAGCGGCGACAGCGAGGGCGGCGTGGGGCTGTGGGACGCGGCGTACGGCACCGCGCTGCAGCGCTTCAGCCAGCACCGGGCCGACGTGACGGCGCTGGCGGCCACCAGCGACGGAAACACGATCTTCGCCAGCGGCGTGGACGCGCAGGTGGGGCTGCCATGATACCACTTGGGTGTGGGGTGGCGAGGCGGATGGGCGCGCAGGTGGAGATGACGTGGGGGCTGGGTTGGTCGTGCTGGTCCTTGTGGCGTTGTGGGAGTGTAGGGTGGTGCGGGTGTCGAGGGCGGTGTTCGCAAGGGGCTTGGATGCACAGGTGGGCGGGTACCTTCGGTCTGCACCAGGGCAAGCCAGGAGGCACGCTGACCTGTGGCCATGGGGTGCCAAGGGCCTGAAAGGCCAGGAGGCCACCACAAGGCAAGGGGCGAGTGCTTGAATTTGCCCCGGTGGGCGGCTGCGGCGTGGGGGCTTGGAGGCGGCGTGGGCTGGGAAGCGGCGGCTGGGAAGGCACATGGCGCTCGGTGCTCGGCGGCGGCAGTCTTGGGGAACAGTGTTTCGGTGTGGTGCGCATGAGCGCGCGGGTAGTGCGGGAAATGGAAGACGAGGCAAGCTATGGCGGTGGTGCACGTACACCCCTTTGGGCCGTGTAGGCTGTGCGCGACCGTGTCGCGGGCCAAATGTAGGTTTTCATGCTCGCGCCCCTGCAGGTGGCCATGTTCACTCGCGTGCCGGGCACCTCCGGGCGGCCCGACACCTGGGCCTACACGCACTACAAGCGGCCGCACACGCACGATGTGAGGGCGCTGGCGGTGGCGGAGGGCGGCGCCACGGGGCGCGGCGGCATTCTGATCAGCGGTGGCGTGGACGCCCAGCTCATCGCCTACCCGGTGGCCTCATTCCTGGAGGTGCGGGGTCAACAGCATAGGTACCAGTCAAGAAAGGTGGCTTAGTTGGGGCGTTAGGTGCTTGGGTGTGGCCTACAAAGGTCTGGTAGAGGTAGGGGCTAGGGTACAGAGGTGGGTGCGCATTCCGAGACGTCTCTCCTGCAGGTGGGCGAGGTGTGGTGGGGTAGGGGCGGCGAAGGGATAGGCCACCTGAGCGCGCCCTTATGCCGATGCACCACACCTGTGCTAGCCAGCAGCACTCAGCTGCAAGCTCTGCGAACCAACGCTCCCTCCCTGCCTCCTCCCCGACCCCACAGGAGCACCCCACGCGTCTCACCCGCTGCCCGCAGCGCCCCATCTGCCGCGCCACCGCGCCGCCGGCCTCCCCCGCCCCCGCCGCCGCCGCCGGCCCAGCTTCCGCCAGCTTCCCCTCGCCCCCCGGGCGGCTGCTAGTGGCGCAGGGCGACACGCTGGACCTGTGGCAGCTGGCGGAAGCTGCTGCCCCGCGGCCAAACTATGGGCCACCGCCGCAACACTACCACCGAGGGCAGGTGCGTGGGCTAACGGACACGGGGTTTCATACTCAAAACGTGGAGAGTTCACTTATCTTACGTCCTAGTCCTTTGCCCCCGTGTTGTTTAGCCGGTTGCTCCTCACTATGCAACCCCCACCACATGGTGAGGCCAAGACGTCGGGCCACCCTTCCCACCTCTCCTGCACCCCTGCACCTAGTCAAGCGACCCTCAGTTTCCGCAATCCCTGTCCACCTCTGCAGCTCTGCTCACACTACAGCAAGGTGGTTGCGTTGCCCCTTGCATTTGAATCCTCGATCGACAACCAACTATGGCCCGACGCACTGCTCCATTTTCCCATTGCCACATTGCCCCACGTGCTCCTCCCGGCCCAGGCTCCCATGCACCCATGGGTGACGGAGGGCGAGCCGCTGGACATACTGGCAGGCCCACGGCACCTGGCGCGCATCAAAGTCAAGGGAGGGCGCGTGGCGGCGGCGGCGCTGTCATCGTCGGGCAGCTTCCTTGCAGCTACCACGCCCGCCGGGACGAGGGTGTACGAGCTGGGACGCGAACGGAGCGAGGCGGCGGACGCGCCGGCGGCGGCCTCCGCGGCGGTTGAGCGGGCCATGCCTGTGACCGTACGGCGGATACGGCTGGAGGGCGGCGGGGAGGAGCCGGCGGCGGCGGTTGCGGTTACGAACGCGCAGGTGATCTTGGCGCAGGCGGAGGGGCAGTTGGTGTCGTACTCGCTGCCGAGCGGGGAGGTGGAGGCGAGGGCGCAGCCGCGGGGCGGGCCGCCAGGGGCAAATACGGCAGCGCAAGCGGACGCAACGTCGTGGCGCGGCTACGCGCCAACCGTTTCGCAGCTGATCGCGTCGGACGACGGGTCGTTGGTTGCGGCGGTTGGGCGGACGGGCGTCACCCTGTACAGCCTGCCGGCGCTGCAGCCGCACGGGCGCGTGCTGCGTACGGACGGCGCGGCCACGGCGGTTGCCTTCTCACGCGACGGGCGATTGATAGCCGCCACAACCGCCCATGGCAACCTGTTCGTGTGGGACACAACCGACTGCAAGCAGGTGCAGTGGGCGCTGGACAACCAAGAGGCGGCCACCGCCGCCATCGCCCGCCTGCCCGGCTCCCCCAGCTGCATCAGCTTCTGCCCGGGCACCGCACCCGCCCCTCCACCAACCGCCGCCGCCACCGGAGACGCGCCCGCCGCACCCGCCACGCCTGCCGCTGGCAGTACGTCATTGCCGTACAAATTAGTGGTCAACAGCCCCGGGGGGCTGGTCAACATGGACCTGAGCCGGCCGCTGGACAAGGATTACGTAAAGGGGCTGAACGCGAAGCGGCGGCGCGGGCCGTTACGGCCTGACCAACGGCCGCTGCCGGAGGACCGACCCGAGGGTCGCGGCGCCAACGGCCGCGTGATCCGTACGACACACCCGTGCGTGTGGCTGGGTCACGTGGGCACAGGCGAGCTGCTGCTGCTGGAGAAGCCTTGGGAGGAGGTGCTGGCGGCGCTGCCGCCGCCGCTGTACGTGCACCGGTACGGCAGCTGAGGGGAGAGGTGTACGGCAAAGGCGGCTGGGGGTCGTGGATGGGGAGGCGGAGGAGTTGAGGCGGAGGAGTTGAGGCGGTGGGAAGGGGCCGCACGGTGCGCCACAATGAGTACGCGTTGGTTTATGTGCGAGGAGTAAAGGATGGCCCTTGCTGCCAGCGGGCGCTTTTCGGTCAGCCGCAGGGAGGCTCCTGTGCCTGCTGTGCACATCAGGAGGCCGCCTGTGTCGGTGAAGGCAAACTGGTGAGGCCACGGAGGCCACATGGCGGAGGCGGCACAATGGGGTTCTGATGTGTGGTGATAGCCGGAAGTGGGGTCCTGATGTGTGGTGACGGCCGGGATTGGCAGCTAGTAAAGGAGCAGGAAGGCGAGGCTAGCGGCGTGACGGTGTGCCGTGCAGCGAGCACCTTGACGACCGTGTGCAAGGACGCAAGGCGCGTGCGCGTTAGGCTATACGCATGTAGCTCACGCTACGAGCAAGGCAGGCCACCAGCGGCTAGCAGAGCCAGGGCGAAGGCGGACTAAAGGACGCACGGCGGTTGACCCATGGCACGGCAGCGTGTGGGGGTTACGGGGCTTGTAGGGACTTCGTTTGTCGAGCGAGGTTGCCTTTCGGCGCCCAGGGCCGGTCTGCCGCATGCATGGCAGCAAATAGGGTAGTTTGTTTGGTTGCTTGTGGGAGCCTGGTGGGAGCGGTGGGGAGCAGAGGTTGCCGACTGCAGGGCCGCCGTGTCCTTGCAAGGTCTGAGAGGGGCGTTTGAGCGGGTCTGGCGTGCTCGCCTGTGTTTGTAGGCCGCACGTCCGTTTGCCATGTGCACCAGGGGCACCTCATGCTGTAACCGAGGAGAACGAGCCCTCCTGATATCGTAAGGCTATTGAGTAGGGACATGGTAAGGCAGCACGCCGTTTACATGTGTCCCTCGCGCCTCGAAGTGTAGTGTGCTGTATGCAGCGCTCTGTTCCTCGCGGTCCTGTTAGCAATTGCCAGCTACCTTTGTACTCCCTCGAATGTGTAAAGCCCTTTCAAGTGCCTGCGGGCTACCGGCTAAGCAAGATGCTCGCGTGCATGCCGAGCAGCGGATACGGATATGCGCAATCTCAACGCTCACCAACGTGGCAACCTGTGCCGGCATCAGCATCAAACACAGCCGTATTATGACAGCAAAGTACAGGGGCCAAGGGGCCCTTGGAGGCATGGGGACATCCATGTAGTATGACGCACTGACGTGTTTCTGCTGCTACGACGGATTTTTTTGGTTTTTGTTCTAAATGCACCCTCAGCGCAGCAGCCTAAGGCAAGCTCAACAGCAATAGTGAACCTAGCTTACAAGCAACATTATTCGTGAAAGCACCTACTTGCTCCAATTCAATCCGCAATGCGCATCACTACCATAGCAACCACAAGCAGATGCAGTCAACCCACGTGCAAACAACCCACGCAGCAGGCGCTGTGGCAACCGCTATGCAACAAGCAATATTGCCCAAAGGGCGAATGGGCTGTGAACCACAAGGTATGGTGCTAGGGGATATTGACTAGCCAAACCTAGGTGAGCAGCGCAAAATGCGAATGATGCGAAGTGCGAAAGATGCAAAGGCGTGCACAAGCCCACGCGCCCCCAGTGCCAACTGCCAAGCACACAAAGCGGCATGCTGCCTCCTGCCTCCCGCCTGTGCCTACCACAAGTATTGCACACTTTGCAACAGAAACTCCCTACCATTGGACCTCTGCACAGGCCTAACTGTACACCAACTGTACATCCGTCGTCAGATTCAGGGCGTCTTGGGCATCCTCACGCGGCCAAGGGAGGGTCCTCCTCCACCGGCGGCGGCGGCGACGGGGACTCAGCCACAACTGGGTCGGCAGGTGCACGGGGGGCACGGGGTGGCAGGGGAGGCCCCGGGGGCCCCGGCTGGTTGGGCGGGGGCGGGGGCGGGCGGGGCGGGTTCGGCGGGGCGTAGGGTGCGGAGCAGGGGCTCTCGCCGCGGCTGAAGGCGCGCAGGATGGTGGCGCAGTCGGCGTCGGATAGGGGGCCGCGCGCGGGGCACAGGAAGGTGTCGCTGCGGAGGTAGATGCACTGCGCGGTGCAGCTGTTGACGTACCACGTGCCGGTGAGGGAGCACACAGGCTCGCGTGCGGTGCTGGGCAGGACGGTGCAGTTGTCGGAGGCGGCCAGGAGGGCGGGGCAGGGGTCTGCGGGATGGGGTGGGGTGGGAAGGGAAGGCGGGGAGGAGTGGCGTTTGTAGAGGGGTCGTGGGTGCACGGGGCATAGAGGGGTGCATGGGAAGGTCGAGCAATGGGCTTCACGTTGAGCAGGGTTCTATTATTGCTGGATGACAGGATGTCCTAATGGGTGCGGTCGGGACCAATAATGAATTTGTGGCAACACCACATTAAATGTGACAACATGCCAAAATGCAGCAGTGCAGCTGTGGGGTTGCAGACCACAAGACCTATCAGAACGACAGCACTGACACCAGGCAGGCGTGACTCACCGACGTACGGCGCATGTGGCGGCTCGGGCGGCGGCGGGGCTGGAGGCGGCGACTGGGGCTCCCGCGGGAAGCCCGGTGAGTTGGGTTCGTCTGGGCTCGTGGGCAGTCGCTCCCACCATGCGTCAATCTCCGTCCTCTCATAGTCGTCTGGGTTGCCAACGACAGGCGCGCCGTCGTCCGGTCCGGGGCCTTCCACAACCGTCTCGTTGGCGGGCGGGGCGGTGGGCGGGAAAAGCGGGGGGGAGCTGACGGGAGTTGGCGAGGCGGCGGCTGGGGA
>VFQN01005838.1_pt1 | contig 14669 bp, 15 predicted proteins | sample 3512371 | NCBI WGS metagenome assembly VFQN01 (sample SAMN10412370, study PRJNA504923) | tailings metagenome | isolation source: Replicate 2 from Balatoc abandoned mine | place: Philippines: Itogon, Benguet | collected 2017-08-28
GTGGTTCGTAGGTGATGGCGGAGTCGCAACAATGTTGCGCCGACGCGCCGACAGGGAGAGCGCCGAGAGTTGTCGAGTGCGCGCGGAGGCCGAAAGGTTATGACTTAGGGTGTCAGCTCATTTGTGACTTGTGTCCGCATCGTCAAATACCAAAATGTGTGTCTTTGCGTCTGCTGGCACGCAGCTTTATGCAGGGGATGAGGTGTACGGCAGGGCGGGAAAGTTGCCGGCACGGGCCAGCCGGAGGTGGCGTAACAGGGTTCCTGTGTTGACGCAAGCGTTGGTGCAACGTCAAATGCACGTGTAGCTTTGGTTCAGCGTCTTTACTTCGGTTATGAGTTGTACGGTAAACGTATGGCATAACGGTAGGGCAAAGCGTGGGGGGACTGGGGGTTAGGGTGTCCTGGATTCACCTTGGTGTTGAGCAGGCGAGCCGTTGAAAGGCTGCTGCTGCTGCTGCTGCTGCTGCTGCGGTTTCCGCCCAGCCACATGTCGCTGCTGCTGCTCCTCCAATGGCCGTTCCTGTGGTGGCTGCTGTGCTAAGATGGTGTGACATTTGGAATTGAGGTAGGGAACAGGGGAGAGGAGGTCCAAGAGGTAATGCAGTCGTGTATGTAGGTAGGCACTAACCGCGACACTGTGTGAGTGCTGACGCCACGGCCATGAACCCTCCAGTGTGCGGACGCATGGGGAGGCACATGGGACGTCCTCAGTGTTCCCCTGGCCTGGGCAGGCACGTGCGAAGTGGGAACCCTGCCGCCCTGCCGCCCTGCCGCCCTGCCGCACGCAAGGAACCAAGGACAGCGGACCCACCTGGCCACACTATCTTGCCACACGCATCCTGCAAGACCCTCAAGCATAGCCCCGCATGCATACGCTTGGGAACTAATGCAGGCGGTTGGGTCTGTTGCATTAAGTCGCTGTCCTTTGCGCCTTCCAAATACATACCACTAATACGTAACAAAAGCATACCATTATTACCATGACCGCAGCTCCATAGAGTTGACCGCGAACGGGCTGCTGCTGCCCGCTGCAGTTCGCTGCCTTTACGTCGTGTGAAGAGTTTGCTTGTTTGGCGAACATCATATCAAAACATCTTTTATGCATCCAAAGCGAGTATGCACGAGACGGGGACTCGCTTTTGAGCGCTTGTGAGCGATCGTCGAGGAGCCATGCCGTTTGGCGACGACACCGCCAGCGTGCGGAGCACTGCTAGCTCAGTGGTGTCAGAAGTGAGTAACTTTTGCGTGGGCACACAGTCCACGTACTGTGCCACTGTGTGCATGACAGAGAGCGTTTGCGCTCGCAGAGGGCAAAAGTGCCCGCTATCATCGCGACAAAGACAAAAGAGGAACTACAGGTTTACATTCTTGATCTCCTGAAGAAGCTAAAGCTCCGCGACAAGCGTATCGAGGGTGAGGGTTTGTGACAGCTTAAATGGTCTTGCCACCTGGCAGAAGTCGCCCCCATGTGTCTTCACGCTGCTAGGCGCTTACCCACGCGCAGAGCTCGGTGGAGGGAAGAAGGCCGACGCTGCTGCTGCTTTAGAGGTAAAATGCGTGTGCAGTATCTCTTGCTGGCGCTGCTCCACAACGCACGCTTGTGACCCGTGCAAGCACCCCTTCCCCACCGCTGCAAAACGTTAACATGCGGTAACCTGCGTCTACCCCCGCACGGCCCCGCCCCAGTCTCCTGGTCAGCATGGCTCTGCTGCCGCTGCCACCCTGGCTCGGCGCGCCGAGGCAGCAGAGAAGCACGCGCGCGAGAAGGACGAGGAGAGCAGTGCGCTGCGGGCCGAGCTGGCCCTGACCAAGGACGCGCTGGGGGAGGCCCATGCGCGCGCTGAGGTGCGTGGGGGTAACCGCACAGCGGCAAAGTGTGCCCGGGCTGGCGGCATGGTGCCCCAGGTAGTCTACTACGCGCCTGAACGAGGTTGCGTTAGCATACCCATGTGGCTTTGTTTGCAAGTCACTAAGTTGCGGCGGGACAGGTGCTCCGGTTCGAGCGGGGTGTGGGCTGTCCATGGTCGCTGTGGTCTCACATCGTGCCCACCTTACCCCTGTGGCCGTGCGCTGCCGCAGGAGGCCGCTGCCAGGCTGGCCGAGGCGCAGGCGCAGTCCGACGAGCTCGCGCGCGCCGTGCAGGTGGGGGCGCTTCACGCCGAGGACAGCATGCAGGAGCGACTGCGGGTGGGACACGGATGGGGGAAAGAGAGTGGCGCGGGGTGTGTGCTGGGACGCTGGTTGCGGTCTGATGACGGGTTGTGTGCGCTGTGCCTCGCCCCTTGCCGACCACCAGAGTTAGACATGTTGGCGGGGACGGAAGTGGAAGTGGGTGGGGGACGCAGAAACCTGCTTTGGTGCGTGCACGAGCGCATTCGTGCCGGCAGTACCACCCATACGAACAAGGGCCCCGCCTGCCGGCCACTCCCCTCACTGCTGCATTTGCCCCCGTGTGTTGCGCCGTGTGTGTGTCGCAGGAGATCGAGTCCCTGCGCGCCGCTGTGGACACGTCCAAGCAGGCTGCCCGCGAGTGGGGCGAGCGCGAGGCGGCGTACCAGCAGCAGCTGGCCAGCCTCAAGGCGGCGCTCAAGGGGCTGTCGGAGGAGCGGCAGGGCGCACTGGACAAGCTGCAAGGCGCGGAGGAGGACCGCGAGGGGGCGTTCTCACGGCTGGGTGAGCGCGCGGGGCGGCTGAGGCTACATCTGGTGTGGGCCGTCCTCTCCCGGCGGACCACGACCTGGTACCTTGCTTACATATGTGTCTGAACGGTGCCATGATAAAGCACAGCGGTTGGAAGGGTAGCGCGGTGCGTCGTGGTACAGTTGAGGGCGTGGGTCATGGGACGAGGTTGCGGGTGTGGTCGAATCAACTGCACAATGCACATGTGACCCTGGTTGACCCAATGTGCAAATGCGCAACTGACTGGTCAGTCGGCCCCTTCCTTGTTCCTGTGTGTCAGGGGAGCTCCGCGAGCGGGTATCGGAGCTGCAGGACGAGTTGGACGGCGTGCGGGCACGTGCCGAGGCGGCGGAGGCCGACCTGGCCGCCACCCGGGAGCGTGCGGCGCAGGTTGAGGCGGAGGCGGCAGCAGCGCGAGAGGCGGTGCAGGCCGCTGCGGGCGCCGCCAGGGCCGAGGACGAGCTGGCGACCGCCCGGTCCCGCCTGGCGGAGCTGGAGCAGGAGCTGGCGGCGGCGCGGCAGCAGCAGGTGGAGTCGGCGGAGGCCGTGGCCGCCGACGCTGCGGCCGTGTCCGCGGAGCTGGCGGCCGCGCGGGGCCGTGTGGAGCAGCTGGAGGCGGGGGCACAGGCTGCGGCGGCGGACCTGGAGGCGGCCAGGGCGCGCATTGCGGAGCTCGAGGCGGAGGCCGCGCAGGTGACCGAGCAGCCTGCCGCAGCCCGGGGCCGTGTCGAGGAGCTAGAGGCCGGCCAGGGGCCCGGTGCTGGTGCTGATGGTGTCGGTGGTGCGGCAGGTGCCGAGCTGGCTACCGCCAGGGCCCGCGTAGAGCAGCTCGAGGCAGAGCTTGCAGCTGCGGCGCAGGCGGCGGAGGAGCGCATATCGCAGCTGAGCCAGCAGCTTGAGGAGGCCAGGGCGGCCGCGGCTGCAGTTCCCATGGCCGGTGAAGCCGAAGGGTCGCATCGTGGAGCACCGGCATCAGCAGCTTCCTTCGGCGGCAGCAGCCAGCCCGTCCGCCTTCCCTCCGCCTCTTCGGGCGGCGGGGACATGGACGTGACCTCCCGGCTGCGTGAGGCGCAGGCGCGTGTGGCGGAGCTGGAGGCGGAGCTCATCCACCAGGCCCGCAGGCTGGCGCTGGCGGAGGACCAGGCGGTGGCCATCAGGGGGCAGCTGGAGAGCCGGCTGTCGGGCGCGCAGCAGCAGCTGGCGGCGGCGCAGCAGCTGGCGGAGGAGCGGCGGGCGCGGCTGGAGGAGGCGCAGCGGCGGCTGCAGCGGGCGGGGGCGGGGCCGGGGCAGGGCTCGGAGGCTGGGGACGAGGGGGGCAAGGGGCCCAAGGAGGGTGCGGCGGCCGATGCCAATGGGAACGGAGAGGCAGCGATGGGGGGTGCGGGGTCGGAGCTGGCGGTGCTGCAAGAGCGGCTGGCGGCGCAGGAGGAGCATGTGCGGGAGCTGGAGCAGCAGGTCAAGGTGCGGCGGGCTGGCGAGATGCATGGTGGCAAAACTGTGATGGCACCTGCCCAGCTTACGGTTGATACCTTAGTTAACGGTCTGGGGAGGTCCCTGCTGGGCACCCTGTAAGACATTACACTGCTCCCACTGCCACCTGCGTACCCTGCCAGCGGCTGGCCTCCGAGAACGACCAGCTGCAGGAGCTGCAGGACCAGTCAGCGCGCGAGATGACGCACCGCATGGCGCAGCTGGGCGAGCGGGAGCGGGAGGTCGGGGAGCTGCGGGTGGGCGCGGAGTGGGGGCGGGGGTGGGAGTGGGGACGCTGATTCCGCCGCATGCGATGGGGTTTAGGCAGCGTGTTTTTAAGCCTCGCGCTTGTTAGTTTTGGGGAGCTACAACTGTGCGACTGCAAGCCCCGTTGCCTGTGCTGCTGCTCCTTTTCCTGCCTCCCTCGTGATCCGCGCGTTTCCCTGACGCCTTGCACAGTTCCTTCCTCTCGCTCTTCACGCGACGCCCCTCCTTGCCCAGGTGCACCTGACCGCCACGGAGGCGCGGCTGCTGGACTTCGCGGCGCAGCTGGACGAGCACGAGGCGGCGGGCGCAGCGGCGGGAGAGGGAGCGGGGTTGCAGGTGGGAGGGCACGGCGCACAAGGGCCCATCGGACCGAGACCTTGAATACAGCAGGGGAAGCCTGCGGACCCGCTGCTCCCACCCGTCCACCTACCGTAGGAACGCGGCGTTAGTGAGGAGGAGTGTCCACCGCGTGCCCTCGTTGTACTTGGCCTAGGGATATCTTAACGGCTCTTCGTGTGCCTCTTACGAGCCTCCCTTGCCCGCTTTTTGTGTGCCTTCATCCCTTGCCTGCACCCCATCCCCCACAGCATCTGTCCGAGCTGCAGTCACGGCTGGGCGGTGCGTTGGAGGCGCTGCAGGTGGCGCTGGGCGACACGGAGGCGGCCGAGGGCAGGGCGGCGGCCTTGGGCAAGGTACGGTTGGCACTTGGCAGGGAGTGGGGCGGAACGGGGTGGAGGGGTGGAGGGGTTCAACCAGGCGTGCGGGGGCGCGGATGTTGCGACAAATGAAAGTGCCGCGCAGCTGTGAAGTAACGGGCTGCTTGAACTGCGATACAACTGCAGGAGAAGGACTTGCTTGTGTCTTCGCTTCACGAGCTGGCTGCTTCTGGGACGCCACGCGCTGCGCCGGACGCCGGGTCTGCCAACAGCACCGCCGCCGCCATGGACGCCGCCTGCGCCAGCGCCGCTGCTGCACCTGCGCCTGGGAGTGTGGGCGAGTTGCAGGGCCTAGCGCGGCAACTGGAGGAGGCGCGGGAGCAGCTGCAGCACAAGGAGGCCTACGTGGCACTGCTTACGCAGCAGGTGGGAGGGGCGAGGGCCGGGACGACGTGCGCCATATGCTCGCGTAAGGCCATGAACCGACGGCTCAGTGGACCGCATGGCCACATGGAGGCGACGGGGTGTCATGCATGTGTATGCCGTAATCGTCATGGCAAACGAAGGCAGCGCAACCCATTACTGTCGAACTGTGGCCCCGTACACTGCAACACGAGTCCAGCTCCTGAAGTGCGACACCGAGCTTTTGCGCCACCCGTGTGCAGCTTGAGGACGCTGGCTCCCGCCTGGAGGCTCTGCGGGGGGAGCACGACGCCCTACGTGCGGAGCGGGAGGCGGTGCAGGCGGCGGGGGCGGAGGCGGAGGCGGCGCAGTCGGCGCTGCGGGTGCAGCTGGAGGCCCTGGCCCTTGAGCTGAAGGCGGCACGGCAGCAGGCGCAGCAGGCGCAGGAGGCCCAGCAGCACTGCCAGGGGCAGAACGGGCAGGCGAGGGCAGCAGCGGCGGGCAAGGGCGATGCCGAGTGGCGGCTGTCGGAGGTGGAGGCAGAGCTGCAGGAGGCCAAGGAGGTGCTGGACGAGCGGGAGGCGGAGGTGGCGCGGTTGCGGGGGCAGCTGGAGGAGGAAAGGCGGCGGCTGCAGGAGGCTCAGGCGCAGCTGGCGGAGGGGACCAAAGGGGGGAAAGGGAACGCGGACTGGCGGCGGTCGGAGGTGGAAGCGGAGCTGGAGGAGGTCAGGGGGGTGCTGGACGAGCGGGAGGCGGAGGTACGGAAATTGCGGGGGCAGCTGGAGGAGCAGCGGGTAGAGGCGGAGCGGTTGCGGCAGCAGCAGCAACTGCAGCAGCAGCAGGACTCGGCCGCCCAGGAAGCAGCGGACGGGGCGAAGGGGAGTAAAGCCGACGCTGATTGGCGGCTGTCGGAGCTTGAAGCTGAGCTGGAGGAGGTTCGGGGCCTGCTGGACGAGCGGGACGCGGAGCTGGCCAGGGTGCAGGCCCAGCTGGGGGAGGCGGCCGCCGCTAGGGCCGCCTCCTCGGAGCAAGAAGCTGACTCCGCCGCCGCCGCCGCTGCCGCTGCGACGGCAGCTGCAGCGGAGGCTGCGTGCCGTATCATGGAGCTGGAGGAGCGGCTGCGTGCCCAGGGCGAGGAGGCGGAGGCCCTGCGCGCGCGGTGTGACGAGCTGTCGCGGGCGCAGGGCGAGCTGCAGGGGCAGGCGCGGGAGGCGGTGGGCCGGGCGGAGGAGCTGGCGCAGCAGCTGGAGGCGGCGGGCGAGCAGCTGGCGGCCGCACAGGCGCGGACCGCGGAGCTGGAGGAGCAGCTGGCGGCAGCGGCTGCGGCCGCTGGGGCAGCTGGGGCTGGGGCGAGCGGGGAGGGCGGCGGCGAGGCGGCCTCGGGGGATGCTGCTGCGCGGTTGGCAGAGCTGCAGGAAGGCAATGACAAGCTTACCAAAGAGGTGCAGGTGGGTGAGGACGTGGCGCAGCAGGCCGATCAGGTGTCAGCGACTGCGTAGGTAACAGCAACTGAGATTGGTTTTTTACTCCTGGTCCTTGTCACTCCTGATGCCTTCCAGTGAGCCTTGCCTACATGCTGTGCACATCGCCCTCCTACCGGTGGAACGTATTGCCAAGCTAGCCGGCCCCCATTAGGTTACTCGCGCTTTAGTATAACGCTCCCGCCTCCCACGCCTCGCAGGAGGCCAAGCGCAAGCTGGTGGCGCTGAACAAGAAGCGCCAGGCGGAGGCGGTGGCGGCGGCCAAGGAGGCGGACACGCGCGTGGCGGCGGCGGAGCAGCAGGCGGCGGAGCAGCTGGCGGCGCTGCAGGTATGTGGCGGGTTGGTCGGGGCTGCAGAGTACCTGTACCGTACCCGGCAGGGGGCTTCCCAGTGCCGCAAGCGGAGTGCTATTTTTCAAACCATTCATGTTCCGCGCGCCCGCAGGCCGAGCTGACGTCCGCCCAGTCATCCTTGGAGGCGGCGGCGGCGGAGCGCGGCGCGCTGGCGGCGCAGGTGTCGGAGCTGCAGCGGGCGGCGGCGGCGGCGGCACAGGACGCGGCGCAGCGGGAGGCGCTGCTGCAGGTGGGCAGAGGGGGGGGAAGGGGAATCCGTCATGGTAGCGGGGTTCAGTAGCGAAGGGCGTCCTCGCATTGATGGATGTGTTTTATCGGCTGCGAGGAGGCCTAGCAAACAGACGTCTTCTTCGGCTTGACGGCCGGCAGAGCTGCCGGGTGAGTGGCTTCAGGGGCACAGCTCCAAAGTTGCATACGCCATAGCGTTCATCGTGTTGCATGTGCAGTACGGCTACCCAGCGGCTCGAAGGCACCAAGCCCCTGCCCTCCTTACGCATCCCGGCAGGAGTACAAGGCGCTGGCCAGCCAGAAGGAGGGCGCGGCGGGGGCGGCGGCGGCGCGCATGGAGCAGGAGATCAAGCGGCTGCAGGTGGGCAGCGGCAGGGCGGCCAGCGCAACCACAACTCCTTCATGTCTGCTCAACATACTCTTCAATGCAACGTCGGCCGCAACCTTGCCGGTCGTCATGGCACGGCCAACCTGATATGAATCGTGATGAGGGGATCTCATCAGGCCTGCTGTGCCCGGTCACTTTCGCCAACCCGCCATGCCACCCACCCGCCTCTTACCACTTCCCCCAGGCCGAGCACGAGGTGGCGCTGTCCCGCGTGCAGTCCCGCCTGCGCGATCGGGAGGTGGAGCTGGAGGCGGCGCACGCCAACCTGGGCCGCGCGGAGAAGGAGGCGGCGGCCGCGGCGGCGGAGGTGGCAGAGGCGCGGCGTGCGGCGGCGGCGGCGCAGAGCGGCAGCACGGCCGAGGCGGCGGCGGCGCGTGGGGAGGCGGACGTGCTGCGAGGGGAGGTGGCGTCCCTGAAGAAGGAGCTGGAGGCAGAAAGGACGAAGTGGGTGGTGGTGAACAGGGGGAATGCGGCCGGGGAGGTGTGCAAGGTGGTTTCTATCGGTCTGCAAAAGTGCACAAGCGATGTCATCTTAGCCGCTGGGTAATGTCACTGTTTTTCAGACCATGGGCGTGGCGTGGTCGCCGTAGAATTTTTGGCGCCGCCCCTCCCACCCTACATCGTCGTCACCAAGTCACGTCACCGTTCTTTCGTGAACCCCTCCGATTCCCTGTCCCCCAGGGCCGCCCGCGCGGTGGACGACGCCCGCAAGCGTCTGGCCAAGGCGCAGAAGGCGCAGCACGCCGCGGAGGTGGCGCTGGCGGAGGCCAGGGGCGCGTCGCAGGTGGGGCCGGGGACAAGGGGCGCCCGCTGCCAGGTGCGTGTGCACGCCTGGCAATGTCCTGAAGGGGCTTCGTACCCGAAGAGGCTTCACATAAAGAGACGAAGTAGTAGACCAGGCGTTACCGCACAAAAGTATACTTGGCCGCAAGCAAGCGCATGCACCGAGGGGCCGGAAACGGCAGCAGTCAGGCCTCCAGGAAGAAGGCCAGGGTGCACTTCGGCCCTGTCGACGCCGACACGGCGGGGCTGCTGGACTTCGAGATCCAGCAGGCGCTTGCCGGCCTGGACGTCCCACAGGAGTGCACCCTGGCCTTCTTCTTGGAGGCCTGACTGCTGCCGTTTCCGGCCTCTAGGTGCATGCGCTTGCTTGCGGCCCTGGCGTCGGCGCTTCGGGGCCCCTCCCGCAGGTAGTAGCCATGGTTGGAGGCACAACCCGCCACCGCCTCGCGGCACAGCTGGGCCTCGTGCGGGCATCCGTTGGGGACCTGCGGGAGGGAAACGTGGTGCGATCTGGCCAGGTGTAGCTGAACCAACTACATTGCGATAATTGCCTGTCCCCTGCCACCCCCAGGCCGAGGCCGCGGGTCTGCGCGTGGAGCTGGGCATGGTGGGGCAGCAGCTGGAGGCGGCGCGGAGGGAGCGCGAGGCGGCGGAGACGGAGCTGCGGGACTACCGCAACAGGGCGCAGGTGGGGAGGGGGGCGACGGAGGGAGGGGGCGTTGCAAGGGATGGGGTGGGGAGGAGACGGGGGAACAACAGACGCTGGACCCTTATGGCCGCCAGGCAAAGCGCGTCGTAAGGTTGGTCGCGGGACTTCGGTGGCTTTGAACAGACGCCACATGCACTCTGCACCGTAATGAAGGTTATCCATACATTCGCCCTTTCCAACCCGGCCCCAGGCTCTGCTCAAGTCCAAGGACGCCGAGATCGCGCGCGCCAAGGAGGCCGCCTCCTCGGCCGCCGCCGCCGCAGAGAGCGAGGAGCTGGTGGCGCTGCGGGCGCAGCTGGCGGCGGCGCTGGCGGCAGCGGCGGCGGCCGAGGCGGCGGCGGCGGAGGCGCTTGAGCGCGCCGCGGCGGAGGCGACGGAGGAAATCGAGCAGCTCAAATTGCAGGTCAGTACGGTGGACCGGCATCGCCACTTGTACCGTTGGTTGTGGGCGCTTAGGCAAAGGCCCAACTTTGCCTTTCCTGTTTTCAGCACCTTCTAGTCCTGAACTTGACTGGAAACGCTAAACTCACTCAGCTCCTTTTCGAACGGTTCCCGAGTGGCAAGACTCTACTCCTCATGTATCTCCTGCCCACCTCCCTGCCTGTCTCCCCGCCCGCCCGCCCCCCTTCCTGGCACCTGCTCCCCCCCGCCCCCAGGTTGACCAGCTGCAGTCCAGCGCCTCCTACTACCAGTCCCTCACGCAGCGCGCCCAGGCGGCGGCGGACGACGCGGCGCGGCGGCTGGAGGCGGCGGAGGCGCGGCTGGCGCACCACGGCGCGGAGGGGGCGGGGCGCGGGGAGGCGGGGCAGCGCGCGGAGGAGGAGATGGAGGCGCTGCGGGCCAGGGTGGCGGAGCTGCAGGTGGGGCGGGAGGGGGCCCGTGGCGGTGGGAGGGCCGGCTGCAGCGCGTAGCAAAGGGCTTCCACGGAAGCACTGCACTAGGTGGTCGTGCCGTTTGGTGCGCCCTGCGTTGCGACTTGAGCACGCATCCCTTGCCGAACCTGTCCCTGCTGGGTCTCCTTGCCATCCTTGCGTCACGTCCCCACCCCACCCGCCCCCTCCCAGACGGAGCTGTCCGAGTCCGCCTCCCGCCACGCCGCCCACCTGGCGTCCAGCGAGGCGCTGATGGAGGCCAAGGACGCGGAGGTGCTGCAGCTGGTGCGGCGTAACGCGCTGCTGCAGGTGGGGGCAGGCGGCAGAGGGGGTGACGGGGATGCCTGCGTGTGTCCAGAGTGGCAGCCACGTCTTCGCAGTATGCCGGTCTGTTTCACTGTGTGCCACCGCTGCAGGTCATGTCAAGATTCAAGGACCTACTGCATATATTGCATTAATGCAAGCAACCGTGAGAGGCTCATGACAGGCTACATTTACTCCGTGGCTGCACTTCCTAAGCTGTGCTCAAGACCTGCACGCATGTCCCCGTCCGCACCCACATCCGCTGCCCCAGGAGGAGCTGGGCTCGCTGCGCCAGGCGCTTGCGGCGGCGGAGGCGGCGGCGGCGGAGGCGGCGGCCGCTGCGTCCGAGGCCCGCGCGGAGGCTGACGCTGCTGCGGCTCAGATGGAGGCTCGGGCCCGGCGGCTGGCGGCGCTGGACGACGAGGACAAGCTGCAGGTGGGCGGGCGGCAGGGGCGGGCCCTGGGGCTGGGGCTGTACGTACCATGCTAAGCAGTGTCGGGGCAAAATCATTGGGGGGCGGACGGTGCGGAGGTTGAGCTGTACCTCTCCTCGCATGGCATGGCGCTGCAAGTACCAGCCACCTGACCCGTTCCGTCCTTGCGCTCGCCCCCCAGGCGGCAGCCCTCGCGGCCTACAACCCGCCCGCGGCGGGGGCCGATCTGCTGGGCCCCTCGCCCTCCGCCCCCGGCCCCGGCGCCGCCCCCGGGCCCCAAGGCGGCGCCTCCGACCCTGGCAGCCTGCGCCCCGCAGCCAGCGGCGGCAGACTCTCCGCCGCCGCCGCCGCCCCCGATATCCTGGGCTCCCTCATCCGGCCGGAGGCCCTCACACTGTCCGCAGTGGCCGCCGCGGCCGCAGCGGGCAGCGGCGACGCCGACGCCACCTTCACGGCGACCACGGCCACCGGGCCGCGCACCTCCACCAGCGGCGACCAGCTGCCCAGCGACGGCGGCGCCGCCGGGGAGCTGCTGCCGCCGACGCCGCCGACGCCACTGCTTGACGCCGGCGCCGGCGGCGGCGTGTCGCCCAGCGCCGTAGCGGTGGCGGCGGCGGTGGCGACGGCAGCGGACTGGGCGGCGGCGGCGACGGGCGCTGGCGGCAACCCGGTTGCGCTTGCGGCGGCGCTTGCGGCGGCTCAGCGCGACGTGGCGGCGCTGCGTTCCCACGTGTCGGGCCTGGAGCGTGAGGTGGCTGAGCTGGAGAAGGAGGTGGCGCTGCGCGAGGAGATGGAGGTGGTGCTCAAGGAGAACCTGAGGGACGCGGAGCGGGCAGTGCAGCGGCAGAGCAAGGGTGGGCGTGGGGCTCTGGGCGCGGTCGGGAGGGCGGGATGACGTTGGCTTGTTGCGCAACAGCGAGTACACTGTTGCACGATGCGGTAGTATGCGAGGTGCGGCTCCGACTAGGCTTCCGGTCGCCTGCAAACGCCCCTGCAACCAAACGTTTCTTTGCTGTCCCCGCTGCCCCCCAGGCTCCAACGTGATCGACGCCGAGTACCTCAAGAACACCGTCATCAAGCTGTTCGTCACGGGGGAGGCGGAGGCGCTGCTGCCCGTGTTCGCAACCATCCTATCGTTCAGCCCCGCGGAGGTGCAGCGCTGCAGGGAGGGGCTGGCGGCCATCAAGCGGGTCGGTGGAGATGGTGGGGGGTTGGGCCGGGAAGAGCGTGTCGAAGGACTTGAGGCAGGGCACGGTCCCTGTGGTGCTCGGTAGTGTCTAAGGTGACATGCAGAAGCCGCTGTCCGTCCTGGCGCCGCCTGCTCTACCATGCGGTTGGCACCACATGTCAAGCTCTTCCCGTCCCTGTCCGCCGCCTCCCCCGCAGGGCGACGTGCCGCTGCCCGCCGCTGCTGCCGCCGTGGACGCCTCCCTCAGCGCCTTCAGCTCCCTCACCTCGTGGACCTCGTGGCTGGGAGGGGGAGGGGGACCAGGGGCAAAATGAGTGAAAAGAGCTTTGGCGAGGAGTGCTGTGGAGGCAGCTCACGGGTGCGAGCCGGACATGGCATTCATGGCCCTGTCACCAAGTGCCGATATTCGGCAAGGAGAGCGCCTGGGAACAGGGGGTAGAGTCCTAGGGACGTCGGGTAGTGTTTAAGGGGCAGTGCAGGTCCAGCCGAAGATCCTAAGCGAGATTGCGTGGTCGAGCAGCGGGAGTTCTGACGCTCAGGCAATACTTGCATCCAACTGCAATGGGTGGAGGCCGGATCTGGTTTGGTTGCGAAGGGTCCGTGCCAACACTGCTTTACCACGCTGTGTACTTTGTCTCACTCAATAGGTGTAGGTCATTGTAGGTTAGAAACTGACCGTGATCCGCACAGTAGGACTCGTCCTCGCTGAGACATTGGAGGGTCGGCAGGGCCCCAAAGGCGCGGTGGCACAGGAACGGGCAAACTCTTCGTTGCGGGTGTCTGCTTGTTCACTCATTTGGCATTTTATGTTGCATTCCGTCCACCCGCTGCTCACAAGTGGGCGGGTCCTCCATCACGGTGTGGGGTGGGTCGAGCTTCTATCGTACCCTCCATCCGTACCCGTCGTGACCTACAATGATGAACCTGTATCGCTGATGATCCACTCAGATGCAGCTCCTGGGTAGAACTCTGCTGCCGCACAACGCGCAAGTTGTGGCAGCTGGCCTACGCGGCATGGACTGGACAGGAGCGTTTTGCAGGGCAGTGGTTTGACTGCAATCCAGCGTTTGAACATCAGGTTGTCCACAACTGCCGTCGCCTCGGCACTCCTCCGCTCTAACTGGACGCTGTGTGCCCTTCGTCCAACGCAAGGGGGACATGTGCTAGGCGGATCAGGGATTCCACAAACGGTACAAATGTTTGTCCCCCTCAGTGCTTCTGGCCAATGTCCTAGATGATGAGCGACACATTAAGCTACTTTGCGCCAGGAACATGGAGCATGTTCGATACACACACCATCACTTCCGCCCGCCTTGCCTTGCGGCATTCGTCTTGCCTCGTCATACTTGTCTAGCTTCAGGCTTTTGCACCTGCAGCCCGCCTCCACGGCACCTGGCCTGCTCTAGCGCCTCGGAAGACCCTGGCCCCTCAGCGAGCCCGTCCACAACCACCAGCCCCCGAGCCCATCTCCAGCAACAACCCCACGTCCCCACCATCAAGACCCTGTATGTATGGATTTACAGTGACCCTGATACCCCTCCCCTACCCCGTACCCTACTCCTAGAAGATCTCCTCCGGGAACGACCTGCCGTACAGCCCTTCTCGGGGGCCAAGGTGTTGGGAGTGGTAGTGCTCGAGGGGCAGGTCAGCTGGACCGCGTGCAACCGCTTGTTAGTAGAGCTACACCTGGCTGAAGCACGGAAGGGTGTCGGGCAGGGCACCCCCCTGAGTGTCGGAGTGCCAAGACTAACGTGCAGGGCTGATGTGCTGCTGTGGCGGCCGACTCCTGTTTCTCTCTGTAATACCATCTTACACTACTTGATTTTACCCCTGTTATATTGCGGCTGACTTCACGTGACTTCACCGTGCGTCTTGCCTCCCCAGGGAGGCTCCCGTTTACTTAGCTGCCGCCTCAGCTGTATTGCACAAGCTCTTAAAAGAATGAGTGACGCTTGAATGACGCTGACCGCTGGCGGACGTCTTTCGTGGCCTTTCCGGCTTCCGCGAGCTTCCGCTGTCCCAGTTCACTGAAAAGGCGACAGTGTCAGGCCGTCCTCTGACACAGCAAGGCACAGTAATGAATAAGATGTAGCGAGAACTCCACTAGCATCGCAGTTCGACCCTGAGACCCCGCCTCTCGACCTCACATCAGCGTGTGCGTCGCTCCGAGGCTACTGCTGCAGCAGCACCGTGGCAGTGACGGCGAGAGAGGGGAGGCGACGCAGTGGTGGGTCACGCGCACGGTCTTAGGGGTTTGGCGTCGCTAGAGGGCGCATGTCGGGTCAGGGGCTGTTACAGGAGGGTGTGCGGGCGGCGGCAGTTGAGGAAGGCTTCAGATGTTGCGGGCGCAGAGTACGTGTGTGTGTGGGGGGGGGGTTGGGTGGGGGGTGTAACCGCAGAGCGGCAAAGGGACGAACGGAAACATTGGGCCTGCGGAGAGCGAGGTTAGTGG
>VFQN01005840.1_pt1 | contig 14665 bp, 18 predicted proteins | sample 3512371 | NCBI WGS metagenome assembly VFQN01 (sample SAMN10412370, study PRJNA504923) | tailings metagenome | isolation source: Replicate 2 from Balatoc abandoned mine | place: Philippines: Itogon, Benguet | collected 2017-08-28
TGGTGCATCTCCCGTCCCCAAACGCCCTCCCCATCGTAAGATGAGCCCAGCAACCTAGGGGTGTTTTTCGAAGATAGGAGCCTTGCTCCGCACCCACCTCCCACGACAGTGGCGACAATGACCTTGGTGTGGGAGCTGCTGCGCGCCTCGCCTGCGGTGGCACATTGGACCACGGTACGTCATGCATCCCACGGCATGGCACGTGTTGCATACTGCTGGCAGTAACCATGCCTACCAGCGGAAGAACGTAGCCCGCTCACTGAACCCTGCCCACGACGCTGCCTGCCTCACCTGGCGCTCCAGAGGCACCTGCACCAGCAGCCGCAGCCGCAGCCGGGGGCGGGGGCCAGGGGCCGTTGCAGTAGCTGGAGCCCGCCAGGATGCTCTGGCAGTAGCGCAGCCAGCAGCCGTACGGTCCAAAATCCCTGACGCACGCCTCCGCCAGCAGGTCCTTGCACAGGAAGGTGACGTTGGTGTAGATGATTCGGTAGCCGTCCGGCACAGGCAGGCCCGACACAGGGTCTATGTAGTAGCCGTACGTGGCGGTGTTGATGTACAGCCCGGTGGCGGAGTAGCACCGGCTGAGGGCCGGCACGTAGGTGCCGGTGGCAGCGTCGTAGCCGCTGGCGTTGAGGTGCTGCTGGCAGCCGGGGGCCGAGGGGATGGGGGGACCCGCCAGTTGTGGGCCGGGCCATTCGGGGGGCCGCAGGGCAGTGGTAACGCCTTGGTAGTGCGTCGCGTTTGGCATGCAGGTGTAGAGCGACCCTGCTGCGCGGTCGACGTAGATGTAGGCGCGCTCGTTGGGCGGCAGCGGGACGAAGATGTCCATGCCGGGGGCCTGGCCCAGGTTGACGCGGCGGCGCATGTTGCTGAACGCCAGGTAGCGCACGGTGAACCAGGTGTTGTTGGCAAGTCGGATCTGCGAGCGGACGGCAGGGATGGAAGTAATGAGATGGGGCCCCAGGGGGCTGTGCAGGACGTCCCAAGCCGGCGGCGTGGCCAGGGCATAGCAGTCAGCACCACGTGACGTGGGAGCGCACATGCGTCAGACGGTCAACACGCCATGGCACCGAGGTGCGCCGAGTGGGAACCTGACACGCCAAAGGCGGGTTTTGCTCCCTGTCCATATCGCTGCATGTGGTGCGGACCTAGGGCTTCGTCATACTGCGTATGATACAGCATACCCCCCCGCCGTCTGTCTGGGGGCCCCGTCACAGGGCCGGTCACCGGCCAACCTGATGCCCCGTGTACTTGCCCTGTGGTACGCATCGCGCAAGTCCACCATTGGCCACTTGTCGGGCCCTGTCTGTATCCCTTCCACTGTTAAGTTCCTTGTGACCAGTACTGCCTCGCTGGGAAAGTCAGCGTCCTTCAAACGCAAGTCTTCTGTTATATTCACATAGATATGTGTGACTCGAGTATCCAGCAGAGCAGCTGCAAATTCCGCTCCGCTAGCTATCACAGCATGCGCAGGGCTTTCTTCAGTCGCCGTGCCGACCGATGCTGACAGCAAGACTAGGAGTACAGCAGTGGCATACGTGAAGGTCAACATGCTCCTACTGGGTCGTCCACGACGCAAAGGAAGTTACGAGACCAACATTTCTTCTACTGAAGTTCATAACAAGTCCAGGCGGGCCCAAGGTACGCGCTACTTCGTGGGTGACTTTGCAATGGCGTGCTCGTCGCGCTTGCGACACACTGGCCGCGTCAGAGGATGTGCAACTGAAATTGTACTGCCGCTGTACTGCAACCGACTGGCAGACCAAGGTTTCTAATACCTCGTGCTGCAGCGGAAAACTATTGCCCTACAGAGTGTACCACAGGGCTCTAGTCTGCCACCTGACTACCACACATATGTGCTGACCAGGGAAGGTCCAGGAAGGTCCCCTGCTGCTGGCCTCACCGGATCACCGCTGCTCTAGAGCTCAACGCAGTCTGTTCCAGGCGGCAATCTCGCATTGCCTCGCTGCAGCTTGTCAGGCTGCCAAACCAGAGGAGTAGGAATGGGAGACCGGGGATGCAGCACCTCTTAATGCCTGGAGATTTGCACTACTTGATGGCCAAGGTCCTCCCTGGTCCTCCCCTCCCCCAGCTCCATCCCCCCACCCCCATACCTGCACCGTCCTGATGAATTGCTGGGACCCGTAGCAACATCCTGTTGAGGTTACGGCGAGCAAAGGAACTGCAACATGGGTTTGCAAGGATGCCGTAGACCTGTTGTGTGTCCTGCAAGGAATCCATGCATGGAGCATGAGTAGGCTGGCTGGCTGGTTTCTGCTCAGGGGCTCTGGACCCTCTGGTAGGAAGCGGTGAAATGCAAAGCAGCAGTCGAGCAGACACCGGTACCTATATGCAGCATCCAGGTTAATGCAATATTGCACGCTGTAGCCCACTGATACGAGAACGCTGTTAAATGTCACAGTGCGGGGCCGGGCCCCCTTGTGCCCTGTCCTCCCACGCCATGGGCGCGTCCGTCATGGCGCGTCCGGCGGCCTAGCTCAAGCAGCATTGCGAAGCGCTGGACTTTGCAGTGCTTAGGACATGACCTCGTGCTCCGTACCTTATGCGCGCAGTGTAGGCGTGAAGTATCAGGTTGGGTACACGTGTCAGTACGATTAGGCAGGTATACGGGGGGCACGTGGCATGCCTAGCTTGCACGATGCACGAGCTTCCGCTGTTTAGCAGGCCCCAGGTTAGCACTAAGCTACCATATAATTTTGCTGTCCATGTACAGGTATTGCAGCATTCATCCTGCAACGCGTTTCTTGCCGAACCCACAGTCAAGACTTCACGAGCCTGCTACTAAGCCGCATAGAAGCTTATTACAGAAAACGCTGTTCGTTATGACTCCCGGTGGCCAGGCTCGCGTCAAGAGAGCATGTTCATAATGAGCGCATGAACGCTGGAAGTTTGTGCCAGAAATGCCCCGGTCACGGGTCGCACGGTTTCTTTTGGTCGCCATCATAGCTTATGCAACACAAACCGGCTTCGGTTCTGCCGCCCTACGTCGCTCAGCTCTCAGCTTGGTGAATGGGGCCGCGCTCGTCCGTTCGAGCGGTGATTTCGCTGCGGCGTTTGCGCAGCCGGAAGCAACTTCATTCATTATCCTGAACTCTATCATTTTGTCTCCAGAGGTAAGCGGGTCATACACATTGAGTTACAGGCCGCACCTTGCCTGGCGAGTGCACCACTGCACCCGCATAGCAGGAAAACCCCTACATGTGGAGCCCTCAACCCCTCGGCACAAGTGTGGAATACCATGTCGAGGGGCTTGCATACCCTGTTTCATGCGTCACCGCTGCCTACTCAACATGCTGTATGTGTACCGTATACTTGCCCTCTCCCAGGACTGGAGCCCCTACGCCCTCCCAGTCCGTGTTGACCGCAACATCACCATCACAGGGGCCTCGCCAAACCCCCGTGACTGGCCGCTGATCGATCTTCGTGCCTTGTTGGGCAAGGTGGGCTTGCCTGAGCTGTGCTTCCCTGGTGTTCTGCTTGGCAGTCAAGAGCACAACAAGCACCGCCGAGGTCGCCAGGGCCGCCGCACCACATACTGCCCTGGCGCATACTGCCCCACGTGCACCTGCATCCTTCCGGCACACACGGGCCACCTCGTCACCCGCTCACCCTGCACCCCTGGCCTTCCTCAATTGCCACGTAGGCCGTGTTTGGGGCGGGGCTCAGGCTCATGGTGCGATGGGTGGCCATCGCGAACCCCAGGTAAGGCGAGCAAAGGGGCGCAGTAGGGGTACGCGTAAAACGCGAGGAAACCGTGTGAGGCGTCAGGGAAGCACGGCGGGGGGTGCATTCTGCCCCGAGGCTGGTCGTACGTCAGTGGCCACCCTGTGAGCTCCGGCCAAGTGTCTGCTGTTGCTGCGCTTGACTCCTGTGGAGCGACGGAGGCAGCGACGACGCCAAGCGCTGGCTGCCACCCAGGCAACGCGGCAACGCCATGTGCTCTCTCAGTACACCATGTGCAGGAAAGCGCGCAAACACGCTGCATGACCGCTGACGCTGTTGCTCACTTGTCCTCTCTTGCTGCCCCCTCAATGCCCTTCAGGTCGGCCGGCACCGGCATGGCGCCAGGGATCGACCTGCTGGCGCCCCTACCCCCCGGCAGCGTGGCGTTCCTGCTCATGTCCGAGTCAGCCATCATCCACCGGGCTTGCTTCCCCGCTCCCCTGACAAAGCTGAACATCGAGTCCATGCCGCGACCGCCCGGCTTCCCGGGGCAGCAGCAGGCCATACCCTTGGCCGGAACCCCGGCCGAGCAGCAGCGGCAGCAGGAGGGCGGGTGTTCGGGCAGGGGTGCGGAGTACGACAGCAACCTGGTCACGCCGCCGTTACGGCTGTGCTGGGAGGCGTACGGCACGATCCCGGACGTGGTGACGTACTCGGCGGCGATAGACCCGGTGCTGGGCCGGCCCAAGCCCGACGGCTACCTAGTGTGAGTGTTGGGTGTGGCGTGTGGGGTTGTGGAGTCAGCAGCATGCGCTTGTGAAGGTGGGCATGGGCCGGGGTTGGGGTGTCCATGTGGGCCAGGCGGCAGCGCCAAGCAAGGCCACCGGACTTGGGCCTCTGACCTGTTGTTACACCGGACCGGTGATCGGAGTACTGCAGAGGGTCTCGGCTTGGTCCGTGGGAGGATTGTTAGCAGTTAGCAGTAGCGTCGGTGGAAACCCTGGGTGTCACAAGTCTGGGTTTTCCCGGCGTGGCACTGTACTTCGTGTGCGGCCAAGGCTACCTTATCCTGACCCACGCAAGGGACACGTCTGCACGCCGCAGGGGCCTGCACAACATCACGTACGTGTGCGAGTCTGTCCTGTCGGACGAGTGCATCGCGCAGTACGGCCCCGCGGGCTGCTGGATCGCGGCGATGACGGCCATGGCGGACGGCGGCCACGGGGCGGGCGCCAGCGGCAGCGGCAGCGGCAACACCACTACCAACACAACGGGTAGTGCCCCAAGTGAGTGACCGGCTGCATTCCTGCATACCGTGCGCTGATTGGAGCAACGCAAAGTATGCTGTACAACCGAGGAGGGCCAGCACCTTGGCATGGCGCGGTGGCCTTTGCGGTCCGCGAAAATCTTGTCATCAGGGTCGCAGTGGAGAGACACGCGTGCGTAACGTGTTGTCGTGGCATGCTTTGGGCCACAGGCAGCGGCGGCGGGCCAGTTGCGGGCCCGCCCAGCAGCGGCGGCAACGGCGGCGGCGGCTTGCCGGGCCGCCCATCTGACGATGCGGCGATCATCGGCGGTGTCGTGGGAGGTGAGCTGCGGCAAGGGGGGGCGTCGAGAGGCGCCCCGACAGGAGGGGCAGGCACTGCGCAGCGTTGCTGCGCACGCATACGTGTCGTACCGTACACATGCACCGAGGTGCTGCTGCCGCCGCTGCCTGCAGGTGTGGGCGGTGCGCTGGCGCTGGCCGGCGTCCTGGCGCTCGTGCTGTGGCGCCGCAAGCAGCAGCGTTTGGCGCGTGACTGTTGGGCGAACCCAAAAGTCGACAAGTCGGAGGGAAGGTGAGGCGCTGGAGACACAAAAGTTGCTGCCTGCCAGTAGCATAGTAATTTGCACTGGCAAGCGTGTCGGACCTGCCCTGCGCGCATGGCTACCTGCGTATAACGTCGGTTGGTTGCCCTTGGCAACAGCAGGCTTCCACTCAAGCACAGGCTTGGATACCGGGCGCCACCTTCCTCCTGCCGTTGCCTGTCCGCCATGCCCCTGCGGCTCTGCACCCACAGCACGTGGCCTGCCCCCCGCAGCACCAACAGCCTGCAGGATGTGCACGTGTGCGCCGAAAGCTCGCCTTCCAAGATGGGCAGCGACGGTCCGCCTTCCAAGCTGGCCGGCAGCGACCCGCGGGTCTCCAGCCTCAGCGGGGCGGGCGGCGGCCTGCTGACGCCCAAGTCTGTCGCCCCCGTGGAGGTGCACGACGGGCTGCCCACTTCCACGTGCGGTAGCAGCGACACGGCGGGCGGCCAGGAGCGCGCAAAGGGACAAGGAGGGGCGTCCGCACCGGAGCAGCAGGGGCAAGTGGAGGTGCATCAGGGAGAGAAGCAGGACCCAGGCGAGGGGACTGATGAGGCAGCGCTGTGTGGGGAGCAGGCGGGTGGGAGCCAGGGGAAGCAACGGCAGGGAGGTGCGGGCAAGGACGGGGCACTGCCATACGGAACGAACGGCAGTCGGGACGATCCGAACGAGCCCCAGGACCCGGACGCGGGCGCGCTGGTTGTGGTCACTCCGCTGACGCCGCACCGGCCGGACGTGCGCATGGAGGTGGAGCACGGCACGGAGCTGCAGCTGCTGCCCAAGGCCCTGGGCCGGGGCTCGTTCGGGCGGGTGGTGCAGGGCACCTACCAGGGCCAGCTGGTGGCGGTCAAGCTGGTCGCGGAGGCGCACGCAATCGACCCGGAGGTGCTGGCAAAGTCGTTTGCGCAGGAGGTGGAGGTGCTGGCGCGCTGCTGCCACCCCAACGTGGTGCGGCTGCTGGCGGCGTGCCTCACCCCGCCGCGGCTGTGCCTGGTGATGGAGCTGATGGAGACCAGCCTGGACAAGCTAATACACAACCAGGGGACTGGTTTTGTGCTCCCGCTCGACACGGTGGGTTTCCACTTGCGAACCGCTACCCCGGTGGCGTTCCGAGTATCCGGATGGTTTCCTTGGTGTTCCGCAGTATGAGTGCTCATAGGCAGTGTTTGAGTTCACTTGAGGTGGGCACAGGGTGCAAGGGACGCCAGGGTGCCGCATAGCGCGGCATTCCCAGGTGTCCTTCTTCACACACTTGCACTACAGCAACCAAAATGCGCCTCCTGCCTCCCCCGCAGGTCCTGGACATTGCGTGCGACATCGCCAGCGGCCTGGCCTACCTGCACCCCACCATCGTGCACAGGGACCTCAAGGTGTGGGGGAATGGGCTTTTGCTACTGGCTATACTCCGGGGCATGCATTCAGGCGGACCGGCTTTCAGGCAAAAGGCGATTCCCTTACCAGTTGCCACCTGGAAGGCAATATTTGCGCACTCAATTTGTTGAAGTTGCACTGCGGGCGTTGAAGGTCTGTAAAGCTAACAGAGATTAGGGCTGAGTGCCGACCTTGTGTCAGGTTTAGACGGTCGTAGGCTCATGCTGCAGCCTTCACGCACGCCACACCGCCCCGTTACGTGCTTACCTTGCGTCCAATGCCACGTGTCGTGTGCCACGTGCGCTCCGTGCCGTGCAGCCCGGCAACGTGCTGCTCAACTGCGACGCGGCGAGCGGCCAACGGCCCCGGGCAAAGCTCACGGTGAGGCTCTAGCCACACCCCGATGCAGTGGCACCTGCAGAACGGCTGGCCATAGGAGCCAACGCATGTGTGTGCAAGCCAAAGTACATGACGTTTGAGCTCGTACCCGGAGCATTCCCAAGTTCACTGCTGGTACTTTGACAATGAGTTACGCAGCCACTCCATGCTCTTGTCATCCCAACACTACACCGCTACACACTCAGCCGCATCGAGTCGCGTGTCAGCGGCGACGTGCTGACTGCTGCGGTACACAGTTTGCGCAGTGCGCTTCTGGTGACCTCTTCCGCCTCGCCTCGTGCCATGCGCTGCAGGACTTTGGGCTGTCGCGGCTGCGCAGCTCGGTGCTGGTCACAGAGCGCCCGGAGGCGGGGACGCCAGCCTACACCGCGCCGGTGGGTCGGTGGGACACGCATTTATATCTTGGGGGTATGCACGGCGCATATTTCCCTTGTGCAGTTTGCCTAAGCGCCGCCCGATCCAATGCTTTGGATTACAGATTGTCAAGTGCGGTGGCATACGACTTCTTGTGCATTGCAATGAGGTTGCGACGTCCTAGCCTAAAACATCCTCTCAAATAACCGCAATCGAAAATGGCCTTATAACTTCACCTATGACCCTTCACTTGGGCCCTTCCTCCCCAACATGCAGGAGTGCATGGACGCCTTCAACAACCGCATCACAGACAAGGCTGTAAGCCACGCACATACAGCACATGGGCTGGGGCGGACTCTGTATGGGCAAGCGGGATGCGAAAGACCGGCACGTGCCTGGACCTGTGCGGCTGTGGGTGCCGTGGGTGGACCCGCACGCCTGCAATGGACCCCACTGCCGCCCCTTGCACCCGATGGCACTGCTGCGCCGTTGCTTGACGGTCTGTGACAAGGCACGCTGGTGGCGACCCCTTTTCCTGCACCTGTTGTCACCATGTACGCTTCATGCTTTACAGTCTGCCGTACGCTTCCGCTTGGGCTATGCATGCAGGACATGTACAGCTTCGGATGCGTGCTGTACGAGATGCTGTCGGGCAGGTACGTGGGCTGCGGTGCACAGTGCGCGAGCTGGTTGCCGTTGTTCGCTGCTCAGCGGAAGCAGGTTGCACCCTACAGTAGGGGTGGCGACAATTCTTGCCAGCTACCGTGCAGTGTTACAAGCACGCGGCACGGCACAGCGGGGCGCCCGTTCGCACTGCCCATAGGGCGGGCAAAGCCATCCCAGGCTGCTCATGGGTCATGCCCGGTCTGCTGTTTGACGCGCGTGGTGCCCACCGCAGGCGTCCTTGGCCCGGCTACCACCTAATGGCCATAGCCCACAGCGTCACGGAGCTGCAGCAGCGGCCGCCCCTGCACGCCGTGCCCGACTCCCGCTGCCCGCCCGCGCTGCGGCAGCTGGTGCGGCAGTGCTGGGAGGCGGACCCCAGGAGGCGGCCGGCGGCGGCGGAGGCGGCAAAGGAGCTGGCGCTGCTCAGGGAGCAGGTGGGGGCCGGGTGTAAGGGTGTGAAGATCGCCCAGGCACACTTGTGTAGTTTCAAGACACGACTTCGGCACGTAGCAGTTTGCCTTCGCGGCAAAGCTCATGCATGGGTGGTGTGGTCCACTGGATGTGGCGCTGATGGAATGGACGGATAGGACTTTGGAACACCCCTTTACTCAAAGCGCAAGGAAATTTGAAATGGCGGGCGGATTCTGAGCCACAGCGCTTACCTGGCCCCTGACCCTATGTCCTCCCACCCCGCCCCAGCTCTTCCGGCACACCGGCAGTGGCAGCGGCAGCGGTCCCGCCGCAGACCCACTGCTCGCTCCCGGCCTAGCAGCAGCACACCCTCGCTCAGACCCAAAGGAGGGCGCAGCCTCTCCCTTGGTGGGCTCAGACACCATGGCACTGCCCATGCCCCCGGTGGCCTTCCTCCTAGACCCTCAGCAGCCCCAAGAGCAGCAGCAGCAGCACCGGCGCAACTTCAAGGCCAAGGCCCCGCTGCCCCTCAGCCCTGGCGCCGCTGGCGTGCTGCATGAGGCGCCCTGCCGCGGCGAGGGGCAGCAGGGGCTGCTGCAGCTGCTGGCAGGCGTGGAGGGCGGCGGGGCAGTGGGGCCCGACGGCAGCAGCTGCAACGCCGGGCAGGGGCTGTACTCCGTTGTGGTGTTGGAGGAGGGCGGCCAGCTGTCTGCGGGGGGCTACACGGCGCCGTGCGGCAGCACCTTCACCGGCACGCACGTCAGCACGCAGCTGATGACGCCAGTGCAGCTGCGCAGGGTGCCGCAGACCGTGCCTGTGCAGGTGCTGCAGGAGGGGCAGGGGCAGCAGGAGGACGGGCAGCAGGTGACAGCGGAGGAAGCGGCGCACAAAGAGCAGCAGCAGCAGCAGGGGGCGGCAGAAGACAAACAGGGCCCTGGGAAGGCACACGCCGAAAAAGATGGAGGTAGCGGTGGGGGTGCGCATGCCGGTGCACAGGGCGGTGAGACGCCTGACGGCACTGAGGTCCCGCACCGCAAGCCCCGGACCATGGACGAGGACGGCAGCGGCAGTGGCAGTGGCAGTGGCAGTGGCAGTGGCAGTGGCGCGGCCGCGGGGCGTGGCGCGGTCGCTGGTGGAGCGGGGGAGGAGCCCAGGGAGGTGGGGGTGGCGGTGGAGCTGGCCCAGGTGCCCATGCAGCAGCAGCAGCAGCAGCAGCAGTGGGACAGCCGTGTGGAGGACCTGTCTGGGGACCTGAGTGCGGTCGGTGGGGCCAGCACGTACTGCTCGGAGGGGCCACGGTGCTGAGGCGGCGACCACATGGGTTCATGCAAGCGTGTACGGACAACGGCACGCGTCGCGGCACGGCACGTGCCCGGCGCCGCGGGCGGCAAGGCGGCAAAGCCACACGACAATGCCAGGAGTCTGGCTGCCCCGAGAGGCCAAACGGCGTGCGAGAAAGGTGGGGATGCCCCAAGCGGTTGGGTAGGGACTGGACGAATGAAAGCGGGGCCGCCCGTGGCGAGGACACTTCATGTGTTGCTACTTAGTCTGTTGCTGGTTGATTAGGGCAAGGGTTTTACGCGGGGCTTCGCGATTGAATGCCACACCCTGTGAGATAAGAGCCACTGGTGTGGCTTGCGACGATCTGTGCATGCTGTTGATGACTACGGTTGCTTGCATGTAGCACGCGTCCGACTGCCAGTGTGAGTGACCGCCCAGGCGCGAGGAATGAGTGTGGCCAGAAGCAAGGCACAAGGGTGGGGTGATCACCTCATATGCGTCTGCCGGCATGCGTATGCCGTGCGCTGCCCACCCCTAACGGGGGCCGTGGTTCTGCGAGCCACCCTAGCGCGACTGCTAACCATATCGCCTGAGCGGCTGCTTTGGCGTGTAGCGGGTGGTTGGTGGTCACAACTTTGGGTAGCACGTGAGGAGTACCCACGTCTGCCGGCGCGCTATCTCGTTGGCATACATCGCATCCCACAGTCACCTCCAATGCGATGCCTCCATAACTTATTCATTCATACGGGTTTCACACTCACACACATGCTTCCGGCATGCGGCATTGTGGTAGCAGTTGGCATGCGCTCTGTATCTTGGTTCACATATGGTGCGTGGCTTTACACCACGCACGTGCAGCTTTGGGCTTCCGGGCGGCCAGGCGGCCCCCGACTCGTTGCCTGAAGCACGCACGGGCTTCGTAACTGCTGGGGGCCTACGGGCGGCCAGGCCGCCCCGGACTTGCATGAAGATGTGCCGGACCACTGTCCGTCCTGTTGAAGTTGCCGCATGTAGATGCGTGGGAGGGTTGTGCTGTGATTGGTGTGCAACGCGGCGGAAATGCGTGTTGCACTGTGCAACGGTTTATGCTCGGACGTTAAGCGGCGCATGCGTTCCTGAGGGGCAGCTTTGTTGTTTGAGCAGCACTGGGAAAACGGGGCTGGCGAGGGGCTACCGTATGGGAGACCTCCGGCGTAGCTACCTGTTGTGCTCGCGTGGTGTGTGCTGATTGATGATGTGTGTGCTGAAGCGCTGCTGCCTTGGTCGGAACCTGTGTGGATTCCAGTTCAACTCCGCTTGTTAGTGGGCAGGAGGGCTGCGCGATGGGTTCAATTCAACGTCTGGGTTCAATGTCGTGGCCTTGATTGCTTAGCACGAGATGCAGTGTGCCACGAACGTATTTTGGTCACGTTTCGTTTGGACTGGCTAGTATTTTGGTCGCGGACGTATGGGCGCGTGCATGGCCAGTCCCCCGTACATGTTAAGGAATTGCGAGTGGCGGGTCTCTGACAGTGCGGCGCGCTTGCTGTGGTAGTTGCTGTGGGTAGGTGGTTCCTGTGTACATGTCCACCTGCACGGCGCACGTCCACCGCGAGACCGCATGCATGCATGCACTGTGCAGCACTGAGCAGCACTGTGCAGCACTGTGCAGCACTGTGCGCCTCCTGCTGGTACCACCACCGTTCACAGATGCGGTCTTGGGCGCTGTAAGGCGTACAAACTTCGATGCGCGTGGGGGTGCAGGCAGCAGGCAGCACGCGGGCAGCACCGGGGCGGAGGGTACGCTGCGCCTCGGGATATCGTAGCGGTGCTCCCCGGGCAAAACTCCGCATAGTTGTCATCGGCCTTTCCCGACGCATGTGACAGGTAATAATGCCTCCTGTAGCGTGTAGCGCGGTACGGTGGTGTCTCGCCTGGCGCATGGGAGGGAACTGGACACATGGAGGCACATGGGCACGCTCCTAGCAGCAGATGTATTGAGGTCATGGTCGCGCGCCCTTCCGGTCCTCTAGGACATTTACCATCGTGGGTGATGCCTGTTTGGCCCTGCACCCTCCAAGAGCCGACAAAACTGCCGTGGTCTACCCAGGTCTACCACGCTGTCCCCTGGGCCGGAGTGCAGCCTGGCGGCGGGCGCAACCTGGCAGATGCGGGCAGGAGCAGGGTCTGGCCGGTTGTGGTGCGTGGGAAGGACCAGGAGGGGCCAGAGAAAGATTGCCGAAGCAGTGCCCAAGCAAGTACCATAACCTGCTGCCAAAGCAAGAGGCCACCGCCAGCCACCGCTGCCTACCCCTGCTGTAAACCAACTTCCCCCGATAGTCATTCGGCGCTTGGTGCCTTAGTTCCAATCAGAACCACACCAACCCGGTCTCACCCCGGCACGTGCCATACTGCGAGAGTGGTCCAACGTCCAAACGTCCTTGACTGCACTGCAAAACGTTTGTAATTCGCACTGTTTTAATATAACTCTGTACACGTGCTGTGATCGCCTGTGATGCGATAGTACAAGGCTCATTTCGCCTGCGAACTGCCCGCATTCTGCGCTTTAGCCTCTGGCGAGACCCTGCGAGGAACATGTTGTCATCTGTAGCGATGGTGGAGCAATCAGCGGGGCTTGCGGGCTTCGCTGTGTTCTCTTGTCGCTCAGCATGGCGCGTACATGTGAAGAGCAAACCTTGCCGTTTCCGCTGATGTAAACTTAATGATTACTATCCATGACAAACATATATGATGGACGAGTCCAAAACACCCATTGCGACAAACTAGCGACATCTACTGACTGACACGCCACAGGCTGCCCACGTCTTTTGCCCCCCAGCAGAGGTGTAAAGCGCTTCCAAATTCGGCCCGAAACATATATAGGTGTAATTTACATTATATGAGCCTTACAGGTGCCGGCGGGACGGCAATGAGGGTATCCAGGGGCCTTCGTGTGTGCTGATACCCCTTGTACGGCATGTGCTGTACGGCAGTGGCGGGACACGTGGATAGGACTCCCGACCCTTGAAATGGGAAGAAGACGTGGAGAGGAATCCGTTGGTATGCAGGAAATCCTTATCCAGCTGTCCCGCAACTCCTTCCGGTGGGTTTGAAGTTACCCCAGTTTTGGACCACTGGCCCGCCGCGGGTGAGACCGGGTTGAACCACACTGTCTGACCAGGGCGTGCGACCATGAAACCCTGGTGACCAGTGAGCACCATTAATGTATACCGGTACTTGTCGCAGTCGCGCTCTTGTTCAATTTGGAGGCCGTGTGGAACATGGTAGAACCAGGTGGAACTGGGGCGCAGTGCACTTATGCACAGGTGTATGTTGGGAGCCGGGCCACGAGCCCATGACTCCTCGGAGCTTCGCGAACGCCTGCATGTCTCGCCGCAAAAGCATGCAATCCACTAATTGAGGGTGCTCAGTTCCGGAAACCAGCATACAACTGACACAGCGGCAAGAAGTTCGCAGGCAATCTTGTCGCACATGCGGGCATGTGCGCATGAGTCGAGGTTTCATGAGTATGGCAGTATGCAAGCTTGGATACACGTGAATGCGGTCAAATGGTTTGTGCTGTAGACTGTTTCTGTTCCATGGCGTTTGGAGTATAAGCAGACGGCCCACTGCGGCTCTCGGTGCAGCTTGCAATGGACTGGCCGACGGTAGCTCTGGCACTGCTAGTATGGTGCACAGCTGTACTTGCAGAGCAGGTTCCTGGTCCAGCAGCCCTGCGCCGCGCAACCCTGGACGCGGCAGCGGGAACGTTCCACATCCGTGACGGGCGCGATTTTGCTGCCGCGTTTGCTGACCCCGGAACTACTCAACTAGTTATCCTGAACTCCATTATACTGTCTGATGAGGTCGGTGCATGTCGGTGCGTCACCGAGCTCATACAATGTATTTCGCAACCGCCGCACCTGCAGCCCACGCCACAGCTCGTAAACACGCTCAAGTGCAACGCTCACATACCTCACATCGCCTCTATTGGCATCTCAAACGCTCAAGAGTTGAGAGAGCGGCAGCACGTGTCGCTGACTTTGACCCCACTCGTCCACGCATGCTTCCCTGCCCCATGCATGCCCCCTCCCAGGACTGGAGCCCCTACGCCCTCCCAGTCCGCGTTGACCGCAACATCACCATAACAGGGGCCTCGTCAAGCCCCCGAGACTGGCCGCTCGTGAACCTCCAGGCCGTGTCGCGCAAGGTACGCAGGCGTTAGACAAGTCGCAGCAGCACGCTGTGGCATGCCAGCACGCTCTGCCTGCTGCATCGCCCCAGGAACGGAGACGCTTGCGGTGCAAATCAAGTTGTAACCGATGCACGAAAGCATATCAGTCGCGTGGCATACGGCCTCGCGCCCAACACGATGGTGCAGCCTCGTGTGGCACTGTGCGCTGCGGCTGGCGGCACCGGTATGCGCCAACACCCCTGCCGCATGTGACCCACCGTGCATGGCCCGCCCCTTGTGCACGCAGGCAGTATTTGGGGCGGGCCTCTTCCTGGTGGTTTCCGGGGTGGCCATTGCAAACCCCAGGTGAGGGCAGAGGAACGGGCGTGGGCGGAGGGCGGGTTGCATGTGGTCATGCTTGCGGGCATGCAGGGTTGTGCCTTCTGCTGCTGCTGCTGCTGCTGCTGCTGCTGCTGCTGCTGCTGCTGCTGCTGCTGC
>VFQN01005841.1_pt1 | contig 14663 bp, 11 predicted proteins | sample 3512371 | NCBI WGS metagenome assembly VFQN01 (sample SAMN10412370, study PRJNA504923) | tailings metagenome | isolation source: Replicate 2 from Balatoc abandoned mine | place: Philippines: Itogon, Benguet | collected 2017-08-28
GACTTGCCCATACCAGGCACGCCGGTCACGACGCAGAAGTCGCCCTCGCGGAGCCGCAGGTTGTCGTTCAGGAAGTCCATGCCGGTCAGGAGCGGCGGCGGGGACTCGATCGGCGGCAGCTCCGACATCCGGAACAGGCCCGAGACGTGCACCCCCTTGGCGTTCTGCAGGGCCTCGGTGACCGCCGCCTGTCCATAGCCGAGCAGCAGGTCGTTCAGGTCCTTCGTGCCCTGCCGGTACTGGACGTAGCGGCATCGCCCCTTGCCCAGACGCAGCGACAGGTCGTTGAGCAGCGCGATTCCCGGCTCGTCGCCGTCGCTGGCGATCACGATATCTCGCACACCCTCGAACAGCTTCATCGTGTCGGCCACGAAGGCGTACTTGCCGCTGGCGTCGCTCGAAACCTCTTTGGATGGGGCACCGCCGGGAACGCTAATCGTGCGGGGGAAACCGGCTTGGATGGCCGCGATGGCGTCGAGTTCACCCTCGGTGATGATCACCGGATGGTTCGCCAGGGTCTCATCGAGCAGGCAGTCGTGGTTCCACCACGTCTGGGCACCGCCCTTATCCTGCATGAACCCCTTGCCGTCGACGCGCCGGTACTTGTGGTTCACGACTCGGCCGTGGCGAACGTACGGGATCGCGATCCAGTCACCACCACCGGGGACCACGGCGCTCGTCAGGCCCTGCGCTGTGGTGATCTCGGTATCCAGTCCACGCGCTTCCAACCACTCGGCGTGGTGGCGGTGCAGGACGGGCAGGGGCCTCGGTCCAGACGCCCTTGGTTCCGCAGTGCCAGCAGTTCCAGCGTAGCTCATCGGCTGTGACCGTGACGGAAAGGCAGGGGTCGGATTTCTTGGTTCGTTCATGACTGCAACTCGGGCAGGTGATCCGGTGGTTACCGAGGCCGCGGCCGCCAAGCCGGGCCTGGATCTTCGCCGCCGTGTCGCGGCGATCGGCAGCGCTCATCCAGGCAGCTCCGCCATCCGGCTGGCCGGAACCAGCCGCTGATCCCGGCCAAAGTGTGGATCCCGCTTCCGCGCCTGAAATGCTCGGACCAGCCAGGGCACCGGATCCGATGGTGACTGGTCGCGGCAGGCCTGCAGGACCTCCAGGGTCACCGTCTCGCCGTTGTCGCGCCTCCATTGCCCGACCAGCTTGCGGGCCTTGGGTTCAGGTGTGCCGGCCCCGGTCATAAGTTCGACACCCAGGTCGAACGCTTGCTTGATCGGATCGGATTTCGGTGGCGCTGCGCTAGCAGCGTCTTCGGAACGAAGTGGAGAAGACGGAGTCTGTATCTGACTCTGTATCTGGTCCGTCACCAGAACGTCATTGCGACGCTCCGGTGACGTCACATCGTCGTTCGGTGACGCGGCCGACTTCTTGTCACGCCACCGCTTGGTACGCTCGGCCGAGCTGTCGCTCTGGAACTGACGCCTTTCCCAGGCGCAGACGCGCTCTCCATTGAGCATCCCCAAGGCGCGAAACGCCTGAAGCAGCCGCTGGGCCTGATCGTCGGTGCAGCCGATGGCGAAGGAGATATCTTCTGGGTCCAAGCCGAAGATGCAGCCGCGCGGCTTGGCGCCGCTGGCATATTCGAGCACGGCGTCCCAAGCGGCGATCGCGCAATAGCGCTCGACCCCGGCATGGCGCGCCGCCTTGGCGAGCTTCGGGTCAGTGCAGGTTCCGTGGTAGCGGCGGTACCAGTCCATCAGGCACCTCCACCGGCCAAGGGCCGGATCCGCGCATCCAGGAGCTCATCCAGAAGGGTGAGGCGACGGCGCGCGAGATCAGGCTCGGGGAGGTGCCCATCGAGCCGGCGGAGGAAGGCGTAGCCAGAGTACGGATCAAGGAGCGCCGGCTCCTGGTGACGCCACGCCGGCAGCCCAGCATTCAGCCGAGGCGAAAGAGGCAGTTCGGGAATAGTTCGGGACTGAACGGCTCGAATGTTCGCCGTTTGGCTTCGATCCGTCACCGCGGCGTCATTGCCCGATCCCGCTCTATCCCTTATGAAATCGGGCGTCGGGGTGTGGCGCAGCCTGGTAGCGCATCTGCTTTGGGAGCAGAGGGTCGTCAGTTCAAATCTGACCACCCCGACCATTAAAATCAAAGAGTTAGTGTTTCCCTTGCTCCCATACTATCTTGGTTTGGGAGCCATTTGGGAGCTTGCTAATTCGTGAAGGTGGCGCTTGAGCTGTCGGCATAAGCGGGGGCTCGGCGGCTAGCAGATCCACAGAGTCAGGTCCCGCCTATCGCCGGCGGCCAATATCGCTGCGAGACGGTCCGCACCCCGGCTTCTAACAGCTCGATGGTCAGCGGCCCGTGCAGCTCCTGGTCAGCAGCACCATTTCGGATGTGGCTGTCGCCGAAGCTGCGGTTGAAGGGTGGACGCTCGCCTAGAGCCTGCCGGTAGTTGTAGATCATCGACTGCTCATGAGCTTTTCTGTTCGAGGTCTGCTCCCACGCTAGCGCCAAGTTTCGCTTGGGAAAGCGCTTCTGCACGCAGGGTGGATGAAAATAGTCGTAGAGCGCTCGGTGCAGGTTCAGGCTCGACCAGTTCTCGGAGCCGATGCACGTCTGTAGGCCTCCGACTAACTGGTTGCGCGCCCGAACTGCCAAGATGGCACCTTCACCAATGTACAGAATCCCATGGGGATCGTCTCCACCAAGCCTTGGGATTGTCATTGGCTGGACCGGTCCCTCGCCATAGGCAGTTGTCGAGACAATTAACCAATAGACGCCTGGTTGTGCTGGGACTGCCCGAGGGAGCGCCGGGTCGTAGATGTGTAGGAGCATGCGCTTCCTTATTTTGCATCGTTTACAGGTGATGGTAGACAATCACAGCTTGTAGCGGTCGCAGTAGCCGAGTTCCTTCGTTTTCAACTCCTCAGCCGCCGTACGCCACCGAACCGGGTCCGGCAGGACCTCCACGTGAACGACAGTCGGTATGACGGGGATTCACTTGGGAGAAGCCTGGCACGCTCTATCGCTCTCCTAAACCTCTTCAAGCGGCTGGGCTTCGTCCGCCTGCTCGTCGCGGGCCGGTGTGTTTGCTGGGTCGCTCTCGATCTTTGGTAGATTACGAACGATCTTCATCGTTTCCAGGCTGACGGTGATGACCCGCTGGAACAACTTAAGCGGGTAAGCCGGATTACCGACGGTCTCGATGGCGTAGCGATTCGCGTCGATAACGATACCGCTCGCCTTATCAGTTCTCACGCACTGGCGTTCCATCACCCATTCCAGTACGGGTTTGCCATTGACCACATAGTCATAGGCTTCCAGTGGAATACCGGTCATGGTGATGTTGGCGTTATAGACTACCGTCGATTTGTCGAGGTTCGGGCGTTTACCGGCAAACTTCATCTGCTCAACACGGTAGAAGCGGGCGGGGTCCGCTATGTGCGCCAACCGTAGGTCTCCTTGAGCTATGGTGACAGGATAGGGTTCCACCTGTTCATAGTTGCAGTGCAAGTCGCCCAGCTTACGGCCTGACTCGGCCAAAGCCCAGAAGTCGGCGGCCTGCTTTACCACCGGGATGCGAGGCAACTGCCTGGAGAGGTTGTCCGCGAATTGGACGCGGTAGTCCTCCGAATGCAGCAGACCGTAAACATAATAAAACAGGTCATCCTTGGTGATGATCTCGCCTGGATAAGCAACCTGGAAATGCGCGATCCCTTCGTCGGTGATGGCATCGCGGCGTTGTCGCCCGATCGCTCTGCCTTCACCAGCCGCCAGTAGGTGGCCTTGGGGATCGTCCACCGTGCCTGCTTCCTCGTCATAGAGGTAGCGAGGAAAGCATTGGTTGCCCTCAATATCCACGAAGTTGAGATTGGGAAGAGCATCCCCCATGAGAACTGAGAAATCGACCTTTGTTCCGCCATTGGACACGCAGATCACCCGGTTTTCAGAAGCTGCATCTGGAAAGATGCGCGGGATTTGAAGTACCCTCTCGTTGAAGGTGCGATCGTAGTACAGCCATTGTTTTGTAAAAGGACGGTAGAGGCTAGTTATTAAGCAAGTTTCCTTAAAAGTAAAATGTCTACCCCTTACGAGTTCATTCTTAAGATTAACCGTCCAGCTTATCTTTTGCGGATCTGCGTCAATAAAATCATTTACGGCAGCGCTCCGCGTCTTGCGGTCTGCATTGGAGAAAGCCGCGTCGAAGCGGTCCACCTCATGATTGTAGAAGCCAATCATGGCACGCATGTTAGAAGTTAAGGCTTCACTACCAGGATTATATGCCCAAGCATCGCGATTGGTGACTAAGCCAAGTGAGTAATTGTGGAATAATTTTGGATCACTTCCCCTCTTGTCCCCAAGTGCAATGAAGGTGTCAAAATTGCCGTCTCGCTGATGTAGCCAGTCACCGTATTTATTCGGGGTAATGGTCTGCCATCCATCTGCCCGCTCGATACCCCCGATGCTGGCGAAGCGGGAGACGATGGCTAATTTCTCCTCACGCGACAGATAATCGCCAATGTCGTGGAAGCGGATGCGTCCATGGGTAGTTGCGCTCGGATTCTTCACCAACACGCTAATGGCAATGGGCGCGCGGCTCCCGCTGCCAAAAATCTTGCCGCCTTCTCGTTTTGACCGCTCACCGGATGTGCGCTGGTTGCCGCGCAGATGAAATACGTGAATGCTGGCAAACTCCTCTATCAAGCATTTCCGCAAACCATCAAAGGTATTTGTGTCGACCCAGCCTCCGTTGGAGACATATGCCACTACGCCAGCATCTCCTATGCGGTCGCTTGCCCAGCGGATGGCGCGGATATAGCTGTCGTAAACGCCTTTCGAGAGCGCTGCGTTAGATTTGGTGACGTAGGTGTCTTCAATGCGAGCATCCAGCCTAGGATATGATAGGTTAGCTGCGTTGTCGTTGGCGCTGCTCTGTCCCACTGAGTAGGGCGGATTGCCGACGATTACCCGGATATCTAGCTCCTTCTGGCGGGTGAGGCGATGGCTGTTGTCTGCCATCAGGTCGCTGATGAGGTCGCGTTCTTGCTCGTAGAGTTGAAAGGTGTCGGTGAGGCAAATGCCCTGGAATGGCAGATAGTGTCCGTCGGCTGCGCCATGATAAGCGGCCTCAATATTGATCGCTTCGATGTAGTAGGCCAGCAGAACAATCTCGTTGGCGTGAATCTCGTTCCGGTACTTGTACTCCAGCGCTTCACGCCTGATGAGTCCGGACTGAAGCAGGCGCGTGATGAAAGTTCCTGTGCCAGTGAAGGGGTCTAAGATGTGGACGCCCTTGCTACCAAGACTCTGTCCAAATTCAGAAAGTAACACTTCATTAACTGACTGAATGATGAAGTCCACGATTTCAACTGGAGTGTATACAATCCCTAATCTATTAGTCATCTTTGGAAAGGCGTTTCGGAAGAATTTGTCATATAACTCCACAATAATTTTCTGTTTGGCGGTCGCGTTGTCAACGCCTTTCGCACGACGCCGCACACTGTCGTAGAATTTTTGAAGGCTCTCAGACTCCTTCTCTAGATTGTGCTCATCTAGCGTGTCCAATATCTGTTGCATGGCAACGGACACGGGGTTGTGCTGTGCAAAGCTATAGCCCTCGAACAAAGCGTCAAAAACCGGACGCGTGATAATGTGCTGCGCCAGCATCTCGATGGCCTCGACTTCGCTGATGCTCCCGTTCAGGTCATCTCGGATCTCGGCGAGGAACCCTTCGAATGCCATCCGTTCAGATGTGCCAGGCTTCTCCACCAGTGAGGTAATGCGGGTAATATGGGTTTGGGCTATCTTGGCGATGTCAGTCGCCCAGTCCTCCCAGTAGTCGCGCCGCCCGCATTTTCTGACGATCTTCGCCATGATGGCTTTGGAGAACTCGTCGAAGAAAAGGGTGCCTTGGACAGGATGCAAGGGCTTGACCTGTCCCTGATCGCAGTCGTCATCATCGGCGGCGCTGCCGAGGCCGATATTAGCCTTCGCGCCTCCGCCGTCTTTCTTCGCCGGAAGCTTGTTGCTGACGGCGATGACCTCGATGTGGTCTGACACGTCCACGCCAAGGTCAGCCTTGTTTATCATCGCGTCGAACCGCTCGTCGTGGGAGCGGAGCGCGTTCAGAATCTGCCAGACGACGCGGTAGCGTTCGTTGTCGTTTAACGCCTCTTCCGGCGTTACCCCGGCCGGAACGCCGATTGGTAGGATGACGTAGCCCATGTTCTTGCCGGGAGCGCGGCGCATGACGCGGCCCACGGACTGCACCACGTCGATCTGCGACTTGCGTGGGTGCATGAACAGGATGGCGTCCAGCGCCGGAACATCCACACCTTCGGAAAGGCAGCGGGCATTGGTGAGGATGCGGCAGGCATGATCGCAGTGCTCTTCCTTCAACCAGTCCAGGAGACGGGTGCGAGCTTTGGCGTTGAAGGTGCCGTCCACATGCTCAAGCTGGCATTCCAGCGGCGTAGCGTCGTCCTCGGCTTCCTTGCCTTCGTCGGAGGCTAGATATTCGGCAATGACGGCGGCGAACTCGTCCTGAACGAGTTTTGAGGTAGCAATGTCCTTGCAGAAGGCAAGCGCCCGCTTCATCGGCTGCGAGTCGGTCAGAAGTTCGTTGGTCAGGCCATGCTTGGTCAGCGCTTTGTAGCAGCCGATAATCTTGGTCGCATCATCCAGCTTTAATTCAGACGTGCCATCGGCAAGGCGGTTCTGAACGCCACCGCTGACCATCTGCTCGTCTACGGCTAGCACCATCACCTTGTAGTCAGTGAGTAAGCCGTTCTCGACTGCCCACCCGAAGCCGCGCGCGAACAGGGTTTTGCCGTACAAGCTCTCGTCGTCCATTGAACACAGAATAGCGGTAGCTTCATTCGCCTTGCTTCTGACCGCCTCCCCAAACACGCGGGGCGTGGCAGTCATGTAGAGGCGCTTTGAGCCTTTGATGAAGTTCTGATTGTGGATTTTGACGAAATTGCTTTCACTTTCGTCAGCTAACGACGCGCCTGTTGTTCGATGCGCTTCGTCGCAAATGATCACGTTAAACGCGGGCAGACCGTGAACTTTCTGAGCGTCAGCGATCACATGTATGGACTGATAGGTAGCGAAGACCACGGTCATCTTGTCTGGGGCTGGCTTGCTGGCTCCAGCGGCGAGCTTCGAGGCGTCCGTGGTTGCGGGAAGGACCAGGTCGATCACGTCGATTTCGGCAACGTCATCACTGTTCACGCGGCGCTTGCCGACCTGGGTGTCCGAGCACACAGCAACCGAGTGCAGGGGGATCCCGTTATCCGTGTTCCACTCACGCACAGTCTGTGACATGAGCGCGAGCGAGGGGACGAGGAAGAGCACGGTGCCACCTCTTCCGGCAAGGTCCTCGGCGATCTTGAGGCTCGTGAAGGTCTTGCCAGTGCCGCAAGCCATGATGAGCTTGCCACGATCTGCTTCGCTCAAGCCTCGCCGGACGGCTTCCAAAGCCTCTTGCTGGTGGGGTCGGAGGGTCTTCTTGTCGGCGAAGACGACCTCGTCCTTGGCGAAGAAGGTCTCCCAGCGAATAGGGCTTTCTTCAAGATCAGCGAGGCCGATACGGGTCACGGGGATCGCCTGCCCGTGGATCATCGTCTCGGCGTTCTCACTCCACTGCTTGATCGTCGTGTCAATAACGATGCGGCGCTTAAAAGGATGCTTGCCGGAAGCGGAGATGAAACTGTCAATGTCCTCTTTCTTGATCCGGTACGCTGCGTCGTAGAACTTGCACTGAATGGCGGCGAATCCTTCTTCGTCTCGTAGCTTGGCGACGAGATCGATGCCTGTGTCGCGCGCATCCCATCCGTGACGGATTGCCCAAGCAGCGTAAGGTTCAGCCTGTTCGTATTGTTCAGCCTGTAGAGGGTCGTGCTTGAGGAAAGCGATGGCGAGGCGCTCGAAGTAGCTCCCTTTATCACGCTCAGTACGGGCGGAGGCGCGATAGTGGTTCAGAAGTTCTTGTAGCGATCTATCTGCCATTGCGCGCCTCTGCCTGTTGACGTTGAACTAGGTGGTCGGTTCAAGCTGCCGAACCCATGGATTGCGCGAACATCTGAAAGCGTCAAGAAACCGTAGGTATCTATGAGTTGTAGGGCCTATGCTGATCAGCTGGTGCCCATGTGGTTGCAAGCCGGTTGCGGCCCGGAAGTGAGTGAACGTCCTGCTTGACCCATAAGCGGGCGACCTAGGCGGCCGTAGGTGTCGAGTCTTCGGTGCTAATTTCGTCGATGCGTTCGGCGACGGCTCTGGCCAACAGCACGCCAATTACGTGTGGTTGGTCGTACAGAGCCTTGCTCCTTCAGACACGAGTACCCTAGTCTCAGTTGAGCACCGTTAGGGCTAGCTAGACAAATAAGAGGTCGATTCAAGATATGCCTCAACTGGATAAACAAGGAAGACAGCTGCTCAAGCTGTTGGTTGACCTACTGCCAAGCGCTGATCCGGATCGTCCAGAGATCTTGATAACCTATACCCAGGTCCATGACCGTTTGGGTCTGCGGATTCTACCTGGCACCCGTACGGCCGGCCAAAGTCTCCAAGCTCAAGGTCTAAATTTACTTGGTGGCTGGACGCGGGACAAAGGGACCCCTGGAATAACTGGGCTAATAATAAATGCCGATGGTGAAAATAAGGGGATGCCTGGCTCGGGCTTTTGGAAGTTGTATGGAAAGAAAGGGACTGAATGGGATTGGTTTCGAGAGGAAATACATAGATGCAAAAATTATGATTGGTCTCCATATCTCATTGCGTCTGATGTTTTGCGGCCATTGTCTCTAGTTCAGATTATGCCCTCCGGTGAAGAAGGCAAGCGTCAACTAAAGGAGGTATGGAAGATTGCGCGAAAGGGGGATTTAAGGCTAGAAGCGCTAAAAGATAATAAGAATAGATACGAAGGCATTTACAAATGCGAGGCATGCAGCTTCGGAGATGATTCCGAAGGGCTTTTTGATGTTCATCATATTGTGCCGCTGGCAGTGGGGCATCGAAAAAGCACGGTAGCCGATCTTTTGGTGCTGTGCCCGACTTGCCATCGAATTGCGCACTGTAAAGGAGAGCACGTTCTGAAGCCGCTGCCCCTGCTGGAGATCCGTGCTTGGCTTGAGGTGCATCGGAGCTAAAGAGCAGGGTGCGTGTCCGACCACTAGACATTCTGTGGCGGAATCGCGAGCAAGCAACCAAGGTGCTTAGCCATCCCCCTTGCTGCGGACCTGTGCCAAGGGGGTGGGGTACGGCCAACAGGGGCACCTGGTGCCCCTTCTTTCGGTGGCACCGCCCGGTATTCTGAAATTGTCGGTGTTTCCCGAACAATTCGCACATTGTGCTAGCATCGTGCTATCACATCGTTATGAGACGTGGTCCACCTTGCCCAGTTTGCAGCTCCCCCCGCTTGGCAGCGATCGTGCGTGTCTTGGCCCAGGGGCAGCGACCAGCCAAAGTTGCGGAGCAGTTCGGGCTCAGCCGCTACCAGATGATCCGCCACCTGCAGCACGGGGCACCGCCCAAGCTCGACGTGCGTGCAATCCCGCAGGTTCCGGGGGCGGCCGTCGTAGCGGCGGCAAAGCGTTCGGAGCATCCGATCAGCCATGCGGCCGCCCTGATCGAGCTGCCAACCCGGATCGAGCTGGTGGGCGAGCTTCGGCAGGTCCAGGCCGAGGTGCGCGAGGTGCTGGATGGTCTGCGGTACGCGGACAACCCCCGGTTCGACCTTCAGCTCGGGGCACTCAAACAGCTGGCGGACGGGGTGGAGCGGCTGGGCAAGCTCGCTGGCATCGTCGGCGCGCCGGAGCCCGCGCAGGTGAACGTGGCGGTCGGCGTAAACCTCGACCTCGGCGCGCTGGCCGAGCGCCTGGAAGGACGGCTCATAGGCAGTCCTGGAGCCTCGTTCCTGGACGCGCTGCGCGCCGAGGCGACCAGTGTCGATCCGCCTGCCGAGAGCGGCCCTGAGGTGTCCCCCAGCCGGCCCAGGACGCGCTCCTGATGCGCCGCAGCCGTACAGCCACGATAGCAGCCGCCGAGCCCAGGAACCCGGCCCAGGCACTGCTCTGGCGGCTTTCTCCCTCGGACTGGGCAAGGGACGTGCTCGCCCTCGATCTGGCCGACTGGCAGAGGGACATTGCCGACCGCCGGGGCGAGCTGGCGGTGCTGATTCACCGGCAGGCAGGCAAGACCTTCACCGCGGCCGTCATCGCCGCGCACGAGACCGTGCAGCGCCGCTCCACCAGCGTCGTGCTGGCACCAACCCAGCGGCAGAGCGCCGAGCTGATCCGCCGGACCCGTGAGAACGTGCTGAAGGCCGGTGCCACGGTCACAGTCGACAATGCGTTCTCGCTGGAGATCGAAGGCGGTGGGCGCGTGGTCGGCTTGCCCGGCACCGACGACGCCTCGATCCGGGGCTATTCGGTTGATGGTGCGGTCATCATCGACGAGGCCGCACGCGTCTCGGACGAGCTGTACCGTGCGGCACGGCCGCTGCGCGCGCGTTTCCCGCGCTCCAGGCTGGTGCTCCTGTCGACCTCCTGGATGACGGCCGGTTTCTTCTGGGAGATCGCCGAAGGGCCTCTTGTCGGGTCGATGCCGGTCGTGCGGCTGCGGCCGCAGGATACCAATGTGCTGGCGGACGACTTCCTGGCGGCCGAGCGACGCTCGCTCGGTGCGGAAGCCTACGCGCGGGAGTATGAGCTGACGTTCTCCCGGCAGTCGGGCACGCCGCTGTTCGAACTGGACACCATCGACAACCTCTTCAGCCGGGAGCCGGGCCATGCCGATCCGTTCGGAGCAGCACCAGATCACGTCGTTCACGCGCGCCGACTGGTCGACACTTCTTGGCTCCGTGGTAGCGGTTGACCCAGCACTCGCTCGGGATCGTGCCGCTGTCGTGGCTGCCCGGCTGGTGCTGCTGGACGGTGCGCCGGCGCTGGTCGTGGACGCGGTTCGCGCACTCGCCCCGCCCATCGCACCCGCAGCGATCATGGGCCTCGCTGCCGGGCTCGCCGGCTCATACCGCAGCCAGCGCTGCGGCGATCCGTTGGTGATCCTGGACGTGTCGAGCGACGCATCGCTGGCAGCACTCCTAACGGCCGTGGTGCCGAGTGGCCGCCGGCCGCGTTCACGTTCGGGTGCTTCTCGGGGTTTACCAGCATGACGCCGTACTGGTTGAACAGGCGCTGGTCGCCCTCGACCAGGATCGCGAGCTCGCCCCGGTTCTTGAAGGACAGCCAGGTGCCGCGGTCGGACAGCACATAGGCATTGATGGCCGAGGCCATGTTGAGGGCGGGGCCCATGCCCTGGCCGATCTCCCGGTACCAGTCGCCGCCGGCGCTTGCGACGTCGATGCCCGCCGCCTGCCAGTAGCGCAACTCGGCGGCATGGGTGCCCGAGCGGTCGCCGCGGGAGATGAAGGGCTGCTCTGTCGCCGCGATTTGCTGCAGCGCCTGGAGGATGTCGCTGCCGGCAGCACCTGCCGGGTCGCTCTCCGGGCCGGTGATGACGAAGTCGTTGTACATGACGTCGACGCGGTTCACGCCGTGCCCCTCGGCGACGAACTTCTCCTCCGCCGCCCGGTCATGGACGAACACCACGTCGGCATCGCCGCGCCGGCCGACATCGAGCGCCTGGCCGGTGCCGAGCGCCACCACCTTGACCTCGATGCCGCTCTTCTCGGTGAACTGCGGCAGGAGATGGCCGAACAGGCCGGACTGCTCGGTCGAGGTCGTGGACGCGACGGTGATCGACGAGGCGGCCGATGCCAGGGCCGGCGCCATCCCCAGGAGGACGACGCAGAGTGTCAGGAGGCTGCAGCGAAGCAGTGCCATGGCATTTCCGCCTTCAGGAAGGCCCGGGCCTCGGGAGTCCTGGGCGTGGCGAGGATCTGGCCGGTGGTGCCGTGCTCGACGACCCGGCCACCGCAGAGCACCAGCACGTCGCGGGCGAGCCGGGCGATCTGGCCGATATTGTGTGACACCAGGACGATCTTGGTGCCCGTATCGGCCATGGCGGTGACCAGGCGCTCGATCGCCTCGGTGGCGCCGGGATCGAGGTTGGCGGTGGGTTCGTCCAGCAGCAGGAGCTCGGGCTCGCTCACCCAGGCCCTGGCCAGCGCCAGCCGTTGCTGCTCGCCGCCCGACAGTTTCTGCGCCGGATCGCCCGCCCGGTCCGCCAGCCCCACCCGCGCCAGGGCGGTGGCGACGCGGCGTTCGGCCTCCGCGCGGGGCAGGCGGAGCGGGAGGAGGGCCAGCGCGATGTTGCGCGCGACACTCGCCCGGATCAGGCCCGGCCGCTGGAAGACGAAGCTGCGCCGGATGGTGTCGGCAGGCCGCGGGCCGAACCGGACCGTGCCGCTGTCCGGCTGCAGGAGCCCGTCGATCATGCGCAGGGTGACACTCTTGCCGGCCCCATTCGGGCCGATGATGGCGGTGATGCCGGGCAGGCTGATGGTCGCGTCGAGACCGGCCAGCACGGTCCGGCCGTTCGGGCAGAAGCACAGGCCCCGGAGGACGATCTGCATCCCGGTCGTCATGGCCCGGCCGTCATGGATAGAGCCGCATCGTGTAGGCGCGCATGGCCAAGGCCGTCGCGTTGACCGCCAGCACGATGGCGATCAGCAGGATGCCCAATGCCATGGCGAACGGCAGGTCGCCCTTCTGGGTTTCCAGCGAGATCGCCGTGGTCATGGTGCGGGTGTAGCCGTCGATATTGCCGCCCACGACCAGCACCGCACCCACCTCGGAGATGGCGCGGCCGAACGCGGCCAGCACCGCCACCACCAAGGAGAAGCGCAGGTGGAAGACCAGCGTCCAGGTGCGCTGCCAGACATCGAGCCGCAGCGAGCGGAGCTGCTCGTCCAGCTCGCGATGGGCGTCCTCGACGATCTGACGGGTAAGCGCTGCCAGCAGCGGGATCGCCAGCATCGTCTGCGCGACGATCATCGCCCCCGGGGTAAACAAGAATCCCAGAAAGCCCAGAGGCCCTGAGCGCGACAGGAGGAGATAGACGATCAGCCCGACCAGCACGGGCGGCAGGCCCATGAAGGCGTTGACCACCGCCACCACCACCGGCCGGCCGGGGAAGGAAACGATCGCCAGCAGGGCACCCAGCGGGACGGCCACGAGCGAACCCAGCAGCACGGCCGACACGCTGACGCGCAGCGACAGCCACGCAATGGCCATGACGTCATGGTCCAGCGCGCCGAGCATGGAGAAGGCGTCGCCGAGGCTTTGCAACATGGTCCAGCCAGATGATAACGACATGCATGCCACTTCAATAGGAAAGCAGCTGCATATGCGCGTGGCCCTGAAGCTGGCGGGGCAGATCGAGCTGGGCGGGCGGCAGATCGGCCTCGGGCCGACCATGGCGCTGCTCGACGGGATCGCCACCGACCGCTCGGTGCGAGGTGCCGCCGCGCGGTTGGGTCTCTCCTACCGCGCAGCCTGGGGACGGCTGGCCGAGCTCGAAGCGGCACTCGGGCAGCCGGTCGCGGTGAAGACCAAGGGGCATGGCAGCATCCTCACGCCGCTGGGCTTGGAACTGCGCGATGCGCTGGCCGCCGTGTTCAGCCGGTCCGCGACTCTGCTGGCGGAAGAGGAGCGGGTGCTGCAGCTCCGGCTGGAAGCGCTCACCGGGACGCCGCAGCGGAGGGCCTTGCTGGCAGTAAGCCATGATCCGCTGCTGCTGGACGTGCTGGCGGAGCTGGACGGGGTCGAGCTGGCGGTGGCCGGCAGCCTGGAAGCTGCGCGCCGGCTCATGGGCGGCAGCATCGACGGTGCTGGCTTCCACTGCGGCGGGGTGGAGTGGCCGGATGACGGCCCGCTGGCAGAGCTCTGCGCCGAGCCGACGCTGGCGGTCATCCCGCTGTTCTTGCGGGAGCAGGGGCTGATCCTGTCCGCCGGCAATCCACTTGGCATCCGTACGATTGAGGACCTGGTGCGCCCGGGATTGCGCTTCGTCAACCGCCAGAAGGATTCCGGCACCCGCCTGTGGCTGGACCGCCTGCTCGCAGGGGCCGGCGTGCCGCCCTCGGCGATCCAGGGCTATGAGGTGGAGGAGTTCACCCATCAGGCGGTGGCGGCCCTGGTCGCCTCCGGTGCGGCCGATGCCGGCATGGGCGCCAGGGCCAGTGCCGAACGCTTCGGCCTGGACTTCCTGCCGCTCGGCGAGGAAACCTATTTCCTGGCTGTCCGCCGGTCGGTCCCCGCTTCGCTGGTGGGGCAGATCACCGATGCCGCCCGGGAACGGGCGCACCGCAGCCCGGGTTATGCGCCTGCCGAAGAGCAGGCCGGACGGAGCCGATGATCAAGGACAATCCCGACCTGCTGGTCCGCCCCGATCCCGCGGACCGGCGGCTGACCCAGCAGGTCGTCGGGGTGAACGAGCGTGGTGACCGGGTGGATGCCAGGGTGCCGGTGGAGCGGGCGCTGACGCTTTACCTGAACGCGCAGGAGATCGTCACCATGATGACGATCAACGACTATCCGGAATATCTGGCGCTGGGCTACCTGCTGAACCAGAACATGCTGAAGCCCGCGGATCGGGTGACCGCGGTCGATTATGACGAGGACCTGGAGGTCGTGGTCGTCCGCACCGAGGCACAGACCAATTTCGAGGACAAGCTGCGCAGGCGGACCCAGACCAGCGGCTGCGCGCAGGGCACCGCGTTCGGCGACCTGATGGAGGCG
>VFQN01005842.1_pt1 | contig 14659 bp, 16 predicted proteins | sample 3512371 | NCBI WGS metagenome assembly VFQN01 (sample SAMN10412370, study PRJNA504923) | tailings metagenome | isolation source: Replicate 2 from Balatoc abandoned mine | place: Philippines: Itogon, Benguet | collected 2017-08-28
GAAATCGAATTTTCCTGAATTTTTGTCGAGTGTACCCCAACGGGGTTGACCGCAAGAAGCAGGCGGTCCTCTACAAAGGCGACATGACACGGGAATCGTCCGGATGCAGCCAAAGGTGATGGACACCGGCCACCATCGCGGATCCCGACGCGAGGACTCCGACGGGATGGACGCGACGCTTCGCCGACTGCGTGTCACCGGCCCGCCATGCTCTCCCCGGCCGGGAACGGATCCCCAGGAGCCCCTGGCGATCGAGTTCTGCTGCGCGCGGGCTTCGCGAATGTAACCGGTGGCGATCCGGCCCCGCAGTGCCCAGGCAGGTATGCGCATCGATCGTGCCGGGCCCGCTGATTGCCTTGATCTTCGGCACCTCGCTCCTTCCCGGCGACCGGCGACACCATGACGATCGGCGTCCGGAACAACCCGCAGTGAGATCAGCGGAGCCGGCCGCGAGGGGGACTGCGCGCCGCTGTTGAAGGCTGTGGTTGAGGGGGCCTCACCGGTCGAGTCGCGGGCGTCACGGTGGTTGCTGCGGGCGGCGCAGATGCCTGTCATTCCGCGAGCCGGAGACGCTCGTCCGGCGTCATGCGCCTCGACGGCGCGGCGAACCTCGGCGCCGGGTTGTCGAACATAGCGCCCCAGTTTGCCACGTTCTGGACCGCGGCCACACTGCCCCGCATCATGTCGCAGACGGCGCACGGGCTGCCGATCGTTGCGAGGCGCAATATGTTGAGGCAGGTGCTGGGCGACGCGCCGTCCAAGACCATGAGGCCGAAGTCCGCGGGGCGGGCCATCTCACGGTCCTTCTCGGCGTGACCGGCAATGCCCTGCGCGCCTGCTTGGTGGCGGAACGTGGTAGGCGGCCCAATCGCTGTTGCGCGGCTCCTTACCGGCATGGAAGACGCCGACATGTTCGTAGCCGTAACCCGCGAGCAGGCCGTGGGCCTCGGCAACAGCTCCTAGTGCATCTCCGATCAACACGCCGCGTCCAGCGGCAACAATCGAGCCAATGGCTCCATGGCCGGGTCAGGCAGGGCTACGATGCGCGATCCGCCTATGAGTATCATCGCCGTGGTGTCTCTCCTTTCCTGCAAAACTCCGCCCCTCCCGCCCGCCTCTCCCTCTGGCGCGTGGCGACACGGTATGCTGTGCCGGCTGCAGTCGAGCGACGCGCCGTCTCCGGCGTATCGCCAAGGAAACCGGCGCTCACGCGCCGGCCTCCGTGAAGCGCCAGACCGGGATGCCGAGCCGGCGGGCCTTGTCAGCGAGGTTTTCGGTGATGCCGGAGCCGGGGAAAACGATCAGCCCGTTGGGCATCACCGACAGCAACTGGTCGTTGCGGCGGAACGGCGCCGCCTTCGCATGCCGGTTCCAGTCCGGCCTGAAGGCGATCTGCGTGACCTTGCGACTCTCGGCCCAGCAGGCTGCAATGCGCTCGGCGCCACGCGGGCTACCGCCGTGCAGCAACACCATGTCCGGGTGCTTGTCGTGGGCCTTGTCGAGCGCGTCCCAGATCCGGTCGTGCTGGTCGCATTCGAGGCCGCCGGTGAAGGCGATCTTGGTGCCGGCCGGGACCAGCACCTCAGTCTCGGCGCGGCGGCGTGCGGCAAGAAAGTCTCGGCTGTCGATCACCGCCGCGGTCATCGCCCGATGGCTGATCTTGGAACCGGTGCGCGGCCGCCATGCCGACCCGGTCTGCGCCTCGTAGAGATCGGCGGCCTCGTCGCACATGATTTTCAGCACGTTGCGGCGCTCGATGGAGGTGATGCCCTCGGCCGTCAGCCGTTCCAGCTCGACGGACTTCACCTCGGAGCCGTCTTGCTCGCGCTGACTCGATCGCTGCGCTTCCTCGTTGCGGTCCAGGTCGCGAGCGATGCGCTCTGCCGCGCGGTGGAAGACATTCGCGAAGGACCAGAGCAGGTCGTCGAGATCGGGTTCGAGCCTGGTGTCGCCGAGCATGCCGGCGAAGGTCTCGACGATACCCGCGATGCCGGCCCGGATCACCTCGTCATCGGGTAGCGGCCGCGGGTCTGGCTCGTCCTGATGCGGACGATGGCCGTACATCTGCAGTTCGAGGATGACGCGGTCGGTCGGCGAGGAGGCGTGGTAGGGCTCGTAGGCGTCATCGAAGGGAAGCTCGTAAGTCATGGCGTGTCTCCGTAGATTGGGGCCGCGCCGATCGCGGCCTGACAGCGCATCCCGGGCCACGCCTCGGGCGCGGCCGCACCGCAGGCTGGAGCGAAGCGGAGGACGGCGTAAGCCGTTGCGGCCGTGACCGGGGCGTGGCAGGGATCGCCTCTCAGGCAGGCCGCGGGCGCGGCCTCTCCGCCTGCCCCCCGCCATGAGCGACTTCCGCAGACGCCGCCTCTGCCCGCCTGCCGGCCCAACCCGTTCATCCAGACGGCAGGAAGAGACGGGCATCGTCCGGGATGAGTTGGTCCCGCAGGCAGGCCATGAGGCGAGCCGGGCCGAGATGGCGGAGATCGTCGTTGAAGTCGCCGAGTTGCGGCCGCAACGCAAGTGCTGCGATCCCGGCCCCGCCGGCGCGCTGGCCGAGCCGCTCGATGCCGTGCCGGCCGGCAGCATCGGCATCGGCCGCGATGTAGAGGCGACGGCAGCCGGGCGGGAAGGACAGGCCCGCGAGGTGATTGGCCGAGGTGGCGGCGGCGACCGGTAGCGTCGGCATCACCGTGCGGAGCGACGCCATCGTCTCGAACCCTTCGCCGACGGCCATGACGGGAACGGGCGTGCCGGGGTGGAGGCCGAGCCAGATGCCGTTGCCCAGCAGGTGGCCGAGCGAGCGGCGGGGGTCGGCGAGTTGCGCCTTGCCGACCGGCCCGCTCGGATCAAGCCCAAGGGACAGGTAAGTGCGCTGCAGGCCGGTGATCCGCCCGTCGAGGCCGGTGACCGCGGCGATCAGGGCGGGGAGCGTGAGCTTCTCGCCCGTCAGGAAATCCCGATAGTAACAGCCGGGATGGAAGCGCAGGGATCGCTCCCGCGAGCCAAGCAGGATGCCGCGTCCGGCAAGATAGCGCTCGGCAAGGGTGCCGACGATCGGCTGCGACATGCCGAACAGGCGACGCGAGGCATCGGGCGAGCCGCGTGCCGCGGCGGGCTCGCGCTCGCGCTCCGCGCGCGCGGTTTCCGGTCTTGGGAGAGCAAGAAACCTTCGGGCTTCGTCGGCGACGTCGCGGAACTCGGTGAGACGGCGGCTGTGTTCGATGACGTCGAGCAGATCGCCGTGTTCGCCGCTTTGCTCGTCGACCCACTTTCCAGCCGGTCCTTTGGCATTGGGTTTCAGCCGTACATGCATGGAGCGGCCGCGCGTGTTGCGCACATCGCCGACAATCCAGTGATTGCCGGAACGATGGCCATTGGAGAGATATTCGCGGCACACCGCCTCGGCGTGTTCGCCGAGGCGGTGTGCTAGCTCGGAGGCCGAGCCGGTCATGGTCGCCTCCCCTCAGACCGCGACCGTACGGTCGGTGACCCCGACCAGCGTATGGCGCTCAAGACGCGAGGCGAGGATGGCGAGCAGACCGGTGCCGGCGGACGGCTCGAGCACAAGATCGGCGGACGTGATCCCAGCCGCTCGGGCAGTTACGAAGGAAAGCGGCAGCGGCGTCGAGAGCTGCTGCATCGCCTGGCTTTCATCGGACCTTCGGGTGTGGGTTGGGGCGAGCCGGGCGATCCGCGTGACCATGGCGAGTGCGGCCTGCGGCAACGCCGAGCGCGTCAGGATCGCCGGACCGAACTTGCGCATGAACAGGACCTGGGAGACTTCGAGCGCCTCATAGGCGTCCTTCCAGATCCAGAACCCTTCGGCATCCGTACCGCCGAAAGACGATGACATGGCCGCGGCGAGCACATTGGTGCTGATCGCGCGGCCGCCTTCGAGAGAGGGGAGAAGAAGCTTTGCCGCGCGCAGGATCGCTGCGCCTCGATTCCCGACGTCAGGTGCAGGCGTGGGGAAGGTTGTGGCGGCCGGGGCGGCTACCGATGGAGGCATGACGATGTTCATGGAGATGTCCTTCGCGTAACTAGTGAGCGCCCCGCCGGCACACGCTCTCCGCGCCAGCCGGGCCGCCCTGACGGCCCTGCTCTACCTCTGGCGGCTGGGCGAACAGTTGCGACGCTGGTGACCTGGAGAATCAGTCGGAGGCGTCGTCCTCGAGCTGTGAAGCGATGTCGAGCACGCTGCTGCGGGCCAGGATCCAGGGCCTATCGCTGACGAGGCCTGCGATCACGGCGTCCTTGAAGTGTTGCTAGAGCTGTGTCGCGCGCTCGTCATCGCCGAGCGCGTCGCACAGGATGGCGAGAGCAAGCCGGGCAGGGCCGGATCCGGGGTAGCCCCATGCGAAGCCATCTGGCGAGTGATTGCGAATGTCGAGTCGCGGATCGAGGCTACGAACCTGGCCGCGATCGTCCAGCACGGTCACGACGAAACGGCCGCCGGCAGGATTGCCACGGTAGAAAGGTATGATGTCCTCCGAAAAGCGCCAAAGCCTCGCGATCGCGGACGGCCCTGGAGCGCGCAATTCTGCTTCGCCGGCCAAATCGCCGGCGCGCACCCTGGAACTCGATCGCTTCGGTGATGTCGATGCGGTCCCGCGTGTCGATCTGGTCGATGTAGGAGATCAGGCCTTCCCGGCGCTCGTCGGTTTCGATCGATTCCGGGAACGACCCTAGGCATTTCCGCTTTTCTCCGAATCGCGGAAATGCTCTATCTCCTTGTTTTTACGCAATTCCGGACGCAAAACCGCTTCGCACTTTTGCTGGAATTGCTCTAACTGCATCAGCTCGCGGGCAGTGTCGGAGGCGATTCGGACAACCTCGTCGTCGTTCTCCGCCTCGATGTGCATGCTGTCCCAGCGTAGCCAGAAACGTAGTTTCGCGATGTACTCGGTCATCGTTCCGCCTCCTGGCTGGTTGACGCGACGTCGTCAGGGACGTCGAAGGTCACCGTCTCGCCGTCGACGTTGTGGGGAAGCGACTTGGCCAACAGGAGTCGGACGCGCAGGGTGATTTCTTGGTCGCGTTGGAACGCGTAGGCATTGATCGCCCAGGCTACGAGGTCGGGGCGTTGACGAGCGGGCTCGATCCGAGACGATAGTCGGCATGAGAAACCTCTTGTGTTGGCGTGGAACTGGTAGCGAGCGGACCTGTGAAGCGGGGCGGCTGGAAGACGCGGCAGAAACTCAGTTCGCCGGTTGCCGCGCTTCGCCCGGCGATCAGGACGGTCCTGCTCGCCACATCGATGCTGAGCTCGCCGTCGATCCCGATCGCGTCCTGCCAGGCATCGTCGAGGGTATCGTTGATCAGGTAGCCAAGCGCGTTGCGCAGGCTGGTCTCCTCCCGCCTGAGGCACGTGCCGTTGCGCCCCACCGGCAGCATGCACCGACCAGCGAGGCTGGGAACGTGGGTCTCGACGACGTTCCTGCCGCGCAGGGCGCCTTGTTGAGGAGAAGCTCCGGAGTGAGCGGAGGCAGGACGATGGTGTCACGGTCATCGCCGCCGGTCATCATTGGGAATGGGTCATAGCCGTTCTCCGGAGAGCATGAAGGGCGCGGCCGCCCTCTCTCTTCCTGGCGGCCGCCACTGCCCTTCCGGCAGCCTTCTCCCTCCAGCGACTAGTCGATCGCCGGTTGCATCCTGCGCAAACCCGTGACTCAATGCGAGGACAGGGATGCGGCAGCGACCCGGAGCAATGGAGGTGATGCGTCGATTCAGAATTGGCGGTGACGTCTACACTGATGAAGGGCCTGAGCTTCAAGGAGCGCTTGCCGCCGCCTACCAGCACAACGAGCGGCCGCTTTGTCTGTGTCGCGATCGCGGGTGTGCGATGTATATCGCGCAGATCGGCAACCTTTATGTGATCAAGCGTATGCCGCTCAGCGGCGGCGTACACGATCCCTCTTGCGAGTCATATGAATCTCCTTACGCGCTGTCGGGGCTCGGCATGCTGATGGGCAGCGCGATTCAGCTCGACGCCGAAAGCGGCACGGCCTCGCTGAAGCTGGATTTCAGCCTCTCGAAAATCGGCAGCCGGGCAGCGCCGGTGACGGGAGACGGTGGTGCGGCTGGGGTCAGCGCCGACCAGAAGAAGCTGTCGCTGCGTGGCCTGCTTCACTATTTGTGGCACGAGGCCGAGCTGACGGTCTGGACGTCCAGGTGGGCTGGCAAACGGCATTGGTGGAACGCCCGCTGGCATTTGCTCGAGGCCGCGAAGCAGATGACGGTGAAGGGCTGTCAGCTTTCGGACATTCTCTTCGTGCCCGAGCCGTTTCGCGCCGACATCAAGGACGCCATCGAACAGCGACGGGCCGCAGCGCTCGCCGCGGCGCTACCGCCGAAGACCGGGCCACGCCGGCTGATGGTGCTGGTCGGCGAGGTGAAGGAATTGGCCCCGGCGAGATCAGGCCAGAAGCTCGTCATCAAGCACATGCCGGGCTTTCCGTTCCTGATCGACGATGTGCTGGATCGGCGTCTGCTGGCCCGCTTCGAGCGGGAATTCTCGCTGTGGAGTGCCGATCCTTCGTCACATCTGATTGCCGTCGCGACGTTCGGCATGAACCCGGCTGGGTTGGCTATCGTCGAGCAAATCGCAATGATGGTGGTGTCCGAAAACTGGATCCCATATGAGACGATTCAGGAGAAGCGCCTGGTCGATGCTCTCGCCCGTGTGCGCGAGAAGAGCATCAAGAGCCTACGCTACAATCTTCACATTGATCAGCCGATTGCAAATGCTCTGCTCCAGAACAGGAGAAAGCCTGTCGCGCTGTTTATCGTTTCGGCCGGAGCCGACGAGGCCTTCGAAGCCTCCTTGCAGGACATGATCGCTGCGCGCCCGGAAATGGGGACGTGGATATGGCGCGTCGCGGAGGGTGAGATGCCGGCATTGCCATGAGCCGGCGTGTGTGACTGCGTGCAGAGCGTTTCCATCAAGGTGGTGAATCGGTTCGCTCTCATCGATTCAAAGAATGCGTTGGACGGGCTTGCGCCTCGCAACGATCATGACGGAATGATCAGCGAACGTGCATCCGGGTGAGCATGCTGCGGCTCTCGGGCAGGCAGTCGCCGAGTGAAGATTTTCGCCTGATTGTCGTCGGGGTCGAGGTGGACGGCAGGAGTGGCTTGGTCGATTGCTGCTCGCATCCGGTCGGTGAACCACTCGACAGCTGGCTTGCCCGCCGACAGCATCCGGTGGATGGGCAGGCTTCAATACTCCGCGCCGGTAGACGTTAAGACGCGGCCGATGTAGGTGGGCCGTCGTGATCCGCCGAGCGGATCGACTCTCGATCCAGGATAACATTCCATGCGGCGGCAGCCCCGACCCTTCGTCGTGGAGGTGAAGAAGAAGAAACGCGGCGATGCCGCGCGGAAGCAGTCGATCTGGGGTGGACTGGATCTGTCTGCGATCGCTACCGAAGCGATGGAGCGACTGCCAGCGATCGAGCCGAGGCAGTCAGAGGAGAAGGCAATCGAACCACCTGCACCGGAAAATAAGACGGTTCCGACGTCAACGATTGCGTCGTCCAACGCGCAGATCGATCCGGAGACCGATACGCGCGATGTCGAGCATGCGCCGAGCGAGGTGACTGACGTCGACCCTACGAGTGCAAAACGGTCTCGCAGGCGACGCGGAAGCGCCGAAACCCTTCCGCGGGGCCAGCAATGGAAGCGGCGGTTGCCTGAGGTGCTCCGCAGAAAGAAGTGAACCGAACGGCTTACTCGCGGCGGGGCGAACATCGGGATAGAATTTGGGAGCGAAGTCCTAGTAGACCGCGACCGAATAGCGTCCGCCGGTGTAGATGACCGATCCGACATCCGCTCGATGCCGTTGCAGGTGTTTAGAAGCCGGTTGGAGCGCAGGGCGACGGCACAGGCCCTTTCTTCGGACTTGAACGTGCCCCAGACGCGCAGGAGCTGGCCAGTATCAAACCACCACCGGCCTTCCTCGGGCCCTCCGTAGACCCGATCCATCTCGTAGAACGCCAGAATATAGGTGGTCATGACGATGCCTCCGGCTAGGCTGGCTCGTCGGGGTCGCGGCGTTCCTCAATGATTGCTTTCGCCTTCTCGACCGCCGCGACGGCTGTTGGCAACCAGCGTTCGAAATCAACCTGGGAGAGCACCATCGGCTTGGCGGGATAGATGAGCAAGTCGAGCATGATATGGAAGTGGTCGACCATGCGCTGTGTCGTTTCGCCGAAGTGCGATGGCACCGCAATCTCCTCGCCTTCATAGGCGGAGTCTGTGCCTCTCCAGATGCTTGTGATGTAGTGGGGCCCGCGCACTCGTAGTCCGGCAGTTCGCCCGACCAGTCCTCGTCCTCGATGGCGAAGCGGCAGGCCTCCTCGGGCGTAGTGGCATCGTAGGTGCGCTGTCGGTAGTATGGCATGCGGTAGGTGGCTTCGATGGTGAACTTGGGCATGGCGTTGCTCCTGTCATGAAAAACGATGCCCGGTGCGAGGCCGGGCAGGAAAAACGATGTTCCAATGATCGCCGACGGATCAGCGAGGCGTGCAAGTCATTCAGCCGATTGACCCAGAGGCGGCCATCCCGAGCAGGAAAGGCGATCATGGAATGTCCATCGAGGCGGGCTGCAGCTGGAACATCTGCTCGCCGGTGGCGACGCCTTCGAGTACCTTCCTGAACGGAGGATGTGAGGTCATGGCGGTTTCTCCTGGACGCAAGCCGGCATCGCGCGGTGTAAGCCGTGGTGCGGTACCAGCATGCTGATGTCTTGGTTGGAGGCCGATGCGTCGACCCGGCGGATGTCAGCGGTCGGTCGAGGCCGAGCCCACGTGGGGATGTCGCCTGCAGCATCCAGCGCCCGGCCTTGATGCGCCTGAGCACATCGATGAAAGTCTGGCCATTTCTTCCGGCTTGGGGAACACCGCGCCGAGTGCGCGGCTGATCGGTCGTTCCGGAGCCTCACGAATGGTCGCGTTCATCGCGACAATCTTTTCTCATGTTGAAGTGGAAGCTCTTGCGGCATGGACGAAGCTGCGACGTCGCGCGGTATGCACCGGACGACATCGCAGCGTGGCTGTGCCGGGACGGTGTGGTTCAGGCGGCGTGGCGGTCGGCGGAATGCGAACCGTTGCGGCCGATGCCGGTGATCGCGCGGACCGCTGCTGCGAGTGCCGGGATGGCGTCGAGCATGGTAAGCGCGACGAAGTGATTGGCGCCGCCGGTATAGTCCTTGCGGCCCTTGCAGGTGCGTATCAGGATGCCGTGGGCCGACGATATGCCGAACTGGCCGACCTGGATGTCGGGGCGATCGTGATGCAGGGTGACTTCACCGGAAACGGCTATGCCCCCCTTGTTCGAGCGCAGGTCATAGGATCCCAGCGGCAGGCGGAGTTCGGCGGCAAGTTTCTTCAGCCGCGAGCGGGCTGTCGTGTGAAATCGTCTCTTCTGCTCTCCATCATATGAGCAGCTTCTGTTCCAGTCGAACATGTCGATCTCCATGAAACGAGACAGGCTTGGCGATCGCTGACGCGACGCCGAGCCTGTCGTCGATTGGTTCTGTGTTGTGGAAACGTCAGGCGGTCGCGCGGCCCTCGGCGCCGACCTTGTCGGCGGTCACCTCCTCGAGATAAGCGTGGCTGCAGGAGTTGCTGGCGAACCAGCACTCCGCTGCATCCCTGTTCGCAGCAAGATGCATGAGCTCCGGGCTGTCGCCGAGCAATTGCAGGACACGGACGCTGCCAATGGCGGGTCGCTCGACGATCTCGAAACGCAGGTCGCTTTCGACTGACCAGGTGCGATGCCATCCTGACCGAAATCGCCTTCGTGAAGCGTAAGACAGGCCGGCGAACTGTAGGTCGGCCGCTCGCGCGGCGGTTCCATCTTCACCAGGCGACCAGTACCGTTGCGGTATTTCCAGGCGGCGAGCTTCTTGGTGAACCGCTCCGGCGGCTTTGGGGTGGAGTCAGAGTATCGGATGACGCTCCCCAGGCTGGCGCAGAAGTAGACGATATGTGCAGGCATTTGCGGATTTCTCCAGATATCGAAACAGAAGGGGCCGGCGGATCTGGCGTGCCCAGTGCGGATCGGATGGCTGATTACGCGCCGGCCTGGAGGTGGTCTGCCGTATCGTGGGCGGCGATCGTTGACTCCTCACTGGATGGGTCCACATCATCCGCGAGGAAGGCCGGCAGTTCGGCCGTATCGCCGCCAAGATCTGCCTTGCCTGGGACATCACCAGCGCCCGTGGTGTCGGGATCGGCGATCGCATCGAGCCTATCGAGCCGCAGCGGTTCGGGCAGCCAGCCGGATCCCTCGAGAAGACGGGCAGCCTCACTTGCCATGAGGTCCTTCTTCATGTGGTCGATCAACTGAGCGGAGTCCTCACCACGGGCCTCGCGCACCGCCTGGACGATCCTGGCCTTGGTGACGCGGCCGAGATAGTTGTCGACGGTCGTCGCCCAGCCAGCGGCGACCATGTCGAACTTGATCGTGGTGGCGAGCGCGTCGGCATGGGCAAGCGCACCCGGGCGTCTGTTCCATGGCTCGACGACGGCGTTGAGCGAGAGCGAAGCGCAGTGCGCGAACAGCGCCTTGCGGCTCGCTTCGTCGAGACTAAGCAGGAACATCCAAAGATCGGCCGCCTCGTCGGGAAGGTCCCGATCCCATGCCTCGTGCCGCTCGGCGATCTCCTTCGCCCAGGGGGTTTCGGCGAGGTCCTGGACCTGGCCGAAACTGTTGCTCACCATTGTGATCTCGAGGCAGCTGTCCTTGGCGAAGCAGTAGAACAGCTGCAGCACGAGGGCGTGGAGGACCGTGACGAAAGCGATGTCGACGTCGTCGGCAAGAGCATTGCGAAACGCAAGCGTCTTTTGCGCCGTGAGATCGAAGACAAGCCGTTCGGGCAGCGGCTTGACGCCTTCCTCCTCGGGTTCTTCGGCGGTGTCGGACGTTCCATTCACCGGCTGGCCGTTGACCACAACGCGATTGGCATTGCCCTCATCGTCGGGTGACCTTCCGGGAGCCTCGTCGTCGGCTTCTTCCGTCTCAACGCGTGGTTCGTCCCCGGGGCGAATGAAGCCGGCTTCAATTTGCAGCTGGCCGTTGGCGGAGAGTGTGACGAATGCGCCGGCGATAGCCTTTTGCGCTGGATCATAGACATGGGGACGATCGCCGAAGCCGTCGAGTTCGGTGCCGAGTTGATCGAGCTGGTTCTCGATCTCTTCGTCGGCCTCTTCCATCTCGGCATATTTGGCGTCGAGGGCATCATACTCGGCCTTCACGGCGTCGTGGCGGGCGATTTCCTCGGCGCCCATCTCCTCTGGTTCTGCGTAGATGCGCCGCATCCCGGAGGTGTGCCCGTAGGGGAAGCTGATTGCCGCTTCGACCCACTTCCAGCCGTCATTGCGAATGACCTCGGCATCGACCTTCAGCTTATCGAAGACCAGCTGCTCGAGAAGCGCTGCATCCTGGAACCAACCGCCGGAATCCTGCTCGAACAGGTCGCGCAGGACGACGCCGCCAGCGGCCTCATAGACCTCTCCGCCGACATAGACAGCTCGGCGATCGTCGGCGCGGACCGTGGTCTCCGTCAGCAGGCGCCTGATGTAGTAGGGCTCTTGCATGTGTGGGTTGCTCGAAAAGCGCTCCCAGACCTGCTCCTGCCGAGCATGATCGTTGGACACCGCGAAGGCCTGGAGCTGGTCGAGCTTGATCTCGTCCTTCTCGTAGAGATCGAGCAGCTTCGGAGAAACGGTGGCGAGCTTCAGGCGCTGCTTCACCGTATTCGTTGACACGAAATAGCGTGCGGCGATCTCCTCGATTTCCTTGCCCTGGTCGCTCAGGATCTTAAACGCCCGGTACTGGTCGAGTGGATGCAGACTTTCGCGGTGAACATTCTCGGCAAGCGAGTCGTCCTCCATGCTTGTCCGCTCGGAACGATTGACAACGCAGGGGACCGGCTGGCTCTTTACCATACGCTTCTGGCGCACGAGCAGCTCGAGCGCCAAGAACCGTCGACCGCCGGCGGGTACCTCGAAGCGGCCGGTCTCTTCGCCTTGCTCGTCCTTCATCGGACGAACGTTGAGGCTCTCGAGAAGACCACGATAGGCAATGTCGCCTGCGAGGTTGGGGATCGTGACGCCGTTGACGATCTGGCGCACGTTCTTCTGCGAAAGAACAAGCTTGTCGAAAGGAATGTTTTCGGCCGGATTGAGGATGATCTTCTGATTGGCCTTGGCCATGGTCAGGGTCTCCCTGACGGGCGGCCGGGGCCTCTCCCCGAACCTCCAAACCCGTCGGGAAGCCTCCCCTCCGCCCTCTGCCTCTCTCGGCTTGGCGCCGGCGCTTGCCGGCTGGCGCAGAGGCACGCTGGACTATCGGAGACGAAGACGCTATATATCTTCCACGAGCGTGGAAGGATTCTGAAATGTCGGGAATCGGAAGCGAAATGCTGACGGCGAACGAAGCCGCGTCAGTGACGCGCGTGCCTCTCAAGCAGGTGCACCGTATCATCGATGCGGGCCTGCTGCGCGGCCGCGTCGAGACGCGTCGCGGCAGCCGGGTCATTGTTGGCTCCGGCCTGATCGGGCTTCGACTCGCCTGGCTGACGGCGCACACCCTGACGCCGGCGGCCCGAAGGCGGATCGTCGAAACCGCGATCGCGAATGATTCCTCGACCGTCATCTCGGACGATCCGCTCAAGGTCAATCTGAAGCCAATCGTCGCCGAGGTGAGGACTGGTTTGAGCCGGCTCAGGAAAGCGAAAGCGATGGTGGCGCGCGATCCCGGGATCCTGGGCGGCCAACCGGTCTTTGCTGGAACACGCGTTCTGGTCCATGACGTCGCCGACATGCTCGCCAATGGCGACAGTGTGGAAGCGATCCACGCTGCCTATTCGCAGCTGAGTGCCTACCAGATCGGACTTGCCGCGGACTATGCGCTGGCCTATCCCCGTCGCGGGCGCCCACCGGCAAATCCGGCCTGGCGTGCGGCTCCGGTGAAATCGTCCCGTGCGATCCGGCTCGACGATCTGCCGGCGGCTTCGTGAAGTTTCTGATCGACGAATGCCTGAGCCCCGACCTGGCGAAGCTTGCGCGTGAGCGCGGTTTCCCGGAATCGAGCCATGTGCGCTGGTTGGGACTGGCCGGCGCGAAGGATCATGCTGTGGCGCGGCGGGCCGTCGATGATGGCTATGTGCTCCTCACGCACAACACGATGGATTTTCGGGGATTGTATGGCCGCGAGGAACTTCATGTCGGACTGGTGACCTTCAATACGGCGCCCGGTTTGATGAGCCTCGAGTTACAGAAGCGCCTGTTCCTTCTTGCTCTTTCGGAGCTGAGCGGCGAAGAGGCATGGAACCAGGCTCTGGACATCACGGTGGACGCGGATCGGAACGTCGCGATCGAGAGGTTCGATCTTCCCGGATGAACGGCTATTCGCCGGGCACGGCGATACCGACGCGACCGGCTTTGCGCAGCGCGTCGAGCATGCAGGCATGGTCCATCAGGATGTGGATCAGCGCCTGCCGGTCCACGGTGCCCGTCCTGCTCATAGCCAGAGAGCATCGCCCCGTCGCGATAGTGCAGCGTGAAGCCGCCGCGGCCAATCGAGAATGGCCGCCTTCCGTGGCGAGTGCTGCCGCGATGTCGACCTAGTAGTCGGAACACTATGCTGGCCCGCAGCGATCATGTCCGCGAACAGCGGCAGCGCCTCGCGTTCGAGGCGCTGCTTGCGCTTTTATGCGCCGCGTCTGGGAGGAGCGGCGCCCCGAAGTGTCATCAGTTGAACGAGGGTGCTGCGACGGCTGCCATCGCCGGTCTTGAAGGATCAAGTTGCGAGGTCGAACAGCTTCTTGGCCTTGCCTTCCAGCTCGAGCCGGACATCCTGGTGCTGCTTTTCGCGCGCGACGCGGGTGATGCCCTGAACGAAGTCGAAGACCGACGCCGGTGGATGGCCTTCATCAGTGAGCACGGTATCGATGATCTTCTTGGTGTCGCCCTTCGAGAAGCCGCGCTTGCGCAGGAAGGTCGTGCGGTCCTCGTCGTCACGGGCGACGATGCGCTCGCGCGCTGCCATGATGCCGTTCACGAAAGGCATGGGCGAGGATTCGGCGAACTGGATCAGCGCCGGCTCGGCTTCGAGAGCAAAGCGTGAGGCCGCATACTTGGAGTGGCGGATGGTGATTTCTTGGAAATCCTCGACCCCCCACAGATTCCTGTTGCAACAAACGGCGCGCAGGTAAAAGCTTGCAATTCCGAGGGTTTTCGAGCCGACCTCGCTGTTCCAGGCATAAAAGCCCCTGAAGAAAAGATCCGGGTCGCCGTTCGGCAGCCGCCCGGCTTCAATGGGGTTGAGATCGTCGACCAGGAAGACGAAGACATCACGATCCGAGGCGTAGAGCGTCGTCGTGTCTTTGGAGATATCGACATTGGGGTTGTAGATGCTGGTCGACCAGTCGAGCACGCCGGGCACTTTCCAGCGTGTGTCGCCGGTGCCGTTGCCGGCGATATTTTGCACTGCCTCGATCAACTCGTGGTCGAAAATTCTGCCATAGTCCGGGCCCGTAACCGCTCTGAGCTCGGGGCGCCCGTTCTCGGTCTCCAGCGTTTTGACCTGCTCGGCCACTTATCTGAACAGTCAAGCTGTCTCAGCGGACTTTCATCAGCCGAAACCAGCCGAT
>VFQN01005844.1_pt1 | contig 14655 bp, 21 predicted proteins | sample 3512371 | NCBI WGS metagenome assembly VFQN01 (sample SAMN10412370, study PRJNA504923) | tailings metagenome | isolation source: Replicate 2 from Balatoc abandoned mine | place: Philippines: Itogon, Benguet | collected 2017-08-28
CAGAGAACGAACCTTGACCGATAGGGTAAACTAAGAAAACAGCTGAAGCAGCAGCAACCGGTGCCGGCATTCCAACCGCTTACTCCCCATCCCCTGTCCCACTGCCGCGCCTCCCGCCCTCCAGCCCGAGTTCGAGCCGCCCCACGGGGACTACCTGCCGCGGGCGTTCTTTGCCGACCCAGACGGCAAGGTAGGGAAGCGCCAGGCCCCGCGCCGTGAAGCGTCGCACCATGCTACTTGGGGTCCGGTGCCTGGCTGGCTAGGACAATGTGAACTAGGGCAAGGAGGACGCAAGCACCCCAGTTCGCTAGTGCGAGTTCAAGCGCCAGGCGGCAGCAGGAAGGCTGTTGCGGCGCGCAACGCGGCCCAGTACAAGCGTGAAAGGCAAGCCCGTACAATTGGTACGGCGCTGCATGCAGAACGTCCGGCGGTTTGCGCGCCTCCTCTTCCACTCCCTTGTAGCAGATCGCACAGCCTGGCAGGGGCCTCAGCAGTAGTCCAGTGTAATGACACCACGGTGCGGGTGCCAACCGCTGCACGCAGCGCCCCGTCCTTTCGGCGCGTTGCGCGACCCCACGCGTTAGATTGTCACCATGCAGTTCCTCCATCGCTTTCCACGTGCACACGGTTTCTACGACGCCCGTACGGTACACCCTCTCACCCGCTCTCCCTCCTTCCCGGCCCCTGCCCCGCAGCTGCGGATGGACCTCATCAACACCAAGGCGGATAACAGCGCCCCGTACTACTACGGCAATGCCGGGGAGGTGAGCACACGGAAGCACCCCCGTTCCCAAATGCCGGGCTCCTCGGCGCCTGCCACAGGGTGCCATGTGACACCGCCGCACAGGGCTGCCGTACGCCCATCACGGTGCCGTGGTGCCGCAGCACAGGCAGCCGCACGCAATGCACAGCCCCACCTTCCTTGTCTTTCCTCCATCACCCCTGCCTAGCATGCCGACGTCCCGTAGATGTCCTCATGTTACCTCAACACAACACTTCATGCGTCCCCTGCCCCCAACCCCCCTGCCCCTGCCGTCCAGCTGGTTGGGGCCATGCAGCGCGTGCTGCAGGCGCAGCGGGAGGACCTGGGCACCGACATGTTCCCGGGGGACCTGCCCATGGACATGTAGTGGGGCCGGGGGGCGGGGGGAGAAGAGGGACACTAGCGCAGAGAGGGATGCAGTAACAGAGGGAGAGGGCACGGGGACACAGGCACGGCCCAAGCGGCGGTAACACTCATTTAAGGGCGGCGTCGCCGTAACGCAGCACGGAGAGGCGAGGCGGGAGGCGGGCGGGACTTCCGACAGCGTGGAGCCACCGCCCGGCACTTGGCAGGGCGTAACATGGTGCATGCGCCGAGATGAGTACGAGGGGTATCGGTTACTGAGGGTCAGCGTCTGTAGCCACGTACCACGTGGCATGTGTTGCCGACAGAGCTGCAGAGGCTGCAGAGGCTGTGCGGCGAGGGTGGTGCGCTGTGCGGCCGGCAACGCTGCGTGCGCTGTGGCCCTGCTGCCCCTCCGTTGTGCAGTCTGGTGCTCCCCATGTAAGTGGGCGCGGCGCGGAAGCTAGGTTCGTCAGACGCATGCGGCATGAGCTCATTGTTGTGAACTCAAAAATGGGACCACTGCCCATATGCTTGGGGAACCGTCTGGCTGGCCCAGGTTGCCTTGGTGTGTTGCTGTAGGGAATGTGCCGGCTATAGCGCTCTCGAGGCCGGTGGTATTGGGCGCGTCAGGAGACGACACGTCGCTGACAGTTTGTGCTGGAACGTGCGCCGCTCGCATGGCGGTGGCGCACGGCGAATAGGCATTGTGGACTGATGGGCAGCGCATGTGCGCAGGGGAGATGGGTAGGTGTCCCAACGGCTCCCAACGGCAGAGCGCTGAGATGAGACTGTGGTTAGATGTGACAAGAGGCGATGAGGGCACGCGGCAGGGTCCCCAGGGTAGCTGGGAGGTGCCTTGGTAGGTGGACGCATCCCCCACCCTCTGGTAAGAAGGACCACCAGTGCGCCACAGCCATTTAACTGGGAAATGCCATAGCAAGTGGGCCTGGGGACGCACCCAAGCCAAAAGCCATGTCCGCCAAGTGTCCGATGTCAGCCCGTCGCCTACCACCTACTGAGCAGCTCCCCGCGTGCCGCAAAGGCCCACGGCCAGCATGATCAGAGTTCTGCAACGTTTGTGTTCGCCTGACAGCTTTGTGATCACCATGGCATGCAATATGCCAGTGCAACGGGCCATAATTCCTTACGTCGCCTCACAGGATTGCTCACAGGGGACCTCCCTTGCCCCGCGCGTGTACGGAGGATGCGTTACGTCGCTGAGTTGGGACAATTGTGATCTTTGCTGGCGAGACCACTCATAATGCTCTAAACTGTCCTGAATATTTCCACACATCCACAAAGCCCAACAGCCGTAAGCCGTCCTAAGCTCCCGGAGTCACAGCAACTGTTCCGACAATGACCTTCACAGACCAAATCATTGCGGGCATCCGCAGTCACACAGGCCTGCACTACGTACCCTCCTTCAACGACCTGGTGAGCGTTTCTGGCGAGCACGTTAAGGCAGCCTGACGAAGCCCGAAAGGTGGCAGCATGCGTCTATGCCAGCATGCGTCTATGCCCGGGCCCCCTAAGCTGCCAGCGTCTCGGCATTCAAGTTGCCATGACGCACTCCCAGTCGGTACCTAAAAGTGCTATTTCCCTTGTCGTGCGATGTCTTGCAGAATTCAGGCGCAAGCGACGACCTGGAGGACCTTGAGCTGCATTCGGACCAAAACCAAAACGAGCAGTCCCGCCTGACCGAGCCCCGCAAGAGCAACAAGGTCGACGACCTGCCTGCGATGACCTCAAGTGTCGGCGACATCCACAAGGTACGCATGCGAAGTGGGGCCACAGGCGCAGAACCCCTGGCATGTGTCCGGCTATGCTGCGCGAGCAATGCCGACGGCCAGGAGTCGCCACCTAGTCCTTTTTCAGGAGTTAGAGTGGCAATGCGCAAGGTTAAAGGGTTTGAGGCCAACGCAGAGCATTCCGGAGACGTCGACGACCTTTCGTGAAAGGCCAACCGCTGGCCTTGGCTGGGGGAGGAGAAGGTCCCCGCGCATGTGCAGTCAAGTATCTCGATAAAAAAATCATTTTCACCGTAGCAAAGTCGCGTATGCGGTGGCTCGGCGCGCGTTCAACCCTTGGGTTGGTCAGACGTCATCTCCCCTGCTGACGCAACACAGGGAGTGCCGCAGCTCTCGCCGCTGCCAACATCCCACGCGCCTCTCCTCGCCGGTCTCCCACTTCACCCCGCCACCCGCCTGACCTCCGTCCCTCTCTGTTACGCCCCGGGCCCCGCATCCCCTTCCACAGGTCAACCGCAGCCCTGTCAGCCCCAACGCGGGCCGCGCCGACTGGGTGTACGACAACGTACGGACGGGCCGCGCCGCGCCCTCCGTGTGGCAATACATCGTGCAGAGCCAGGGCAAGACGCGCATGCCGACCTTCTCCGAGCTCAACCCCAACCCCGACGGCACCATCGGAGCCGCGCAGCTGCAGCAGGTGAGCGGGCGGGTGTGCGTGTGTCATATGTGACGGTCAAGCAAGCAGGCGGCTGCGTGGCAGAGCGACGGGGGTCCACGTTTGTAACTACACTGAGTCCGTGCTGTACTGCTCATGCCGGGGTGCCCGCGGCAGGGGGCAGCAGGGCCTGCCGCAACGCCTTCAAGCTCTCCGACCACACGGGGGCGCACCCTGGGACACACCAGCACCTTGCTGCGTATGCCAACCCTGCTGTCTACCCTGCTTCCAGCCTCCCGGGCCGTGTATGCCGGTACGTGAACCCCTCCCCCCTTCCCTGCCCCTTGGCCTCCCCCGCAGCACATGAACGTGACTGCCGCCCAGGCCCGCGCCATGATCGCCGAGGCCGACCGCAACGCCGACAGCCGCCTGTCGCGCGACGAGTACGCACACATCCTGAACGAGGTGTCGCCGTGAGGGGGCAGGGGGCAGGCGGTAAGGGGCGGTTGAAGGGGCGGGCGGGCGTGAGGACGGGGCGTGGGGCAGGCGGCGTGTGGGATAAGCATGTTAGCGTGCTGCCTGTGTCGCCTCTTTAAGGGATGGGCCCACGCGCGGTGGCAAACGTTGCACCCGTATCTTGTACAGTAAGGAAAGGTTGCGTGCCGGGTGTGCCACATGGGATTGGCACATCGGTTGGGATGCAACGGTGTGAGTTGCTTTAAGCGAGCGTTGGCGGCAGTAGCAGCAGCAGGAGGCGAAGTGAGGCCGAAGCGCAAAAGACAGGCTATGTCGGAAGCATGCACGTAGACCGCATTTGTACATGCTAGATTTTTGCACGACCTGGTTTGGCATGAGGCAGCCTTTGAGGCGCCTACGGTTGCAGACAGCAAAACGATTGCAAGAGCAACAATGTTGTCAAAGTGGTTCATGTCAGGCTTTTTGGCAACACACAGGGTCTTGCTCACCTGCTGCAGCTGAGGTACGATCAGGGGTACGATGCTACGGTGCTCATGTGGAATAAGCACAGTTAAAATTGTGTTAACTTTCCTGTTGGTTGCTCGTACCTCGTACATGTAGTCTCGTTGGCATTCTTTCGTCCAGGTTAGCTTGAAGGCTGTATGTCCTCCCCAAGCGCAACGGGCAAAGGCTGGCTGCTATCTTTTGCTACCGTGCATGTCTCAGGAGGACTTGTAAGGATGCTATAGCATATATTGCAACGTGCTGGTCTGCATGGTGCCGAGACGGCGCCGTGGCGTGCAGAGGGTAGTCTGGTGGTGCAACGGCAGTAGCCGCGTCAGGGCTGCCGTTGTAGGCGCGTGCCTACGCACGCCTGCCCTTAGCGCGCCATTTTATGCTGCAGTATATGGAGGTACATACAGGGTTCACACATCCCGTGTTGCCAGCTGCAACTTAATGTCACCTTGGCTGCCATCTGTACCGAAGCTCGGCCGCACAGGCCCACGCTGCACGAATGCACGTGGTCGCGGCCGTAGTGACGTGTCGTAACGTACTCGTACCGCCCGTGCAGACACAGCGACACAGACATACGAGATGCTCACGCGTGTAGCCGCGTCAATAAGGGTCAGAATGCGCTGGTAGACCCAACCATCAGTGTATGTGCCTTCACAGCTTCAAACCGCTGCAATGCTGCCATTGCCCCTGCCTCAACACGCACAGCAAGCAGGGAGCACTGATACCAGCAGGCCAAAGTCTCCACACAGTACACCTCTTGCCTGCGTCTACTGCAGCAGAAGGAAGGACCCACGGGGAAATGGGGCAGCGGACCTGCGAACGTCTTCCTCCCAGGGAGCTCCCCTGGTTTGCACCTGTGAACCGTGCCCCAGCACAAGGAACCGACGTGCTACTCACTATACCGATTGATTGGTACATCTGTTTAATCTAGTACTGACTGCAAAATGAGTGCAACGTCTGCGACTTGGGTTGATCCATGACTGTTACCTCCTGCACCGCTGCGTATTGGGGTTACCATGGCAGCCTAGAGTACTCCGGACATGACTGCTTAATTGAAAAGGAAATATGCTGGGGCGTCTCGCCAAGGGCGTGGACCTTGCCAAAGGGCTGGCGAAGAATGTGGCGAAGAACGCGCTAGGAGAGGCGCGCGCAGCGCTCACAGGTATACGCCGAATTCATTTTACAACGTACTGTAGCGGCTCTGGTAGCTTGTGTGCGCGCGGGCGTGGGCTTTCGCTCTGCCAACAATTTAGCCTTCGCTGGAGCAACTAAGCCGCTGGGGCTTTTCTCTGCAACAACGTGCCCTTTGCAGCTGTGCCAAATGACGAGGCCGAAGTCGAGAGCCTGTTGCAGCGGGTGTCGGACTCGCTACTGCCTGAATACCGGCGCCAGGCTGTATCGCAGCTCAAGGACCTCTTGCTGGACAACCCCAAGGCAAGCGGCCGTCATGGCAGCAGCACATAGCAAGCCTCAACAGACACCCGCACGGATGCATCCAGCGCACAGGCATGACCCACCACTGCATGGCGCTCAACCTTCACCTCGCCGCAACACCTTGGCCCCCACCTCCCCATCCCCCGGACTGGCCATCCCCTTGCACGATCCCCTTGCCCTACTCCCACCTGTACACGCAATAGTTGCACACGGTCACCCCAAGACCCAGTCGGCGCTTGATACACGTGCGGCGCGCATGCAGCCCGCCACGGCGTTCGTTTCAGAGTGGCCCAATACAGGCCCCCCTGCACCCCCCTTACCCCTCTCCCGCAGGCGCAGCTTGCGTTCGGCAGCATGGGCATCCCCGTGCTGATGGCCGTGCTGCGCGACGACCGCGGCGATACGGAGCTGATGCAGGGCGCGCTGGAGGCGCTGGTGGCGGCGACGGCAGCGCCCGCGGGGGCGCACGGGGCGGGGGCGGGAGCGCGGGGGCCCATGGGGGCAGGGGAGGGCGCGGGGCCGGCGGCGTACGGTGGGCAGCAGTCGGCGCATGGCGCCAGCGCCGCGGAGGTGAGAGGGACGCGGGCGTGAGGGGCGTGGTGGGTGGGGTATGGGGATACGGGTGGGGGGTGGGGCGGGGTGGGGTGGCATGGGGCCGTGGAGGTACACAACGGCTCGGCTGGGCCCGCTGTCCCGCAGTCTTCCGACAGTGACGCGTTTCTCGGCCTGTGGGAGGCGGATCAGGGTGTGGCTGTGCCACGGTAGGGGCACGTGCAGGCACAGCCTGGGCGCCGATGCCCCACGGCGGCGCGCTCCCCCGTGCCTTCACCTTTCCACTTTCCCCGTTCTCTACGCCTTACGCTGCTTCCCCGCACCCCACTCACCACCCCAGGCGCAGGCCGCCGCCCTGAACGCGGAGCTGCTGGCCCGCAGCCGCGAGCACGTGGCGCTGCTGCTGGGTCTGCTGGAGGACGAGCCGGTGGGCGTGGCGGACTTCTACTGCCGCTACCACACCGTGCAGCTGCTGACGGGGCTGCTGGGGCACTGCGCGGGGCGGCTGCAGGAGGCCATCCTGGCCACGCCCATGAGCGTGGTGCGGCTCACGGAGCTGCTGGGGGAGCGAGAGGTGGGGGGAGGGGTAACCGCAGAGCGGCAAAGTGTGTGTGTGTGTGGGGGGGGGCGTGTAGCAGCTTGTGTTTCGGGGTGAGTGGGATGAGCACGGGAGCGCCAGGGCAGAAGTGAAGCTGTGGCCGCACTCGTTTACCCACAGCAAATGCTTTCCTGGACCTTAGGTGGGTACGTGTTGCTTTGAGGTGAGCTGCGACGCGTGGCAACCTCTCAGCCCCGCGCAACCCTCCATGCCCCGCAAACCCTGCGCGTCACCCATCCGCGCCCAAGGTGGCGTGGTAGCTTTCTTGCGATACGTCGACCCGATAGGAAAGTGCCACAGTTACTTCTCTCCACTGCCCCAGGTGATCCGTAACGAGGCTCTGCTGCTGCTGGCTGCTCTGACGCGGCCCGCCTCCGCCGGCGGCGGCGGCAGCAGCGAGGTGCAGAAGATCGCCGCCTTCGAGGGCGCCTTCGACCGCATCACGGAGCTGCTGCGGGAGGAGGGCGGGCTTGACGGGGGCATGGTGGTGCAGGTGGGGGGCATGGTGGTGCAGGTGGGGGGCATGGTGGTGCAGGTGGGGGGCATGGTGGTGCAGGTGGGGGGCATGGTGGTGCAGGTGGGGGGCATGGTGGTGCAGGTGGGGGGCATGGTGGTGCAGGTGGGGGGCAGGGCGGGGCCGTGGGTGCACGGCGTGGCTGCCGTACGCTGGAACTACAAAAGCAGTCGGATGGCGGAGCTACTGACGGACTCGAACAACCTGTCAGACCTGTTTCCTTTGCCAACGGCTCAACCACGCCCGATCCTCCACCCACGTACCCCTCGCTCCCCCCCCCCCAGGACTGCCTGGAGCTGATGACCAACCTGCTGCGCGGCAATGCCGCCAACCAGCGCCTGTACCGCGAGATGGGCCACATAGCGCTGCTGCCTAGGCTGCTGCAGGAGGCGGCTCAGCGGCACGGAGCAGCAGCGGGGGCAGCGGCGGGGGCAGCGGGGGGCGCCAACGGGCAGCTGCACCACGGCAACGGGCTGGAGGGGGGCGCGGACGGCGGGGTGGGCGGGGGTGAGGGCTCCCTGGAGCTGCACGCGGCGCTGTCGGCGCTTGCGGCTGCGGGGCAGGACGCGCTGCTGGGTCCGCGGGCGCTGCCGCGGCAGACGGAGGCCAACATGCTGGGGCTGCTGGGGGCCATGCAGCTGCTGGTGGGTGCGGGGGGCGCACTCGTGCACATGGGGCGGAGGTAGCGCAGAAGTCAGCGGGCAACCCGCCTGATGCAGTGCCTCTAGCAGCACACGCGCACCGTCGCAAATCCTCCTGATCAGATCGCCATCCCTCTCCCCTTAGCGGGCTTGGCTGGGTTGAAGTCGCTGTATCTCGCATCTGTCTTTGCTTCTGAAGTGTGTCTCCAACGTAAACCTCCCCATCCTTCCCCCGCAGTGCGCCCCTCCGACCGCCACCGCCAACCCCGACCTCACCACCGAGCAGTCCAACCGCGCCGCCAACCAGGCCAAGCTGCTGGCGGCCGGCGCGCTGGACGCCCTGGCCGCCGTGGCCCTGCAGGCGGGCGGCATGGCCTCGCCGCACGTGCGCGCAGCCGCCCTGCGCGCCCTGGGGGACCTCACGGCCGGCCAGGCGGCGGCACAGGAGCGCCTGGCGCACACACCCGTGCGGCCCGGACCACTGTCGCTAGCGGTCAGGGCGGCGGGCGGCAGCGGCATGGCGTGGCAGGGGGCAGCGGGGGGCGGGATGCCAGGGGAGTCCCACATTCCGGCGCTGCAGGCGGCGCTGCACGTGGCGTTGTACGGCAGCAGTGGGGAGGAGCGGGCGGCGGCGGACCACGTGGTGGGGTGTTACTGCCTGGGCAACGCGGAGGGGCAGGCGGCGCTGGCGGCAACGGTGGGGGCAGCGGGAGGGCCCGCTGGGGGTGGTGGGGTTGCGGGCGGCATTGGAATGCACGGGCAGGGGCATGGAGCAGGGCAGTGGGGGGCGGCCCCGGGTGGCGGTGGTGGGTTGCCGGCCGCCGACAGCACCTTCGGGTCTGACCTGGTGGCGGCGTTGTTGGGGCAGGGGCCTGAGGTGGGGCCCGCTGGTGAGCTGCTAGGGATTGGCGGAGGAGGCGGCGAGGGAGGTGGAGGGGCGGGTGCGCCGCCAGGGCACTACAGGAAGGGCAGCTGGGGGGCCGGCGGCGGGGGAGGAGCGGTGGCGGGGGCGGGGGCGGGGGCGGTGGGGCAGCTGCTTGTGTGCTGCCGCGCCGCAGGTGTGCTGCAGCACGTGCTATACGGCAACCCGGTGGCCAAGGGCCGGCTGATGGCGGTGCCGCTAGAGGCGCAGGGGCCGGCGGGGCAGCCGCCAGAGTACCTCATGCCCAGGTGGGGACTGCCGGCTGTATGGACGTGGGCGTCCTGACCAGCAAGCCTCTTCGCAAGGCAGCATCGTCAGCCTCGGCATGCCGGGCAACAAGCGGCTCATGCGCATCCCTGCGACCGCTGAGCACGTGGCCGAGGTGTTGTCGCACCCTGCAAGGACGTGTACCCATATCATTCTGGTTGGCTGTGGTCAGGGACTCCGGCTGGCAGTCCCAGCGCTATCGCCCGCCCCTTCTACTGTTAGCCCGCATGCTCGCATTCTCCCTCTGCCTGCCCGTCAGAAGCCCATCACCTCCGCTCACACCCCTGCTCATCTCCATCTCTCTGTTCCCTCCCTCCCCCCAGGCTGCTGCGGCAGCTGACCGCCTCCCTACGGCCCCCCGCCTGTGACGCCCACCTGCCCCTGGCCGTGTCGTCCCTGCGCCTGCTGCTGGTGTGGCTGCACGAGTGCCCCCCCGCAGTGGCCGCCCTGCTGGACAGCCCCGCGCACCTGCCGCTGCTGGTGGACCTGGCCACGGGGCGGCAGGCGCCCGCGCTGCCCGCATCAACCCCCAACCCCACACCAGCATTCGCAGGCGGCTACCAGCCGCCCTACGCCCCCGCCCCGGGCGTGGGCCCCTCGGGCCCCGCCTCGGGTCACATGCCGCCCCTGCCGCTGGGAGGCGGAGCCGCCGCCGCCGCCGCTAGTGCCAGTGGCAGCAGCAATAGCAGCAGCGGTGACGCAGTAGTGTGCGGCCTCGCCGCGTGCGTGCTGGCGGCATGCGTGCTGTACGGCAAGCCGCCGCCTGCGGCAGCGACGGCAGCTGCGCCGCCGCCTGGCGCCCCCAGCAGCGAGCTGGTTCTGGACGTGCTGCTGTCACGTGTGGGGCTGACGCACTTCTTCTACCGCCTGGAGGACCTCCGCCGCAGCCCACCCTTCGTGGCGGCCATGACGGCGGCGGCGGCGGCGCAGCAGTACAGGGCCCTGCCACGGGCCCAGGCGGCAGGGGCGGGGGATGGCGAGGCGGCGGACGGCCCGCAGGCGGCGGGGGAGCAGGCGGACGGGGCGGGGCGGACGTCCGGAGGCGGCGCGGCAGGGGCGGCGGACGGGTCGAGAGGGTCGGGAGGGGCGGACGGCGGCGCTGCGCTGGGCCACGAGGTGGCGGTGATGGTGGTGGCGCTGGACGGCGCGGTGCGGCAGCGGGCCATGGAGCTGTTCGCGCGGCCGCCGGGGCACAAGTCGCAGGTGGGGGCAGGCGCAGGTCGTGGCTGGGCGCCAGCGGGAAGGACGGACCGTTCGGGGCAGGCGTCCTGGCCCGGACAGCGGGCGTGGGCTCTTTAACTGCACTGCCTTACAGCCTTGCTGCATGGCTTTTTTCTCCTGCACTTGCTTTGTTCCTTCCCCCGCCCCCAGGACGTCCCGCTGCAGCCTGAGCAGCTGCCCGGCGCCGACGACGCTGCGCGGCTGGCCTGTGCGCTGGCCGCGCTGCAGCGCACCGCCAGGGAGGCGGACGAGCTGCGGGCGCGGAACAGGGCGCTGGCGGAGGACCTGTTCAGGTGAGGGCCACGGCGCACACCGTCACAGGCACCCTTCGGGCTCGATGGCCCACAGTCGGGTCTTTCCCACTTGCTGCTGCTCCTCTTTCCCAGTTGCCGCTGCTGCTTGTTACGAGGCCTCTTGTCCCTCCGTTGCCGCCTACTTGCCCCGCAGGCTGTCGCAACAGGGCGCCCTGTCCGCCTTGCCGCCACCAGCGCACGCAGGGCTGGGGGCCGGGCCCGCCGGAGCCGCCCCTGGCGGCGGGCCGGTCCTGACGGCGGGCGGCCACGCGACGGCAGCGGGCGCTGGCGGCGGCGGCGGCGGTGGCGGCGCGCTGACCGCTGCCGACGTGGAGGCGCGCGTGGCGCTGGAGCTGCGGGCCAGCAGGGCGGAGGCGGAGCTGGCGGCGCTGCGGCAGCAGGTGGGGGAGGCGGCGATAGGCAGGCCATGCGGGTCGTTGGTGGCGCTGCGAGTAAGCCTCGTGTGACTTGGGGTTGCGGGGAGTTGCGGGGAGTACAGGGGGTTGCCGTGGGTTAGAGCGGGGGCCGCCTCCTAAGCGTTTCACGTCTGTTCCCCTCCCCAGGTTGAGGTGCTGCACGCGCGCACGGCCCAGGCGGAGGCGGACGCGGCGGCTGCACGCGAGGCGGCCGCCACCGCGCACCTGGCCGCGACCAAGGTGCGGTACTATGCCTTGGGCTGCTCAGGTTCCGCGATGGGATTAAACAACGCCAGCATGTCAGCACCATGGGAACGAGGTCGTCACTGTGCATCGGTGCTTATCAACCCATGCGCTGTCCGACTGAGTATATGTCGAGCCGTTACCCGCACCCGATTCCCTGCTTGCCCAGGCCGAGGCCGACCTTGCCGACCTGTCGGGCGCCTACAACACGCTGGAGGCGCACGCGTTCGGAATGGAGGCGCAGCTGCGGGCGGCCCAAGGGGCGGCGGCGGCGGCGGAGGCGCGGGCCGCGCAGCTGCAGCAGCAGCCGCATGCGGCGGGGCAGCCGGCGGGAGGTGGGTCCGGCCGGGGTGTGCGTCTGTGCGAGCTCGCCGGGAGGCAGGGGCTGCTGTTGCCTCTGCTCGGGGTTGTCACCGGGTGTGCTGACTAGCCATTGCGCCTCCACTAAAGCGCACGCGCTGAGCAGGCAGGCGTACCTGGTGTTTAAGGCCAAACGGGACGGGAAGCTGTGACGTTTTTGTGCGCGCTTCGACGGCGTTCTTGACTCGTCTGCTTCCAGCAACAGGGCGTACAGTGCTCGTGCAACTGCCCCCTGTATGCTGGGAGCCGGAACCTTGCCTCGCCCATGCATACTGTGTGCTCACGCCCTGGCCCATCCTGCTCCCTTTCACCTTGCTCCCTGGCCCCCAAATGACGCCAATTCCGCCACTTTTACTCGGTGTACGACACTATCATGCTGTGTGCAGGTGTGTCCGAGGCGGATGTGCTGCGGCGCGTGGCTGAGGCTGTGGAGGCGGCCAAGCGTGAGGCGGAGGCGGAGGCGGACGACTCCATGACCGACCTGCTGGTGTGCCTGGGGCAGGAGGAGCGCAAGGTGCAGCTGCTGAGCGAGCAGCTGGCGGCGCGGGGGGTGGACGTAGAGGCGATACTGGCCAGCATAGCGGAGGAGGAGGCGGAGGCGGAGGGGCAGTAGGCTGAACTAGGCTTAGGCGTGTGGAGACGGGGAGGCCAGGCGAGGCGTTGGAGGGTGGTGGTTTGGCCGTTAGGCGTTGAGGCTTAGCTCCTGTAATGTGGCATCAGCTTGAGCCCACGATTCCTGCTGGTCGAATGGAATCGTTGCAGCTGTGCAAACATTGCTCGTACTCTGGTGCAAAGTGCGCAACGCAGGTTCATTATACTGGCTGAGCGAGAGCTGGAGAGGCTCGAGAGGGACACGCTGCGACGTTGTGTGCACGAAGCTGCCATACTGCCTGCGCGAGTTGCAGTGGGCATGATCAGTATGTACTTAGACCTTACTGACCAGTAAGCGTAGCGAGATAGGGAACTGGGGAAAGCAACGAGGACCCCAACGACTCCGAGATATGGCAGATGCTGCAGAGGTCGAGGATGCATCCATAATATCAGTAAGTATGCATCACATCGTAGCACATTGCGAGGGCAGGCGTCTTGAGCCCAGGCTTGTTCTCCCGGGGTAGAGGGTCGCACCTGCTGCAGGACCCCTCGCATGCCTCCAAGCATGGAGTAATAATAGAAATGCTTTGACATGACTGCATAAAGACTGACTGGCCTCCTAAGGACATGACGTGCCACCGTCACCTGACGCACGCAATCGCGGTTACCCCTCCTCCCCTCCTCGCTGCTGCTGCAGCTCCGCGTGCGGCAGGCTAAGGCCCTACGAAGCGTGACGCTATTCCACTCGCCGTTCCGGACCTTGTACTACTTTGCATGCTACACAGCCAGCAGCATCTACTCTGGCCTCACATGGGTGGCGAGCCATCGGTTCACCCTCCTAGTCATTGTGCCCACGCTCCTCGCGTACGCGGGGGCCAAGCACACCGGATACCGTCGGGAACTTGTGTTGGATATTGAGGTGGGTGCAGGGTGGGGTTTGCTGGAGGCTACTGTCGCCCAGCCCCCGCGCGCCAGGCCTGGCGGAGGTGCCGCTGGTGCGGTTGCCCGCTGCTTGCTGCCTCGCAGCCAAGTGCAAGTACCACACCAGCAGCCTTATAAAAAGCTCTGGGCCGTGGTGCCAAAGTGGAGAATGAGACGTTGTGACCAGCTGGCTCCAGGGGCTGCTCCCGTCGGGCACTTTCAGCTCTAGCAGGGAACCCATGCTGGTGACATGACTCTGGGGCCGTGCGCCCTGGCCGCCGGTGCCAACGCACATCCAACTGCGCGCCCCGCGTGCTGCGGCTGCTGTGTGCAGGAATGGGTCAAGTACGTGGTGTGGTGGGTGGGCCTGGGCGTGCTGTCGTCCATCGGCCTGGGCACGGGAATGCACTCGGGGCTGCTGTTCCTGTTCCCACACATACTCAAGGTGAGGGAACGGAGGATGTGACCGGGGAGGCGGAGAATTTTGGGGCTAACTGGTGGAATGGACGGGTCAGTTAGGGTATGGGCTCGCTGATGTCGCGCGGGCGCGTGACAGCGGGGGTGGGGGACGCAGGCGGATGGGGGAGTAGGCTGGGGGCGGGCATGCGCGGCCGGGCGGGCGGGCGAAGGAAGGCCATGAGGCAGGGAGCAGGGGGGTGAGGCGATGGCATATGCCCGAGTGGGCATGGATCTGGCTAAGAAAGGTGTGAAAGGGGAGGTAAGGGCTGGCGAGGGGGAGGGGTTCGCGTGGGCATGCAGCGCGTCTTTAACACGTATGTTAGCAAACGCCTCTGCCGTCTGTCTACTGAACCACGAGCAGTTGCAGAAGGGGTTCCCTCCTGCCTTGCCGCCTTGCAACCGTTGGAGCGCTTTGCGCATGTCCACATTGGCTCTCCTGGACGGCCTCCCCTGCGCTACTCCTCTCAGCGCACAGCCTCCCTCCACGCCCGCGCACAGGTGTGCCTGGCTGCTGAGACGTGCGGGCACGTGCGGTTCAGCATCCGGGGCGACACGTGGTACAGCGGCCAGGCGTTCGAGTGCGGCACCACGCAGCCGGAGGAGGTGGCCTTCGCGGACCTGTTCTACAAGGTGAGGGGGGGAGGGTGCATGGCAGGAGGGAACACTGTAAGGCGTCCTTTCCGACGAGGTAAGGGGAAGGGGTAGACTTGGGGGATGGGGTGATGGGTGGCGTGGGGATG
>VFQN01005845.1_pt1 | contig 14654 bp, 14 predicted proteins | sample 3512371 | NCBI WGS metagenome assembly VFQN01 (sample SAMN10412370, study PRJNA504923) | tailings metagenome | isolation source: Replicate 2 from Balatoc abandoned mine | place: Philippines: Itogon, Benguet | collected 2017-08-28
GGCGCATGCCGTCCTCGGCGACCTTCAGCGAGCCCGGCGTGACGAGTCCGCCGCCACCCAGCTCGGTGCCCATCCCGACCACGCCCTGACGATAGGAGGCCGAAGTGAAGGTCCGGCCGCCGCCCTGCGGCGCGGCGGAAATGTAGCTGACGGGCGCGCCGAAGGCTTTGAGCAACCCCATGACCTTTTCCATGCGGGCGGCGTCCTGGTGACGCGGCGCCAGCGCGCTCGGGATGTAGGTGAGCGAGCTGCCGCCGGAATGGAAGTCGAAGGCATAGTCGAAGCCCGGCAGCAGCGCGTGCTCGATCCAGTAGGCGATCTGCTGCGTGATCGTGCCCTCGGCGTCGCCGGGGAAGGAGCGGTTGAGATTGCCCTCGTCGATCGGCGAGGTGCGGCGGCCCTCCATGGCGGCCGGGAAGTTGGCCGACGGCAGGATCACCAGCCGCCCCTTGATGTCCTTGGGTTCGATGGCGCGGATCAGGTTGCCCAGACCGATCTGACCTTCCCATTCGTCGCCATGATTGCCGGCCTGCATCAGCACGTTAGGTCCGTCGCCATTCTTGATGCGCACGATGGGGATCGGGATCCAGCCATAGGCCGAGCGGTGCACGGAGTGTGGCACGCGGACGAAGCCGGTCGCCTTGCCCTCGGCATTGAGGTCGATGTCCGGCGTGAGCCGGCTCATCGCGGTGAATTCGGTGGACTTGAGCGTTGCGTCGGTCATCAGCGTCTCTCGCTTCTGGGATCGAGGGCATCCTGCAGTCCATCGCCCAGGAAATTGAAGGCGATCACGGTCAGGAAAATCAGCAGGCCGGGCCACAGGGCCAGCACGGGCGCCTCCTGCAGCAGTTCCTGGGCACCGGTCAGCATGTTGCCCCAGCTCGCCGCCGGCGGCTGGATTCCGAGGCCGAGGAAGGACAGCGTCGATTCGAACAGGATCAGCGTGCCGACCGACATGGTGGTGGCGACCACCAGCGTGCCGGCCGTGTTGGGAAGGATGTGGCGGAACATGATCCGCTGCGGGCGGGCCCCGAGCGCCACGGCGGCCCGCGTGAAATCCCGCGCCTTCAGCGACAGGGTCTCGGCGCGCACCAGGCGGGCCACGGTCGTCCAGCCCGTCAGGGCGACGATCACCACGATGCGATAGAGCGAGAACATCTCCGATTGCGCGACCTCGGCGGGGACGCCGAGCTTTCTCGGATCCACCGCCGCCAGCACGATCAGGAGGGGTAGCAGCGGCAGCGAGATCACCCCGTCGGTGAGGCGCATGAGGAAGGCGTCGAGGCGTCCGCCGAGATAGCCGGCGAGCACGCCGATGAAGGCGCCTAGGATCGCCGACAGGACCGCGCCCGAGATGCCCACCAGCAGCGAGACCCTGCCGCCGTCGAGCAGGCGCTGGAAGAGATCGCGCCCGAGATCGTCGGTGCCCAGCCAGTGCCGGGCGGAGGGGCCTTCGAAGCGGCGAAAGAGATCGGTCTCGGTCGGATCGATGCCGCGCAGGTCGGCAATCAGGGGGGCGGCGAGGGCCAGCACCAGCAGGACGGACAGGAACGCCAGAGAGACCCAGGCCAGCCGGTGGCGCAGCATGCGACGCCAGGCCGTCGGCTGGAGGGCGGCGACCGTCATGACCTGGCGTCCGCCAGCGTGACCCTGGGATCGACCCAGGCATAGGCGAGGTCAGCGAGCAGATTGCCGCCGATGGTGGCGGCGGTCGCCACCAGCAGGCCGACCAGCGCGAGATTGTAGTCGTTCTCGAGAATGGCTTGGTAGATCGCCTTGCCCATGCCCGGCCAGGCGAACATCGTCTCGGTGATCAGAGCGCCCGAGACGAGGCCGCCGAAGGAGAGGGCGAGGATCGTCAGCACTGGAGACAGCGCATTGGCGAAGGCGTGCCGCCACAGGACGGTGCGCTCGGGGGCGCCCTTGGCGCGGGCCGTCCGCACATAGTCCTGGCGCAGCGTCTCGATCATCGCGCCGCGCATGAAGCGGGTATAGCCGCCGAGTTGGACGAGGGTCAGCGTCAGGACCGGCAGTGCCAGGTGGCGCAGTTGCTCGGTAAGGGCGGTCGCCCAGGGCATGCCGGCCCGTATGTCGGCCATGCCGCCGGCCGGCAGCCAGCCGAGCTTGACGGCGAACAGGGTGATCAGCAGCAGCGCCAGCCAGAACGGCGGGGCGGAAATGCCGCCGAAGCAGAGGAGGTTGATCAGGTAGTCGGCCCGGCTGCGCGGATGGGCGGCGGCCCACATGCCGAGTGGCAGGGCGATCGCTACCGAAATGACGAAGGCGACGCCGGCAAGGAGCAGCGTGTTCAGCAGCCGGGGCCATAGGACGGTCAGGACGGGCTGTCCGAAGGAGCGGGAGTAGCCGAAATTGCCCTGCAGCGCCTGCAGCAGCCAGGCGAGGTATCGTTCGAAAAGCGGCTTGTCGAGACCATAGGCGGCACGCAGGCGGGCCGCGTCCTGGCTGGTCATGGTCGGGTCGCCCGAGATCATCATGTCGATCGGATCGCCCGGCATCAGGCCGATCAGCAGGTAGACGACGAGGCTCATGAGCAGGAGCGTTACGGCGGTCTGGACGCCGCGCGCGACGAAATACCGGCTCACTGGGTCTCCCAGCGCCACTGTTCGACCCACAGGGTCGAGCTGTTGAGCGTGCCGGTCGGCGTCACCCCCTTGAGCGGCTTGGGGATGACGAAGGGATCGACGCGGAAGAACAGGGGCAGGGACGGCAGGTCGTCGGCCGCCATTTTCTGGATCTCGGCGAACAGCGCACGGCGCTTGGCGACGTCAAGTTCCTGTTCGGCGGCATCGAGCGCCGTGTCCATTTCAGGGTTGGCGTAGCCGGGATAATTCTGGCCGCTCCAGCCGTTGGCGGCCGAGGGAATCTCCTTGGAATGAAGCGAAGAGCGCGGCACGCCCTCGGGCCGCTGCACCCAGGCATACATGCCGAGCCCGCTGTAGGTCCGCTTGCCCATCGCCTCGAAGAAAATGCGCGGCGGCTCGGCCTTGAGGCGGACTTCAATGCCGACTTGTCGGAGCTGGCTCTGGATGACCTGCGCCACCAGCTCGCGCACCCGGTTGCCCGCGGTCGTGCCCAGTTCGATCGAGAGCTTCTCGCCGGCCGCGCTGTGGCGGACGTTGTTGCGGAGGGTCGAGAAGCCGGCGTCGTCGAGCAGCTTGCGAGCGGCCGCAGGGTCATAGCCGTACTGGCGGGCGGCAGGACTGAACATCGGGTCGAGTTCGCTGATCCCGCCATGGGCGATCGGCTGCTTGCCCTCGAACAGCTTCTCGGAAATGGCCTTGCGGTCGATGGCCAGCAGCAGGGCCTGCCGCACCCGCCGGTCGGCCAGCAGCCTGTTGTCGAGATTGACGTCGATGTGTTCCCAGATCAGTGCCGGCTTGTAGACGACGTTGTATTTATCCTTGTGGCGCTTTTCGAAGGCGATGGCCTGGTCGAGCGACAGACCGAGTTCTCCCAGCACGTAGTCGACACTACCTGAGAGGAGATTGGCCTCCAGCGCGGCGGTGTTCTCGATGATGCGGACGGTGATGCGCCTGAAATGCGGCTTCTCCCCGGTCCAGGTTGGGTTCTGCTCCAGTACGACCCGGCTACCCGGTACGATCTCGGTGAGCCGGAAGGGACCGAACGCGAGGCCGGGATTGGTCGATTGCGTGTCGTAGGCGGTCTTGTTGCGATACTCGGCCGGGTTGGCATCGAAGATCGGCTTTTCGATATGGGCCGGCAGCAACTGCAGGCCGATGCTGTTGTAGTCGAAGGTGACACGGTCGATCGTCATGGTGAAACGACGGTCGTCCTTCACGTCGAGCTTGATGATCCGCTTGTAACCCTCTGAAGAAGCGACGCCGGAGAGCGGATGCTGGCCAACTTCCAGTGTGAAGGCGACGTCCTTCGCCGACACCGGCGTGCCGTCACCCCAACGCAGGTCACGCAGCTCGACGTCGATCTCCATGCCTTTCTTGCCATCGGAAAGATCAACGATCCGGGCCTTGCCGTTCTCGATGGTCGGCAGCTCGGTACAGACCAAGCAGACCAGCTTCCAGTCCGCGTCGTAGGCCGTGACGGGCCGCGCCGTCATGTTGGCGATTAGCGATTTGGCCAGCATGGAGCTGATGATCGGGTTCCAGGTGCCCGGCATCTGCGTCATGGCGACGATCAGCTCGTCCTTCGCGTTGGCGGGAGAGGCGAGGGCACCGAGCGCGAAGATGAAAGCGAGGAGGCGGCGGATCATGTCCGCCGCACCGTAGCAAAGAGCCGGCTAGCGGCCCAGCGCGCGTGATGGCGGCCGGCCGCCGTGGCTGGCCGACCATTTCTCCGGCGCCTCGAGGAAGGCGCGCGTCTCGGCGAGGCCCTTCTCGTCGAAGTACTTGTGCTTTTCGGCGGCTTCCAGCGCGTCCCACCAGGTGGCCAGCGCATGCAGCTTGACCCCGGCCGCGGCCAGCATCTCGATGCTCTGCGGGAAGATGCCGTAGTGGAAGACCACGAAGCAGTCCGTGACCTTGGCCTCGGCCTTCTTCAGGGCCTCGATGAAGACGAGTTTGCTGCCGCCATCGGTGGCGAGATCCTCGACGAGGAGGACGCGCTTGCCGGGCTTCAGTTCACCCTCGATCTGTGCCATCCGCCCGAAACCCTTGGGCTGCTTGCGGACATAGATCATCGGTTTCTTGGAAAGGGCCGCGAGAAAGGCCGCAAACGGAATGCCGGCGGTCTCGCCGCCGGCCACCACGTCGATCTTGTTCCAGCCGATGGTCTTCTCAATCATCCTGTGAGCGTGAGCCATGATCTTGGCGCGCGCTTCCGGGAAGGAAATGATCTTGCGGCAGTCGATGTAGACCGGGCTCGCCCGCCCCGAGGTGAAGATATACGGGTTCTCCGGACGGCAATGGATGGCCTCGATTTCCAGCAGGAGCCGGGCGGTGTCGCGCGCTTCCGAAGTGCCGCTGGCGCGATCCGAATTCGCCTTATCGGTCAGCTTCTTGGCGGCCTTGGCTGCGGGCGCGGTTTCGGTCGACTTGACGTTCTTCTTCGTCGCCATGCTGCTCTTTCCCCCACGCCGCTTGCGACAAAATGACGGCCGTGTGTTTAGCGTCCGGGCACCCGACCGGCAAGGGCATCACAAGCAATCTGGCGAGAACAAGGCGGAAAATTAGTCAGTCTCTGGATGAAACTTATGACGCGTTACGGCCACGGGCAGTCGCCAGCCGCGGTAAATCGACATCAGTCTGAGGAACAGGCAGATGCCCGCACCTGCGAGGGCCGTCGGAAGCACGGGCCAGCCAGCCCAGAAGCCCAGCGAGATGGTGCCTGCACCCGCGAGGGCGGCGACGGCGTAGAGTTCCGACCGCAGGACGGTTGGGACCTGGAGGGTGAGCAGGTCACGCGCCACCCCGCCGCCGATGCACGTCACGGTGCCCAGCATGGCCGCCATCAGGGGGCTGAGACCATACAGGAGGGCCTTCTCGGTACCGGTGACCGCGAACAGGCACAGGCCGGCGGCGTCGAAGAGAAGCACCGGCGTGCGCAGCCGATCGATGACGTCCGATGCGAAGAAGCCCAGCAACCCTGCCGCTGCCGTCGCCGCGAGATAGCGCCAGTCCACGATGGCCGCCGGCGGCACGGCCCCGATCAGCAGGTCGCGCGCCAGACCTCCCGCGACCCCGGCCAGCCAGGCGACGACCAGCACGCCGAACAGGTCCAGCTGCTTGCGCACACCGCGGGTGGCGCCACTGATGGCGAACACGAAGGTGGCGGCCAGGTCCATCGCATCGAAGAACATGCCGGTACTTTACAGCGATTGCCGTCGGCCGCCGAGATGCGAGAGTGCGGTATGGAGCCAGCATGACCGAGTCGACCGTCCCATCCAGCGCTTTCCGCCGGTTCATCCACGCCCGCACGCGGCTGCTCATCGCGCTGGCGGCCGGTCTCGTCCTGTTTCTCGTGCTGCCGCAGGACATGCGGTTCGCCACCCGGACCTTGCTTGCCTGGGACCTGACGGCTCTCGCCTACATCGTGATGACCCTGATCATGATCGCGAGATCCACGGTGGATACCTGCTACGCCCGGGCGGCCTACTATGACGAGGGGGATTGGGTCATCCTGCTGGTGATCGTCGTCAGCGCCAGCGCGAGCTTCGCGACGATCTTCTCGGAATTGGCGGTCCTCAAGGCGCCGCACGATCGCCTTTGGCATGCCTTGGTGCTCACGGGCGCAACCGTCGCCCTCTCGTGGACGTTCACCCACCTCGTGTTCACCCTGCACTACGCCAACATCTATTATCGGCCCGATGATGACGGTCCGGGCGGGCTCGAATTCCCCGGCGACCGTCCGCCGGACTACTGGGACTTTCTCTACTACGCGTTTGTGATCGGCTGTGCCTCCCAGACCGGGGACGTCGGGACGATTTCGCCCGCAATGCGACGGGTCACGCTCGTCCACGGGATCGTTTCCTTCGTATTCAATACGGCGATCCTCGCCCTCACCATCAACGTCGGAGCGAGCCTCCTGTCATGACGACCAAACGCCCCGAGATCGGTACCGGCACGCACCTGCTGGCGCTTGCCCTGTTCGTCGGCCTCTGCCTCGGCATCGGGGGCCTGGGCGGTGCCGTGACGGCCTCCAGCGTGGCCGACTGGTATCCGACGCTTAACAAGCCGTCATTCAATCCGCCAAACTGGTTGTTCGGGCCGGTCTGGACCGTGCTCTACATCATGATGGGTGTCGCGGCATGGCGGGTCTGGCGTGCGGCCGACCGGGACGCCGCCCGCGGACCACTCGCGATCTTCGCCTTGCAGTTGGCAGTCAACCTGGGCTGGAGCGTCGCCTTCTTCGGTCTCCGCGATCCGGGGCTCGCCGTCGTGGTGATTCTCGTGCTCGACCTGCTTGTGCTGGCGACAGCACTCCTGTTTCGACGCGTCGACCGCTTCGCGGAGTGGCTTCTGATACCCTATCTTGGTTGGATCGCCTTTGCGACGATCCTGAACGTCGCCGTCTGGCGCTTGAACTAATGCTCGTGCGGGTGGTCGGCCGGCGTGTCGTGCTTGCTGATGTCGCCGCCGTCATCGGCCTTCAGTTCCATGAAGACGACGGATGAGGCGATCGTCATGACGCCCAGGATCAGAAAGGCCCGCTGCACGCCGTAGATCATCGCGCCCGCATGGGAATGCATCTCGGCCGGGACGAACATCGCGGCGATCAGGGACGCGCCGGCCACGCCGAAGCTGATCGAGAGCTGCTGGCTGGTGGAGGCGATGGTGCTGGCGCCGCTCGTCTGCGGTCCGGAAACGTCAGCGTAAACCAGCGTATTCATGCTGGTGTACTGCATCGACGTGAACAGGCCGAGGACGAAGGCCTGCAGGACGATGCGCCAGATCGGGGTCTCGGCGCCCACCGTGGCGAAGGACATGATGAGCAGGCCGACGATGATCGTGTTGAACACCAGGACGTTGCGATAGCCGAAGCGTGCCAGGATCGCCGGCATGAAGCTCTTGAGCCCGATCGAGGCAATGGCCTGCGGCAGCACCAGCAGGCCCGACTGGATCGGCGAGAAGCCGAGGCCGATCTGGTAGAGCAGCGGAAAGAGGAAGGGAATGCCTCCCAGGCCCAGCCGGGTGAAGAAGCCGCCGTTCACGGCCGCTCGGAACGTCCTGATCCGGAACAGACCGAGATTGAGCAGCGGGAACTCTGTCAGCATGGCGCGGATCCCGTAGCCCGCGAGCATCGCGGCGGAGACCGCCAGGAGGACGATGATCTCCTGGCCCGAGAGGGTGTTGTCGCCGAACACCTCGAGCACATAGGACAGCAGGGCAATGCCGCCGCCGAACAGGACGAGCCCCAGTACGTCGAGCGCGTGGGTCTTCTGCTCGCGATAGTCGGGCAGATAGCGGCCGACGAAGTAGAGGCCGACCAGTCCCACCGGGATGTTGACGAAGAAGACCACGCTCCAGTGGAGCCAATGGACGATCGCGCCGCCCGCCACGGGGCCGATCATCGGGCCGATCAGGCTCGGAATGGCGACGAAGCTCATGGCCCTGACCAGGTCGGCCTTGCCGTAGGTGCGCGCCAGCGTCATGCGGCCGACCGGCATCATCATGGCGCCGCCCACTCCCTGGAGCACACGGCAGGCCACCAGCATCTCGATGCTGGTCGAGAGGCCGCAGAGCAGCGAGCCAAGGCAGAAGACGGCGATAGCCGCCACGAAGACCCGACGGGTCCCGAAGCGGTCGGCCAGCCAGCCGCTCACGGGGATGAAGACCGCGAGGCTAAGCGTATAGCTTGCCAGCACCGACTTCACGTTGAGGGGCGTCACGTCCATCGACGCGGCGATGGCCGGTACCGCCGTGTTCAGGATGGTCGTGTCGAGCGCCTGCATGAAGAACGCCACGGCGACCAGCCAGGGCAGCAGGCGCTTGATGCTGTCGTCGGGAGGAGGGGGCGAGGACACGCTCATGTCGAATTCTTCCGCAGTCTGGCCCTGGACCGGTGGCGGACGCAATGCACCGCTTCGTATAGGGTCGGGGGGCCGGAGGCCTGCATGTATCGGATCTTCGTTTCAGTAATCGTTCTCCTGGGAGCGGCCACTGCCGCGGCGCAGCCGCAGTTGGCGAACCCCGCCTCGGTGAACTGCGTGCAGCAGGGCGGCACGCTCTCGATCGAACGACGCCCCGACGGCGGCGAATTCGGTGTCTGCGTCTTCGCGGACAACTACCAGTGCGAGGAATGGGCTTTGCTGAGGGGCGAATGCCCGCGAAATGGGCTGCGCGTGACTGGCTTCGCCACCCCGGCGGGGCGTTACTGCGCTATCACCGGCGGTCGCTATTCTGTCGTCTCGGCACCCGGCGCAATGCCGGAATTCGGCAATTGTGTCCTGCCGAACGGCAGGTCCTGCGAGGCCGACGCCTATTATGCCGGGACCTGCCGGGGGCAGTAGCTCGGAAGACCGACGCAAGCGGCGGTCCGGCGTTTAAGGAAAAACAGGCGGCGCAACGTGGCCGCCGTGCAGACCGTTCGGGAGTCGTCATGCGAATCCAGGTCATTCACTGCCATCCGCTCGAGGCCAGCTTCAATCATGCGCTTTTTCGCGCGATCGTGGACACGTTGCTGGACAACGGCCACGAGGTGGTGGCCACCGATCTCTATGGCGAGGGCTTCCAGCCTGCGATGACCGAAGCCGAGCGCCGGACTTACATGGGCAACGGCTACGACCACTCGGCGGTCGCCCGCTACGTCGAAACCCTGACCAGCGTCGAAGGCGTGGTCTTCTGCTTTCCACATTGGTGGTATTCGATGCCCGCCATGCTCAAGGGCTATGTCGACCGCGTCTGGGGACCGGGCACCGCCTTCGTCTACGACGCCCAAGACAACCATCTCGAGCCGAACCTCGGTAACATCAGGCTGCTTGGAGTCGTGACCACCTTCGGTTCGCCCTGGTGGGTCGTCAGCCTGTATGCCGGCAACCCAGGGCGAAAGGTCTTTAGACGTGGCCTGCAGCCGATGTGCGCCAAGCGCGTATCGACCTTTTGGCTGGCCCACTACGACATGGACCATTCCAGCCAACGGTCGCGTGAACGGTACCTGGCAAGAGTAAAGGCGCGGCTCGCCGCCATCCGGTAAGCCGCGCCATCGTCCGCCAAACGCTAGCGAGTGGGTGTGGTATAGGTCGTGGTCGTCGTCGTGGGAGCATAGGGATCGGACGAGACGGTCGTCGTGCGCTGGGTCGTCGTCGAGGCCGGGACCTCCACGACACGTTCGCTGCGGACCGAGCAGCCCGCGACGATGGTGCCGACCAGCGTTAGCAGAACGATAGACTTGATCATGGCCCTTCCTTTGCCTGCAGTGGATGTGCGGCAACGGGCGCGCAATGACGCGGTTGCGCTGGGCGTGCAGAGGCTCGCTGGGCGGTGGCGATGCGTTGCAGAAGGGCCACACTCGCCGTTAGGGTGGGGCATGACTTCCGTCCAGATCCCCGATTTCGACGCCATCATCGTCGGCGCCGGCATGTCCGGCCTCTTCCAGCTCTACCGCCTTCGCGAGCTCGGCCTCAAAGTCCGGGTATTCGAGTCTGGTACGGGCGTCGGGGGGACCTGGTACTGGAACCGGTATCCGGGGGCACGATTCGATTCGGAAAGCTACTCCTACGGTTACTCCTTTTCGCAGGAATTGCTGGACGAGTGGGACTGGACCGAGCATTTCGCGCCCCAGCCCGAGACGCTGCGCTATCTCAACCACGTCGCCGACAGGTTCGACCTGCGCCGCGACATCCAGTTCCGCAGCAAGGTCGTATCCGCGCATTGGCATGAGGAAAGCCGGAGCTGGCAGGTGACGCTGGACGACGGCAGCCAGCACACCGCACGGTTCCTGATCACCGCGATCGGCCCCCTGTCGGCCTTCACGATGCCGCGCATCGACGGCGTCGACAGTTTCGAGGGCCAGAGTTGCCATACGGCGCGCTGGCCGCACGAGCCAGTGAGTTTCGAGGGCAAGAAGGTCGCGGTGATCGGTACCGGAGCGACCGGGGTGCAGACCATCCAGGAAGTCGCGAAGACGGCCAAGAGCCTCACAGTCTTCCAGCGCACGCCCAACTGGTGCGCGCCTTTGCACAACCGCACGATCGACGCTGCCGAGATGGCGCGCATCCGCGCCAACTATCCCGAGATCTTCAGGCGCTGCCAGGAAACCTTCGCCTGCTTCCTGCACACCGCCGATCCGCGCGGTACCTTCGAGGTCACGCCGGAGGAGCGCGAGGCCTTCTTCGAGAAACTCTATGGCGAGCCCGGGTTCGGGATCTGGGTCGGCAATTTCAACGACATCCTGACCAACAAGGACGCCAACGCGCTGATCTCCGACTTCGTCGCTCGCAAGATCAGGAGCCGGGTGAGGGACCCCGGGGTCGCCGAGAAGCTCATTCCGAAAAACCACGGTTTCGGCACCCGTCGCGTGCCGCTCGAGACTCGTTACTACGAGGTCTATAACCAGCCCAACGTCGAGCTGGTCGATCTTACCGAGACGCCGATAGAGCGGGTCACGCCGAGCGGTATCCGGACAAGCGCCCGCGACTACGACTTCGACATGATCATATACGCGACGGGGTTCGACGCCCTGACCGGCGCCTTCGACCGCATCGACATCCGTGGCGTCGGGGGCGAAAAGCTCAAGGACAAGTGGGCGGAGGGCGCGGAAACCTTCGTCGGCATGTCGGTCGAGGGCTTTCCCAACATGCTGATGCTCCTCGGGCCGCACACGGCGCTGGGCAACATCCCGCGCAGCATCGAATACAATGTCGCATGGGTGACTGACCTGCTGCGGTTCATGCGCGACCGCGGTCTGACCCGCATCGACGCCCGGCCCGAAGGGGTGAAGGACTGGATGAAGACGGTTCACGAGGCGTCGGTCGGACTCCTGTCCAACGACGTCAACTCGTGGTTCACCGGCGTGAACTCGAATATCGAGGGCAAGCAGACCCGGCGCATCTCGCGCTACAGCGGCAGTGCGCCCGCCTATCGGGCCCGCTGCGACGAGGTCGCCGCGAACCTCTACCGGGAGATGGATCTTCGCTAGCTAGCGGCGGAACCAGCCGGCGACCGTGGCCCGGATCCGGGGCGAGGTGAACGGCAGCGCCAGCCAGGCCAGGAGCAGGTACTCCATGTGCATGTCCGGCCGCAGGAAGGGAATCAGGCCGAGCCCGACGAGCGCCATCACGAGATGCCGATGAAACCGGCGCGCCGGCATCCAGGGGGCAAGCGCCCGGTTCACCCGTTCCAGCTCTTCCTTGTCCATGGCCCCGCGCGGCGCTGGTTGCTCGATCGACAGGAGTCTGACGGGTCTCTGGCCTGATCGCCAGCCCCCGACATCTAGGTTCGAAAACATACGGAAGTAGTGTAGAAGCCGATGATTGCTGCCTGCGGGGCATCTGGCTTACGGAAGGATCTCGAACGTGAACGCTCTTCGCGCGCTGGCACTGGCGTTGACGCTTGCCTTGGGGGGCGTTCCGGCGCTGGGTCAGACGCCGGCTTCTCCGCCCCCTGGCCTCTCGCAGCAGCAATTCGATTCGTTGGTCGATGCGATCAGCAATTCCGTCACCGAGAAGCTGAAGTCCGAAGGCGCGCATGCGCCGGCACCCGCAGCGACGCCCGCTCCGGCACCAGCCGCGTCCGAATCGAAAGGGAAGTCAAAGGCGCCGCCGCCGCCCAAGATCGTGAAGGTCGAACCGAAGACGGGACCCGATCCGTTCGCCGCCCTGATCGACGGGACGGTCAAGGTGGTCAACGCACTTCCCACGCTCGGCACCGAACTCGGACGCATTCCAAGCCTTCTCGACCAGCAGACGGCCGGTGGACGAGGCGCCTCGAGCTTCCTGCTGCTCCTCTGCGCCGTGGGCGTGGCCGCCGTCGCGGCCGAGGCCATCCTGCGTCTCCTCCTCCACCGGTTCAGGGCGCGGCTGGCGGCGAGCGCCGGACCCGAACACGGCGTGCGGTCGATCGTCCACCTGGTGGGTCTCGCCCTCCTGGACGGGCTGGGCGTTCTGGCCGTCTGGCTGATCTGCAATGCAGCCACTGGGGCGTGGTTCACAGGGACGACGGGGCAGGACAGGCTCGCCGCCGCCGTGCTGGCGGGCATCTTCTCCTGGCGCCTCTACATCCTGCTGTTCCGCGTCATCCTGCAGCCCGAACTGCAGACCGCTCGCCTCTGCGCGGTCGAGGATCGCGAGGCGAGGGCCATGTATCTGCGCATTTCCGCGGTGATGCTGGTCATCGTCCTCATGCGCATCCTGGGTCAGGTCCTGGTTGCCATTCGGACGCCGACGGACGCCGTCGCGGCCTTCCAGGTCCTCGGCGGGTTCCTCTATCTGGCGGTGTTCCTGTGGCTGGCCTACCGGTCCCGGGCAGCCGCGCAGCAATGGTTCGGCGAGCTGCGGGAACTCGCGCCGGTGATCGGTGCCCTCGGACGCAGGTGGATCCCCATAGCTCCGCTGTTCTTCATCGCGCTGGGCGTGACGCTGATCTACGGAGCCGTTTCCGGGTCCATGCATGTCGGCTCGGCAATGGTCCTGACGCTGAACCTGGTCGTCGGCGTGCTGATCTTCGAGACGCTGATGCAGGCGTTCGTGCGCCGTCTCGACTCCCAGCTCGCGGGGCGGACGCCGGCCAGTTCGACGCCAAAGCTGCCGGACGTCGTGGCACGATGCATCCGTGTGGCAATTCTGATCGGCGTCACGGTGATGATTGCCGAAAGCTGGGTCGTGAACGTGCTCGGCCTCGTGAACGTCAGCGAGTGGGAGCAGCTTACGAGTTCCTCGCGCACTGCCGGCGCCACGCTGTTCGTCGCGTTCGTGGCCTGGGAACTCTTCAAGTACATGACCGAGCCCTATATGGGGCCGAAGACCAAGGATGCCGCCCAGGCGATTGCCGACGGCGATGCGGCGGCCGGCCCGGCCTCGCGGCTCAGCACGATGATGCCGCTCATTCGGCGTACCGCGGCCGTCCTAATCATCCTGGTCGCCGTGATGATCGCGCTGCAGGATTTCGGGATCAACATCACGCCGCTGATCGCCGGCGCCTCGGTGTTCGGCATTGCGATCTCGTTCGGCAGTCAGACGCTGGTGAAGGACATCGTCTCGGGCCTCTTCTACCTGTCCGACGATGCATTCCGGGTGGGCGAGTACATCGACTGCGGCAAGGCCAAGGGCACGGTCGAGGGCTTCACACTGCGCTCGATCAAGCTGCGCCACCAGAACGGCCAGGTGCACACGATCCCGTTCGGCCAACTCGGCCAGATCACCAATTTCAGCCGCGACTGGATCACCACCAAGTTCAACCTGCGCTTCGCCCGCGACACCGACATCGAGAAGCTGCGCAAGGCCTCCAAGAAGATTGGTGCCGAGATGATGGAGATGCCGGCCATCGCCGACCAGATCCTTGCGCCTTTCAAGATGCAGGGTGTGGCGGACATTACCGGCAATGCCATCGTCGTGCGGTTCAAGTTCACCGCCCGGCCGGGCAACCCGGCGGCGATCCAGCGCGAGGCCATGAAGCGCATGTTCAGCACCTTCCCGGCGATGGGCTTCGAATTCGCGAAGGAGGGCGCCAACGTCGTGGTGAACACCGGCACTGCCTCGAACGATCCAGGAAGCGAGGGACTGCCGCCGACCCCCGCACCGGCGAACGTGCCGGCGGCGGCGGGCTGACGAAGAATTCATCCCGGCCGTAACCGCGGTCCGGTTGCGGCGCCCGGGCAGATCGGGCAAATGCGCCTCCCGAAACTCTCGAGAGGGCATTGATGGCTACCGACGAAGCGCGTTCCGAACCCGTTCGCGACCCCCGCAGCCTGCGGCCTATCCCGCGGTTCATATTCGCGTCACGATGGCTCCAGCTTCCGCTCTATGTCGGCCTGATCGTGGCGCAGGTCGTCTATGTCTTCCTGTTCCTGAAGGAACTCCTGCACCTCGTCGTCGAAAGTCCGAGCGTGACCGAACTGCAGGCCATGCTGATCGTCCTGGGCCTGATCGACGTGGTCATGATCTCCAACCTGCTGATCATGGTCATCGTGGGCGGCTACGAGACCTTCGTGTCCCGCATGGAATTGAACCGCCATCCCGACCAGCCGGAATGGCTGAGCCACGTCAATGCGAGCGTGCTCAAGAT
>VFQN01005846.1_pt1 | contig 14652 bp, 14 predicted proteins | sample 3512371 | NCBI WGS metagenome assembly VFQN01 (sample SAMN10412370, study PRJNA504923) | tailings metagenome | isolation source: Replicate 2 from Balatoc abandoned mine | place: Philippines: Itogon, Benguet | collected 2017-08-28
GTGTTTGAAGAATTGGACCGTAAACACGACCATGATTCAATTTCGGAGCGCAAAATGTTGGGTGAAAATGACCAAGTTTTCATCAAAGACGGTGAAAAATGTTGGTTTGTCAAACTTGGAAAAGTTCGTCTTTTTGAATCCATGGGCAATTATGTTCGACTGCATTTTGACGATCAAAAGCCGCTTGTTCTCAAGTCATTGAATGCCCTTGAAGAACGTTTGGATCCGATTTCTTTTTTCAGGGCCAACCGTAAACACATCATAAATTTGCAGTGGATTGACAAAATCGAACCTTGGTTTTCGGGTGGATTGTTGGTGACATTGCGCGGAAGCGGCGAAAAAATCGAAATATCACGTCGTCAGGCCATTCGATTTAAAGATATGCTGAGTTTATAAAAAAAGCGTCCGACGGTTCTAAACCGTCAGACGCCTATTGTTACGGAATTAGCCCAGCTTTATGTCCATCGACTTGCCGCTTTTGCGACTAGCTTCGGCCATAAAACCCATGACGTGACTTTCAATGGAGGCGTCTATGGTTGAGGTCAATAAGGCACGATTATTCTGCGCTACAGCCTGCACAAAATTTTGCATCAGCCCGTGGTCGCCGCCACCATGACCGGAATTGTTGAATTCCTTCTGGGCGCTGGCTTTCCAGATGGTGACTTCTTTGGTACGAAAATCGGTTACTTTGATTAAATCATTATCGCCCTCAATTTCTCCCATGCTAAACATTACACGGGTCTTACGAGCTTCCCAAGCCGTAAAGGCTTCTAGTCCGAAAGTAGCTAAAATGCCGTTGCCAAACTGAAAAATACTGGTGTAATGGTCCGGTTGGTCGTTGTTCATCCGATAAACACAACGGCCGTAGTTGGAGGTTTTGAGCCGTTCCAAAATGGCGGGACCTTGTAGGGCTGGGTCTTCGGGAACGTCAAGTACGTGGATACGTTTTTTCTGTTCGTAATAGACTTTAATGGCCGAAAATGGACATTCTCGCTCCACTTTGCAGCCTTCCACACAGCGCTCGGTGCTACCAACGGGTGCGTTTTCGAGTTTAAACCATTTAAGATTTCCATAGGCCGACACTGTTTTGGCGGGCGTGTTGGCAATCCAACGCATAATATCTAGATCATGACTTGATTTTGCTAAGATAATTGGATTTGTCTTTTCGGATTCGTGCCAATTGCCCCGCACGTATGAGTGCGCCATGTGAACGTGCTCAATGCCTTCTAAGTGGTTGATACTGATCATTTCGCCCAAAGTGCCCGAAGCGCAAAGTTCTTTCAACTTACGAAAATATGCCGTATAGCGCAATACGTGACAGACCGCAATAATGCTTTTTGATTTCTTTGTAGCAGCCAGAATATCCAGACACTCCTGCATGGAGGGTGAAATGGGCTTTTCAAGCAATATATTATAGCCCATTTCCAGCGCTTTCATCGCAGGTCCGTAGTGGAGGGTGTCGGGCGTAGAAATGATGACGGCATCGGCAAATTTGGGTACTTTAAACACATCTTCCCACGTTTTGAAGCGATGCGCGGATTCAATACCGTGCGTTTTGGCAAAGCGCTCATTTCGAAATTCATTTGGCTCGGCCACGCCTACCATTTTTACGTCGCCGGGGTAAGCCACGGCGTAGCGTCCATACACATTGCCGCGATTTCCTGCCCCCAACACAATGGCCGTAATGGGCTGAGCAAGTGGAAGATAATCAGGGTTTTCGGGGAAAGTGATTTCCCTAATCTCGGTGGCTTGGGCGGTTGGGGTCAGGGCGGCGGCCCCGGCGGTCAGACCAAGGGTTTTGAGTACGTCGCGGCGGTTAATGGTTGGCATTATATTAATTACGTAATATGATTGTAGTATTGATTTGAATCAGCGTAAAAGAGGTGGCTTTTTTTCTAATACCAAGATAACGGTTAATTACAAACTCCCCCTTTTAGGCAAGGAAAAAATAAAAGTGAACTTGGGCAAAGACCAGTAAAATTAAAGACCAGTAAAATTAAGGTTTATCGGCCTCGAAAACACTCATCTACTATATCCTAATATGTCGGTGGGTTGACAGTCCAATACTTTGCAACTGTTTTTGAAAATAATTTCACTCCCTCAGCCACAAAACATAGTCCGTCGTCGGCAGTGGATGAAGTACGGGTTTTAGGGCGTCGATAATCTGGCCTCGGTGGTAGGCAGCGTGATGGCTCAAATGCGTTAGAATCTCGCCGAGGGGTGTTTCGAAGTATTCTCCTTTGGTGTTTTGATACTTAATGATTTTGCCAAATTCAGCTTCATCGAGGTCTCTAACGTAGCTGTCCCATTTGTGATAACTGAGGTCGGCTGTTTCTTTGAGCCACGAAACGGGCAATAAATCCCAAATCCCTACCACCAAATGGTCGTTGGCAATTCGGGTAAACCACACCATTTGGGCGTTAAGGATATGACTCGTGAGCAGGACCGCTCTTTCGGGAGGTTTGTCAAGTTTTTCAAGCGCTTCGATAATGCGAGAATTGGCCCAATATTCGTATTGGAGCAGGCGGATATGATATGCTTTCATGGTACAAGACATTAAGTCACGACAAGTTGGTGAAAACCTTTCAAACTGTCAAGGACTTCGCGTTTGGTAGTACCACTTAATCCAGAAGAATTTATAACCGTCGGTCGGTTCGTATGGACCGACCGACGGTTTACTACCACTTTATCAATGCGGATGCCCACGTAAAACCGCTACCGAAAGCGGCAAGGCAAATAAGGTCACCGTCTTTTACGCGGCCTTCTTCCCAGGCTTCGGTGAGTGCAATGGGAATAGAGGCGGCGGTGGTGTTGCCGTATTTATGAATGTTGCTGATGACTTGGTCTTCCCGCAGTTTCATTTGGTCGCGCACGTATTCACTGATGCGAATATTGGCCTGGTGCGGCACCAACAGAGAAATATCTTCGGGTTGGTAGCCGTTGGCATCCAATGCTTCTCTAATGGCTTCGGCAAAGCGAACTACGGCGTGTTTAAACACTGCATTGCCGTTCATAACTACTTCAAAACCACCTTCGTCAATCATCTCTTTGGTAGCAGAGCGGGTAGGCCGGCTACTGCCGGGGTCTTTGACGTAGAGGTCTTCGGCAAAACGCCCGTCGGCATGGAGGTGAGTGGAAAGAATGCGGTGCGTGGGGTCTTCGGTGGCCTGTAAAACCGCCGCTCCCGCACCATCGCCAAAAATAACGGCTACGTTACGGCCTTTGGTGCTTTTGTCGGTCCAAGTGGATTGGATTTCAGCCCCTACCACCAAGATGGTTTTGTACATGCCCGTTTTGATGAATTGGTCAGCAATAGATAGGGCATAGACGAAGCCCGAACATTGCTCCCGAATGTCAATGACGGGTATTCCGATTAAATCCAATTCTCGCTGCATCAAAAATGCCGAACCCGGAAAAAAATAGTCGGGCGTAATGGTGGCGTAGACAATCATCTCTACGTCGGTTGGTTGCAAGCCTGCCCGTTCGAGGGCCTGCCGCGAGGCGGCGGTGGCCATGCTCGAATTGGTTTCTTTGCCGTAGGTAAAATACCTCCGCTCACGGATTCCGGTGCGTTCCTGAATCCATTGGTCGGAAGTATCCATCAATTGGGTCAAATCATCGTTGGTTACTACCTTTTCAGGGACGTAATAACCTAAACCTGTAATTTTGGAATAAGGCATTTTTGTGGGAAGTTAAAGGTATTTCGGTTAAGAGTTAAAAAACGACAGGAGTACTTAACCCCTTAACAGACAGTCCCTTTTAGCCTTCTTTCAGCGTGTATGTATAATCTTCCATAATCATATTGGCCAATAATTTGCTGCAGGCAGTTTCGACGCGTTGCTGCGCATCCGCTTCTGAGTCGGCATCGAGGGCCATGGTGATGTGTTTGCCAATGCGTACGTCTGACACGTCGTCAATGCCCAAATTGTGAAGACCCAATTTGACGGCTTTGCCTTGAGGGTCCAAAATCTCTTTTTGCGGCATGACGTTGATTTCAGCGATGAATTTCATAGAATTGAATTAAGGCCCCCCATCCCCGATGGAGGAGTTTTTTTTATTGTTAAGCCACCTTTGGGGGTTTGGGGGCTATGACCGATAGCAGGATATACAACGCTACTATCAGAGGAACGGCTGCAAATTTCAGCAAAAACAGTAAAATCACCGCCAAAAGGATAAAAATATATTTGATTTGATTGTCTTTCCAGCCAAATGTCTTGAATTTGAACGCCAAAAGAGGCAGTTCACAGATTAATAAATACGACATTAAGAGGGTATAACCTACCAAAACGGATTGATTGATAATCCACGATTCGTATTCGGGGTGATTGCGCAGAATAAACGGTAACGACGCTACCAAAATAGCATTGGCGGGCGTTGGCACCCCAATAAATGAATCCGATTGGCGGGTATCAATGTTGAATTTTGCCAAACGTAAACCCGAAAATACCGCCAAAATAAATGCACTAAACGAAAGCATCATGGCTCCGATGTCAATGGAGGTGGTGGTACGTTCCAATAACTGAAAGATAATCATGGAAGGCAGCACACCAAACGTAACCATATCGGCCAATGAATCAAGTTCTTTGCCGATAGGAGAGGATTGATTCAGCAGCCGTGCCACAAAACCATCCAAAAAGTCAAGTATGCCCGCAAACAGAATCAAATACCCCGAAAGCAATAAATCTCCGCGAAAACTAAACACAATCCCCACACACCCACAGAGAAGGTTGCCGCAGGTCATTAGGTTTGGAATGGTAAAAAGACGCATAGTGATGGTATGGGTAGCCGTGATGAAATAGGAATTTGCAAAATAAATAGGCCCGAAAAATCAGTTAATAAAGGGATTTGAACGGCGCTCGCGACCGATGGTGGTAGGCTCCATATGTCCCGCAAATACCTGATAATCATCATCCAAGGTCATGAATTTTGTTTTGATGCTTCGCAAGAGGGCCGCAGGGTCGCAGAGTGGAAAATCAGTACGCCCAACACTTCCTTTAAACAAAACATCGCCCCCAATGATGAAACGTTGGTCGTGGTTGACAAACGCCAAATGCCCGGGCGCGTGGCCAGGCACAAACAGAATGTCAAGGGTTGAATGGCCGAATTTTACCACATCTCCTTCGTCCAAAAAAGCATCGGCTTCGACGGGTTCGTAGCCTCGGATTCCCCATATATTGCAACGACTTTCAACAGATGCCAAAATTGGAAGCTCGTTTTTGTGCATGTACATTTTTACGCCATATTTGCGCTTTACATACGCAATGCCAAATACATGGTCAAAATGCGCGTGTGTTTGGAGGAGCATCGTTATTTTTAGGCCTTTTTGTTCGATAAAACGCGCTAACGTTTCTTTTTCTGATTGCATCAGACAGCCGGGGTCAATAATGACGGCCTCATTGGTTTCGTCATAAAGCACGTAGGTATTCTCTTCAAAAGGGGAGAAAACAAAAGATTGTATTTGAATCATACTTACTTCATCATATTCAACCGTAAAATTACTAAACTATTCTGTAAACACTACCGACAATGACTGATAAGCAACCCCAAAACCCTTTTATTGACCAACGCAAAGGATATTATTTTTTAGAAGGCCCCAAGAGCCGACGTTCTGAGTTTGTGTTTTTGTTGGAGGTAGTGTGGGAGTTTTTTAAGGGAATTCGGGCGTTACATTTTGTGGGGCCGTGTGTAACGGTGTTTGGCTCGGCACGATTCAAAGAAGGAAGTATTTATTATGAGCAGGCCCGTGTATTGGGGAGGCGGATTTCGCAGGAATTGGGACTGACAATCATGACGGGTGGTGGCCCAGGCATCATGGAGGCGGCCAACCGAGGGGCATTTGAAAGTGGTGGACGTTCGGTGGGGTGCAATATACAGCTTCCTTTTGAACAAAAAGAAAACCCATATATGGAAAAGTGGGTAAAAATAAAGTATTTTTTTATTCGTAAAGTGCTCTTAGTCAAGTACTCTTATGCCTTTGTAATTATGCCAGGTGGGGTAGGCACCATGGACGAACTGTTTGAAACACTTACACTCATTCAAACGGGGGTGATTCATAACTTCCCGATGGTTGTCATTGGCAAAGAATACTACACACCGATGATTTCGATGTTACAAAAGATGGCTGACCAAGGCACTATCTCGCCCAAAGACCTAGATTTACTCAAAGTTACCGACGACATCGACGAAGCCATTGAGCACATTCGGGTGTATCTGACCGCCAATTTTCAAATCCAGAAACGTCGTCGGCCTATCTGGTGGCTTTTGGAAAAGAGATAATGACTATCTCTTTTCTACCAAATATTCTCCATGTCTTTTTTGACATACGTATGGTTACGCTCCACATATACGCTGTTGCCAGTTGGGCGTTTGATGCCCATTGGGTTCTTGGTAGAAAGGCGATACAGCATGGCGATGGGCCACAAAAACACATAAAACATAATCGAAAGGATGACGCGGGAGTTAAACCAACCCAGACCTTCGGCTATTTTGAACCAAATTTTGACGATAAAATCGCCAACAACTGGAACGAAAATACTCAAAGCTCCCACGATTCCAGCGGCATATAACAAATAAAGAGCGGCAGATTTGAAAATAAACGAAAAGATAACCAGCCCGGTAACGATTACTAACTGGGCTTTACTTTTTTCAGCTTCAGACATTTTTTGAGGGGTGAGGGGTGAGGAGTCAGAAGCGGGAATTACAGTTCGTAAACTGCTCAATTCTCGCTCCTGACTCCTTAATACTTAAAATAATGTATAAATAAACGGTGCTACGGCTGAGCCTCCGCCAATGACGATGATGACGCCGATAAGCAATAAAAGAATAATCATTGGAGCTAACCACCACTTCTTCCGCTCACTCAGGAAAGCAAATAAGTCTTTTAAGAAATCCATCTTCGGTAAGTTTGTAGTTATTTATATACGTATTCGGTTTAAAAAGCAACCAAAACGAATGGTTTATAACAGTTATAGAATGTAATTAAGCACAAATTTACACATTTTCGCATTAAGACAAAGTGAACATTTGTGGGATTTATTTTATGGAAACCTTCATTTGTTCAAATAGCTTTTCGGCAATGACTGCATTTACTTTGGCGCTGGCATGACCATCATTCTTGCCTACAATCCGCTCTTTGGGTGGAATCGGTCCCAGGTGTTCACTCAGGCGAACGACTGGAATTTGCTGATTGGTAAAGAAATCTTCAATGGGTTTGGTATAGCCATTGCTTTTCTCCACATTTTGTAAAAACGGAACCATCACCACGTACATCGGCGCTTTGTGCGCACGGGCGTAGTCCACGATTTTCTGTAAATCACGCAAGTGAGGATTCAGAATCGTGGTGTCGGTGTATGATTTCTGAACAAAGTCCGTAATCGACGCGGGGGGCATGTGCGGGAATTGCCAATAAATGTAATTGGGCAGATAAAAGCGCATCACCAACGACCCCACGCCCGGGAGCTTGATGTCGTCATAAGGCTTAAACTCGGCCAAGGTCAGTTTGGCGTCGCGGGCGGCTCTTTCGATGTCGTTGGGGAAATATTCTAACACCAACACATCGGGCTTGACGGGAAATTTCTGTAAACGCTGAAATTCATCGCGTGTATCAGAACCCGACACCCCCAAATTGTACACTGCGTACTTATCAGCGCCCAGTTTTTGCTCCAATTGATCCGAAAAACGCTCTTCCGTTTTGTCTAAACCGTGTCCTGCCGCGAAAGAATCGCCCAAAACCAATACTTTTTTCTTTTTCTCAACGCCCGTTTTCGGAAAATCGCGGTAGCCTTCGGCAGTAATCGGTTTCCAGTACTTGGCAAACCAAATCTGCGAAGCCTTGCTCAGATCTCCTTCGTGACTTTGGGAAACAAACATAAACGCGATTTCTAATAAACCCGCCAACCACACCACCATAATCCCAAGCGTAGCGATGTTGGCTACAATTTTATTGCCCTTGGGGTTCTTGATAATTCCGTAATAAAACATCCGCAACAGTTCTATTAGTACAAAAAATAGCACCATTGCTTTGGCCAATCGGATATAAAAATTATCCATAAGGCCCGCGTAAGGGTAATCAAACTTGATGTTTATTTTGTCTGGAAAAAACAAAAGAAACGCTGGAATACTCAAAACAGCAAGGCGGATGAGTGAGGTGATGAGTTTTGAAATCATATAAAAAATGTAGGAATAAGTCCCTGAATCATTGGTATTTGTGGGTAAATGGACCGAAATTTAATCCAGTACAAACTCCTCTTTCCAGTTATCGGTATCCTGCCATTCGGGTTGTTGACGTTTGTCAAACAGATAATTTCCTACGACCAAATAATCCATTTCGGTGCGCATAAAGCAGCGATAGGCATCGTTGGGGGTACTTACGATGGGTTCGCCGCGTACGTTAAAGCTGGTATTGACAATCACGCCATAACCGGTCAATTTTTCAAAATCCTGAATCAATTGATAATAACGCGGATTGGTCTGCTTGTGTACCGTCTGAATACGGGCCGAAAAGTCGATGTGCGTAATGGACGGTAAGTCTGAACGCAAATAATAGAGCTTGTCGCGCAAATCAAACGAATCAAACTCGGCGGGCAGTTTTTTGCGGCGCGACTCTTTGACCGGGTGAACCAACAGCATATACGGTGATATCCCGTCAAAATCAAAATATTCACCCACTTTTTCGGCCAATACCGAAGGTGCAAACGGACGGAAGGACTCGCGATATTTGATTTTGACGTTGAGTTTTTTCTGCATTTCTGCGTTGCGGGGGTCGCCCAAAATACTGCGCGCTCCCAAGGCACGGGGGCCGAACTCCATCCGCCCCTGTACCCAACCTACCACGTTGCCGTCGGCCAAAATTTGGGATACTTCCTTGGTCAACTCGTCGAAGTTGTCAAATTTTTTGAACGCGGCTTTGTATTTTTTGGAGACCAACTCCACGTCCAAATCCGAGAACGTTGGCCCTAAATAAGAACCGCTCATGGCATCCTGCGTGTAGTTGATGGTGCGTTTTTGGTCGAAATAAATGTAGTAGGCAGTCAAGGCCGCTCCCAATGCTCCGCCCGCGTCACCAGCGGCGGGTTGGATGAATACCTCCTTGAACACCCCCGATTTTTGAAGCTTTCCGTTGGAAACGCAATTGAGCGCCACCCCACCGGCCAAACATAAATAGTCTGCTCCCGTGAGACGTTTGGCTTCCTGCGCCATTTTTACCACTACTTCTTCAGTAACGCGCTGAATGGCCAATCCGAGGTTGCAGTGATGGGCTTCTAATGGGTCTTCTGGCTTGCGGGTTTTCATCCCGAAGAGGCGTTCCCAGTCGGCTTCGCGCACCATTTTGAGGCCCGTGGCGTAATCAAAATAGTTTTGGTCCAACCAGATAGAGCCGTCTTCTTTAATGACCACGAGGTCTTTTTTGATGGTTTCAACGTACTTGTCAACCTCGGGGGAGGAAGGGTTACCGTAGGGAGCAAGTCCCATGAGTTTATATTCTCCAGAATTGACCTTAAAGCCTAGAAAATACGTAAATGCTGAATATAAAAGCCCCAATGAGTGAGGAAAACGGAGTTCTTTCAGTATAGAAATTTTGTTCCCTTCGCCCGAGCAAATTGAAGCGGTGGCCCATTCACCCACGCCATCGATGGTCAGAATCGCTGCTTTTTCGTAAGGAGAAGGATAGAATGCGCTGGCGGCGTGCGATAAGTGGTGTTCGGGAAAAAGAAGTTTAACGGGGTTCTTTTTGTCGTATCCTATTTTCTCTAATTCTTCATTAATGAGTCGTTTGAGAAACATTTTTTCTTTAATCCACACCGGAATGGCGGTGATAAACGACTTGATACCCTTGGGAGCAAAGGTATAATAGGTTTCCAGCAAACGTTCGAACTTGAGTAAAGGCTTGTCATAAAAAACGATGGCATCCAGTTCATTAAGTGTTGTTCCGCCGTACTCTAAACAATAGTTGATGGCATTGGAAGGGAAGTTTGGATCGTGTTTTTTACGGGTAAAACGCTCTTCCTGGGCGGCGGCGACAATTTCGCCATTGTCAATCAGAGCGGCAGCTGAATCGTGGTAAAATGCGGAAATTCCAAGTATCTTCATTCTAAGATGGGATAAAATAGGGGGTATTTATGATGATTTTTGTTGAAAATCTTGACAATGTTACTACAACTTTGCCGGTTTCTGGTTTTTAATCTTCTATATAATGCAGACAAAACTAAGGAGGATTATGAGAAATTTCAAAAATTAACGAATTAGGTTATTAAAAGGTACGCCGCTAGGTTTTACATTTGCACAAACTAAATGACAAAAATTCATTGAAAATCGCGGCAATTGATATTGGCTCCAACGCAGCGCGCCTACAGATTTCATCCGTTCTGCACGATGGTGGTTATACCAGTTTCAAAAAAGTGGAATACGTCCGTTTTCCACTACGTCTTGGACATGACGTTTTTAATTTCGGCAGCATCACCCCCGAGAGCGAAGCTCGTACGGTCAAACTGATGCAGTGCTACAAACTGTTGCTGGAACTGCACGAAGTCGAGGGGTATATGGCCTGTGCCACTTCGGCCATGCGTGAATCTGCCAATGGCGAGGACATCGTAGAGCGGATTGCGGCAAGTACGGGCATTCAGATTCACATCATTGACGGCACCCGTGAAGCGCAGCTCATCAACAATGTAGTCGTACAAGCTCTGGAAGATGGTCAGTACCTTCACATCGACGTAGGTGGCGGTAGCACAGAACTGAATATTTATTTTAATCGGCAAAAAATTGCCACCAAATCGTTTAAAATTGGCTCCGTGCGTTTGTTGGAAGGCAAAGAAAGCAAAGGCGCTTGGGGGAAAATGGAACAATGGATTGAGGATAATGTAGATTCGCTCGAACCCATCGTGGCCGTCGGAACGGGCGGTAATATTTCCAAGCTTTTTAACTTGGTCTCCAAAACTGCCGACAACTCGACTTCTTTGTCGGAACTAAAACGAATGCGTGATTACATCGCCTCCTTTAGTCAGGAAGAACGCGTCAATAAATTACGACTCAATGCCGACCGTGCCGACGTCATCATTCCGGCGGCGGATATTTATACGTCAGTCATGAAATGGGCGGGTGCAGATAGGATACTGGTACCCGACTTAGGATTGAAAGACGGTATTATTCAGTTGGTATACGAAAAACTGAAAAAGTAAGAGTATTGTACGTTGCTATGCTCAACCCCTTCAGACCTAAAAAGCCGAAGGGGTTTTGTGTTTATAAATAAGATAGCCATTTCAGGTTTCGGTGCGTGGCTTTGTAGTTTGCATACCAACGACACAATGGATACAAAAATAAAACCACGGCTATCCATACACCATAAACTGCGCCTAACTCGATGCCAGAGTTGGGCGGTCGTCCAAAGCTAAACGTTCCAATGGGGATATCTTCCCAGCGGAACCCCTGCAAAAACAGCATCCCAAACATGACGCTGTGTATCAAATACCAGTGAACCAAGTAATAAAACATCGGAACTTTTCCATAAGTAGCCATTACCTTGGTGAAAGCATTGGGTTGAATATCGCCCAGCGCTAACAATCCAAACATGAGTCCGAGCATAACCAACGTATAAAGCAGAGAAGGCGGGTATTTGGATACATTAATAAACGACAGAAAAGTAAAAAGACTTGATTTTTGCGCTGCCCATTGCGTAGGGTTGCCGTAAAAATTGAGGAGCCGAATCATCACAAACAGACTTATTGCCAACAAAGCAGAGCGCCAAAGTATGTTTCTGCGAATGGGCTCGGCTTTTTCAAACACGCTACCAAAGCCAAACCCCGCTAGCATGATGCCAAGCCAAGGAATGAAAGGGTATAGTGTGCCCAATGTGAAGTTTGGAGAAAGCGTAAATACATTGGTGACAAACAAAAATGACCAGCCCACGGCTAGTCCTGGATTTTGAGGAACAGGAATTAGGGTGGTCAGGCCATGCAACAAGACAATGCTCCACCCGATAATGCCTAATACCCTCGCGGGTACTTTTAACAAAAAGGATAACGTCACAAAACCCAACCCGATGGCAAAAATAACTTGTAGAATAATGGTACGGAAATGAATATCGAACCAAAAGGCAAAATTGATGACTGTGATTTCCAACAACATCAGCCAGAGTCCTCTGGTCAGCAGGAAGCGTTTGGTTTGCGCGGGATTGTGTTGGCTTTTAAAAGTTAAGTACGCCGAGGCTCCCGACAAAAAAACGAAACTGGGCGCGCAAAGATGCGTTACCCAGCGGGTCATAAACAGGGCAGCGGTAGTGGTTTGTAAATTGGTAGGGTCTTGGGTTAACGCGGTAGTGTGCATCAAATCCCTGACGTGATCTAATGCCATGATAATCATAACAATACCGCGGGTAACATCAATCGTGTGAATTCGTTTCATGAATTTATCTTTTGGCTTAGGGGCCTAAAGATAAATAGAAACCCACAGAAATAAAGGCGATTTACTTCTGTGGGAATGGATATTTGAGGTTTAAATAATCCGCTTCAAGGCAAAATTGGCCGATACCAGCCGCCCGTTGCGACGTACCACCACGTGCATTTCTTTGCCTTCGCGGCGTTGAAACATTCGGTAAATATCAGGTAGCCCCATGGTTTCGACCGATTGGCTGTTGATCAGAAGCACTTCGTCTCCTTCTTGCAGCCCTGCCTGAAAGGCGGGTGAGCCTTGGATTACGTTTTCAACAAAAAATTGCCGAAAGCCTTTTCCTTTGGCTCGTACATCCATACCGCTCATGTCGTGTTCAAAGCGCTCTTTGAAGCGTTTTTTGTTGGGTTTCAGCACAATGTATCCTGCTTCATAATTAAACGTCACCTTGAAGCGACTTAACAATTCTCCACCTAGGTTTCCGTCGCGGTAAGGAGACTGGTCGGTGAGTTTCATGCCAAATGCTGAGCTGTCTGGAAAAGTGGTCAATACATCCGTTAGTTCAAACTGCCCGATACGCACCTTGGGAATCCGACCGATGTGGCCGTTGATAACCCCCGCCAAGCCAACGCCTAGCTGCGATTTTACCACTTTTTGGGGCAATTGAATATTATTGACCGAAGTATTGAGCATTAAAGCGTGCCCCGCACCCGTATCCAACACCACCCGAATCGGTAATTCGCGGTCATTGGACACGACCGTTACGGCGTCCAGATAGGGTTTGGTTTTTTCAATTACAATCGGGAATCGGTCGCCTTGGTTGGCCGTATATTTGTATTTGGTAGGCGTGGTGAGCGTGAGTTCTTGTCGATGAAAATCAATCGTGACCACAAATTTGCTGAATATTTCGTACCCAAAAATGCCGTGAATGGGCGTTCCTACCACCTCCGATAGCCGCAATATTTCGCTGTCCATTACCACGATGTTATGTTTGAACCCCTGCATTTTGCCCATTTTGAGCGTGTTGCCCACGGTGACATCGGCTGCAATGGATTTGCCGTCGCCCATGCCTTCGATTTTCATTTTGCGTACCGATTTCATGCCCAGTTTTTGCGCAACGGAAGCATCGGTCAAAATCGTTGAGCCCACGCCCGTATCAAGCACAAATCGGAGGGTATCTGATTTATTGATGCGCACGGGCACAATGATGAGATTAGAGTGTAATTCAAACGGAATCCGTGTGGATTGGCGACCGTTGGCCAAGTGCAGCCCATGGATTTGCTCCTGTTCTTTTTGCTCGATGGCTCGGCTGCTGAAGCACACAAAAAGAGTAGCGAGGCAAAGTACTAAGTATTTCATTTTCATGGCTTTGTAAGGGTTATTTGAAGCCATGAAGTAAAGCTATTTATCAATGCGGCGCATCACCCCAAAATAGGGGTTTTTGCGCCAATGAATTGTTCATCAGCTGATTTTGGCGGAGCCCACCCGCCTGACGGACTGTGCGTCCCAGTTCAAAACCGTCAGACGGGATAGTGGTTATCCCCCAAAAATAGGTAGGTTAGATAAGTTTGTCTTTTACCGCCTTTTTGAGGGCTTCGGTCTTGTTGGTTACGTGTAGTTTTTGGTAAATATTCCGAATGTGCGTCTTAACGGTCTCGACACTAATAAACAGTTCGTCGGCAATCGAATGATACGTTTTTCCCCTAGAAAGAAGGGTCAAAACGTCCGTTTCTCGGTCAGAAAGGGGGGTGTTGAGGTTGCGTTGAAATGACTTTACCACCAGCGATGCAATCTTTGAGCTCATGGGCGCACCACCGCTCAATACCTCATCAATGGCATTCAGCAAACGGATGTGGTCGGTATCTTTAGTTAGATACCCCGAAGCACCCGCACAAAGCGCTTCAAAGACCAATTTGCCATCTTCGTGTACGCTGATGACCAGTATCGTGGTGTGGGGGCGTTCGCGCAAAATGCGTTTTATGCCTTCAATGCCGTGCATCCCCGGAAGCTCAAGGTCAATCAATACGAGGTCGGGAGCGTCTTTTTTTAAGTTTTTGAGGGCATCGATGCAGTTCGTGTACGTGTTCACGACGTGAAAACGTTGCTGACTTCCAATGATGAGCGCCAAGCCATCTTTGACGGCTTCGTTGTCTTCAATAACGGTGATTTTTGTAACGTTAATCATTATACGTTTATGGGTTTACCCAAAAAGCTAACTACTTGTGGGGGAGGGTGTGTTGGGTGGAATGCTCCCGCTCAGCAAAACGA
>VFQN01005847.1_pt1 | contig 14651 bp, 9 predicted proteins | sample 3512371 | NCBI WGS metagenome assembly VFQN01 (sample SAMN10412370, study PRJNA504923) | tailings metagenome | isolation source: Replicate 2 from Balatoc abandoned mine | place: Philippines: Itogon, Benguet | collected 2017-08-28
CTAAAGCTGTTTTCCCTGCGCGACCTTCACCAACTATCATGATCTTACTACGACCCCATTCTTTCTTTCCTGACAACAGAGCCTCCTTCATATAGGTTTCTTCTTCTTCAGTTCGAAAAAGGTCTGGTAGTTTCTTTTCAACTTGTCCGTTTATCATGGGTTCAGTTTGCTCTGCAACTGAACTTTCAAGAGATGACGTATTATGAAGTGATTGGGAAATGAGAAGATCAAGATCGTTAAAATGACTCTCTTCCTCTTCGACTGCTGCAGATGATTTCACGTTGTCTGGATTCTTTTGGTTAAAAGTATCTGTTTGAGGTTGAGCATGTGGCGTCGCAGTCGTTGCTATTGCAGGTGATGATGACATCAAAGCTGCCTTAGCTTTACTATGATTCTAATATTATCATAAGATAAAACATCATATTAACAATAAATAACATACCTCAAACAATTCTAATATAATAGGTTTATTTGAAGTATTTGCAGTACGAGCATCACAACATACATCACTAGCTAACTTCCCATTCTATCATAAAACAATCAAATAACAACAATATTAATAATATTATATCACTTACATTATTTTTAATCTTAATGTCTAGATTACTATGAGATAATAACAACTGAACAATATCTGTATCACCTCTGCTGGACGCATAATGAAGAGCAGTCCAACCATCCTATGAACACATATACCGTATTATAGTATAATATAAGTTATAGTAAAATAATATTAGATCACTTACATTGTTCTTAATATTAATATCAATATTTCTATGAGATAATAATAACTCAACTATCTCTTTATCACCTTTAGAAGTGGCAGCGTGAAGAGCAGTATAACCACTCTATCAACACATATTATATCATTTATATTATTATATAATAAAATAATATTAGTTCACTTACCTTATTCTGTATATTAATATTTATATTATCAAAGGATAATAATGTTTTTATTGTTTCAATATGTTTCAATTCAGAGGCATACATTAATACCGTAAAACCATAATAAGAATCCAAACCCTATAATAATAAGATTACATTAAAATCAATATTAAGATATTATTACCTCGTTAATTATGGAAGGATGTTCATCTAAGATCTTCTTTATTTCCTTATCATCCCAACGACCATCACCTATACAAATCTCATACAAAGCACTCCGAGCTAGATTATAAATCATGTTGTCAAGAACGTGATTTCGTTAAGAACTGCCAAACAAAACCGAAACTTGAAACTGCAAATGATAATTGCGCTCAAAAAATACGGCCGTTTTTGCCCAAAAAACGGTCTTTTGAGAACTTTAGGGAAGGAAATCCGGAAAGCCAGCCTCCCTGGAGACAGTGTCTTTAATTACAGTTTCACAACAAAAAAGAAAAGATTACATAACTAAAATGTTGATAATAGTAGGATACAAACACCCTCATCTCGTTTTATCTTTAATTCTGTTGTTTGAGGGAGGCAATAAAGTGCATGCGATGCTTTCGCTTCTTTTCTGACAATGATTGGAGCCTTTGTTGATATTGCGCCTCGTCTAACACCCCATCATTCGCTGCTGATGACCGACTGTCTACACTGCCACCACTGCGAGAGAGCATGTTATATTGTTGATATTCTTTATGATACTGACGTGGTGGACTATCCGATTCCAGGAATTCTTTAATCTCTTCAACCTCCTGATCGAAGTCATCGAGGAGCATTGACGACGAGATATTCATACTTTGATGAGAAGAAGAGAAAGGCCGATATGGAATATTCGAAGCATGATGAGAAGAAGAGGGAGGATAAACCTCTCTCATGATCACAACATCATCTTTCATAGAGGAGATATCATCTTCATCTTGGTTATTATGATGATCTTCTTCCTCTTCTTCGTTTACATCAAAGATGTCACTGGGGATGTCGAGTGCATCCACCTCCTCCTTGGATATGTCATGTTCATTGACCAGCGCTTGCCAATTCATCGTCGCTTCCACAGATTTTTCAGATGAAGACACAACATGCTGTGACGACGATACTGCCGAAGGAGGCGAAGAGTGATGCTTGGGACGGTTAATGATTGATTCAAACTCGGAGAGAAGATCTAATTCAGGAAGGCGCTGACTCCCTCTTGCGTCGATATCGTCCTTCGCTAGTGTTTCAGTTTGCTTCATTGCATTAAGATCTTTCGGTGTATAAATTTGAATATAATCTAATGAATCTTCTGACTCGTCATCATCACTGTCTTCATCGTGGGTGTGTCTTTGATCGCTGACGCTACTACTTCCTTCTTCCTCTCTGTTATCTTCTTGCTTTCCTCCTTTCGACGGTTTTATAATGTTTTCTTTAAGATAGGAATCATCCTCATCGTCGTAATATTGTATGAGTGATTTGTTTAGTTCCTTCAAAGATGTTTTTGCGAGCTCATTTAGTGAATGCTTGGAATCTTCTGGTGATGAGAGGTTCTGAGAGGCTGGCGAAGAAGATGCGCTCGATGCAGTGGATAAAGGAGAAGAGGCTAGTGGCTTCTTGTTAGCGGAAGAAGAGGAATCAGAGGACAGAGATTTAATTGTGACAACTTCATCGAAGTGTTCTTGAGCGAGAAGTCTTGATGGTTCTCGGACATTTAGTGTTTCTCGAATACGGGGAATGATTTGCTTGGGAGGACGCGATTCTGTTAACCTCGCTGAAGCGCTCTCAAAAGTGAAAATCGATTCGTCTTCTCTCTTATCATCAATATTCATCACTGATGCATCACTTGCTGGAATAACACTCCCTCCTCCAACCTCATCCTCGTCATCCTCGTCATCGACTTCGATAGTTCCCTTCTTATTCAGCTCGAGGTCTTTTGATTGCATCAGTACCTCTTCTTTCCCTTCAGTGGAAATGACAGAGCTGGTGGCAAGCAATGCGCGACGAGGTGAGGAGAGGATATCTTTATTCGATGAATAAAACTCATCAAAGGTTTGTTGCTTAATTGATTGAAGATCTAAAGCCACGATATCAGAATGAAGTTGATCCATTAATTCATGGAATTTTGCAAAATCTGTGGGAGCATCAATCTCAGCATCTTCTGTATAATATTTCCCTTGGTCGTTCGCGACTTGAACATTTTTATGTCTCATTTCTTCTTCTCTCTTCTCTAATTCTTCCACTTCTTTTCGAATCTTCTCCTCCTCTTCGGATTCTTTATCTCGTTTTAATTGTTCGATTAAAGCGGCAGTTTCTTCAAGAATTGGAGCTAAAGACAGCGACGATAAGGATGTCAATGTAGCTGGAGGAAACGTCTCATAAGAGGGAATTGCTATCCCAGTAGCAATTGTACTACTTGTGGCCGTGGATTGACGAAGTAAAGGGCGATCTTTAAGAGAGTAATCGATGATTCCTCCTTCTGCTTGAGAATTAGTCACTTCAGCAGGAAATTGTAGTCCTTGTTTAGGTTGAGATAATTTACTCGGCAGTTTCTGATTAATTGCACCAGGAATATTCGCTCGTTGTCCTTTCATTTTGCCTTGTAAGAGCGTATGAGGTGAATATTTTTGAGTGGGCGAAGAAGAGAAAGTGGGAGCAGAAGGAATTTCTTCATCATTAAGGAACTCCTCCTGCTCGCTTTCACGAAGAGTCATTCGATCAACAGTTTCAGGCGCGAGAAGAACCAATTCATCACTATCTTTGCGGTAACTATTTGTGATGTCCGACGAAGATGGCAATTGATTCGTAGATGAAGATAAATTGCTCGTGTTAAGCGATCGAATGTATTCATCAAGGCTCTTCAATTCTTCTTCAGGTAAGCTTACATCCTCTTCCTCATCCCCTATTCCTTCTTTTTGCTGTGTCGGAGGTGGATGATGGTCTAAAGAAGGATGTCCACTACCCTCTTCATCATCTGCCTCCTCAACCTCTTCCTCGTCTTCTCCCCCTTTTCTATCCTTAGAAAGATTTTGAGAATGATCATCCAGCGATTCGATAGATGGCTCGTGGTAATAGGATTTCCTTCCACCACTTCCACCACCGATCATGCCGCCCTCAGGCGAAGAAAGGTCTGAAGTGATACCGTGCCATTCATCGCGCAATGATGAAGCTACGCTCGGTGACTCTCTGCTCTTAGTGTCACCCACAACAGGCGGAGAGGAAGAATATCGACTTGGTTGCTTCTTATCTGGCACTGAGTGGTAATGGCGATCATTGTTCCGTTGATTTTGCGGTCCCGGTCTTGGTGGGATGGTATTCAAGCGCGATGATTGGTTGTGAGAAGGAGGAAAGAGGCGTTCTTGCTGATCGTATTTCGACTCAGAGTCTTGATCTGAATGTCTTTGTTTTTGAGAAGGAGTCATATCATCTTCAAATCTCCTTTCACTCTCATTAGGCGACCGTTTATCGTAGGATGAACGACTTTGTCGCACGATATCATCATAATCTCTTTCATCGCGGTACGGCTTGGAAACGCTTTCTCCATAACTGTGACGTCGACTGGATGTGTATGATCGAGGGGAGTAATTCTGATGATCTTTTGAACTCCTGTGATCCCTGGAAGAAGGAGAAGGTTGAGAATATCTTCCACCACTGCCTCTATCTCTTCTGGCAGAATTACCTTGTCGATGATACTGATGGTCGTGATCATCCTCATCATCTCGATCTCTATTCCTTCGATGCTTAGAATGAGATGGTTCTTCATCTTCATATCGCGGTGAACCCTTTCTCCGTTGAGATCGACTGTCCTTAGATACTCTTATATGATCATCATAGCGATCTTCATCATTGCTGTCGTAATCATCGTCATATCTTCTTCGAGTTTCTCTGCCGTGTTTAGGAGACGATTTCCTAGGAGATTTACGATTAGTTCGGCGATGATCACCTTCATCATTATCATCCGAGCTTTCTTCAGCACTACTGGAAGAAGATGATGAAGAAGAAGAAGGTGAGGTGTCACGTTTATGCGATTTCTTCTTCGAACTACTCCTCTTCGATATCTTTTTCTTTGATTTTCCTTTATCCTTCTGATCCTTGTCTTTTCGCTCTTTGATTTCTCCTTCCTCTTCGTTTTTCTTCTCTATTCCCTTGATTTCTTCTTCGATCTTCACTATTTCCTTCTTGTGTTCTTCTTGAAAGGAATGCAATTGCTTTTGTATTGTTTCTTGCAGTAATTTAGCCTCTAATTCACAATCTTTCATTTTATTTTCAATGATCTCGATTTTATTCGAAATATTAGAGAAAGTATCATTGAATACAGGCATCGTCTCAATCAATGATTCACATTGATTTTCGAGATTAGAGCATCTTTCAGCGATCTGTCGAGATTGCTGCTGGAAGTTATTGCACTGCTGCTTAATCTCTAGCTCATGTGTTTGCAGCTGCGATTGAATTTGCTTTGTTATTTGGCTGCTCCAATTATTTTGAGTTTCTGTTTGATCTAGAATATGACAACGTCACAAATAATAGCGATGAGTCAGTACCGACACTTACCTTTCTTGAATTGTGAGAACTCTTGCGAAAACTGTTTCAGCTCATTCGTTTGCGTTGTGGATTTTAGACGTTGTTCGACCTCCTCCTTGAGCAATGATATACGATGATCAATACTTTGTTGTAATCCACTCACAAGATGTTCTAAATCTTGCTGATCATGCTTTTCCTCCTCAAGTCTCTTTTTCTCTTGATTATTCATTGAATTTTCTAAATTGATTAATTTTTCATTTAAATAATTACTTAAATGAGCATTTTTCTGTATCGTAGTTTGTAATTCATAGGTATGAGATATTTCTTCAATGACTTTATTCTCTAATTCAGAGATTAATTTTTCAATCTGTTGTTTCATTGAATTTAATGTTTTTAAATTATTTATAATATCATTTAATTTCGTTTTCAATTTTTTCATTGATTTTGTTAATATTTCAATGGATTGTGTTTGATTAGAAGTAATTCTTTCATAATATTGTGATAATTCTTGAATTTTAGAATCAATCTGTTGTGGTAAATTTTGTTTGACTTCAATTTGTAATAATTCAAAATTATTTGTATTTGTCTGGATGATATTATTTAATTGTGATAATTCTTTTTCAATAATTGTTAATTTATTCGTATGTAATAATTGCATTTCACCTTGTGATTGTAAATCATCACGTATCCCATACATTATCTCTAATTCTGATGTCATTGATTGTATTGTTGTATCATGTTCATTAACTTTATCCATTAATGGTAATAATTCATTATTTTTCAAAATATTTATCATATTATTTTGTTGTAATTGTTGTTTTTCTAATGTTGTTAATTTAATATCAAAATCACCAAATAAATTACCTAATTTCTCTAAGGAATTGTCTAATTGTTCACGAATATCAGTAATCGCTTTTTCTTGTGATTGATAAGTGTTTATTTTCGTATCTAATTGTTCTTGTGTTTGAGTTAGTAAAGTATTAAACTCTAAACGATAATTTTTTAATTGCTTTTTATGATTTTCAAGATTTTCTAATTCTTTCACAGATATATTAGATTTAACATCAGAATATAATGAATCAATAACTGATTGTTTTGATTTAATTGAATTTAATTCATTTTTCTGTTTTAATAATTCTTTTTCAAAGATTGTAATTTGATCAATTAAATAACGATTATGATCCTTTTGTGATGCTATTGAAGAAGTCACTTGTTGTTGGGAACGTAATTGTGAAAGTTTTTCATGTTTTAAGATCGTTTCTTCGATCGTATTCACTAATGAAGATTGAATCTTCGATATAATAAACTCTTCTAAGTGATTCGGATCTAGTAAAGCAGTATTTGGGTTCACAACATTCCCAGTCGCAGTCGAGTACATCGACGGTGGTGCACCTAATGAAGTATTATAATTATGATTAATTTTATCACGTATTTCTTCAGAGTTCATTAATAAATCTAATTTTAATTTCATTTGTTGTGATTGATCTCTTAATGTTTGTATTAATTTACGATCTTGCTTTTGATGTTCGACAGATTTTTGTTGTTGATTTAATAAATCTTGATATTTTTCATTGGATTGTTTATTTTCTTTATCTAATGTTTTAATATGATCATCTAAATATTTTAATTTCTTTGTTAATAATTCAATTTTACGATCAGCGTAGAGATCTGTTTTAGCAGGAATACTTCCAGTTGATGCATATAATAATGAATCTTTATTCATTCTTGTATTACTTGCCGTTAGATCTGCAATATTGCTTGAACTATTGTCACTTCTAGCCCTAGATGCGCTGAGGGATCTTCTTTCATTCGATGGAATAGTTGATCCGAATGCTTGAGCAGGAACCCAATCTAACGACGAAGAAATTGGATTAGGAGGAGGTTGCATTGCACCACCCTCAAATAATGGATGTTTCTGATGGAACTTTGGCTTCGCTTGCTGGACTTTCTCCAATTCCTCATTCGTCATTTTCATCACTTCATCGAGAGACATCATCATTCTTTCTCTTACTAACTCTACCCGAATCAATTAAAAGAGAAATATCCTATCTTACAAGCAGATATCCTTCAATTCGCGGCGAATGTTAAGGATATTATTTTACTTTTTCAATTTTTTTTTTAACGGTTGATGGACTTTTTCATAAATCACTTTTTATGACTTCTGCATGAGAGTTTTTGGGAAAACCTATTTTTCGAGTTTCTTAGCAGTGTAGCGTATAAAAAGGAAATTGCCTTCATGGTGTTCTGGTGTTATTATCTTACATGAGAGTGTGTACATTAAATATAATCAATGATTGCTATCCAACTTAGAATACGAAGATAGAAGTAGAAAAATATAAAATTAATAGTCAATATCGGTTTTCACAATGCGACCATATTTATTCCTCTTCTTGGTACTATTTCTACTTCCGCGATTATTCCCACGACTTCGACGATATGCATCACTAAAAACAAGAGGTAAATAATGAGACATTTTATTGATAATAGGCCACACTTACCCTCTTAACTTCCTTTGAGCGGAGGAAAGTTTCTCATCAAAGAAAGTCTTCGGTCCCTCTCCTTCACCTTTCTCTTTCTTTTCACCCTCAGCCTCTCCTTCACCTTCTTCATCACTAACATCACTTCCAGATTGTTCATCGTCTTCACCTTCCACTCGTGGAGAGATTCCAGCTTTTTCACTCTCCTGACTCTCTTTAGCTTGTTGAGCTTCGACTTCTTCTTCATCATCGTCATCATCGTTATCAAGTCCAGCAACAGGTATATCAATATTCATAATGTTTTCACCTTCTTCATCTTCAAATCCACTCGCTTTCACTTCTTCGTCAATACGTATATCAGATAATTGTAAATCTTCTAAATGGAAAATGGATTCATCAGGTGGTACATATTTCATTTTCATTGCAAAAAATTTAATCAAACAATTAATATCACGTTCTAATAACTCTGATGCATTCATATGTCCTGTTGATACCATCTGTGGGAAATCAATTAATGTTATATGACGATCATTTTCATCAATTAATAAATTAAATTCATTAAAATCACAATGGATTAATCCATGTTCAGCTAATTTTCGTAGGATTGCTATACATTGATCAAAGATTTCATTGGCTTGTTCTAATTTACCTGATTTAATCTGAGCTAATGGGAAACCTGTTACACGACTCATTGCAACCACATGACGATTTTGATCAATAGGAACTGGTACGGGAAAATCATGTGCATGTAATGCTCTCATAAATGCATATTCTTTAATTGCTGCTAAACGTGACATATATAACCAACTTGCTTTACTTTTACCCTTAAGGTAATCACGATTCTTTCGAACTGATCGAAATGAAGTACGACCAAGACGATGAATCTTAATCACTAATTCATTACCTTCAGGATCCATTGCTTCAAAGATATCAGACTCTTTACCGACACCAATCTGTGAACCAACTGAGGCTATAATACCTCGAGCTTGTAGAGTATGAAGAGCAAGAATATCATAGCCAAGATAACTTAAACGATAACCATCATATTCTTGTAATTGATGTGCTACAAGTTTATATTTTAATAAAGTTGAAAGTATTTTATATGAACCACCATGTCGTAAAGCAGCAATAGATGTAATTAAACTAACTGGAACTAATTCATGATTTCTCATCCCCATTTCAACTGCTACTAATACACGATAATCATCTTTTGTTAAATATCTCATACAAGTGACATCTAACTTCATTTCTTACTGGAGATTCGAGGGGTAATCACTAATCAATGTTGTGTGAAGAGAATTGAATGGGTTGGAAGGACTTTTCCTTATTAGGCGCTACTGTCATTGGTCTTGTTATCGAAACGGATGATCATCATAGCTTCTTTGAATCATTGCGAATAATGTTGAAGAAAGTAGTTCGAAGAAATGTGATGGAAAGGTTGTTTAGGAAGGGGGCTGTTAGTGGAAGGACTTCTTTGCAAATTCGAAACTTTGCCATCAACGTCTTAGATGGAGGAGATCTTGCATCTTCTCCACAAACAATCTCAAAATCTTTTTCAAGAAAAGACCTTCAAGAAAGGTATTTTAGCACCTTCACCGTTGATTCAAAGACAAAAGCTGATTATGATCATCAAGCACAAGAATTATCAAATATATTAAAAGAATTCCGTGCTAATAACCTCTCGCCTAACGGAGTCTTAGAAAAACTCATCAATCTACCAACTACATCATACTATTATTCATCCAATGATGACTGGAAAGATTTTTTCTTTTATTTTGCTAAATCGACTCAAATCAGAATGTATAAATCACCTTTATTATCAAAATTTTTCAATAAATTTATTCTAACATTATCAGAACGATTTCAATTACAATTAATTAATGAATTTCATTTATTAAATTTGTTATTAATTTCTGGACGTTCTTTAGGATTACATTATGAATTAATTAAAGACCATAATTGTCGTCAATTACTTGATAAAATGATTCAACAACTTTATAAAAAACATTATATTTATTCAAATTTCCATATTTATTCATTATTTTATGCTTGTATAGGATCCATCCATTATCCCTGGACATCTATACCTTTTAAAGAAAGGCGACAAATTCTTTTCCGTATGCGTGAGATTGACGAACCATTATCATCCATTGATATGAATCATATGGAATTATTAGTATATGGATGGAATCAATTAAAGATTGGTAGTAAAAGTGATCTTGATAGTAATCTTGATTTTGTAACTCCAGAAACAAGATTATTTGTCAAAAATTTGTTTCTTGCGTTTATTAAAGATTCTTATTGTAACAGTCAAAAGATACGTCGAGTGAGTTCTCTTCTTTTCTACTTCTTCATTCTTTTGATTAGTTTCTCTTGTTATAATTTTATAGAGATATTTATTTCGAATTATTAGTCTACTAGAATTTGCTAAGATAGATTACAGATCATTGCTGGATAGTAAAAGTATTATTCATCTTTATGAAGGATTACGATTGGAATGGAAAAACCTTCCTTTTTTTGAAATGTGTCTGTCTATGTTGAAGTAAGAACCTTTTTCACTTTACTCTGACTCACTTTATTTTAAACTGTGTTCACTTAGACTTGGAGAGGTGCTGCGTGATCAGAAGATCATTCCTTCTGATATCTGGAAGATGATGTTATCAGATATTCAAAACTCTCTGGTAGCGCGACCAGACCAATCATTGGCTGAATTTAGTATGTTGATTCAAGGATTATCACTTCTAAATTGCAAGATTGAAACGATTGGAGGGGACTTTCTCGAAGTATATCTCTCCAGCTTCCAGAATGCTGTTGGCAGAGCGAAGAAAGATCAATTATCCTTCGGTATGATCAATATTCTTGTCCATTTAAGTAAAATAGGATGTAAATGGGAAATGTTCTCACCTGAGTTAAGGAAATTATTTGTTGATGATATTGCACCAACCCTAAAGCGTCAAATTTTATCAATGGGGATGATTGGTGATTACTTCACTGCGTAAGTTATTTTTCCTAATTGGTTGTTTCTCGTTTCTAATCCTTTTCGGACGTTAAATTCTTTAGAATCGGCACTACTGGTTTGAAGTGGAATTGTATTTCACCACAATCTCAATCAGATCTTCTAGCGGCTGCAGAAAAGGGTCTGTTAGATTCGAATGGGCGGAATTCCACTCCTTCTTCATTAATACAATTGCTTACTGGTCTCCGAACATTGGATTATTCATGGGTTGAAAATTCATCCTTCAATGCAAAAGTGATGAAAAAACTTGAGCTGATCTTCGAGGAGAAGACCACCAACGGAGGCTTTGCCATCTCTGATCTGGAATTGAGCTATTTCCCTCGTTTGTTCTCACTTCTTGCTGATTTTCAAGTGAAGTGGTCGTTAATACCTGAATCAACGCAGGATTCTTTATCTAATGCTTTAAATTCCGTGACTAATGAGACTTTTCGTTTGAGTGGGACAATTGTTAGCAAAATATTGAACTCGTAAGAAAAATTGCTTTTCCCGTTCTTGCAGACATCTTTCTTATTTCATTTCCTGCTATGCGTAGATTGATGAGAATGAATACCAAAGAGGACTTACTAACTTTAGATGTCAAGAGAAATCTATTTCTAGCAATTGACTTATCCGTTAAGCCTCCAAAAAGACTATTTTTTGAAGATGCAGTCGAAATGATAATGGCACTCTCAGAAATGAAATTCAAGTGGATTCATATACCTTCGACGACTCAAGCTGTGTTAGTGAGGACTCTTCGAAACCGAAATGATCTAAATAATTTGAATAATGAGGTAAGTTTCGTAGCTTTTCCCTTATTCAATGAATGATTAAGCTGCACTTTGTAGAATTTGATTCGTTTCTTATTATCTTGGGTATACCTCGGTTTTGACTGCATTGATGAAGGAACTCAGGGCAGTTACTCTGAGGTTCATAAAGAATTACTTGCGACATTATCCCAAAGAATTTCAGAACTCAGCAAATGGAGTGAGAAGGAAACCAATCAGTTGGCCCTATATTTTGAATGGGCTGCAACGTTACCCACTTCTCACTCTCTCTCGCTCCCTGCGACAACTCTCAAAGAGTTGCCATCAAGTGTAGAAGCATCAATTGAGGAATCTTTACTCGCAAATAATGTTTTCCTTGCTCTCAAGCAACAGTTCCAGCACGATCACAGACTTGAAAATACAAAAGTTATCCCTAACTTTCACTATCTGAAATCTAAACTCTTACCTGTGTCAGTAGCGGTGGAATATAAAGGAAAGGTGGTATCATTTCTTCAAATCTCGGACGATCAAGAGAGTCGTACTGATGAATTACGTGAATATTTTCTTAACCATTATTTCCGAGACGTGCCAGTGTGGAAAGTGAATCGAAAATTTGTATCGAATGAGAAGGAAGTTGTAGATGTTAGTTTAGAATGTTCGAGGGTTTTATTTGCAATGTTTGATGATATAGATTCGGGGCGCTTAGAGTAATTAAACAAATTTCAAATATTGGTTTGACGCATTGGTTTTATGTTAAAATGAATGCAAATTCGCTTCAGCTTGGGTGACATCGTTAAAGATGCTTGGTTAATGGTATTGAAGAACATGTAAAATGAGTCAAAGAAGTTTCAAAATTCGACGCAAAAGTATTTTGGGTTTAAATTGATTGGATTTGAAGTTTCTTTCCTTCATGATGTTCAGACTTCGGAAAAGTAATGCACAGGCAACCATCTTTGTATTGGCAACACGATGGTTCCTAGAGTAAATGTTTTTAGATTGCGTGAACATAATGTCTATTAAGCTTATTACCTGATTGCAGTTCGCTGGGACCCTAACAGAGCGAGAGTCAGTACCGTAGACGAGTTCATTTCTGATCATGTTGAAAGAGTCCGAATAATCACTGTCAAAAACATCAATCAGATATTTGAACGGATTTCTAAATGGACATCTCCTTACGGGGCTGGTTTGGTACATCGTACAGTGAGCATGAAGTTATCAACATTGACATCAAGTTTTTCCTTCGGAATTCCAGGACACTATCACAGTTGATGAGCTTCTTGGAAAAGGCTTTTAACACAGTTCTTACCTCGACAATAACCTTGAACTCAGAGTCGGTTTCAAATGCATCCATACTCATTAATCGATTCGTTGGTCGACGCTGCTGTCTCCCACCGCCACCAGACGAACCGGAAGTGGCAGACGGATAGAACAGAGAAGTATTTCCCCAAGGATCAATATCTCCCCAGAACTCATCCATCGCCGTTCGAACTGGATCACGTCCTAACAAACTCATGTTCACTGCAATAAATATTCAATAATGAAAGCTAAGTCAAGAGATGAGTCGTTTTATAATCTGGAATTCTTTTGTGATTCCCATAGATAACTCCCATTCTCTCTCAAAGATGATCAATGGTCAATGCTTCAACTTCCTAAACTTAACTCTTCAAGATATTTTTTAGATATTGCATCCATTAGTCTAACCTTTCATTCATTTCTAAAAGATCCATAGGAGCACTTCAACTTCAAAGTTTTTCACGGGATTATCGAATAATAAAGGAATTGTGTAAAGCTGCTTGAAATCATTTCACTAAATGAAGAGAAAGTCGAGATCGAGATGCCAACACTTGGAAACTTGATTCCTTCTGAGTGGTTGAAGAGACTGACTCATGATTTGGACCCTCCGATTGAATCAATCGATGATCTTTTAGGAAGGGATTCAATAGAGCTAGTTCGAGCATTGAAATGCTCTTTGGATCAGATAGAAGAACTGAAGAAGGGAGCAGCATGGAAATTATTGCAAAGTTCCTCGTTAAATGAAATTTCAAATGAAGCTGGAGCTTCGTGGAAGTCCCTATCGTCTGGAATTCCGACTATGCCAAACATTAGTTCTCAAACTAACCCTTTCAGACCAACTGGATTTACGGAGTTGGATGACGTCCTTCCTGGTGGTTACCCCTCTGGTCAAATTATAAGTTTCCTGGGAGAAGGTCAAAGTGGGAAAACTCAAGTTATTATGACAGGACTGGCGAATGCAGCCATGAAAGGCTACTGTTCGGTTCTAATCGATACTTGCAATCATTTTAGCAGACATAGGCTTGTGGCAATTATTCAACAACTGCTGTTGCAAGAGCAGATACAAAATCCCCATATGGTTCCACCAACTTTAGATCATCAAAAGCAGCGCATAACAGCCATTCTAGCAAAAATATCTATTTTTCACTGTTATGATATCTGGGGTTTACTAAACATTTGTACCAAATTGCAATCATTGGACTATAGTTATGATATTATTGCTCTTGACAGTTTGCACCATGTTATTTCTCCTCTGATTGAGGAAATTATAAGCTTGAGGGCAGCTGCTCCATCTGTTTCTACAGGCAGTTTAGGACAACTTCTTTCACAGCTAAGTCTTCTATGGAAAGGGATCATCTTAAAGCATCAATCAACTATACTAGTGTCGAATGTGATTCCATCTTCCGATGAATTGAAAGGAATTTTAAAACAGAAAGATAGTACGGAACTTCAAACAGGAGGTAATATACCGCTCCTCGGCGTCTATGATATTGTTATCAAGCTGTCATCGCGTCTTACAAACTATATGGAGAGGAAGATTGTTATTGATGCAGGTACGAGCTATTTTCAAAGTATTTTTCATTTTAAAATGACTATTTTTTTACATATAGAAGCTGTCCATCGTCCGCCATACTGGAAGCATCTTCCGGAAAAAGCAACTTTAACTCTACCTTAGTAGGCGCCACAAGCATGTGTTTCAAATGGAAT
>VFQN01005848.1_pt1 | contig 14650 bp, 13 predicted proteins | sample 3512371 | NCBI WGS metagenome assembly VFQN01 (sample SAMN10412370, study PRJNA504923) | tailings metagenome | isolation source: Replicate 2 from Balatoc abandoned mine | place: Philippines: Itogon, Benguet | collected 2017-08-28
AGGTCGACAAGCTGGAGTCGATCCTGCAGCAGTTGCAGCGGCTGCCCGATTACGAGCAGCGCTGGATCGTGTTCATCGGCGATTTTGTCGATCGCGGTCCCGATCCCCGGGGAGCGGTGCAACTGTTTCTGGATCTGCTGAAGCAGCATCCGCGCACCACCGCCATCGCCGGGAATCATGAGTTTGCCATGGGCGCCGCCCTCGGGTGGTTACCGGTGACCGATCCCGCCAGCTGGCAACAGCGGTGGGTGGAGCATTACGACACGGAATCCACGTTCTCGTCCTACCTGTCTGCCTGCGGCGATCTGGAAGAACTGAATCGCAAGATGCCGCCGCGGCATCGGGAGTTGCTCGCGGGCTTGCCGTGGGTGGTCGAGCATCCGCGCTGCCTGTTCGTGCATGCGGGGCTTGATCCGAACACGCCGTTCGGCATGCAATTGCGAATTCTGAAGGCGAAGGATTTCACGCTCAATCGCCCGCCATGGCTCTATTCCAAGTCGTTCGTGGATTCTGACCCGCCCACGGATTGTCCGGTACCGGTCATCAGCGGCCACGTGCAGATTCCGGCCGTCCAGATCCGCCCGAAGCGGATTCTGATCGACACCACTGGTGGACGCAGCGGCGAACTGAGCTGCGTGCTGCTTCCCGAAAAGAAGGTTATCAGTTCCGCCGGCCCGCTGGCCGCGGCTGGTGCTGAGTCCTCCGGGAAAAGCTGGTGGAAAGTCTGGGGCTGATCGCGGGCAGCATCTTTCCCTGTAACCAGTCGGGCCCTGTAACCAGTCTGGCGACATCCGGCCAGAAGAGTCACCGGAACTTTCCGTGACTCCTGTCGGGTCGCCTTTGATGCGATAATTCAACGAGAAGCCGGGGCGAGTCGTGGTCTGTCAGAGTCGCATTGATGACCCCTGAGAGATGGAATTCGCTTCTCATCAATGAAACTCCCCGTGACAGGCATCTCTTCAGAATTTGCCGCTGCATCCACTGCTGAATTTCAGTGGCATTTCACCGGTGCGGTCGTTTCCCGTTGATATAGTCCTGCCCGGTTCAAGGTCAGTCGCCGTTTTTTGCATTTTTGGATCAATGATCTTTGGCGGCAGAGACGCTATTTTCTGAAGAATCTGTCATTGGACAGGCGTTGAGATCCTCGGGCCGCTGATGTCTGTGGCAGCGTCGGTCGCGGTCGACATGCTGAACCTCGCGTGACATTTCTGCGTCGCGCGAATGCATGAACCGTGACATCCAGCAACCTGATCGTGCTTTTCACGATCCTGACACGGCGCAACAAGATCTGTTTCTTCGCTTTTCCTGCCGGAGTGAGGATGTGCAGCATGGTGCATCGAAAATCTACAGTTTGCCAAGGTGGCCGCTACGGGTTTACGCTGGTTGAGTTGCTGGTCGTCATGGCGATCATTGCGGTCTTAATCTCCCTGTTGCTTCCGGCTGTGCAACAGGCGCGCGAGTCCGCTCGCAGAACGCAGTGTTTGAACCATATTCATCAGGTGGTGCTGGCCCTGCACAACTTCGAGGCCGCTCACGGTCATTTTCCGCCGGGCCTGCAGTCGCCCAGTGAGGTTGGTTGTGACCCGGCGGCGCTCACTGCGACGTTTTCAGAGCCATTTATCCCGGTTATGAATGAACCGGGAACTCCGGTGACGGTCTCCACCTGGGTTTATACCCAGCCGCGACCGTGGCAGACGTTTATTCTGCCGCAGATGGATCAGGCAACGACCACGTGGCTGGATGAGGAAGGCAAGTTTTACGCCAGTTGCCCGCAGGAAGCACCGCCGTATCCGCCGTCACGCAACATCCCGTTGCAGGAAACTGTAATTCCATCCTTTGTTTGCCCCAGTGTTTCACTGCCGAAGACCAGACCGCTGATTGAAGTGCCTGAGACCACTCCACCCACCAGTTACCGGCCGGCCTATTCCACTTATCGTGGCAGTGTCGGGACTCTGGCCTACGATTCCGGAACGGGCACTCTCGTCGGCGGCACGAATGGCATGTTGTATGTCAACAGCCAGACCCGATTTCGGGACGCCACTGATGGTACAACGACGACAATCCTGATCGGGGAAAGCCTGCTCGGCGGCTGGGCTGACGGTGACAGCTGTTGTGTGGGAGGCGCGTCCGCTGCCGACCGGAATCTGGCCGGTGAACCGGTGACGGGAAATGCCTACACTGGCGGCTACTGGCGATCGGCTGCCAATGGCAATCACCGGTTTTCTTTCTCCAGCCAGCATGGTGATGTCCTCAACCTGGCGATGGTTGATGGGCATGCCCGCAGTGTTTCCAAAGCCGTCGATCACACCCTGTTCTCGGCCTTGATGACCCGCAATGGCCGCGAGAACATCGAGAACCAGGATTTCTGAAGCCTCGGTCCATTCAACGGGTGGACGGAATTGCCTGCAGCGTCCAGCGAATCGCGCGGCAGCTGCAGGACGGCGCGATGCCTGCTTGCCGTCGAGTTCATTTTTTGATTTCCCGCCAGCGATACCGACCGTGTAAGATGCTACGGTCGACACCGGAGGCGAGAGGTTCACTCACGGCATCTCCCCGGTGGTGAGCTGTGAAGCGGCTGTTCCGGTGTCGGTTACGGACGATGCTCAAGCACATCGAATCGCATGGACGTCGGTATGGCAGCGAGTCCCGGGTTCAGGTTGCAGCCTGCCGGACATCTTCCGGCGGAACTGGTTCATTCCCGGCAAGCTGAGGCAGCGGAGTTCGCGGAGCCGGTCTTTTTCGCAGAGCCGGTTTTTACAGATGCCGACGGCGACGATGGTCTGATCGCACAGGTGCGGCAACCCGTTGGTCACATCGAGGTGCATGTCACCTTGGAGACGACACTCGGGTTGCTAGCTGCGTTTTTCATCGGTTTCTTCGCTCCGGTGGTCTTCGGCATCCTGACCCTGGTGGGATTTCTCCAGGGCCGGATGAATCTGGCTGCCTCGACCCTGCCGCTGATGCTGGCCACCGGCTGGCTGGCAGGCCTGATTGCCCGGATGGCGGCCGAGGCTTCGATGGGCCGGCTGTATGATACCGTCGAAGATGCTCCGCCGGTTGATCTACGTTTGCCGAAAGCCCGCTTGCCGTTTGCCCTGGCAATGGCGGCCCGGATGCCGTCATTCACGTGGTACTGGCGTCCATGGATCGGCGTCTGGTGGATTTCGCACTTCTGCATTGCCGCTGTGATCGGACATCTGGTCGCAGTCGGCCTGATCCGCAAACTGGACGTAGCAACGATCGTGATTGCGGTCCCACTTGCGGTGCTGGTGCATTTCGCCTTTCTGTTTGCTTCCAACCTGTATCTGGTCCTCGCTTCCCGGGCCTTCGTTCGATCGCCCCGGTTTTGCGTGCGGGTATGGAAGCGACGCTATCTGATCGATCTGATCATCGCCTTATTGATGCTGTCACGCGGGCTGAACTAAGACATTCTCACGGATCAATGCGTCTCTGAAGATATCACGACCACGCTTGCGGGTTCGCGATTCATTACGCGCAGGAAAACGCGAACCCGCAAGCGTGGATTGATTGCGCTGTAGCGCCGGACCTGATCAACCCGAACCGGTCTGCCGGTGGACTTGCAGCCTTCTGCATCCTGGCGGCATGATGCCGGAACATGGTCGCTCCATGTGATCGCCCCCGGCGATCGACGCCGTGATTGTCACCTCCAGCAAGGACATCCGAGTGAAGTCATTCTCCCTGATTGCCCGCCGTCTGTTTGTCGCCAGCGCTGCCCTGGTGTCTCTGTCGCTGACTGTGACCGCTCAGGAAGCGGAAAAGCAGCCGGCGGCAGGAGCCGCCGGGGATACCCAATTCGCCAAACCGACCATCGACATCGGCATGGTCGTCAGCGATCTGGACCGGTCGGTGAAATGGTACACCGAGGCGCTAGGGCTCAAGGAACAGACGAAGTTCGACGTCTCCGGCGAGTTCGGCGAGAAGCTCGGACTCAGCAACAAGCTGCCGCTGCATGTCCGGGTACTGGTCCTCGGGGAAGGTGACGGTGCGACGAGTCTGAAGCTGATGCAATTCAAGACGGCACCCGGCGCGCGGGTCGATCAAACTTTCATTCATTCCACCTACGGTCTTCGCTATCTGACGCTGTTCGTCAAGGATATTGATGCCGCGATGGCGCTGGCCGCCAAGCACGGGACAAAGCCGATCGGAGCCGGAGTGATCCCGCTGCCGGAGGGGTTTCCGAAAGGCGTCTTTATCGCCGTCGTCCGCGATCCGGATGGCAATTTTGTGGAGTTGATTGGCCCCAAAGCCTCTGAAAGCAAGTAAGTGCCAGTTCCAGGGACGGGTGAGAGCCCGTCCCTGTTTGATTCAAGCTCCCGGTGTCTCGCTGCCAGCCGTTTCATTGTCAGCCATCGTCGTTCACTCTACTGAAAAGGCCACTCTGATGCGTCTCGCCCTGTCGCTGCTATTGCTCTTTCCCGTGCTCACGCTGGCCGCGGAGCCCCAGGCCGGTCTGCAGGTGCCGCAATCACTGGCGTCGCGGTATGCCCCGTCGGTGACGACCCGCTTTCAGTTGTTTCTGCCCGTTGGTTACAGCAGCGAAGCTGCGGACAAATGGCCGCTCGTGCTGTTCCTGCACGGAGCCGGTGAAAGTGGAACTGATCTGGAGATGGTAAAGATTCACGGGCCGCCGAAGCTGGTGGAACAGCACCCGGAGAATTTCCCCTGCATCGTGGTTTCACCGCAGGCAGAAGGACCGGCTCCGTATGTTGATCGCTGGAATCAGCACGTGCTGGCGGATCTGGTCGATCAGCTTGCCGAGAAGTATGCCGTCGATACCGATCGCATTTATGTGACTGGTCTGAGCATGGGTGGCTATGGCACGTTGCGACTGGTGGCAAATTATCCCGACAAATTTGCTGCCGCTCTGGCGGTCTGCGGGGGTGGCTGGCCGAACTACGGGGAAGAACTGGCTAGGGTGCCACTCTGGCTGGTTCACGGCGATGCCGATACTGCGGTTCCGCCGGAATACTCGCTCAGCATTGTGAAGGCAATTCGTGCCAAAGGCGGAAAGCCGCGTTTGACCATTCTCGAAAATGTCGGTCACGACAGCTGGACTCAGACCTACAACGATCCCGGCTACTGGAAATGGCTGATGAGCCAACGCCTGTCGCAGCGACCGAAAGTTGAAGAGAAGAAATGACCGCCTGGCATGGGAATGCAGTGGTGTTCCGTGTCCGATCCGACCAATCGGCCCGGACATGAAACACAGGAATACCAGACTGGCTGCCCGCTCCGCCGCGTAATTCTTTCAGGAGATTCCAGTGCCGACCGCGCTCCGTCATTGGCTGATACTCGCTTGTCTGTTTGTCCTGGCGGTTCCGCCGCTTACTGCTGCCGAACCAGCCGCGCCTGCTCCCGCAAGTTCGATTGCGAACGCCCTGTTGCCGTATGTCGAGCGGGAGGAACTCGCCGGGGCGGTGGCACTTGTGGCTACGAAAGACAAGATCCTGACCCTGCAGACAGTCGGTTCGGCCGACATCGCTGCCGGTAAGCCGATGCGGCCGGACACCATGTTCTGGATTGCATCGCAGTCGAAGCCGATTACGGCGGCGGCGGTCATGCTGCTGGTCGATGAAGGTAAGCTCAGTCTGGATGATCCCGTCGAAAAGTATCTCCCGGAGTTCAGGCAGCAGTGGGTCGCGGTCGAGAAGGATGAGCAGCATCAGTTGCTGCAAAAGACAGTGCATCCCGTCACAATTCGCAATGTGCTGAGCCACACCAGCGGGTTGCCGTTTCGTTCGCCGGTCGAGGAACCGACACTCGATCTGTATCCCCTCAGTGTGCGGGTTCGCAGCTACGCGATGCTGCCGCTCGATTTCCAGCCGGACAGCAAGTACCAGTACAGCAACGCCGGCATCAATACGGCTGCCAGGGTGATCGAAGTAATCACGTTGCAGCCGTTCGAGGAGTTCCTGCAGGAACGCTTGCTGACTCCGCTGGGCATGATCGACACCACATTCTGGCCGACGGAAGAACAGGCTGCCCGGATTGCGAAGTCCTATAAGCCTGGACCCGAAAACCAGGGGCTGGCAGAGACAATGATCGCCCAGTTGCACTACCCCCTGAGTGACCGGAGCGTGCGGACTCCCATGCCCGCGGGCGGCCTGTTCTCAACTGCGACTGATGTCGCCCGCTTCTACCAGATGTTGCTCAACGGCGGCGTCGCAAACGGGAGGCAGATTCTTTCGGAAGACGCGGTGAAGCAACTCACCAGCCGTCAGACACCGGCCGCCCTGCCGAACAGCTATGGACTGGGTTTCGCTGTCACCCCGAAATCATTCGGCCACGGCGGCGCTTACTCCACTAATACCACGGCGGACACGGAACACGGCCTGATCCTCGTCTGGCTCGTTCAGCATGCCGGCTTCCCGGGCGACGGAAAGAATGCCCAGGAGACCTTCCGGAAGGCTGCGATCCAGGAATTCGGTACCGCAGCCAAAGCCGCGGACTAATAGTTTTAAGATGTTAAGGGAAAAGATTTTCAGCTACGGATTGAACATCGATGAAACACGGATTCGGACAAGGCAAAAATCCCGAAGGCAGATGCTTTGGCCTCAATTCTGTATTTATTCCGTGCCAATCCGTGTTTCCATTCGTGGCTAAAAAATTCTTTTCCTGCTTTTCCTCTGCCCTGCTCTCGCGACCTTCAATCGCGACCGGTTGCGTTTCACACGGCCTTCCCGTACACTTCCACGCGTCGCCGGTTCCTGGGACCTGCTGTTTTAGCAGTCCTGGAACGTTGCCGAGGCAACGCCGTTCACCGGACGGAATTTGCTAACTGCTAAAATCAGCATGGGTTGCGTCGAGAACGCGACCGCGGTTTCAGCAGGAATTGCAGGCAAAATTCCGTTGATTGCGGTGCGTTCCGGACATTTGAGTGAGTGAGATCATGTTTGAAGGCATATCAACCGGCCTGAAGGCCGCTGTTTCGATGTTGGGCCGCGGGGGCACCCTGACGGAAGCCAATATCCGTGACGGCTTGGCACAGGTTAAAAAGTCCCTGCTGGAGGCCGACGTCCATTACGACGTTGCGACCGCGTTCGTGAAACGCGTGACCTCGCAGGCTCTGGGAGAGAAGGTTCTCAAGGCTCTCCGCCCCGATCAGCAATTTGTGGGGATTGTTCATCAGGAGCTCGTCAACCTGATGGGGCCGACCGATCACTCGCTGCATCTGCGGCGGGACGGTCTCAACAAGATCATGATGTGCGGTCTGCAAGGGGCCGGCAAGACCACCACGTGCGGCAAGCTGGCCCGGATGGTGAAGGAAGCCGGCTTTGAGCCGATGCTGGTCGCCGCCGACTTGCAGCGCCCCGCTGCTATCGAACAGCTCAAGGTGATTGGCCAGCAGCTCGGAGTCACTGTTTATACAGAAGACCCGACGAAAAGCACGCCGCTGCAGGTCTGCCAGAATGCGTTGAAGGCCGCGAAGTCCAACGCGAATATCAAGGTGCTGATTCTCGACACTGCCGGCCGGTTGCATGTCGATCAGCAACTGATGACCGAACTGGAGCAGATCGATCGCAAGCTCCAGCCGGACCAGATTATGCTGGTCTCCGATGCGATGACCGGTCAGGATGCGGTCAACAGTGCCAAGGCGTTCAACGACGCGCTGGAGCTCGACGGCGTCATTCTTACCAAGCTCGATGGTGATACCCGCGGCGGGGCCGCGCTGAGCATCAAGGAAGTCACGGGCGTTCCGATCAAGTATACCGGGGTCGGTGAGCAGCTGGACAAGCTGGAGCCGTTCCATCCGGATCGAATGGCCGGCCGTATTCTGGGCATGGGCGACGTCGTCACCCTGTTCGAGAAGGCCCGGGATGCGTTCGATGAGGAAGAAGTCCAGCGGCAGCAGGAAAAGATGCTGCAGGGCAAGTTTACCCTGGACGACTTCCGCAACCAGATGCAGCAGATCCGCCGCATGGGTCCGCTGCGGGACATCATCAAGATGATCCCGGGTCTGGGCGGCATGCTGGATGCAAATCCGGAACTGGACGCCGAGGGCGACATGGGCCGGATCGAGGCGATCATCAGTTCCATGACGAAACAGGAACGGAGCAATCCTGACCTGATCGACCGCAGCCGTCGTCACCGCATTGCCCGCGGCAGCGGCGTTGACCCGTCTGAGGTCAACAAGCTCCTCAAGGATTTTGAGGGGATGGCCGGCATGATGAAGAGCGTCGCCGGCATGGGCATGATGGACCGCATGAAGATGATGCAGCAGATGATGAGCGGCGGGTTCATGGACCCGAGTCGCGGCATCACGGCGCCGAAGGGGTCGACCCGCATGGCACCGAAGAATGCCAGAGCCGAGGCCGAGAAAAAGAAGAAGGCCCGGAAAGACGCCAAGAAGCAGCGTAAACGGAATCGATAGGCAAAAAGCAGCGGGCGGAAAGCAGAAAGCCGGAAATTACTGGCCGCACTCTCTGGCTTTAAGCCCTCAGCTTTCCGCTCTTGATAAAGTCACATCCACGTTACCTGGGAGAGATTGAGTGTCAGTTCGGATTCGCATGAAGAAAATCGGCCGCAAGCATCGGCCTTTCTACCGGATTTGCGTCATGGATTCGCGCGTGCATCGCGAAGGCAAGGCGATCGAGGAAGTCGGCTGGTAGGACACCTCGGTGCATGACAAGTCGAAGCGTGTCAGCGTCAAGCTGGACCGGATCGAGTACTGGGTCGGTGTCGGCGCCAGCATGTCGGACCGCGTTGCGACACTGGTCAAGAAGGTCAAGGGGAACAAGTTCGGCGTCGCCGCCGCGCCGCCCCCGATGCAGGCTCCGAAGCAACCGGAACCTGAAGCCGCTCCGGCTGAAGGTGGCGAATCTGCAGAGGCCCCGGCCGAAGGCTGATTCCTGCTGCGGAAGCAGTCGGAGCCAGACCGGCGATTGGTATCGAGATCATGCGGTTTGACATTCTGTCGCTGTTCCCGGATCTGTTCCAGAGCTATTTGCAGCAGAGTCTGCTCAAGCAGGCGCTGGCGAAGTCGCTGCTGGAAATCCATCTGTGGAACTTTCGCGAATGGACGACCGACCGTCACAAGTCGGTGGATGCCCCTCCCTACGGGGGTGGTCCCGGAATGTTAATCATGTGTCCGCCCGTGTTCGACTGCGTCGAGCATGTTCAGGCTCAGGGGACTGCCCCGGGCCGGCTGATCATGATGACGCCTGCAGGACGGAAACTGGATCAGCCGTTGATTCAGGAGCTGTCCGGGGAATCGCGACTCGTGATCCTGTGCGGACGTTATGAAGGATTCGACGAACGGATTTCCCTGGGGCTGGAACCGCTGGAAATCTCGATCGGAGACTTTGTCTGCAACGGCGGTGAAGTGCCGGCGATGGTACTGATTGACTCGGTGATGCGGTTGATTCCCGGTGTGCTGGGGGACGAGACGAGCCACAAGTATGACTCGTTTGCCCAGCAGCAACGACTGGAGTATCCGCAGTACACCCGTCCGCGAGACTTCCGGGGCATGACTGTGCCGGAAGTGTTGTTAAACGGGAACCACGCCGAGATTGCGAAATGGCGGGACGCACAAAGCCTGCAACGAACCCGGGAGCGTCGCAGCGATTTGCTGCAGCCGGCGAGTCCCGCAGCGGGCCAGGCCGGCGAAGGTCCGGTGCCGTGGCAGGATGACTGGCCGACCGGGTGACAGAGGCAAGGCCCGACAGGGCGAGTGATCACAGTTCTGACAGACAGTAATTTGTCCGGCTTCAGACTCCATACCCTGGACTCTGGTTTCGCGACACACCCATACAAACCGCTTGCGTCCTTTGCAGGCGTTGTCAACGAAAGTGAGCGGAGAAGATGCGAAACAAACTGATCGTCGCGGCCGAGCAATCGAGCCTGCGTCAGGATCCGATCGAATTCGAGATCGGCGACACTGTCGACGTGCACCAGCGAATTCTGGAAGGCGATAAAGAGCGCATCCAGATTTTCAACGGCGTGGTCATCGCCAGCAGCGGCACCGGTGTCACCGAGAACTTCACCGTTCGCCGTATCGTGGCAGGTGAAGGTGTGGAACGTATCTTCCCGATCCATTCGCCGAAGCTGGCGAAGGTGGTCGTGAAGCGTCACGGCAAGGTTCGCCGTGCGAAGCTGTTCTACCTCCGCGGCCGGACCGGCAAGGCCACTCGTCTGGTCGAACGGACCGACAAGGTCAAGAAAGACGCCTGATCGGCTGCTGGCGGGACCGGACCAGATCGAAGAGATGGAACCACGGAATACACGAAAAGACACGGCATAACAATCAGGACTGTCGCAAGGGAACCCTGCAATCTTTGTTGCAGTCTGTGGTGACCTGATTTTCCTGAGTCTGGTTCCGTGTCTCGCCGTGTATTCCGTGGTTCAAGAGCAACTGCGCGAATCCGCGCAATTCGCTGGATCGGGTACTGTGGCTGGATCGAGCAGGCGATGTGGAACTGGTTGCGCCGCTGGCTGTCTCCGGATCCGCGTTGCGTGCCTCTGGGGCAGCGGGGTGAGCAGGCAGCTGCCAGATTCTTGCAGCAGCAGGGCTATCGCATTCTCGCCCGCAGCCATCGCAACCGGCTGGGTGAGATCGACCTGATTGCCCGTGAGGGCGATCGGATTGTCTTTGTCGAGGTCAAGACCCGTCAGAGCAGTGCTCACGGTTTGCCGGTAGAAGCGGTGGACCGACAGAAGCAGCAGCGCCTGACCCGTGCGGGTCTCGCGTGGCTCAAGCAGCGCGGCTGGCTGAATCGCCCGGCCCGTTTCGACGTGATCGCCATCATCTGGCCCGATGACACTTCCCCGCCGGTCATCACGCATTACCGCTCCGCTTTTGAAGCCACCGGGCACGGACAGATGTATTCGTGACCCGGGTCAGTGCGCACTGGAGTTCTGGGCCAGGCTGGCGAATTCGCGATTTTGCCCTGCAAGCTCGAATCGCCAATCTATCAGCGTGAAATCGGGGATCGCTCATGCGCGTGGCCGTGCTGGAAGCCGTCACAGCCGGACTGCTGGGAGAAACTCCCGGTGAGTCGCTGCTTCGCGAGGGGCTGGCGATGTGGCGCGGCCTGCTAAACGATCTCGGCGCGGTTCCCGGGATGGAGATCGAAACCGTCTGCTCATCAGACTTCGGTGAACCGGAACCCGACGGTTTTCATCAGTCGGGGTCACAACTTTTTTGCCGCACGGCCGCTGACGCAGCGGCTGCCCTTACCTGCTGGCGAGCAGCGGTCGAAACCGCGGATGCCGCCATTCTGATTGCGCCGGAATCGGACCGCATGCTCACACAACTTGTGGCAGCGTTACCGGTGGAGAAATCGCGATTCATGAGTTCGGTCGCAGCGATTGAACTCTGCACCGACAAGTGGAAACTCTTCCAGCATCTGCAGCGTGCGGGGGTGCCCACGATCCCGACGGTCATTGAAGACTGGTCGGCTCCCCCGGAAGAGCAGGAGTTCCCGTGTGTCGTCAAGCCGATCGATGGCGCCGGGTCCTGGCTGGTCCGGTTGCTGACTGATCAAGAGGATTGGCGAACTTCCCGCGAGAAATTCCTGACCGCTGGTCTCTCGATAGCCTTGCGACAACCGTATCTCAGTGGGGCAGCACTCTCCATTGCTGGCTGGTCGACCGGTGAGCAGGTGGAGTGGCTGCCGGTCGCAGAGCAGCATCTGACCGCTGCCGGGACGTTCGGGTATCAGGGAGGGACCGTGCCGGCAAGGCTTCCGGAGCGGCAGCTGGCTGCCTTGCGCAAACTGGCATTGCAAACTTTTGAGACGGTCCCGGGACTGCGGGGATATTTTGGCTGTGACCTGATCCTGCCGGATCAGCAGCCGACGCAGCCGCTGCTGATCGAGATCAATCCGCGATTCACGTCCAGTTATAGCGGCTATCGACATGCCTGGCAGACTTCGCCCTGGCAGCGATGGCTGGCTGGCGAAGCAGCGATGAACTCGTCCCCGGGCACCTGGACCACGGTGTCTTTCAGCGCCGCCGGAGAAGTCATCAGCAAGGGACAGAAATGACGGTACTGGGGCTGGATATCGGTGGGGCGAATATCAAGGCAGCGAATGCGGAAGGCTGGGCCTGTTCACTCCCGTTTCCACTCTGGAAGCAACCGGAGCAACTGACAGCGCGATTGCAGCGTCTTCTGGCGGAAGCACCGGCCTGCGAACGGGTCGCTGTTACCATGACCGGTGAACTGGCGGACTGTTTTGCCACGCGGGCCGAAGGCGTTCGTCGAATCATCGTGGCGGTCATGGAAGCTGTCGCGGATCGCCCGGTCGTCGTCTGGACAACCAGTGGACGCTTTCTCCCACCGGCGGCGGCGATCGAGTCGGTCCTGGCAGTGAGCGCTGCCAACTGGCACGCCCTCGCGACCTGGCTGGCCAGACAATGGCCACGGGAGTCCGGACTGCTGGTGGATATCGGTTCCACGACCACCGACATCATTCCGTTCCGGCAAGGCGAGGTGTGTGCTCGCGGATCGACAGACTTCAGTCGTTTGCAGAATCAGGAACTGGTTTACACGGGTGTGCGAAGGACGCCCTTGTGCGCAGTGTCGTCACACATCCAGGTGCGGGGTTACTCCACGCCCGTTGCGGCCGAGTGGTTCGCAACCACGGTCGACATTCACCTCTGGAGAGGACTGCTCACTGAAGATCCGGACGACAGGGACACTGCTGATGGCCGGCCTTGCCTTAAATCCGCCGCCGCCGCCAGACTGGCACGGATGGTGTGTTCGGATGAGGGCGAATTGAATCCCGGTGACGTTGACGAAATTGCGGCGGAATTCGCCGCTGCGCAACTGAGTCAAATCCGGACTGCTGTGGAGTCTGTGCTCGCCCGCCAGGAGCAGGTTCCGGATCGGTTGATTGTGTCCGGTTCCGGAGAATTTCTTGCGCGTCAGGTGGCCGGTCAACTTCCGCAACTGGCAACGGTCCCGCGCAGCTCGATGAGCGACCTGTGGGGATCTGAAGTTGCGACATCCGCCTGCGCGTTCGCCGTCGCCTGCCTCTCCTGAGTGCTGTTAATCCAGCACGTCCAGGCAAACAGTATCAGGCAATTCTGATATTCCGATCCTGCCAGCGCAAGCGATCTGCACGGGGTGGTAGTGAACCCGTCGATGACATGCTGCAGAAACTGTACTTGCCTCTACGAACATGCCTGGCAGCCGCTTGCGGTACGGAGCGCGGGAAATGACGGATTCGATGGGACGACGGGTGGTGATGCCTGGAGAACTGATTGTGACTCAGGCCGGCGAAATTCATGGCGAGGACACTGCAGAGAGCCGTGAGCTGGCCCGGCGCGTGAAGGCGTGCATCAATGCCTGTGACGGGATCTCAACGGCAGAACTGGAAGCGGGCGTCGTCCATGATATGTGCCGCGTGCTGACTCAGGTCGCTCCGTTGCTGGAAGCCAAAGTCCGCGGCACTCCCGACGAGCGGGCTGCATAACACGAGACGGGGAACTGATTTTCGGCTCAGGCCGGTTTGCCCTCCGGGTTTGACCCTGTCACTGGTTCCGTCCAGAATGCATCTGGACTTGTGGACGGAATCGACAGTGTTTTTTCCCGGAACGTTCCATGATGCAGCGAGGTCTGAAGAGCCTGATTTCGTGGGCCCGTCGATTCTTCACGGCCCCCCTGCCTGGCGTCAGTTGTCGGGTTGCTTCCCGCTGCCTGTTGCCCCTGGTGTGCTGCTGTCTGGCGGGTGATCCCGCTTCGGGGGTGGCAGCGCCACGGCCGAATATCATTCTCGTGATGCCCGATGATCAGGGATATCCCGACCTGGGGCGACACGGTAATCCGGTCCTCAAGACCCCGCAGCTCGATCGATTCGCAGAAGAATGCCGGCGTTTTACCGATTTCCACGTCAGCCCGACCTGTGCCCCCACCCGCTCGGCGATCATGACCGGCCGGCATGAATTCCGGAACGGTGTCACGCACACGATTCTGGAGCGGGAACGGCTGACGCTGTCAGCGACTACCTTGCCCCAGGTGTTGAAGTCCGCAGGTTACACAACCGGTATCTTCGGCAAGTGGCACCTCGGTGACGAGGACGAGTATCAGCCGGGGAAACGGGGATTTGACGAGGTCTATATCCACGGAGCCGGCGGGATTGGCCAGTCGTATCCCGGGAGTTGCGGCGATGCACCGGGAAACTCTTATTTTGGCCCGGTGATCCGTCATAATGGCGTGTTCGAGAAAACCAGTGGCTATTGCACGGACGAATTCTTCCGCGAAGCCACCGAGTGGATCGAGAGCGTCCGGGGGAAGCAGCCGTTCTTCTGTTACATCACGCCCAATGCTCCGCACTCTCCGCTCGACTGTCCGCCGGAATACCTCGCCAGGTACGAGGGACAGGTTCCGGAAGCGGTCGCGAAGTTCTACGGGATGATTACCAACATCGACGATAACTTCGGCCGGTTGTTGCAGATGTTAAAGGACCGCGGGCTGGAACGCGATACGATCGTCATCTTTCTGACGGATAACGGCACTGCAACCGGACACCGGTTTTACAGTGCCGGCCTGCGTGCGGCAAAAGGCTCACCCTATCTTGGCGGCACAAAGGTGCCGTCGTTCTGGCGCTGGCCGGGTCACTGGACTCCGGGTGATTGCCACGCCTTGACCAGTCACCAGGATATTCTGCCGACTCTGATGGATCTGCTG
>VFQN01005849.1_pt1 | contig 14649 bp, 22 predicted proteins | sample 3512371 | NCBI WGS metagenome assembly VFQN01 (sample SAMN10412370, study PRJNA504923) | tailings metagenome | isolation source: Replicate 2 from Balatoc abandoned mine | place: Philippines: Itogon, Benguet | collected 2017-08-28
GAGGGGGGGGCGGTAGTCGGGGGGGGGGGGGGGGGGGGGGCGCGTGTAGCTGGTGTGTGAGGCGGGGTGGGGGGGGGGGGAGGGGGGGATGCGGCATGGTCATGCCGGGATTTTCTCCAAGGGTTCGGCAGCGGTGCTTCGCTCAAGTACTGGGATGCGGTATTTCTTTGGGTTTTGTCACCGGTTGGTTCAGGTGACCACGAAACTCAAGCGGTGCAAGCAGATTCCTTGCTTGCACCACACACTCCGGAGCAAGGCTTGTCAGGGGCTGCGCAGCGTGTGTCTAATAACATGCTGAAATTTTGTGATTCTGCCATGCTATGTGCTATGTTACAACTTCAAGGCTTTGTGTTTAGCCGGGTTAATATGTCGCAACATGCAGGCGTGCAGCCGGGAGGGCGCGTCAAGTGCTGGGGGTGAGTGGTTGGCCGCGGATGGGGGCGGCGACGGGAGCTGCTGTGGAGGGTACCGTATGTGGCATGATAACTGCCGGCCGGCAGTCACTAGTCTGTGGGTCCGTCAGGGCCGCCGATGCGTGTCCAATAGTGCTACAGCTTGAATTCCAGCAGGAATAGCATCCAAAATGAGTTCCGGTGTCCAGTGATCACGCCCCGCAACGGATCTGTACATGCGCGCGGGTGGCAATGCGGCCGGTGCTCGCCCCGTGCGGCCCCATCCCTCTCGCCACCCATTTGCCCGCTCCCTCCCCTTTTCGTGCCCCGCAGCGCCAACACGTTCGGGCAGCTGGGTCTGGGCACGGCGGAGGGCGCCTGGGGGGACAACCCCAACGAGATGGGGGACGCGCTGCCCTTTGTGGTGGGTGGCGGGGCATGGGGCATTGCGGCGTACGCCTGTGATGAAAGCCACGGGACAAGCAGGACTCACGTGCTGCGCGGAGCCGGGTGCCGGGTGCCATGAGACTACCCCCCATAAGAAGGGTGGCTACCACTAGGCTTTGTTACACAGCTGCTGGTATTGTGGGTCCTTCTGGCCCCGCCGCTAGCTGCCAGCCAAAAATCGGTTGCAGGTCTCTGCTTCCAAAGCGCAAACTCGGCTTTGCAGCCTGCTTGGGCACGTCAGACTGGGTCAAGCAGAACACGTCGGGAGGCCGCTCCTATGCGGTAGCCAGTGGAGGTGTGGCTCTTGTTACCTCTCACGGCAGCTGCATTCCCCTGCCCGACCCACGCACCCACGCACCTATTCGCCACCCACAACGCCTGCGGTTCCCGGTCACCCCCGCACAGGACCTGGGCCCCGTGCACGGCACTCAGCACCTCTCACGGCTGCACCTCCCCCATCCGCCCCACCCAAACCCCCGGTCCCCACCCACACTCCCACCCCGCAGGACCTGGGCCCCGGCCTGGAGGCGGTGGCGCTGGGTGCCGGCGCTGACCACACGTGTGTGGGTCTGCGGCCGGCCGGCAGCTCGGGATGGGACGGCCTGCAGATCAAGTGCTTCGGGTGGGTTGCGCATGCAGCGTTGCAGCCCGCGGCCATGCGCAGCGCATACGTGCCAGGACTGGCCCTCGCGCGCTGGCCAGGGTGGAGTTTAGTAGTTGTCAGATTTTTCGTACTGCTGTGCAGCCTAACCCAGCCTTCGAGCGCCTCACAACGGGAGAGCCAGAAGCTGCGTACGCACCGGGCCGGCCAGGGTGCTTACCTGGACTTGCCTGGCCTGGCCTGGCCTGGCAGCACCAACGTACGTAGCTGCCACAAGGCGATGCCATGCCACACGCTGTGGGCGCACACCCCTGCCCTCCACCCCCAACTGCCACCCACTACCCTTACCCCAACCCTTGCAGCGGCAACGACTACGCGCAAACCCTTGCCGCTAATACACGCACGCTAATACACACGCCCGGTTTGGCTTACCTCCGCCTACCTCCCCCCTGCAGCGGCAATGACTACGCGCAGCTGGGCCTGGGGGACACCGCCGACAGGGGCCTGGACCCAGGGGACATGGGGACGGGCCTGCCGCCCGTGGATGCGAACCTGGTCGTGCGTTGATGGCGCGGGGCAGCTGCAAGGAGGAGCACAGCTGCGTGTGTGCATGCCCCGCATGCTGTTTCGAGTGTGCCAGCCTGACGCCCGTGGACACAGGCCTGGGGGCGCGGGGGGCAGCACGGCGCGGCAGCTTCGTTCGGCATGGAAGCACAGGCAAAGTGTGTAGCAGGGTGCAGTGAGGGGAGGTACAACGCATGTTCCAAGTGTGTGACAAGTGCTGATGAGGTGGGCAATGATCGCTGATTGGCATTTATCGTGTGCCGGCCGTGGCCGGCGGCCGTACATACAGACAATTAGTGGGCTGATGTAAATTATATCTTGCAACTTGTGACGGTGCTACATAGTTTGCGTGACTTTTGTAGCTGGGCGTATCCAAGGAGGGCCGGGGCAAGCAAGGGGTACGTCTCCCCTGGCTTGCCCCGATCAGGGGAGGCCCTGGGCCCTGGGACCTGCCCTGGGCCCTGGGACCTGCCCTGGGCCCTGGGGCCTGGGACCTGGGAGGACCTGGGCGGATGGGCAAATACCTTGTTGCTGCGCTTCGGCACCGGTAGAGCAGTTGGCCCAAACCTTGCCTAGTAGAGACGTAAAAGGAAATCCTGGCTCCCGACACACGCGGCAGCCAGCAATTGCGACTGCGGTGGCATGTTGTGTTATCATACAAACAGTATAGAAACGCTACTTGTGGTTTGCCACTGGGACGTGCTACAACGCTCGGCAGTGCGGGAGCTACCGCAAGGCCAATTCCGCATTCGTTCAACTAGCGAAGGTTCGGAGCCTTTGTTGCTTGCATTCTTGTTCATCGAAAGTTGACGCGGAAAGTCGGCAGCACGCAGCAGCTCTTCCCGTGCACGCCCTTGCTTCGCTAGGCCTCCGGACCTGCCTTTGTGAGTTGAGTAAAAGCTACGGTCGCGCTGTATGACAGGTCTCGTTGCCGTTGACTGGTCGTCGGCAACGCTGACACCGTGATGCCTGCCCTGCCGCTGCCCGCTCGCTCTCACCTTGGCCCTTGACGCCCAGGATCCTAACCCACCCACCACATACGTTTTCAACCATGGAGCCACAAGAGGACTGCTGCAGCACCGGCCACACGCAGCGAGAGCTCCCACCAGCGCTCAAGCTGCACATCCTTTCCTTCCTTCCGCCCAACGACCGTGCCCTCAGCGGCCGCCTGGCGTGCCGGGATGCGGCTGACGGCCTCAGCTGTCCGCAGCACAGCACCGCCTCCCTGTCCCAGCCTCTACCGTTCCAGGCTTTTGAAATGGCCCAAGCTTCACTGGAGCAGCACGCACGGCAGCTGCCCTTCCGACAGAAGTTGCAGCTGCTGAGCATCGCTGCTACCAGCGGGAGCGGACTGAACCTGGAGGTGGTGTGGTGGCTCCTGGAACGGACCGTCGTGCAGTGCTTGAGCCCCTTGGGCCATCGACCACAGCGCGACATGGCCGACTGCGGTGTGGCAGCGGTGAGCGCCGGCCAACCGCAGGTGCTGGCCTGGCTGCTGTGCCACTGCCCTGCATGGCTGCGCCTGCAAGACACACTGCGGGCGGCAGCACGGCACTGCGACCTGGCGGGGCTGCAAACGGCCTGGCAGCTGCTGCCGATTTGGCGCGACCGCGAAACCCATGCGCACCCGGTCCTTGACCAGGAGGTGTTGGATGCAGCTGCAGAGTCTTCCACCGCGGACACCATTGCCAAGATGGAGTGGCTGCTGTCTGCCGGCGGCCGGCGCTGCCGGCTGGAGGAGAGCACTGCTGTGGCCGCCGCCCGGTGCGCAAACCTGCGCACGCTGCAGTGGCTCCACCATCAGCGCTGCGCCATGCACGAGTGGGTTCTGTGGACGGCGCTGCAGCATGCCGACCTGGCCGTGGTGCAGTGGCTGGTGGACGAGGCGGGGTGCAAGGTTCCCGCGGCAGGAAGCGGCGGCGAGTGGGCCTGGAAGCTGCTCATCCATGCAGCTGTCAGGGGCAGGGACGCGGTGGCCAAGCTGCAGTGGCTTAAGGCGCAGGGGGTACCGCTCAGCACAGACGCCAGCTCCGTGTGCGACCTCGTCCTGCTAGCTGCTGAGGCGGGGCAGGCAGAGGTGCTGCGCCACCTGCTGTCCGTGTACGGCCCAGGCGCAGTGCCGGAGGACCAAGAGGGGAGAATGGCGGACGGGGTTATCACGTCGGGTTGTATTGCTACGGCCGAGTGCCTCCGTGACATGGGCGTGGCGTTCAGCTTATGGGCCTACGGGTGGGCTGGCAGAGCTGGCAGTGTCGCGATGGTCCGGTGGCTGGCGTGCTCAGCGGGGGTCTCCGCCGAACGTTTGGACCTGTCCGGCTGGATCGGCACCTGGCCCAGCGACGGCGCCGGCAAGCAACGCAGCCAGGACCTGCTGGAGGCTGTACAGCTGCTGCTGGGCTGTGCGGGGTGCCGCATGAGGGGGGATGGGACCGAGCTGTGTGCAGCTGCGCGGCGGGGCGACGTGGCCCTGGTGCAGTACCTCCACCACCAGCAGCAGGAGCAGCAGCAGCAACAGCAGCAAGAGGAGCAGCAGCAGGAGGAGGAGCAGCAGGCCTGGTACGGGCACCAGCCGGAGCGGAGCCTTCTGACGGCTGCGGCCGAGGGCGGCTGCGAGGCGCTGCTCGAGTGGCTGGTGAGGGAGCAGGGCTGCTGTGTGGAGGGTGGGGTCTTGCCGCCCTTGCCGGCGTGCGTGGCCGCGGCAAAGCGAAACGGTGACCAGGCCACGCTGGATGCCCTGCACCGCCTTGGCATGCGCAGTGATGACTGCCGGTATTGACGGCATGGCATATGGCGGGGGTGCCCCTGGGTGTTGGGTACAGTGTTGGCTTGCAGCATAGACGACGGCGTGGCATGTGCAGCTTTTTGGACGAACTACCGTTGGCACAGCTAGCAGCTTCGCGAGTAATCCCATGGTGCATATTGCATATTACACCGTACAGGTTCTGTGGGTACAGGATGTGCGTGGGCCTGAACTTAGGTGCAGCTGGCTACAAACTAGTGGATGAGGGGCCAGCCTGGTCATGGGTTGTGCTGGGGTTGATGAAACTAGACGCCGTGCATGCACATGGCCCTAACTGTGCACATGGCCCTAAATAACTGTGCACATGGCCCTAACTGTGCACATGGCCCTAAATAACTGTGCACTTGGCCCTAACTGTGCACATGGCCCTAACTGTGCACATGGCCCGAACTACCGTTGGCATTGCTAGCTAGCAGCTTCGCGAGTAGCCCCGTAATTTGTACTGACAGCAGTACAGACGGCGGCTATGCAGTGCATCAGTAAAGGTGCACGGGATGCACAAGCAAGGCATGCATGTGCACGCCGTTTGCGGCGGCGGGAGGGAACGGGCAGGGCAGGGACTTTCGCATGGCATGTGCAGCTTTTTAGACGAACTACCGTTGGCATGGCTAGCAGCTTCGCGAGTAGCCCCATGATGCATACTGACGATGCAGACCGCGGCTTTGTTGTGCAATAAAGAAGGTACAGTGTGTATGTCAGATCCTTGAACCACTGACGACGTTACTAGCAGGTATGCAAACTCTGGCGGCACAAACCATGCTTCTGCTGTGCGTGAGTTATTAAGGTACACACTTGTGCTGGAGGGTATGGCGGCTGGGTTGGATTCGCTCCAACGGGCGGGGGATGGCCGCCCTGGGTACCCGTATGGATGCTACGGGATGCACAAGCACGGCGTGCATGTCCTGTTTAAGGCGGCTGGGTGTGGAAAGGGCGGGGCACGCAAGGATGTCCACTTTGCATATGGCACGTTAGCATGGAGTAGCCCTTGCGTTCTTGTGAATGTTTCCTGGCTGTGGGCTGCAACACAATGTGACGTGCTTTGGGACGGTCATCGCTCGTAGGACTTGTGGGGACGATGGGGCTTGCAGCGTACAGGTGCTGCGGGTACGGAATGTGCGTGGACCTGAGGTGCAGCTGGCTGCAAACTAGTAAATGGGGGCCAGGGCCTGATCATGGGTTGCTGCTGCTGGCCACGCCAACCCGACCTTGGCGCCCCTTTGGTAGCATGCAAAGCTCACGCTTGCTGCCCCCCTCAGCTTCCCAAGGCGTGGCCCCTATGTGCGTTTTGCATATGATGAGGTGAACCTGGGCCAAGCTGCGTTCTGTGGAGGCGGCATAACCTGGATGCGCATGGCATGCATGGAGAGCAACCTGTAGCATGTGGCCCACAGAGGGAGTGGATTGGGGAAGCAGCGCTTCACAGCAGCAGCGAGTGAGTGTCCGGTATTCCCCATGACCCCACAAACCAGTGGTGCAAGCCGCGCAGGGCAGGGGTTTCCTGGTGCTGCTCCGGAACCAGCTTGCAACACAAACATACCCGCACCTTCACCACGTACGGTCATGGGAGAGCGCTGTGTTCTACCAATGCGTGCACGCGCCAGCCTCTTCGGCTACACAGCCACAGCTACTCCCAAGTCCAGAAACCTTCTGTCCAAGTCGGACGCGTATCGCTTACGCCAGCAGCACACGATGCGCACGGTCTTGTGCTGCAACGGCAAAGGCGTGCCAAAATGGCAAATCGCGCACGGCATCTAGGGTGGTAGGGTATGCCTCCCAACCAGCAAACGGCAAATGACAAGCTAGTCAAACAGTTGTGCCTCCATCCAGTGCCATGCGCAGGTAGCGCGACTAAAGGAGCGGAACTACGTGGCACATGCAGCCGTACGGCATTGACAGCTACCCCAACACAGGACATGCAACACGCGCTGTTCAGTTGCAAAACCGCATTGTAACAAGGATACGTAAGCGCCATGACTGGCCAGGCCCACACGGTACATAGTCCATTTGTACCAAGCAAGGTGAGTAACAGGGCGCAGTTGCATGAGCTCTGTATGCCCTGTTGCTGGAGCCAATAAGGCAAGAACGTTACCAAGACCCGCACAACAACGTCACAACATCCCGTTCACTACCGGTATGGCCCAAGAGTCTATCGCGCACAGGGGCAGGTCAGATACACAGTGTGCCTCTGCTCTACTCTTGCCAAACGTGCAGCGCTGATGTCTCCCCCGTCCCGGTGCCTTTGGCGCACTTTGTACACAAAACCATGCGATTGCCACGGCGTCCAGTCCTAGACCTAGCGGTAGGTGCAGCCAACACACGGCACCTGCTGGCCCGTGCCCTGCTTGTGTTGCACACCAACATACGCTTCAACTGCATGCAGGCGGCCGACTCGCTACCTGCTTGCCTGGGCAGCACCCGGAGCCGCGTTACCTGCTGGTACGCAGCGCCCTTTCACATCCAATGCATCAGCCCGCCTCCGAGGCCCGGAGTACGCACGCATACACGCCCCCGGTCCCGGAGTGCATCAAGGCGCAATCCCTCTCGTCCAGCTCACCACGTACGTGTCATTCCCACAGCGCCAAACCTTATCCACCACTCCTGCCTACTGCCCGTAGTGTCACTCGGCCTCCTCCAGCGCCTTCGCAATCACCGCCTTGACAATGGAGGGGACCGTCCCTGGCGTGGGCCCTCCTAGCACCACACGCACGCTCGTCTCAACGCCGTCTCGTGTCAACTTCTCGGCCGTGAAGTCCATGCTGTGCGTGCCGCCTGAGCGGTCTCCAAACCACGCGCCGGCTAGCGGTGTGTTCAGCCGCACCTGGACCTCCTCATCCTCCACCACCACGCTAGCAGGGCTGTCCGTGAGCCCGTCCCGCACCAGAGCCTCGTACAGCAGCTCCCGCGGCATGCACTCCAGCACGCGCCGGCTGAAGATGCTGTGGTAGGCCGGCAACAATATCGACATGGTTGCGGGTATGAGCTGCGCCTTGATGAAGTCCATGAGCGCCCTGCACAGCGGCGCCAGGCCCAGGCGTCCCGCCAGGTGCAGCCAGGACTCCAGAGCGGAGCACACTGCAGCGGGGAAGGCGCTTATGTGCGGCGCGAAGTCCTCAAAGCTGAGAACCTCCGTTGCCTTGTTGCTTTTCAGTTGCCACAGCGCCATGTTTTGGGCCACGTAGTACGTAGCATCCCGCGTGGGAAGCCTAACGGTAAGCTGACGCTCGCCCTCTCCAATCGGTACAGCGAGGCTGAGGTCCGGGTTGTCGACCAAGCGGCGTCCGATATCGTCAATTACTGCCTGACTGGTGCCGCAAGCATCTGCGAACACAAGGACTCGGCGGGTTTCGTCCAGGTTGTTTACACGACGAATGCGCCGGGCGGCATCCACGCGGGAATATACCAAGTCCAGCCAGCGCTGCACGACCTCCGCCGAGACAGGACCCGAGTCACCCTCCAGCACAAGCTGCTGCAAATCCCAGACGAGCGGGGCCTCGCTGGTCGCCATGGGTCGCGGCAGGTCCCGGACGCAGGTTGAGAAATGGCGGAGGACATGGTAGTGAGCGAATAAGGGCTGCTGCGATCCAGATAGCAGGATGTGCATATCCGGCTCATCGGCATGAGACGGGAACTCCGCGCTGCGGCTGCGCTTAAGGCCCATGTCGTTGCTTTCTGAACAAACGCCTCGTCAACTTGCCGCAGTAAAGTGTGCAACAGGGCGGGGAATACAGTAATACTGCAAGTAAAGTGCGGCCATTGCAGCTGTCACCCCAAGGCAAAGTCAGGGAGTCTGCCGTACGGAGCCAACGCGCAGCAGGCAAGCGTGGAGTGCGTCGTGAGTGCTGTCTGGGGGGCTTGGACTACGACGCAATGCGAGGCCCGTTTCCCCTCTTCATGATGCCTGCACGCCAAACTCGGTCAGCCGTTTGGTACGTGCCCTGCAGTGGGTAGGTCGCAATTACAGAATACATTAAGCACTGGGGTCCAGGCACTCTAGGGCCCCTGCTCCGGTCACCGCCGTTGGCCTCAAGGAAGGGGGCATCGGCGCAGTTGCGGATATGCGAAGTGATGCAGCTGTAGGCGTGGGCCGTGGAGGGGTGGCAGACGGGCGGCAGTGACGCAGTGTGTTGCGATGGAGGACGGACAGTACGCCACACGAGTGTGAACCAGGGGTGTGAACTGGTGTGAACTGTACTGCTACGAGTAGCCGCCCTCGTCCCCTGCTAAGCGCGGGGGCTGTCAGTCCGTGCTTGCTGCTTGGCACTCACATGCTGGGCAGGCCCCGCTGGACTGCAGCACGCGGGCAGTGTTTACGGTGTGACCGCCAAGGATGCACGGGCGGTGCGGCCCTTGCCAAGGGCCTTGGCAGCCGCTGCCAGCCTGCAGCACCGCGTCCCTGTGCGTTGCCCTGTCTCGTGCCTGTTCCGCAGCCCGCGGCACTCACACCAACCCGCACCAATCGTCCCCTGCTCCCGCCATTCCATGCTCGAAAAATAAGAACACGGTGACGCGACCACTTTGCTGCACACTACTTTGTTCCCTGTCACCCGATTGTCCCTCCCGCAACTGCTGGCATGTGCTCACGCCTCCCGCTTTCGTCGGCACTCCTCCAAACAATCATCGCCCTTTCGCCATCGCTCCTGCTCACACCACAATGCATGTGAACGCTCATCATGGGTCGCAAGACAGTCCCATACTGTTTCTTCCCAGGCAGGGCACACTTGCGCTGCTCGCCATATGCTCCATACGCTCCACGCCTCACACTCGCTCTCCAACCGGCACTCGTGCTTGATGCTTTGCAGTCCCCCAGCTTCCAGCTCCTTGCCACACGCGCCCCGCTACCAACTGAGTATCACGCTGCTGGCCCTCTCACTCGTATGACACACCCCCATGGCCCTCACCCCGCTCGTACCCTGACCCAAAGCCCCCAGTACGGCAGTAGGTCCCTTCAAGCGCTGCCCTTGGTCCCCTGCGCCTTCGCCTCGTTCTCCCACTGTTCCTGTCCTGACCCAAAGCCCCCATTGCCCACTACCCTCACGGCCTCCTGCTCCTGCTCTCTCCGACTGCACCCCTTCAAGCGCTGCCCTTGGCCCCCTGCGCCTCCGCCTCCTCCTGCTCCCGGCTCTTGCCTCCAGTCAGCAGGTGCAGCGCCATGCCGAAGAAGGGGACGAAGCGGTACCTGCGTTGGGGTGGGGAAGATCGCGGGTGTGTGGGCGTATCAGGGCGATCTCGGGTGATGGATGTTGAACCGAGGAGGCCGCATGCGCTGCTATGGCACAGGATTATGGGCTGGCCATAAAGCTACATCCGGGTCAGTGTGATTACATGACATGCGCCTTTCCCTAACGTGATGTGTCGACATTGGCACAATATTGGGTCGTGTGAGGGGAGGCGGAGGACGGAGTAGTGGAAGAAGAGCGAATGGCGCGGAAAGGGGGCGATCAGCAACGAGGTCTGCCGTACTCAACGCACCTGTCCGGCGCGTCGCGCATGAGCACCGCCTGCCACACGCAGTACAGCCCCGAGTCGACCACGAACGCGTAAAACACCTGTGTACGGCAGTACGGCAGGGGCTTTGCTTGGAATAAAAGCACAGGGGCATCACAGTGACTGCGGGGACGGCAGGCGCGGCGAGGTGTGTAATGAGCAGGGCGGCTAGCCTACGGGTGTCGTGCGTTGAACACTTCACGTCCAAACCCTCCGCAAATGCCGCTCACCCGGTTGGTGTTGAACTGCTGTACGGCGTACGACACCCGGTCCGCCAGGTCGCCGTACTCTGGGCGTGCAACTGCCGCCCAGCCGAGCGAGAACAGCCCAACCGCCACTGCCGTACCGCCAAAGGCGGGCGCCCAGCCGGGCAGGGGGTTGTTGGGCGGTGGCGGGGGCGGCAGCGCGCGGGCGCCCTGCTGCTGCTGCTGCTGGTCGGGCAGTGGCTCCGGTGCCGCCCTCAACGCCAGGTAGGGAATGTAGAAGACGTTGGTGAGGAACTGGGGGTTGGGGTGGGGGGTGCGTTGAGGTGCGTTGATGATGGTGAGCGCAGGGAGGCGTTGGACACTTGCGGAGCGTCGGGAAGAGGCGAAGAACGAGAGGGGCACGTCATCCTACTGGCAAAGCAGCCGGGCGCCTAAAGCCCACGTCTCGCCCACCCACCCACACCACGGTGCCCCCGCCCGAAACCCTGCACTTGTGCGATAGGTTCCGCAGCGCACGCACGCTGCCAGCGGTCCACGTGCCTATAAACATGCGCGCAGGATACGTGTGCACAGCAGCAGGAGCCCACCGTGCTTGTCCACCTGTTGCGCGCTAGGGAAAAGGCATATGGCATGGCAGCGCGCGGCAGCCCGCGAGCGGAAAGGTGCGTGCGCTGGGCCCGCCGCAAGTGTCATTTCTGCCATGCCATATGCAGCTGTACGGCGCACCTCACCGCTGAAACGCTACCCCATCCACAGGGGCTGCAGGCACAAGCGCCAGTACGCCCGCGTCCCAGTCCCCAAAGCCCCCCCGCCCCTATACGGTCGTCATCGTTCTTCAACCCGCCTGTCCCCGGTCCCCAGGCATCCCACTAATCACGACGAGCACCGATTGCCTCGCAACCTTCCCCCCTCCTGGCCCCCGGCACCCCTTTCACCGTGATTTCCCCCCCACCACAACATTGCCAGCAAACCCACGCGTCCCTTCGCCGCAGGGCCCCCAGGCGCCCTGCCCCACTCACCCTGACGCCCACCCACCGTCGTCCTTTCCTCGTACCCTGCCCCTTCCGTCCCACCCCGCCAGGTACTGTCTGACTAGCACCCTATCACCCCGGCCCCCCGCTCCTCACTCACCATGATGCCCACCCACCAGGAGGTGAGCGCCTTGGGCCCCTAAAACCCCGCCACCACCCTCAGCCCTCAGGCACCCAGCAACATTCACCTTGGTGCCCGCCCGTTGTCTCGCGCCCTTCCCCTCCCTCCCCACAGCCCCTTCGGCCCCCGGCATCCCACCCACCATGATGCCCGTCCACCAGGCGGTGAGCGCCTTGGGCCCCAGCTTGCGACTGGGCCCGTCGGCCAGCATGTACGGCAGCGCCATCAGCGACCTGCGCCGTACAAGAGGTGGTAGGAGAAGCGGAAGGTGGTGGAAGAATCCGGTGAAGCGGGGATGTGGTGGAATTTTTGGTGCAGACGGAGCCTCAGGCACGCGCGCAGGCAATCCCCTTGGCGTTGGGCCCCCACCTGCACGCAGGGGAGCGAGTCCCTCGTCATGCAGCCTCATCGCCATTGCCTACCACGCGACAACAAGCTGATGAGCCTCCCGCGCTGACGGGCTTGGCCGCCCAAATAGGTATAATACACGACTCCACATGCCGTCAAGGAACATGCGGTGTGTAGCCCTTACCCACATCCTCTGCATGTATGCAGTCCCTTACCAGGCGCACACAAAGTTGAACAGTGCCTCGCTGACGGGGTTCTCCGCGATGGAGGGCACGGGCGACAGCCCCGCCGCCGCCAGCCCTATGTTGACGTAGAAGAAGTTGAACGACTCGTGCAGCACCTCGGCAAACACCTGGGCGGACGGGAAGAAACGGTTAATTTCAATAAGTAAACCAGCCGTAAATGTAAACCATACTGTTGCAATAACTGGAGCAGTTGATAGATATGTTGGTGTAGGGAGCGGGGGTTGACAGGGTGGCACCGTGGCGTTACGGAGCAGCGCTTGCAGCGCACACCCGTGTTTACAATCAGGGAGTTTAAATAATTGAGCACCTCTCTAAAGCACCTAGAGGTAACGGGAGGGGTGCCGCACGCCCAGCCGGAGAGGGAGGGAAAGGTGGCAGCAGACTCACACCCACGTGTCATGCGCCAGGACAGCCGCTCCCGACGGCCGCTCCTGCATGCCACCGGTCCTTACTTCCTAACCACCAAGATGCAGCCATGAGGGCCCGTATGCCCTTTGCATCACTGTATCCCTCCTTGCCTCCCCGCCGCTGGCGGCGTGGCCTTGAGACCACCACCACTAAACAGCTTTCTTCCCGCGTCCCCACCCTTCCCGCCGCCCCCACCTCTGGCGGCGTTGCCCGACCGCGCTAACGCTACCCCTGTGTGCCCTGTGAGTGACCCCGCCTCTTCCGCAGATTCGCTTCCGGCCGTCCCCACGCCAGGCGGCGCGGCCCTTGGGACAACCACTACACTGAATGCCCTTGGAACCACCACCACCACCACTAGCCCCTCGGCTTCTCGCCCCCCACCCTACCTCTGGCGGCGTGGCCCACACGGGCGCCCCCGGGGCAGAGGTGCCCAGCATGATGTAGGCGCTGTAGGCTGTGGGCGGGTGGGGGTTGGGTGTATTAGGGAGGCGGGAGATGACAATGGTTACCGGTAGTGATGCGGTAATTATTGATAGGAACCAGTCTTCATGGCATGGTGTAGGCGCCGTAGGCTGCATGCGGGTGGATGTGTCGGCGTGAAGGTCAAAGCTTGGAACGAGAGAGGGCATTGTTGAGCAGGGAGAGCGGGTTATGAACATGCAAAAGCGAGCTGAAGCGGCCCGGGTCCCGCCCCCCCGGGGCACACGCCCGCCCAACCCAACCCCGTCCAGAAGGCCCTCACCGCCGCAACCTTGACGCCCGGCAATGCCCAGCTCACACGCTGCTCCCGGACCTACTCCCCCCACCCCCACCCCCACCCACCCGCGTAGAGTGCCCACACAGCCTGGGCACTGGCCGCGCCCACAACGTCGTCCTGCTTTCGCCCGGCCACCCTCCCACCACTACCCAACCCCGCCCCCACCCACCCGCGTAGAAGGCCCACACAGCCCCGGCCGCCAGCGGCACGCGCTTCAGCACGGCGGGGTCGGCGTCGGGGCCCAGCTTGCGCACCAGGGGGGCGAGCAGCGTCAGCGCCTGGGGACAGGGGCGGTGACGGGCGATGGGTGGAGGGCGGAGGACGGCAGCGGAACGGCAGGGTGAGTTCCTGTGGGTTGACTGGTTGACCAAACACACCCGGAGCATGCAGCAAGGGCGAAAGGGACGACAGCAGGGGATCTGTAAAGGCAGTCAGCAAAACGTCCTGCGGCGTCGGCGTCGTGTCGGACACGTGCTGTACAGGTGCCGTACCGTACCTTGAGGGCGGAGGCCCCCGGCTTGACGCTGCCCTCCACCAGGTCGCGGGCCTTGGCGATCTGGCCCTGCTGGTTGAGGGTGTAGAAGGAGCAGCCGCGGGAGAAGGGGAACACCGTGCCCTCGCCGATCTCGGCGTGCCTGTAAAACGAAGGGGAGGAGAAGAGACAACACCGTTTAGAAAGCAGTGGTTAGGACTGACTTCAGTGCAATTCAAATGCGCTACAGGTGGGGCCGGAAGGGGGTTGGGGTGGGGGGCGAAGCGGAAGCGCAGGCTGCGCTTTGCAAAAGCGCGCAAACAAACGGCTTAAAAAGGGCCGGACGCGAGGCAGGCGATTGCCAGGCGCAACGCACCACGTGATGCCCACCGCCCGCGTGTCCCCCGCCGTGACGTCCTCAATCACAAACTTCATGTCGGAGGGGGCGGTGCGCTTGACCTGGGGGACGAGTGGCGTAGGGAGAGGGCGAGGTGGCGGTAGGCAGGCTGCGAGGTGCATGTTCTGAAAGCTGTGAGCAGCCTAGTCCTCTCCTTCTACACCCCGCCCACGCACACATGCCGTCCTTAAAAACATCTTTCGTGCACAACGCACGCATCAGGCGGACCTTGTTGAGGAACTGCACCACCTGCTCCCTGCCCCTGCCCCACACATACACAGCGTCCAGAGAGACAACCCTTGCTTGCGCGCCCGCACCTTTTTGAGGAACTGCACCACCTGCTCCCTGCCCCTGCCCCACACATACACAGCGTCCA
>VFQN01005850.1_pt1 | contig 14646 bp, 12 predicted proteins | sample 3512371 | NCBI WGS metagenome assembly VFQN01 (sample SAMN10412370, study PRJNA504923) | tailings metagenome | isolation source: Replicate 2 from Balatoc abandoned mine | place: Philippines: Itogon, Benguet | collected 2017-08-28
GACTCGGGAATCTCTGGCATACAAATTCGATGACACGCCTTATTAATTCGCTTTGCATTCAGTTCAGGTCGAAAGATACGAATCTTTCCATCTTGACACTGAAAAGCTTTCAAACCTTCAAAGGCAGCTTGACCATAATGCAGTGCCGTAGATCCTATGTGAACGGGTACTAACGGATCAGATCGAGACTATAAAAGTTCGAGGAAATCAAAGTCAGAGAAGAGTTGATAAATAGCCAACCTGAGGCTTTCCCCAAGCACCGTCTTTATATTCTGAGATCACGAAACTATTCGTCTGTCGATAAACAAATCTATATTTTCTGTCAGTTCCTTTTAATATCAGAAGAGAAGCAACGATAATTACCCTAAATTTGGCCAATCCAGCTTTGCTTTTCCTACATCTAGTAGTCTATTACTAGATTTCATGAATATTTTAGGTTTTTGCGGATTCTTTCCATGAAGAGAAAAGCCTTCAATGATAGTCGATGCAACAACCAATAATAGAAAAGACAAAATTAACCTCTTCGACATACTGTCCAAATACAATCCTTTCTTATAAGAAATTTCCAATATTTTATCAAAGAAAGGACCCAGAGAGATTAAGAATCAGTCGACTAAATTGGAGTATTGAATGTCAATCGCTTGACACACTTCGTTAATTTCCTGATGAAGACAAAAGAATTCCTTCGGTTTTTCTAGATTTAAGATAGAAAAGTAGAGGAAAAGTTCTTATGGTATTCTTTCCCAACTTATCGCTTGGTTCGCACGAAGAGGTTTTACGACAGAATTACCAAACTTAAAAGTCTCCGGAACTATCCAGTCTTGTTTTAGTAATTTGAGTTTCTTCTCTGATAGCGGAAGACCGTAGAATTCCTGTCCAAAGCGACTGGTAAAGTCTTCTAGTCGATGTAACGCATTGGCCGACTCAAACGCTTCCGCGTACAACTCAAGAGCGGCATGCCCTGTAAAGATCCCAGCACAGCCACAGGCTGATTCTTTCGCTTCTACGCTATGTGGTGCACTGTCTGTGCCTATGAAGAACTTAGGATTCCCGCTCGTTGCAGCAGATAAGAGAGCCTGACGATGTTGCTCTCTCTTTAAGATAGGTAGGCAATACATATGAGGGCATACTCCTCCTTTGAAAATATCGTTCCGGTTGTATAAAAGATGATGAGCTGTGATAGTGGCAGCAAGGTTTGGACCTGCATTAGTGACAAACTCAACAGCATCAGAAGTAGTGATATGCTCCATTACTACCTTTAAATTCGGAAACTTCTCCAATATAGGCCTCAGAATAGTTTCAATAAAGACTTTCTCACGGTCAAAGATGTCCACGGAAACGTCAGTCACCTCGCCATGAACTAATAAAAGCATTCCAACATCGGACATGGTCTATGAAATAAAGTAATTTAGTTGAGATATTATTCAAAAAGGAGCAATCTTACTTGCAAAACTCTTTCAACTTTCGCTAAAGAAGTCACACCAAATTCACTGTTAGTCGTAGCGCCTGCAGGGTAATATTTCACAGCATGAATAAGCCCAGTGGATTTCGCTTGTTGAATATCCTCAGGGGAAGTATTATCAGTTAGATATAGAGTCATTAGTGGGTTAAAGTCAGGAAACTCAGTTGAATGTTGGAGAATTCGATTACGATAGCTGATTGCATCCTGAACAGTTCGAACGGGTGGTTTGAGATTGGGCATCACAATAACCGATCGAAAAGATCGAGCAGCAAACTTGACGACATCAGAGAGTGACTCTCCATCACGTAGGTGATGATGAAAGTCATCGGGTTCCCTCACTTCGATCATCATTCTTTTTTAATTTTCTTAAAGATGACAACATTCGTCGAACTTTGAAATTGGGAGTGAAAAACCGAAACTTTCGATTTTTCCAAAACTCAAATTTGAGTTTCCAGTCTCCCACATTTTTTGAGTAGCCGTTGAGTGCAAAGTTAATCCTATCAGATAACAAGATCATGGAGTTTATTGGCATTAATAGCTCGCCAACTACTCCGAGGAAGGATCTTAGAGGAGATACTGTTGCTCTATTTGGAAATTCTATTCACAAATCGATTCAAAAATCGAAACTGAAGTCGAAGCAACAAAATCAACAACAGAATCTCATTCACTCTAATCAGTATTTATGTACTTTTCTCGACACAATTGGTAAAAAGAGATCGTTCGATGAGTCTCAAAATGGTCAATTCGACGGAAAAGGAAGTGAGCTAACTATTTCTCAACTATCTTCCACCCAAGCCTCTGCCAAGAAGCAATGTTTGAGCAGTAGTAAACTTGCAGCGAAAGCCTCTTCAAGTATCCAACAACAAGATCGCTTCATTCCTCATCGTGCAAATATTGATGAAGAATACAGCTATTTTGCTTTGGAGCAAGGAAATGAAAATATCGAAAACATTCAAGAGCAAGAGCTAATTATGACCCCAGGCCAGAGAAAACTCAAAGCGCAGCTCACTCAACTTAAATCTGGTGGAGTTGGATGCATTGAAAATGGATCAACCCAGAAAAGGCGATTAGTAGATTGTCGAAAGTCTTTGACACCTGCCTTCGATCGAGTTAACAGCTTTACTGATCACATCAAAGTAAGATTCATCCCCACTACCATTTCTATCATTTACCCTTCTATTCTTCTCACAGATGTGTAAAGAATCAGTAGAAAATTTAACTCCAAGACATAAAACGGTGCGAACCTTTCCTAGCTTGCCATTTAAAGTACTTGATGCCCCAGAGCTAGTTAATGATTATTATCTCAACCTATTACATTGGGGGCAAAATAACTTTCTTTGTGTGGCATTAGGTAGAAATGTATATCTCTGGAATAGTGATGATGGGACAATACAAACCCTTCTTGAACTAGAATCGGAACAGAGTTATGTCAGCTCTGTTCAATGGTCCCCAGATGCTAACCTACTCGCAGTGGGCACTTCGCTCAATACGGTTCAACTATGGGATGCTAAGGCCAATAGGATGGTTCGTGAATTAGATAGTCATGCAAGTCGAGTGAGTTCCTTATCGTGGCAAAGTGGAAGTGTAATCAGCTCCGGTGGAAAGGACTCCATGATCTACAACCACGATCACCGCAGCAGAAGACCTATCATTTCTTCTTTTGCAGGACATACGCAAGAAGTATGCGGGCTAACCTGGTCTCCTGATGGCACAACCTTGGCTTCAGGAGGAAATGAAAATATGCTATGCTTCTGGGATATGACATATTCCCATTTACATAATAATCCTCTGGGGTTGACACAACAGTCTTATGCCCCACGTATTAAACTTGATCAACATCATATTGCAGCAGTGAAGGCATTAGCATGGTGTCCATGGCAAAGGAATATCCTTGCATCTGGAGGAGGCACTGCTGATCGTAATATTAAGATTTGGAACTCTTCTGAAGGTACTTGTATCAAATCAGTTGATACAGGATCACAAGTTTGTGCCATTCAATGGAGTGACCATTATAAAGAGTTAGTATCTTCTCACGGATTTTCTGATTATCAGTTAATTGTATGGAAATATCAAGATATGACGAAGGTCAGTGATTTTATTCCATTCATTCTCTTTCTCATTTAACACTTTTTACAGCTTCATGAACTTCACGGGCATACAGCTCGAGTATTACATCTAGCAAAGTCTCCATGTGGCTCAACAATTTGTTCTGCATCGGCAGATGAAACTCTTCGATTTTGGAACATATTCGATAGAAGTAACGGACCAAACAAAGACTTAGCTTGCTTAAAATCACCCTTATCTTCAAGTAAAAAACTTAGAAATAATAGTGTTTTGTTATCTACTCCAGGATTATCCATGTCTATTCGATAAAGATCAATTTAATTCAGAGATTGAGACTACCAAAATTACTGTTATATCCAGAGGTCTTTAATATCCAAGAGTATCCGCCCTCACAAGCGAACAAGACAAAGATTTTTCAAGATTGCAACTGCACCTTCAACATCATTAGGAATAAATCCTTTTGGTTTGATTTTCTTTTGAGTTCATTTCTAACAGAAAATAAAAATATGTCTTCCTTTTTTGGTCGTGTACTAGGAAAAAAGACTGCTGCTGCAGAAGAGGCGAAAACCACGGGTCCTTTGGCAGGATTCACTTCTGAGCAATTAATCGAAGAACTACGAAACCGTGGTTTAAATGTTCAAGTGAAGGATCTAGCAGGGTCTACAGTTGCTTCGAATACGCAAGAAAAAGTTTTTGCTGTCTTAGACTCGATCGAAGCATGGAGCAAGCTGGATCGTCATCGCAACGATAAAGATCGAAGCTTCACACAATTATGGCTTACTATATATGCATTTGATTGGGCTCGATCACCGCCTGGCTATTGCTGTGATGCAAATAAAAGTGTTAAGATTGGCTTGTCTGAATATTCCAAGTGGGAAGACGCTGAATCCTCTCAAGTTGTCGTGATTCAACATTACGACTCTGAACGCCCTGGGAATTACGAAAAGCGTGATTCATGTAAGTGTAGTTAATTTCAGCTTCATCAATTGTATTTAAATATGTTTACGTAGGGGGAAATGTACCGCCTGTTTGGGCAATTGCCTTCAGCACCGAGGAAATGCGAAGTTTAACCAAGGACATTGTCGCAAACGCGGCAACTAAGGGAACTTTGATCCATCGTGAACCTGAAGGAGATTATGATCCAAATGAACCATGGTGGTCTGAATCACATTGGTTGATTGAAGATGGAAAGATTACGGGCGTTCGACTCGCTGCGAAGTGCACGCAGGATTCTTTTCCTCAAGTTCAGTTGGTGCGATTTAAGCTCCGCGGAAGCACCTTCGAGCTCGGAACTATTGAAGATCAGACTAGCAAGCTTGGAGCACTTTCCACTTCTTCCAAGCCATTACCTGAACCTGCTCCGGCAATTATTCCTGGTTTCGCCATTTCTGGCTCTGCTTCGACTACACTCACTGAACCTTTCACTGAGGGCGACGGGAAATTAGAAATACGTGTCAGTAAAGGTTCTCCAAGTGCTTACAACTTTGAAGGTCGCGATGATACATTAGGTCAGAGCATTAAGACCCCTACTCTTACTGTGACCAATCCTACTGAGACTCGTATTGCTATTACTGAGTATTGGATGGAATTTTTACAATCAGATGGTACTTGGTACAAAGCATCAACGAGAGTTGGTGTAAATTCTACCGATTATTATGGTAGATCACAGACTCGCTTTGTTGATTGTCAATCATTTGAAATCGACTCCCATGCTTCTTTAGATCTTCTCTTAGAAGGCAACTGGTTGATTCCCAAGCAAGGAAGAGTTGCTTATGGTTCTCGTCCTCACTGTAATCGAATTCACGCGGCTTTCCCTGACCCTTTGACAGCTCGTATTGCCTTGAAGGATGATGCTGGTTTATTCAACTACCTTCAGTTCCAGCATAAGAACGAACCACTGGATGAGCTTTGGCTAACCTATGAAGAGGCCATTGCTGCAGGAAACACCGGGGACGGGTTCGGCCCTGAGTTTAAACCTGAATTGTGGTTATGTCTTGAAAATCCTTTAAATCTGAATAAGTGTGTTATTTGCGTCACTACTGCTATTGACAATCCTCATCATTGGTTTGTTCGTATCCACTCTGATCGTCGTAATCTGGGTAGTCTTACCTCTCAAGTTGATGCGTCTCATTTCCGTAAACTTGGATTTAAAGCGAGCTTGAACGCGGATAAGCCTGCTGAAGTAAGTATACTGATGTTCGTTCCCTTTTTCTTATAAAACGACTCTCTTTTTCAGGTTGAAGTTGATTTAGGAGATGCGACTTACTGCAAGTTGACTGGCCTGATGGATTATGAGACAAAGTCGATTTATGCTCTTCACGGAGTTATTCATATTGAAAATGAAGGAAATACCATCGCAAAATTGGAAGGGTATTTAAAGCTTGATTACGATCGTGTCATCGAAGCATCATCTTAAAATCATATTCAGGAGATATCAATCTCATACTCACTATTTCCTTTTCCCGAGAATCATACTCATAGCCTACCACTTGATCAACCAATCAACAATCTAACTCGCTTGCCTTTGCGAGGCTTCTTAATATTGCTTTTTCTAGGTTGAACTATATCCACTTACATTGACATCATTGCATATTTGATCATCTGCTTTTTTCTGATAATATTAACTACAATTAAAGTCAGCACGTCATAACTCAGTCATGTACTCATAAACTCAAGAAACAATCTGCGATGTAAAATAAAAGAAAGGATGAGGTGGAGAGCTAAAGATACACGAATGACATTCAACTTTCACGGCGTTAGACTCTCTTTCCTACAAGAGTTTATTGAGGAATGTGGTGGGAAAGAGAAAATTAGTCATCTCACTACAAATGATATTTGTAGGGAGATTGTAATACCTGCTACAATTGATATGCAATGGTCATACTGTGACTGGTTACAATCTATGTATCATCCAGGTTTTGGAGAGAGAGCGGATGTATTTATCTCCCATGCTTGGCAATACAAATTTATTGATGTAATAGATGCTTTATTTGAGCATTTTCCTTTGCAGGAGAGAGATTCGATGGTTGTTTGGTTTGATGTGTTCTGTGTCAATCAGCATGACTTGAGCAGTAAAGAATTTGATTGGTGGAATGACACTTTCCAAGCTGCGATAGGACAGATTGGTTACACAGTCATGGTATTAGCACCGTGGGATGATCCTTTACCTCTAACGAGGGCTTGGTGTATCTTAGAGCTTTTCTGTACGTCAGTGACAAGATCGAAGTTCCAAATTGCGATGAGCAAAGCCAATAGGAGGTCCTTCCTTAAAACAATGTTAGAATTTAATATATCGGCAGTAAATGAGATGTTAACGAGAGTTGATGCAGAGAGAAGTCAATGTTCGAATGAGAGGGATCGAGAGAAAATCTTTGAAGTAGCTCGTAGTGTTGGCTTTCCACAATTGAATGGAATGGTATTCGAGCAATTGAGAGATTGGGTAATCTCTGTAGTCTTAGAAGAGAAGAGAAAGACCAGGGAAGAAGGGCATGACATTGGATTAAGTTTTGCTTTAGGTCATCTTTATGATGGTCAAGGCAAACTAAAGTTAGCAGAAGAGAACTTAGTTAACTGTATGAATAAATGTATCTCATTTTATGGTACAGATCATAAATTTACAACAATTGTTATTGCCAGTGTTGCAAAGATTATATTCGTCAAGGTTTCTCCGAAAAGGCAGAACAACTACTAACCAACCGTCAGAATGACTCAGCAGCTAAATTTAACTTAGCCACTTGTTATTGTGTCCAAGGAAAACTTCAAGAAGCTCTTTCACTCTTTGAAGAATGTTTTGAGGAAAGAAAGAGTTTGCATGGAAAGAATGATTCATCAACTCTAGCTGTTATGAATAACCTATCCTTTCTTTATCGACGAATGGGAAATTATGAACGCGCAGAAAGCATCTCTCTTGATTGTTTACAATTGCGTGAAGTTTATAGCGGTAAAAACCATCCTGATACTCTTACTATCTTATATAATTTAGGGTTAATTTACTACGATAAAAGAGATTATCGGAAAGCAGAATCTTCCTTGCTTCAGGCTAGAGATCGTTTAGTTTCTACTTTAGGTGAAGATCATAACCTATCATTGGCTGCAATCGGTGCTCTTGCCTCAACATATAGCATGCAAAGGAGATACGATGAGGCAGAACCTCTTCTCAAGCAATCTTATGAACGGAAAAAACGAGTGCTAGGAGAGAATCATCCAGACACATTAGATGCCATAAATAGCCTTGGTCTGTTTTATTCGTCTCAAGGGTTAAATGATAAAGCTCTTCCATTATACGAAGAATGTTTAAAGCTGCGGAAAATGGCTTTAGGTGAATACCACACAGAGACATTAACGTCAATGGCTAACTTAGGCCTTCTTTATTTCCAACTAAGCGAAAATCTGAAGAAAAACAAAATTGTTCTTCTACAACAAGAGAATTCTAATGATGCCGATTATATCGGCAGATCAGTGTCATTGCTTGTGGAAACGTTGGAGAAATGTAGAGAAACCTTGGGAGAAGATCATCCAAAAACGTTACTTATTGAGAAGAATTTTAGCGATATTCTTGAACGCCTTTAGTAGAATCAAGAAACTTTAACGAAGGATTATGTTTGATTATCTGTAATCCGCTCACCAAATGATAGATCTATCATCATATGTAAGTATTTTGTTCGAACAAACATTTTACCTTTCAGCATTGGACCTAATGCATTCTGAGATCGGCTCTTAATTATCAAATTACTTTCTTCATTGGATAGTGAATTTTCTATTAAACAAGTAAATTGATCCTGAAGGAAAAACATCAAGGGGTTCGTTAGTCTTTAGCTGCGGCGTAGACTGTTGGTGACGTGTTTGTGTTGATAAAAATAGCAAATTCAAAGCTTTTGAAAAAAATATGAAGACACGTCAAAAACTTTGGGAGAAGGTAATCTTTGTGTATTCTATTCAAAGATTATTTTAAAAAAAGAAAATCACTGGATGGAACAAATATAAAATTCTATAAATATTGTTTGAAATAGTTCACAATTAGGTCTATTGTATTCGATTTAATTGGTTCTCTTTCATGAATACATTCATGTTTAGCACCTTCAATTATCTTAAATTGTTTCTTGTCTATTGGTGTTGAACTCTTTGAGTATAAAAATTCACTTCCTTCTTTATAGGTCAAAACATCTTTACTTCCATGAATACAGAGGAAAGGTAGAGTAATATGAGAAATTTCAGCTTTTGCTGCTTTAATAAATTTGAGACATTCAGCAGCCGATTTATTAGAGATGAAAGGATCAGTACGACGAGGATCCCTTGCCATTTCCTCTAATTCTTCCAAGCTACTCGTAACTTCGTCTAAGAAGATAGGTGCTGTCGGACTCTCCGGATCAAAGGAAGCAATCAGTTGTGTGAGGAAGCCAGCTGAGTGGGTTTGAGATAGTGAATACAGGAAGCGTATTCCAAAAGGAGAAGCAGAGCCAGGTCCAGATATTAAGCCAATGGAAGAAAAAATAACAGCAGTTATATTTTCTAATTTATTCACACTCATCACTCCTACTAATCCACCCATAGAATGACAGAAAAGGAAAGTTGGAAGTTTGCCGGAATGACGTTTTCTAACAACTTCAACAAAAGAGACAAAGTCTTTATAGACAACCTGATAATCTGGAATGATTCCTCGCTTCCCATCACTCAAACCATGACCAACATGGTCGATTGCGTAAACTGCGAATCCTTCGTCGACTAATCTTTCGGCAAGAACAGAGTAAGCGAGAGCATGTTCGAGGAGTCCGTGAGCAATAAATACAATTCCTTTTATGTTTTGCATATTTTTAGGCAACCAAGATGCAAAGTTACGTTTTGCTGAACCAAGCATGAGAATTTCTTCCTGAAAGTTCACAGACTTTGATTTTTTGCACACTTCAGCTAGATCAATTGGATTAGAAATAATCCTCTTTTTTGACATTTTCTTCTTTAAATAATCCAAACTAAGATGGGTAAGTCCAAGAATTAGGACAACAACAATCCAAGTCTGCGGAACAGTCACCATCAACAACGAACAACAAACAATGAACAATTAATTGAGACCGTTACAGTGCGAAGTCCTCATTTTAGAACGAGTCTTCTTTCGGAAATACTTCGCTTTCAGTGCGTTTTAACGAATGAAGTTGTAAAAGTTGAGAGAGATAATCACGACTCGACTCAAAGATTAGATTTAGTATGAGTGCAACATTTTCTGCTCGACGGTTAGAGACTCAAAGTATTGGGAAAAGTGAAGGAACACTTCCAATGAATGTATTACAAACAATATTAGCGTATCAAACTTTTATTAATAATGAAGAAGAATTAACAAGAAATGAGAATAATTCTCAAAATCAAACAACACTTTATAATCGTTTACAATCATTTTTATCTATTTTCATCTCACAATCTATTCCAACTATCTTTGGGCTGTTCATAAACCTGTTAGATGCTTGTACATTCGGTACAGTGTTTTTCCCTGCTTATATGGGGAATACAAGTAATTTAGTGGTTGAGCTATTCTTATTAAGTACATTTTTCTCTCAGTTAATTCTTATATATTTTTCATCATTTCAAAGTGCACTAGGTACATCCATGGCAGAGAACATTCCTTTCATCCATTCCATTTGTGATAACATCTATCGCGACTTAAAAGAAGATCCATTTCAACAAGAGAAGCTCTTACCTACTGCATTAGTTGCTGTTTCTTTGTCTGTTGTTTTGAATGGTGTTTTATTTATTGTTTTAGGAATGTTTCATTTAGGTAATATTCTTCATTTTTTCCCACGATATGTAATTATTGGATTAAATGCTGGGTTTGGAGTATTCTTAATAGGAACAGCTTTTGAAATTTCTACAGGACTTCCTATGACTATTGCGTCATTTTTATTGCTAACAAAGGATATGATAATTCAGATTTACGCGTCTATCATTGCTGAAGTTGGTCTTCGATTACTTGCGTTTATGGGTGTAAATGATATCATTCTTTCCTTGATCATGTTCTTCATTCCTGCAGGTCTTTTCATTGTACTTTACCTTGGAAAGATTCCTCTCTCTGATGCCAGAGACCATCTTTGGCTCTTCTCTGAAAACTCTAGCGCTTCAGGCTTCCATTGGTATAATACCTGGGATAATTATCTACAGTGGGAAAATATTGACTGGACAGTCATCGCAATGCAACTTCCTACAATAGGATTGCTTGCTCTGTTCACAATTGTCTTGGTTCCTGTTCGAATTCCTTCCCTGGCTTTGATAACGAATGAAGAAGTAATTTTTGACGAAGAATTAATTGCTCAAGGTATTGGAAATATCTTATCTGGTTTATTTGGATGTCCACATAATTATCTATCTTATTCTAATAGTATATTTTATTATATATTAAAGGGTAAGGGTAGAAATCCACGTTTAATTTTATGTTTATTAACATTCTTTTGTTTTTTTATTGGTTCTAAAATCATCAATTATACACCGAGGATTATTGCATCTTTAATTATGGTTCATTTAGGAGTTGATCTTATGATTAGTGCATTCTTTGAAAACCGAAGAACATTAACCTATTCAGAATTCTTTTGTATGCTATTTGTTTGTATTATTGTTGTTTGCTTTGGTTTTGTAATGGGAATGTGTGTTGGAATTTTATTAGCCTGTGTCACCTTTGTTGTTGCTTCGAGTAATGAACAGAACATTCGTTCAATATTTATTGGTAATGAAGCTCGGAGTGATACTCAGTGGTCAGGAAAGCAAGAAGAGAAGTTATCAAAAGCCTTGACTGAACAGACAGCTCAAATCTATGTGATTGAGCTGCAAGGACATTTATTCTTTGGTAATGTCCAACGCGTCATCTCAGAACTACAAGAAATAATTGATCCAGCCTTTATTCCTGCCAGCAAGCAAGACTTAACACGTCGATATAGCATTTATGGTGGACCTAGGTCCCGAGCAGCAACCTATGAAGCATCCACAACACTAAACGTCCACCATTCATCCCACTTCTCAAGCAAAGCTTCTCAAAGCTATGAAGAAAGGTTTGAAAATCACCAAATAACAAAATTGATCAATGTTGTATTAGATTGTACCTTTCTCGCAGGGGCAGATATTAATGCCCTGAGTGGTTTATATAAATTCAAGGAAAAATATGAAAACCATCATAAGAAGATGTCCTTTAATAAAGAAAACGATCCAAGTCCGAAAGGTTCACAGAAGAGCCCTTATGGTTTACTTTCACATTCTCCTCAATTTCAAATTGTTTTCGCTGGTTTATTACCATCTCTACAAGAAATTTTAGAGATTATTGAACAACGAGAGAAAGAGAAAAGAGATCAACAGAATGAAGAAAGACCATTAGAATTAGAGATTCTTAGTCAAACAAATTCACCTAGTACGATATCACTTAAGAAAAGACCTTCTTCTGAACGCATCCCTTTGTTATCTAAGATAACATCGAATTCTACTTTACCACGACCAGGAAGCAGGAAATATTTATTTAATATCTTACATTTATCTCAAACATTTTATTTTGACGTCAATTCTGCTTTACATGCAATAGAAGAAGAATTATTAAGAGTTATTCCAGATTCGATGATTTTCCAAAATCAAGAAGAGTTAATACAATTAATGAATCAAGAATTTCAGATGATGCTTGGGAATGATCCGTATGAAAGGATTGATGATGATAATTCATCTGATGAATATTCAGAATTTGCTGATGTAGAGAAAGGAGGAGGAGGTGGTGATGTTGAAGATGAGAAAACTCTTGCTTATTCTCGAAGTGTGAGTAGTAGAAGTGTTAGTAATTACGTACTAGATGGAGAAGATTTATTTAAGAAATTAAGTATTATAGTTGATGAAAGTGCAATTGATATAGAAGATCTTCCGACCGCACGTAATGGAAATCCGATGACACTTTCAAGTACAGGGAAGAAACAAGAGAAACTACGACCTTCACCACCAAAATCTTCTCGAAAATCAATTCCTCTTACTAGATCCTTCTCCGTGGATAGTAATAATTCCCCAAGAATCAGTAATTCTATTCATTCTCCTTCCATTCAATCAATACGTTACTTTAATCAAAGAAAAAAGAAATTAATTGAATATTTCCGACAATTAGGATCTAATCTATGGAAAGATTATGATTTACCTTATTTAGAAGAATTAGCAATAAAATTTTTACAATTCCCTATTACATCCTACCAACAAGAAGAAGAAATATGGATGAAAGGATCAGAAGCAAATGAATTAGGAGTATTATTAGATGGTAAAATCTGTTCGTTATTAGATAATGGTAAATCATTTCAAACAGTTTTACCCCCTGCATTAATTGGTTTATCTTGTGTTGTGAAAGAAAAGACTCGAACACGAACATTAGTAGCAGTTGATGATGAAACAAAGATTATTCTCATACCTTTATCATTTATTGAGAATATTGAAGAAAAGAATCGTCCATTACATTCAATATTAGTAACCATGGCTTTAAGAAGTTTATATTATCGTCAAAAATCAGAATATTCATTATTTCATGCTGGTTCAATGGGTAATTTATTAAACAACAACAAATAGAAATAACAAAAACCAAACAACCAATCTGCAGCTACTGTAGTTTACGTATTTTATAATAAAAAGAAGGCAAGAAAGACAGAAAGAATAGAGATAAAAATGTCTTTTTTATCTTTTCGGGGATTGATTTCTATTATATTAACCAGCTCATTATACCAGGTTTTTCCCTCAAGCCACTATCCTGGAAATGTCTGATTTGGGTCACTAGGTTGTGGTATGAACAAGACAGCTACTTGTAGACCAAAAATTGAAATGAAGCGACAAAAAATTATAAACAAAACAAACAAAATAAAACAAACCAAACCAATAAAAGAGGAAAGAAAAACAAATCAGGCAAATCAGAGAACGGCTTTTTACGCTCTGTTGTGCGAAAGAAGGAATCAGGGGGACAAAGGGAAGACTGAAATATAGTATATGAATGTGTAAATTGAAATCAATGAAAGCGATGCAAATCAACCAAATTTACTGATTCCCATCCGATGGCTATCAAACTATAAATTAAAAAATATATTTAAAATGTGTGTATCTTGTGGTGAGATGTTTCATTGGAGATTTGGCACAACACACACTTCGATACAAACCAGAGAAAGGAAGGAGAAATAAGTGAGACAGAGAAGAGCGACATAAAGGGGATTTTCGATAATAGTGCAGAGAATAATAACAATACACAAAGTTCAACAATATCAAGAACAGAAGTTGATGAAGTTATGATAACAGATACTTTTTAGTTTTTCACTTTCTTTCCAACTTGGGAATTGTTGAGAAAATGATTAGTGGCTTTTCTTTTCAACTCCATTGTTGTTTCCATCTCATCTTGACCATCCGTAAGTGAGAGAACAGTATTGACGACATCCCCCGAGCCCTCAGAAGGTTTGTTATGGATGGTAAAACGAGGTGGTAGAAAGTTGGTGAGTCTTTTTTGACGAGGTGATTCTGGTAGGTTAGGCTTTGGTCGGCATATCGTTGATACCCATTCAACTCGATTGCGAAGAAACAGGGGATGACGATAACAGTAAGATGAGGAAAGATAACGCGTAGCGGTAGATAAAATAGCTCTTGACGTTCGAACACGAAATCGTTCAAAGCGATATAAATGAGTCTGCCGATCAAAACTTCGAAAACAATTTACTATGAAGTGAGATGAGACAACAAAGAAATAAGAATGAGAGAAAGACAATCAAAGAAAAATAAGAGAAATAAAAAAAACCTACATTTAAAATAACGAGGTACAACTTCTTGTAAAAAACGATCACGATTTAATATTTGGAATGCAGTTCCATCTAAACACCATTCTACCACACCTCGAACAGAATCATCATAATTTAATAAAATATATAATTTTTGAGGAAAAGTTAAAATAGGTAAATAAACTGGATCAATTTTTAAACCATCTTGAAGGAATGAAAGAACACAATAAAAATATTCTTCAAAATTATCAGTTAATGGTAATAATCCTTCCATTAATTCTTTATTATGATTTTGTGTAATTTCATCATCCATTTCCTCATAACAATCAATATCTTCAATTTGATTATGATCAGAATCTGGTGTGATCATTCCTTTGATTT
>VFQN01005828.1_pt1 | contig 14645 bp, 14 predicted proteins | sample 3512371 | NCBI WGS metagenome assembly VFQN01 (sample SAMN10412370, study PRJNA504923) | tailings metagenome | isolation source: Replicate 2 from Balatoc abandoned mine | place: Philippines: Itogon, Benguet | collected 2017-08-28
TGGATTGAAACTATGTCAAAACCGACAGAGGCGGAGAGGTCCATAGTCGCCTCCCTCGCGGAGGCGTGGATTGAAACGATGACAAGAAGGCGCAAGCCGCCGTCGCGTTGTGTCGCCTCCCTCGCGGAGGCGTGGATTGAAACCATTCTGTCGCGCCCGATGGTATGGAAAATACGCTGGTCGCCTCCCTCGCGGAGGCGTGGATTGAAACCACATCCACACGGCGGCGACGCCGGGCAACAACTAGTCGCCTCCCTCGCGGAGGCGTGGATTGAAACGTAAGTTCGGCTCGGAAACCGAGACTGAAACCGTCGTCGCCTCCCTCGCGGAGGCGTGGATTGAAACTATGCCCGCATGAGGCGAGTTGAGCGAGCGGCCTGGTCGCCTCCCTCGCGGAGGCGTGGATTGAAACAGGTCGGTGACGCCCTGGACATCCACGGTCTTGAGTCGCCTCCCTCGCGGAGGCGTGGATTGAAACGCAGGTGCCGAGCACATCGACGACATGCTCAACCGGTCGCCTCCCTCGCGGAGGCGTGGATTGAAACAGCCGATCGGTCTCGGCATTGAACTGGTCGATGGAGTCGCCTCCCTCGCGGAGGCGTGGATTGAAACCAGCCGTGAGAAGCGAATATCGTCCAGCGCGGTGTCGCCTCCCTCGCGGAGGCGTGGATTGAAACGTGTACTCGTCGGCCGCCTCAAGCGCGCGGTCGTAGGTCGCCTCCCTCGCGGAGGCGTGGATTGAAACTGCCGCGGGAGGTGCTGTGATGGCTATCGCAACCGTCGCCTCCCTCGCGGAGGCGTGGATTGAAACCCCGCAATCGTGGTGGATGCCTGATGGCCCGGCAAGTCGCCTCCCTCGCGGAGGCGTGGATTGAAACTTGGACTGTCGGGCCTCAAGACGCGAGACCCGAGTCGCCTCCCTCGCGGAGGCGTGGATTGAAACCCCTTGGAGCCGTCACCCATGCCGTCGTGCTGAGGTCGCCCCCCTCGCGGAGGCGTGGGAAAACGGCGGGTTGCTGGAATATATCGAGTGGTCGGAGACTTCCGGCCCGGCGCGGGCTATTCGGCCTGCTCGCAGACGGCAGCGAGTTTGTTGCCGTCGGGGTCGCGGATGAAGGCGGCGTAGAAGGTGGCGTGGAACGGGCGCAGGCCGGGAGCGCCTTCATCGCTGCCGCCGGCAGCAAGGGCCGCGGCGTGGAAGGCATCGACGGCCGCGCGGGTCGGGGCGACAAGCGCGATGGTCACGCCGTTGCCGAAGGTGGCGGGTTCGCGGTTGAACGGCTCGACCACCCAGAAGCGGCAGCGCACGTCGCCCTCCGCCGCATAGCCGATCTCACCCGGCGCCTGCTTCTGCCTGGCATAGCCGAGCAGCGGCAGGACCGCGTCATAGAAGCGGCCGGCATGGTCCAGATCGTTCGTGCCGACGGTGGTGTAGAGCAGCATCAGGCGTCCGCATCCTCTTCAGCCGCCTCATCCTTCGCCTTGCGCCCCTTGAAGCCCTTGGCGAGCAGGAACATTTCCACCGATTCGGCACGCGAGGCGCCGGGCTTCACATGGATGACCTGCTTGAAATTCTGCTTGAGCATGTTGAGCAGCTCGCGCTCGGTGCCGCCCTGGAAGGTCTTTGCCAGGAAGTGGCCGCCTTCCGCCAGCACCTCCACGGCGAAATGCGCGGCAACCTCGCACAGATGCATGGTGCGCAGGTGATCCGTCTGGCGATGGCCGGTCGTCGGCGCGGCCATGTCCGAGACGACGAGGTTCGGCGTGCCGCCGACCGCCGCGATCAGCTTTTCCGGCGCATCGGGCTCGAGAAAGTCCATCTGGAGGATGCTGACGCCCGGCAAGGGGTCCATTTCCAGGAAATCGATGGCCGCGACGCGCGGATCGGCATCGGTCGAGCCGGTCACCTTGGCGGCGATCTGCGACCAGCTGCCGGGCGCCGCACCAAGGTCGATGATGCGCTTCGCGCCGGCGAGGATGTTGTGCTTCTCGTCGATCTCCAGCAGCTTGAAGGCCGCCCGGGCGCGATAGCCCTCCAGCTTGGCGCGCTGCACATAGGGATCGTTGATATGGCGCTCGAGCCAGCGGCGCGAGGAGGCCTTGAGCTTCCCCTTCTTGACCTTCTGGCCGAGCTTACGGCCGATGGGGGGCTTGGTCATGACGCCTGTCCTTCGGGCTTTGCCGGGTTGCGGGGGCCGCCGCGCTGGTTGCGGCGGTGGCGGCCGCGGCGCCAGACGCCGTCATCGGCCATCATGTCGGTGAGCAGGCCTTCGCGCAGGCCCCGGTCGGCAACGCGCATACGGCGCGATGGCCAGCGCTTGCGGATCGCCTCCAGGATGGCGCAGCCGGCGAGCACGAGATCCGCCCTGTCCGGCCCGATGCAGGGATTGGCCGCGCGGGCGGAAAAATCCCAGGAGAGAAGGCGCGCCTGCATGGCCGTCACCTCGTCGTCCGAAAGCCAGACGCCGTCCACCCGGCGCCGGTCGTAGCGCGGCAGGTCGAGATGCACGCCCGCCAGCGTCGTCACCGTGCCGGATGTGCCGATGAGGTGGAAATCCTCCGGCGCCGCGCGCACGACATCGCCAGGGCAATCGAAGCCCGCCAGCATGGTCTCGACCTCCGACACCATGCCCGCAAAGCTCTCCGGCGTCACGTCGCGCCCGCCGTGGCGTTCGGACAGCGTGACGACGCCGACCGGCAGCGAGGTCCAGTGCGTGATGTGGTTGGCAAGCCGGCTGGAGCGATTGTCGCCGATGCGGATGACCGCGATTTCCGAGGAGCCGCCGCCGATATCGAAGAGCACGACGGATTTCGCCTCGCGCCCGACCAGCGAGGAGCAGCCGGACACGGCAAGCCGCGCTTCGGTCTCGCGGTTGATGATCTCGAGGTCGAGCCCCGTCTCCTGCCGAACCCGCTCCAGGAACGCCTCGCCGTTGACCGCCGCGCGGCAGGCCTCTGTGGCGATCAGCCGGGCGCGGCGGATGTTGCGGTTCTTCAGCTTGGCCGCGCAGACTTTCAGGGCCTCGACGGAGCGGTCCATCGCCTCGTCGGACAGCCGGCCGCTCGCCGCAAGCCCTTCGCCGAGGCGCACGATGCGCGAAAAGGCATCGACAACCCGGAACTGGCCGGGGCGCGTCGGCTGGGCGATGAGAAGACGGCAATTGTTGGTGCCAAGGTCGAGCGCGGCATAGAGCGGCGCGTCATAGCCTTCGCGCTCGGCCGGGCGCGGGGCGGATTGCGTCTCCAGAGCATGGGGGGTGGACCGCGCCTCCAGAGCCTGTTCGGCCGCGGGATGCAGGAGCGTCGCCTCGGCGGCGACGGGCACGGTGCGCGCGCCGGCCTTCTTGCCGCGATGCTTGCGACGGTTCCTGCGGCCTTCCGCCTGACGCGGATCCTCGCGGGAGGCTTCCCGCTGGCCGACGGGGGCAAGCGGGCGCACGTTCTCGCCGCCGGCACCCTTGCCGCGCCGACGACGCTTGTTCCTGCGCGCGGTATCGCCGCCTTCAGTGGCCTTGGGGCGCTCAGCCGATCCGGACGAACCGGCCGCCTGGCCTGCGGACAGGGAAACGGCAGAGGGACCTGTAGCGCCCTTCTGCTTGCCCTTGCGTCGGCGCGACCGCTTCGGTCGCCCCGCATCGCCCGCATCTCGCGCCCCGGAAACGGGCGGCTTCAAGCCGCTGTCGGGGTCGTTCACGTTACTGCCTATGGCGCCGCGCAAAGCTTTAAAGCTGCAAGCAGGCGCTCTCTCGATCTTCGTTGCCGCGACATTACCAGCGCCCGGCCCGTTCGCCAAATTCTTTTTATGACGAAACCGCGATGCACGGGCCTCGGACACGCCGGATGCATTTTCCCGAAAAAACCATTTGCATCTCGCCGCCGTTTGTTTATAAGCCCGCCTCACAGGCACCGGCCAAGCCGGTTTCGCCCCTGCTGGGGAATAGTTCAACGGTAGAACGACGGACTCTGACTCCGTTAATCTTGGTTCGAATCCAGGTTCCCCAGCCAAACTCCTTTAAAAACAAGTGACCGACTTCACCTCATCCCTTGCCAGCGGTTTTCTCGGCTGGCACGTTGCTTGTGTCTGATTCCCATCTGCGTGGAGGAAAACCCATGGCGCACAAGTTCGAGATCTACAAGGACAAGGCTGGCGAGTTTCGTGTTCGCTTCAAGTACAACAGCGAAGTGATGTTCTCCACGGAAGGCTATTCCAGCAAGGCCAGCGCGCAGAACGCCATCGATTCGATCAAGAAGAACGGTCCTGGCGCGCCTGTCGAAGACAACACGACGCCGCAGGCCTGATCGATCCACATTCGCCAAAAAGGCCCGCCGGTTTTCGCCGGCGGGCCTTTTTGCGTTTCAGCGCCGGAGGATTGCCGGAGAAACTGCGCGGTGACGCCCCGGCGGCGGTAGCCTACGGGCCTTAACGTCTCGCCATGAAAGCCCGGGCTCCTTGCGAGTTGCAGGCTTCCCTGCTGGGCTGGAGACAGATGGCGCGCATCACCGAACCGGGAAGGCACTCTGGCAGCACTATCGGCAGGCGACCTGAAACCCGCGATGCGCCGATGCCGCGCATAGCCGGTCGCGATTGCTGTTTTCGGAAGAAGGAAGCCAAGGTCCATAAATGAAAAAGCCTGCCGCGGGAGGAGGTGCGGCAGGCTTTCCGATAGAACCGAATGGCGACTGGGAGGAGGAGTGCCGCCATTCCCGCAGTCGGCCCTGGGAGGAGGAGTGGGCCTTCTGCAATCATCGAAGCTTCGTGGGAGGAGGTACGTTGCTTCGATAAATATGACTATAGCCGATTCCTGATTATTTGATAGGCATCGTTTTGCAGGGCAGCTATGCGCTATGCGCGGAGCGTATGCCTCAATACCATCGAACTGCCCCGCCGCACCGCCACTTCTTCGCACATGCAAAAACACCCGCCGGAGGCGGGTGTCTTCGAATTCTGCCAGATGGCGGCGGGTCGGTCAGAAGCCGACGGCAGCGCGCGCGACGGCCTTGATTTCCGAACGCTCGATGCCGAGATCGCGCAGTTCGCGGGTGGTCATGCGGTCGAGTTCGTTGACGGTCTGACGGTACTTGCGCCAATTGCTGAAGGAACGTGCCATGTTCATGATGATCCCCTTTCCGGAGGCTCTCTGTTCGGCACCGGTCCGTGGCGCCGCGTCTTTCGATGGCCGTCTTATAGGCTTATGCTGCAATGCAGAACAGCGCCAAGCGAGCACGTCACCCATGCATATGGTGCATGGGTATGGTCATCTTCTGTTAAGGTTCCATTTCACGCAGAATTCGGATTCGGAGGCTGTTTTCGGCAAAAAGTACGACTTTTTAGCCGGCGCCGTGGGAGAATCGCGCGAAAGTACGCCTCTTTCTCTTTGCAGCGTCCGGAATGCCGCCCTTCGCCGTCCCTAGCGTTTTGCCGATATCCACGGCAAAAGCCCTTCGCACTTTCGCCGGACTTGCTCTAAGAAGGCGTCCCGCGGCCGCGCCGCCCTTCTCGATGACGGAACGACATGAGCGACATTCTGCAGGGTCAAGAACGCGGCGACGTGCTCGCCCATGTCTCCGGCAACCTGCGCCGCCTTCGCCAGGCGACCGGGCTCAGCCAGGCCGCGCTGGCGCAGGCCTCCGGCATCAGCCGGCGCATGATCGTGGCGGTCGAGGGGGGCGATGCCAATATCAGCCTGTCGAGCCTCGACAAGCTGGCCGCCGCCATGGGCGTGCGCTTCGTCGATCTCGTGCGCGATCCGGCCCGCGCGCCTTCAGCGGAAATCAACGAGGTGACCTGGCGGGGAACCGATGCGGACAGCACCGCCGTGCTGCTCGGCACGGCACCGGCAACGGCGGAGGCGCAGATGTGGTTCTGGTCGCTCGGCCCCGGCGAGCGCTACGCCGCCGAGCCGGACCCGACCGGCTGGCACGAAATGCTGTTCGTGACCGAAGGCACGCTGCGGCTTGAGCTTTCGGGCGTCGCCAGGGATTTTGCGGCGGGCAGCTTCACCGTCTACGCCACCGACCAGGCCTATGCCTATGCCAATCCCGGCACCGTGGCCGTGCGTTTCGTGCGCAACGTGATCTCCTGATCATCAGCCCGTTGCCAGTATCCAGGCCATGCCGGCAAGCGCGGACAGCGCCAGCGTCAACAGCACCGAGGCCTTGAGGCGGAACAGCGCATAGGCCGCCGCCGCGGCGAGCAAGGCCGATGGCAGGATGAGTGTCGATGGAACGGGCACTTCCAGACGCAGCGGGCCTGCGGCAAGAACCGTCACCTCCCCGAACAGCGTGTGCAGGGCGAACCAGACCGCCAGGTTGAGGATGACCCCGACGACGGCGGCAGTGATTGCCGACAGGGCGCCGGAAAGCGCCGCATTGCCGCGCAATTTCTCGATGAAGGGCGCCCCGAGGAAGATCCAGAGAAAGCAGGGCACGAAGGTGACCCAGGTGGTGAGGATCGCCGCAAATGTTGCCGCCACGAGCGGATCGAGGCCGCCGGGATCGCGGTAGGCGGCGAGGAAGCCGACGAACTGCAGCACCATGATCAACGGCCCCGGCGTCGTCTCGGCCATGCCGAGCCCGTCGAGCATTTCGCCGGGCCGCAGCCAGCCATAGTGCTGCACGGCCTCCTGCGCGACATAGGCGAGCGCCGCATAGGCGCCGCCGAAGGTGACGACCGCCATCTTGCTGAAGAAGGCGCCGACCTGCGTGAAGACGTCGTTGCCGCCGGCGAAAAACCAGATCGTTGCAACAGGCCCGAGCCACAAACAAAGCAGCGCCGCGGAGATCTTCAGCGACCAGACGAGATGCGGACGGGCATGGGCGGGTGTCGCCTCGCCGAGCAGCGACTCCTCGTCCTTCAGGGCATTTGCGCCCGCCCCCGCATGGCCGCCCGCCGTGCGGAAAAGACGGGAGCCGGATCTGGAACCGAGGTAACCGACGATCGCCGCAACGACGATGATGAGCGGAAACGGCACCTTGAAGGCGAAAATGGCGACGAAGGCGGCGGCGGCGAGAAGGATCATCGCCGGATTGACGAGCGCGCGGCTGCCGATGCGGAACACGGCCTGCACGACGACGGCGAGCACCGCCGCCTTGAGACCGAAAAACAGGCCCTCGACCACGCCGGCATCGCCGAAGAGCACATAGACATAGCTCAGCGCGAGGATCGACAGGAAGCCGGGCAGGATGAAGAGAAGGCCGGCAAGAAGGCCGCCCGCCGTGCGGTGCATCAGCCAGCCGATATAGACGGCGAGTTGCTGGGCCTCGGGTCCGGGCAGGAGCATGCAATAGTTCAGGGCGTGGAGGAAGCGCTTCTCGCCGATCCAGCGTTTCTCGTCGACGACGATGCGGTGCATCACGGCGATCTGCCCGGCGGGGCCGCCGAAGCTGAGCGCCGCCACGCGCGCCCAGACGCGGAGCGCCTCGCCGAAGGAGACGCCGTGCCCTTCGGCAGTGGCCGGATCGGGCAGTGTCGCCGCGCCGTCGTTCATCGGATGTCCTTTCCCCGTGTCGCTGCGATCGATTGCAGCGTCCCCCTGCCCTGTCAAGGCGGCGGAGGACTTGACGGGCGTGGGTACCGGTATTATTAAACTCATCAGTTAATTAACCTAATGGATAAATGACGTGAGCGACCCGCTGAGCATGACGTTTGCCGCCCTTGCGGACCCGACTCGCCGGGCGATCCTCGCACGGCTTTCCGAAGGGGATGCGACAGTGAACGAAATCGCCGCCCCGTTCGAGATGAGCCTGCCTGCGGTCTCGAAACACCTGAAGGTACTGGAAACGGCAGGGCTCATCACCCGCAGCCGCACCGCCCAGTGGCGCCCCTGCCACCTGGAGGCGGGGCCGCTGAAAGAGGCCAACGGGTGGATCGGCCACTACCGGCGCTTCTGGGACGAGAGCTTCGACCGGCTCGACGACTACATCAGGCAATTGCAGGCCGGCGAGCCGGACAAGAAAAGCTGAGGAGGACGACCATCATGCAACAGACCGCTGGAGCCGCCGAGCCTATCGGCCTTGCCATCGAACGCCTGATCGACGCGCCCGTCGCCCTCGTCTTCAAGATCTGGACAGCGCCCGAGCATCTTGCCCGCTGGCTGGGGCCGAAGGATTTCACAGCCCATGCGGTGCGCATGGACGTCCGCCCGGGCGGCGCCTGGTCGGCGGTGATCCGCTCGCCCGATGGCGAAGATTATCCGATGGGCGGCGTCTACCGGGAGATCGCGGAAAACCGCCGCCTCGTCTTCACCTTCCGCTGGACCGCGGAGGACGAGCCGGAAACCCTGGTGACCGTGACCTTCGAGGATGTTGCCGGCAAAACCCGGTTGACCTTCACCCAGACGCCGTTCGAGACGGTCCAGTCCCGCGACAGCCATGCCGAAGGCTGGGGCGAATGCCTCGACCGGCTGGTCGCCTATGCCCTGCAACAGCACCCCGGAGGAGAAGAGCGATGAAGAAGACCTATCACGGCAGCTGCCATTGCGGCGGCGTCCGCTACGAATGCGTGCTCGATCTCGACGAGGGCCTGAGGCGCTGCAACTGCTCCTTCTGCCGGCGCACACGCATGCTGAAGACATTCTCGAAGCGCGAGGACTTCAAGCTGCTGTCCGGCGAGGACCAGCTCCTCACCTACCGCGCCGCCGATTCGAACTGGCCGGAAGGCGATATCGACCACTACTTCTGCAGGAATTGCGGCGTCCGCTCGTTCTCGCGCGGCTACCATGAAACCTTCATGGGGCATTTCTACTGCGTCAATGCCGGCACGCTGGACGACGTGTCGGAAGAAGACCTCAGCGCCGCGCCCGTCATCTACGAGAACGGCATGGTGGACGACTACGAAAATCCGCCGCCGCACCACGCCCATCTCTGATCTCACGCCGCGCGGGCCTGTTGCTGGAGGTAGCGGTCCATCGCTCCCAGCATGGCCTGCCAGCCGGCCTGATGGTCCTCCGCCCTGTCGCGACCATCGAAATAGGTGCCCTGTTCGACAAGCCGCATGCGCGTGCCGTCGGGAACCGGCTCGAAGGTCACGACGACCGTGCCGGAAAAGGAGAGCATGCCGTCCTCCCGCAGCAGGGTGGCATAGACGATGCGCGCCTCCGGGAGGATCTGCAGGTAGCGGTTCTCGTTGAGATAGACAGGCCCGTCCGCGGGACCGAAGCGGCAGAGATCACTTTCGCCGACCGCAAAGCCGAAACGCTCGAAGCGCATCTGCCAGTCGGGTCCGGGATCGCCCCAGGCTTCCTGCGCCGCCTGTTGCGACCAAGCCGCAAAGACCGACGCTGCCGGCGCGGCGAAGGTTCTGGTGATATCGACGGTGCCGAGTTCGATGGACATGGCCTTTTCCTTCCTGTTGGTGGAACGGGAAGAGCATGCGCGTACCCGGCTACGGCCGGTAGAGACGTTCTCGACACTTTCGGGGCAGATGTGCCAATCTTGCGCCATGCCGACACGCCCGAAGCCGACCACTCCCCTCACCGTCGCCATCCTCGCCCTGCCGGAAAGCGGCACCATGGCGCCCTATGGGCTGCACGAGATCCTCGGCGAGGCCGGTCGCGGCCCGAAGGCGCAGCGCCCTCTCAAGCCGGTGCTCGTCGCCGCGCAGAGCGGCCCCCAGGAGACGGGCAGCGGCCTCAGCGTGACCCCGCAGCAGGGACTTTCCGGCCATCTTGCCGATATCGTCGTCGTCTGCGACATCCATCTCGACCCGGGCCTTTCGCCGGCTGGGCGCTGGCCGCGGGAAATCGCCTGGGTGCGCCGGCATATCGAGGCGCAGGCGCTGGTCTGCTCGGCCTGCAGCGGCGCGGTGCTTTTGGCCGAGGCCGGGCTGCTCGACGGCACAGAAGCCGCCTCGCACTGGATCATGGCGGATCTTTTCCGCGACCATTATCCGAAGGTCGCCTTCCGGCCGGAGCGCATTCTCTGCGACAGCGGCAGCGACGGGCGGCTGATCACCACCGGCGGCGCCACGTCCTGGCAGGATCTGGCGCTCTACCTCATCGGCCGCTTCTGCGGGGCGGAGGAAGCGACGCGCATCGCCCGGCTCTTCCTCATCGGCGACCGGGGTCACGGGCAGCTCCCCTTCGCCTCCATGGCCCGACCCCGCCAGCACGGCAATGCCGCGATCGCCGACGTGCAGACCTGGCTTGCCGACAACTATGCCGCCCCCAACCCGGTGGCCGCCATGGTGGCGCGCTCCGGTTTGGCCGAGCGCACCTTCAAGCGCCAGTTCAAGGCCGCCACCGGCTATGCGCCCGTAGACTATGTGCAGGCCATGCGCATCGAGGAGGCCAAGCAGATGCTGGAGACCGGGCCGGACGCCATCGAGGACATCGCCGCCGCAGTCGGCTATGGCGATCCGACCTTTTTCCGAAAGCTCTTTCGCCGCCGCGTCGGCATCACGCCGGCACAGTATCGCCAGCGCAACCGCCAGCGCGGTCTCGGCTGACAATGGCCGATTTGCCCCGAAACCAGCCCGTTTGCCTCTGACCTTCGGGCCCCGGCGCCGGCACACTCGTCTCATCGAAACACGAGGAGACGCAACATGGACTTCTACTATGCCCCCACCGCCTGCAGCCAGGCCGCCCATATCCTGCTGCATGAAGCCGGCCTTTCCTTCCGGTCGCACACGGTCGATATCTTCCAGCACAGGCTTGAGGACGGCAGCAGCTACGAGGCGGTCAATCCGAACGGCTACGTGCCGGCCCTTCGCCTCGATGACGGCCTGCTCCTGACGGAAAACGTCGCGCTGCTCGACTGGATCGCCCTTGCCGGCGACGGCCTTGTGCCGGACGGGCCGCTCGGCCGCACACGCCACCTCCAGATGCTCGCCTTCCTCTCGACCGAGCTGCAAAAACCCTTCGTGCGGCTGTTCTTCACCGAGAACGAGGAGGAAAAGGCCTGGCTGACCGAAACGCTCGGCCGCCGCTTCGGCTGGATCGCCACGCGCATCGAGGGCGACTATCTCTTCGGCGCGCGCTTTTCCGCTTCGGATGCCTTCTTCTATGTGATGGCGCGCTGGGCCGCGATGTGCGGCATCGCCCTGCCGGAGAGCCTGCAGGCGCTGGCGGGCAGGATAGACGCGCGGCCGTCGGTGAGGGCCGTGCTGGTGAAGGAGGGCGTCGCTCCCCTCGGCGAGGCCGCCTGAATCCCCCAAGGAAAAGCGTTGCGCCCACCCGGTGATCCGCTAGGGTCTTGCCGCCGGCGTGAGGAGCCTGCAACAGGTCCGGTTCCGGCGACTGTCGGAACTGGTCGCTGGCGAGTCGCAGACAGGCTGCACTGGCAGGCGAGCAGGCCCTAAAATCGGCAGCAATATTTCATCGGGGTCCAGCACATGGCAGAGTTTCCGCAAAAGGCGAAGGTCGTCATCATCGGTTTGGGTGGTATCGTGGGCGCATCGATCGCCCACCATCTCATCGAGCGGGGATGGGACGACATCGTGGGCATCGACAAGTCGGGCATCCCGACCGACATTGGTTCGACGGCGCATGCCTCGGATTTCTGCTACACGACCAGCCACGACTATCTTTCGGTCTGGACCACCCAGTATTCGATCGATTTCTACGAGAAGATGGGCCACTACGCGCGCATCGGCGGCCTCGAGGTCGCGCGCACCGGCGACGACACCTGGATGGAAGAGATCAAGCGTAAGCTCTCCTCCGCCCGGGCCTTCGGCACCCGCGCGCATTATGTTTCACCGGCCGAAATCAAGGACATGTTCCCGCTGATCGAGCAGGATCAGGTGATGGGCGGTCTGTTCGATCCCGATGCCGGCCTCGTCGTCCCGCGCTCGCAGACGGTTGCCGGCAAGCTGGTCGATGCCGCCGAAAAATCCGGCAAGCTGCAGGTCTACGGCAACACGCCGGCCCAGTCGCTGATCGTCGAGGGCGGTCGCATCAAGGGCGTTGTCACCCATCGTGGCACGATCCTGGCGGACCATGTCATCGTCTGTGCCGGCATCTGGGGCCGCCTGATCGCCGAAATGGTCGGCGAGGACCTGCCCGTCATGCCGGTCGACCACCCGCTCACCTTCTTCGGCCCGTACAACGAGTTCGAAGGCACCGGCAAGGAAATCGGCTATCCACTTCTGCGCGACCAGGGCAACTCAGCCTATATGCGCGACACCGGCGACCCGAAGACCACCGAGGGCGGCCAGATCGAGTGGGGTTACTACGAGCAAACCAATCCGCGCCTCTGCCATCCGCGCGACATTCTCGAGAAGCATGAGGCGCGCCTCTCGCCCTCGCAGCGCGACCTCGACATGGAGCAGATCCTCGAGCCGCTCGAAAAGGCCATGGAACTGACGCCGATCCTCGGCGAACTCGGCTATAACGAAGGCCATTCCTTCAACGGCCTGTTGCAGGTCTCCGCCGCCGGCGGCCCGTCCTGCGGCGAGAGCCAGAAGGTGCGGGGCCTGTGGTATTGCGTCGCCATCTGGGTCAAGGACGGCCCCGGCTACGGCAAGCTGATCGCCGACTGGATGACCGACGGCCGCACCGCTATCGACCACAACTCGATCGATTACGCGCGCTTCTATCCGCACCAGCTCAAGGAAGACTTCATCGAGGGCCGCACGCGCGAAGCCGCCCAGAAGATCTACTATCCCGCCGTCCACACGCGTGAACCTTACGCGACCGGCCGCAACGTCAAGCGCTCGCCCTTCTACGAGCGCGAGGTGGAACTGGGCGGCTATTTCATGGAACTCGGCGGCTGGGAGCGCGCGCACGGCTACAAGGCCAACGAGCACCTTTTGGAGAAGTACGGCAACCGTGTGCCTGTGCGCGAGAACGAGTGGGACAGCCGCCATTTCTGGCGCGTCTCAAACGCCGAACATCTCGCCATGAGCGAGGATTGCGGCATCGTGAACCTCAGCCACTTCCACATGGTCGACATCGAAGGCCCGGACCATGTCGAGTTGCTCGAATGGCTTTGCGCCGCCAGGATCGGCGGCGACACCAATGTCGGCAAGGGCATCTACACGCACTTCCTCGACGACGAGGGCATGGTGCGCGCCGACTTCACCGTCTTCCGCATGGCAGACCGCTGCCGTCTCGTGAACGGCGCCGACGCCGGCCCGCGCGACCTGCATTACATGAAACGCGTCGCCGAGGATCGCGGCCTCGACGTCACCATCACCGACACGTCGGAAAGGTACGTCACCATCGGCATCTGGGGGCCGAACGCCAGGCTGACGCTGAAGAAGGTGGTGGCCGATCCCGATGGGCTCGATCCGGAGAACTTCGCCTTCGCCGCGATCAGGCAGATCGAGATCGGCGGCAAGCCCGTCACCGCCTTCCGCATCTCCTATGTCGGCGAGCAGGGCTGGGAACTGCACATGAAATACGAGGACGGCCTCGCCGTCTGGGACGCGCTGCGCTCGACCGGCGTGATGGCGTTCGGCGTCGAGACCTATGCCAATTCACGCCGCATGGAAAAGAGCCTGCGCCTGCAGAACGCAGACCTTTTGACCCAGTACAATCTGATCGAGGCCGACCTTGCGCGCCCGAAGGTCAAGGATGTCGATTTTCGCGGCAAGGCCAGGCATCTCGAATACAAGGCGCGGCCGCACCAGCCGGCGATGCTCTGCACGCTGGTCATGACCGAAAACACGGATGCGAAGGGCGTGAAGCGCTATCCCGTAGGCACCATGCCGGTCATGGACCCGGACACAAGGGAAGTGCTGGTCGACGAACTCGGCCGCCGCTCCTACACGACCTCGGTCGCCTACGGTCCGACCATCGGCAAGAATATCGCGCTCGCCTATCTGCCCTGGGCCTACTGCCAGGAAGGCCGCAAGCTGCTCGTCTCCTATTTCGACGAGGTCTATCCCGTCGAGGTCGCCGGCGTCGGCTACAAGCCGCTCTACGATCCCGAAAACCTCAAGCCGCGGAGCTGAGGGCAGGGGCGACGGGAAAGGCCTTCCGCTGGCACAGGTCGGTGCCGGCGGTCGCGAAATTGTGAAGGGATGATCCCGCCGCCGCATTTTCATCCGTCCTTTTTTGCATAACCTTGACGCATGTTCTGGCCGTTACGAGGTTGGCAACGTGTTGCGGGCGCCGCCGTGGCGCTGGCGATTGGCCTTGCGTCCCCCGCCTTGGCAGCCGAACCCGTGGACGTCGAGCTCGTTCTGGCGGTCGACGTCTCGCTCTCGATGTCGCCGACCGAGCTCAACATCCAGCGGAATGGCTATGCGGCGGCCCTGACCCATGACCGCGTGCTGCAGGCGATCGCCGGCGGGGCGCACGGCAAGATCGCGGTCACCTATTTCGAATGGGCCGGAACGACCTCGCACCATGTCATCGTGCCGTGGACGATCATTGCCAACAGGGCCGATGCCGAGCGGGTCGCGGCGAAGCTTTCCGCCCGGCCGGCGAACAGCGCCCGCCGGACCTCGATCGCGGCCGCACTCGGCTTCGGCGCCGATCTCTTCGCCGAAAGCCAGTTCCGCGGCCTGAAGCGTGTGATCGATATTTCCGGCGACGGACCCAACAACCAGGGCCAGCCGGTCGAACTCGCGCGTGACGAGGTGGTGAAGCAGGGCATCACGATCAACGGCCTGCCGCTGATGACCAGCGGCGGCTTTTCCAGCGCCTACGATGTCGAGAACCTCGATCTCTACTACACCGATTGCGTGATCGGCGGCCCCGGCG
>VFQN01005851.1_pt1 | contig 14643 bp, 25 predicted proteins | sample 3512371 | NCBI WGS metagenome assembly VFQN01 (sample SAMN10412370, study PRJNA504923) | tailings metagenome | isolation source: Replicate 2 from Balatoc abandoned mine | place: Philippines: Itogon, Benguet | collected 2017-08-28
CGTCCGGCCGTGCGATAACTTCCATATCAGCCCACTACCGTGTGATAAGTACTACCTACTACTACTACTACTACTACTACTACTACTGCAGCATCTATCTTTACGGTTATGTAGCAGTCAAACCACGCCCCCGCCCTGCACCCTGACACCCCCGCCCGACGCCCCCGCTGCTCCCCCGGTTGCGCCTCAGTGGACCATTCGCAACGCGTCGTCCACGCCAAGGGCAACATCCCGCACATTCGCCATGGGGGGCCTCCTCTGGTGAGGAGCATATAGCGGTCCCGCGAAGCACCGCGGCTCCTGCTTCAGCCCGGCCTGACTTCTGCGGAGCGCTGCGCCAGGTTACGTGCATGGCGCGTGGGTTGGCGGCTGTTACCACGCATGTTTGGCCAATGAAATGCCGGTACACGCCAGCCCCTTCCGTCATCAACCTCTGTTCCATATCGTTCGCACTCCCTCCCTCAACATGTCTCCCCCTACCTTCATGCATCGTTCCTGCCTCCACATGGTGCATACCGGTACTGTGCCGCAGGGCTTCATGTGGACGCTGGACACGGGCCCGGCCGCCAGGCACGTGGCGCTGCAGCTGATGGCGGCCGGGGCGGCCGACGGCTGGACCCCCGGCTGCAGGGCGCGGGCCGCCTGCGCTACAGCCTGCCGGAGGCGTCCCGGGAGCTCAAGCCGAGGGAGGGAGGTGCGTGACCTGGCCGTGTCTGCTGCAGGCGCACCCTCATGGTGGGAGTAGCCACGTCAGACGCCTCCTCGTGCTCCGCGCCGTCTGCAAATGCCACAAGGCTGTCCGCCCCCCTGTACGACAGCCGCAGCCGCACGTCACGTGACCCGGGCCACTGCAGCACGCCGCGGCGGAAGGCTGCCACGTCCAGCTGCAGCAGCTGGGCGGTGGGGCCACGCCGACTGAACGTGAAGTCCAGCTCTGTATGGGAACGAGTGTCAGGGGTAATGATGAACGAGGGTAACAGGGAAGTGGGTTGTCTCAACGTGCGGTGAATTGTGTGGGCTGGGCTGGCATGCCCCCGCTTTCGTTTTAGAGGACCCTGTAAGGTGAGTAGGTTTGGTGAGTTTGCGGGCGTAGTCGCACGAGCTCTGTTTGCCTTGCAGCCGGAGCCGAAACCGGACATCTCAACAACTCCTCCAAGACCAAGTTCCACTGGACAGCGTCACGGCTTTGTTTCAGATGGGTTAAGATGTGTGGGATACCGCATACACGTTCAGCTCTGCCGTGCCTGCGGGCGAAAGCGTTGCATGTGTCCCCGGTACTCGCCACGGCTGCCCCCAGGGCGGTCATGGAGCAGTGGGGGGTGCTGGACCTGATGGCGCGGTACGGCGTGACGGGCCGCTTCGCAGCCGCCGCGCGCCCCGTGCCGCTGGAGGCTCCCCTGTCACGGCCCAGGAGGTGTAACGCCTTCGTCATTCAGGGCAAGCGGTACTACCTGCACGACCTTGATCGGGTGCGTCTGGGCCAGGGGCAGGAGTACGGGGGGTAGCGGTGGTGCGCGCAACGCTGCAACGTAACGGTACTGGGGGCAGCTGGGCTGCGGCGCTTTGCGCCCTGTTGTGGCTAAGCCTGTGGCCATACTGATCTGCTGCTCCTCCCCATGCGGGAAGTGTGTAGTTAACTGTCACCTGTGCTCTGAACGCGCTAATTTGTCACCGCGTTGTTGGGCACCGACCTATGGGTCTGTCTCGCCCCGCGGTTGGCTTCGGTGTTCGTCATGCAGAACATCTTCTGCTGCAGAACATCTTCTGCCGCAGAACATCTTCTGCCTCACCACCGGCACCAGTGAGTCGTACAACTTCGCAGCCCTCACGGTAAGCCCGGCGCTCTGGCGGGGCAGTAGTAGGTGCGTAGATGACAGCGTACCATCGAGGCACAAAGTGCTTGTGGTCGGGGGTTGTCGAGGAACAGCTGGGAGCGGTGGCTCCTCTAGCACAGCGCGCCGCCCAGTGGCACCATGCGTCCGCCCACAGCGCATGTCATCACCGCTGGTCCTGCTGAAGCAAGCATTGCACCGTGCCCTGCATGGAGTTTGGGTCATTGCTGCGACCCTGCTACCACGGCCATGTTCGCCTACACCTACACCAACACCGACACCTGCATCCACCGCTCCATTCCATAACGCCCTGCAGTTCCAGGACGTCAAGGAGTATGTGGCCTACCAGTTGGGCTGGCTGACCGCTAAAGCCGCCAAGCCCATCCTGGTCACGGAGCGCAGGGGGCAGCCGCCAGAGGTGCTCAGCCGCTTGGGCGGCGGCATGGATCGGCTGGTGGTGGAGTGCGACTGCGAGGATGGCGGAGCTGGCAGCGTGGGACGCAAGGACGTCAAGTACATCGGCAGCGGGGGCAGGGCCTTGCTGGGCAAGCACTGGGACGAGCAGTATGATCCGAACGAGGACGTCGTCGTACAGGCCGGGGGAGGGTGGGGAGGATGAGGATGAGGACGAGGGGTGGTGGAGCGGGGAGGAGACGTTCTTCGATGTGGATGACGATGAGGATGACCTGTCGGCGAGGTGCGACGAGTGTGACGGCTAGAGGTGCTGATGAAGGCGGCCTTGAAGCGGCCTGAGGAGGGAGGTGGCATGTGTGGCGCGGACATGTGTAGCTGTGAAGCTGAGAGCGAGGATGGACCGGGCAGTGGGAGCGGCGGAAAGGGTGGCAGTGCTGAGGCGAAGGTGAAGAGCAAGGCCCCCGGCGGCAAGGGTGGGAAGGCCTGGGACGGCGCGTCGGTGGTGGGTCATGATAAGGGCGGCAAGGGAGCTGCGGGGATTGATGCTGGCGGAGGTGGTGGCAGCAAGAGCGAAGAAGGTGTTGGGGGCAAGAGCAAGGGTGGGAGCAATGGCAAGCGGAGTGGCAAGGGCAGGCAAGCTGGCAAGGGTGGGACGGGTAGGCGGGGTAGCCGGGGGGCCAATAACCGTAAGAGTGACGATGAGGAAGAAAGCTTTTGGGACTTGGAGCGTATTGACTGGTATAAGCTGGTTGCGAACGGCGTGCACTGGGACTGGGGCATCGCTGAAGCTTCTGACGGGCAGGCTGCAGCTGAGGCGGGCTCCGGAAACCAGCTGTCCCAACTGGTGACCACGGTCCAGTACATTTGTGCGATGTGCGTTGTGTTGCCGGTGTTCATTCCATTTTCGGCGAGTCACACGGTGTGGGGTAGGGCGTGGTGTGGGGTCCAGCCTCGCAATACTGGGCTCCGCGGTTACTCCTCATTAACCGGCTCGCGATACGCCGTTTGGGTTGGGGGGTTGAGAATGGGGATGGGTACATCAGGGAAGCCGAGCGGGCAAGGCAAGGGGTGGGTGTGTTGGCGACGCTGTGACTAGCATGTTGAACGCACCGCGCAGCGTTGTAGCGGTGTCCCTTGGGGCGCTCGCCGCGTGTTGCCCTGTTGCCCTGCTGGCAGACTGACCCTGCGCTGTGGTTGGTTGCTGCGCAGTTGAAACGGCTCAGGCGGCTGGTGGGTGGTGCCGCCGCCTGGTGGGTGCAGCGGCGCCTCAGGAGCAGTGGCACGGGGTCCGGCGGCGGCGGCGGCAGCGACGGAGAGGATGAGGATGAGGCGGCGGCTGCAGCGATAGCGGCGGCGACGCGTCCTAGTAACAAGCGTGGCGGAGGTGCGGCACGCAAAAAAGGTGCGTTTGCGCGAGAGCATAGTAGAAGCAATGGGCGTATGCAGCGTCGATTGTCTGTTGCGGGTGGGAGGCAGGGTTGTCGTTAGTGGCGACGCATACCGCGTTGCGCCGTCTGCAGCGGACTACTTGAGTGGCGTTCTGTATCTTGGCTTCTGATTGCTACGCAACCGCACTCTCAGCAATCTGCACAAGCAGAGCGACGGAGCCGCGCATGCCCTGGATCACGCCGCAGGCAAGACCGGGACGGCTGCTGCGCCCTCGCCGGCCAAGGCCGCCCGCGGGGCTCCGTCTGGCTCCTTCTCGGGGCCCTCTGGCGGCGGCAGGGCCAATCGCGCCTCTTCCAATGGCGGCGGCGGCCGCCTTTCTCCACCCTCAGCAGCCTCCGGCACGCAGCGAGGCGGCGACGTGGCCTCCACCCCCGCCTCCACATCCACATCCACCTCCACATCCAACGCCACATCCACCGCACCGCCCGGCTCCGGACTGCGTCATAGGCCGCAGCAGCCAGGGCACACTGCTGCGGAGCAAGCGGCGCAACAGGAACAGGGCAGGGGCGGGGCGGGGAGGGCGGCCCGGGCAGGGATGTGGACAGGGGGACCAAGAGCCGCTTGAGGTGGTGACTGCAAGCTCTGTGGCCTGGTGGCGGCGGTGGTGGACGGCGGCGGGGCAGCCCGCGGCCCCTGGAGCAGCCAGGCGGGCGTCGGGCAGCAGCGAGGGAGCTGTGGGGCAAGAGGAGGATCCCCTGGCAGCGGGTGCCGGCAGCGGCCAGGGGCGCGAGGCGGAACCGCTGGGCCCTACCACTGACAGCGCTGAGTTTGCGGCCCCGTCCGTGGCCGGGCGCAGCGGTAGCACCAGCAACAGCGGCGGCCACGATATCACCACAAGGATGGGGGCGCCAGGGGCGGCCGGTGGCGGTATCCTTCCCGCAGCAGCACCCGAGGCAACGCAAGCTGGCCGCATCGACGATCTTGCCGCCACCCCGGCCGACCTCAGGCCCACGTGCTCGCCCGCACCCGCACCGTCACCTACGGCTGCGGTCGCTGCTGCGCCTGCGCCTGCTGCGGCTCCTCCTGCCGCTGCTGCGGCCGACGAGGTGTGCTGCCTGGTGTGCCAGGACGGCCCGCGGCAGCACGGCTTCCTGCACGGCGGCTCCATGCATGGCGGCGTGTGCGGGGAGTGCGCGGAGCTGGTGCGCGCGCGGCCGGGCGTGCTGTGCCCCATCTGGGAGCCGGTGGAGCCCATCGTGGCCATAGCCACCACCTAGGGCGCTTGCATGCGGGCATACGAGGCGGGGAAGGCATGTCGGAGTGCCACGTGGATGCAGGCAGTGTACAGTGCCAAGCGTGTTGTACCAGCAAGGAAAGCGGGAGGAAACCGTGTAAGGCATCACCGCAATGGCTATGCTAATGGGGCCGGGGGTGGGTGATGTGCGATGTATACATGGGGGTGGGGTCGGCTGTGTGGTGCGTGCGGGGACATGCGGGAGGCGCGTGCGTGACAGGGAGGTTGCCGGAGGGGCGGCGATGGAGCATGCGGCGTGCGGCCTGCCGTGGTGTGGTTGGCGGGCCGCTGCTGGGAGGAGGTACGGGACTGACCACGTTGCGTGGTAGGGTTGCCGACCGAGGACCGCTGCAGTGTGGGGACAGACTCTGGTGGACGGGGTTGAATCCTGCAGGAGCGCCTGTTGTGGCGGCTGGATGGTGGTACTTGAGTGTGAGACTTGAATCTTGCATTACAAAGGATGTCGGCCAGCCTCATCGGCGGCTCAGCAAACGGTAGGACGCTGGCGCAGGTGATATGTGCCTTCAACTGGTTCAACGGCGGGAAGGCGCAAGGCACACGTGCATGGTCCTGATCGCGGAAGGTGGTGGGGGGGCCACATGCTGCACCGTGTTGGGTGGCCGGGTGGCCTAGGAGGGCGCGGACACCGTCGCCGAGGGCTTAAGGATGCGAGCCAAGGCATCTGTGGAGAGGCAGCTGGACTGCTGGAGGCAGCACGTCGGGACCTTGCGTCGGCAGGCCCCGCCGTCGGGCAGCCTTGCGACAGCGCTGTATTGCGATGCACGTCGTGGCGAGTGTGCCATGGCGTAGCCGGTGGGGCAATTGTAGTAATATCGAATGTGCTCAAGGTTTAAGTGTCTCAGGCTGTGATGATGGGTGTGATGATGGGTGTCTGACTGCTTGTGACGAAGCCAAGGGCTGTGTACAGCCCCAGCAAATGCGTGGGGCCTTCGCAGGCAGTGTTTTCATGCTGGAGGGGGACAGTGACTGAAAATAATGCATGTTATTTGCACTGTGGAGCAGTCGCACGAAGGCGACTGGGTCATGCCAGCATATGCAAGCAGCAAAAAGTTGGCAAAACGTGTTGGCCCCTTCGCTCGGGCCCGTGCCGTCAATCGTGATCTTCCGCGCTCTGCCGCTAGTTTCGGTACCGACGCGTCCAGAACGGCAGCATGTACACTTGGGGATGTAAAGTCAACCTGTTCGGACGCGTGCTTCTGCGGGTGGGGCGGGGGCGAGGATGCCGGTCTGGGCTAACCTCCGTGTCAGCCTCCTCGGCATGGGCCATGGGGTCCGCCCTACGCGTGTATCGGTGTCGTACCCAACAGAGTGCTATTTTATGGCGAACATGTGCTCCACTGAAAGTCTGATTTGTTGCTGTATGATCCTTTGTAGAATAGTATATCATGCTTGCGCTGGGATAAGGAGGCAGCAGTAATGCTGCGAGCATGCTTCCTGGCACGGCTCGCCGTCGTGCTGCTGCTTTGGGCACTGAGCGGCCAGGGCTCAAGCATAATGGAGACGCAAGAATACGTCACCTTGGTTGACCGCAAGGAGAACCGCCGATACTTCACACCATACCTTGGGGACCCTTCCAGTTTCCGTGGAGGCGTGGGCACACTTCACAGACTGCGTTCATGGCCTCTATTCTCAGTCGCGAGCTTTGAAGTGAGACTTCATTCGCGGGGGCCTCCCGGAAACTCGGATACCGGCGGGCGGGGGTGGGCATGGGCGTTCCGCAATGTTATGTTTCTGTTTTCGACATACACGCAAACGCATAGCTGTCCATGCAGGAGGATGTGACAGTCAACCGCATTACTGAAGGCGTCTTTTCTTCAACTCTTGCATAAGTTACCGCCGCTCCGCAACCCCTGACCCGGAGTTCTGCCGCCCTACTCTAATCCAACAGTGGACCATTCCACAAACCCTGCTCCTGGAGTCGACAAGCCTCATTTCCTCCAAGCCGTTCGTGGCCGGAGGCATCGTATGGTAAGGCAAGGGGCGACGTAAGGAACGGGGGCACAGCAGGTCCGTTGGATGCTTGGAGGCGCAGCGGAGGCTAACCGCCGCTTGCGCAACCAGCAGTACCAGTGTGCCACAAGCCCAACGTTGTTCTGCATCCGCACAAACAGCAAGAAACAGACCAAGTTATGCCCAACGCCAACTAACAGGCACCCCCTCTGCACGCCCACAACCCACGCCCGCACCCGTAACCCCCTCCCCATACCCTAAGCCCCCACCCTGCTTTCCTACCACCCAATCCCCCGGAAACCCCACCCAGGAAACCCCTCCAGTTTCCTTCACCACACCTAAGTCCGCTCGCCTCATCCTGCCCTTGGCCCCAGCCCCTCCCCGCGTTACGGCCTCAGGACCCAACGCAGCCCTTGCCTATTCTCGCTGACGGAACGGTCGTGCACCGGACAGTGCAATTAACGGCCCTCCCACTGCCCCTCAACGAACACCACGTTACTCGGTTCCCCCTCCTCCTGCTGCTCCTCCTCCTGCTGCCCCTCCAGGACGCTGTGGCTGGACCTGGACCCGCGCTCGTTCCGCGCGCAGCAGCGCGGGGCAGACACCGTGGGCGTCATGCTGGCCGCCTCGTGGGCCGACAAGTGGGGCGACGGGGACGGCGTCACAGTCAGCGTGCGGGTGGCGCTGCCCAGGGCGCACCACAGCCTGCCGGGCCACGTGCAGGGTGAGGCGGGCGGCCGCGGGGCAGGGGCTTGGGGAGGGGGGAGGAGTCCGTGTGCAGGGTGAGGGGGCGGGCAGGGTCTTGCAGGTCCGCGTGCAGGGTGAGGGAAAGGGGTTCAGCGAGCGTTGTTCGGGAGGGCTGGGGGTGAGAAGGGCGCGAGCATGGTGGGGCGAGGGCCGGCGAGGGGGCCAGGGGCGTGCAGGGCGCAGGTCCATCCAACGGGTCGACGCCGAAGCGCAGCGCCCTGACCTGTGCCCACTGCCCTCGCGCCTCGCGTCCGCCGTCCTGCCTCCCCTCCCCCTGCTGTGTCCGCAGTGCCCCCTGACGCCGGCTCCACGCTGAACCGCACCGCCAGCGGCATGTGGGTGGCGGAGCTGAGCCGCACGCTGCTCACCCAGGGCTGGCTGTCGTCGACGCCCGTGCCCCTGGCGCCGGGGTCCACAGCGGCGGCAGCGGCGGCGGCGGCGGCGGCGGCCAAGGCGGGGGTTGGTGGGCAGGTGCAGGTGCAGGTGCTGCAGGTGCAGCCGCTGCTGCTACGTGTGCACCTGGTGCGGCTGAGCGTGGAGTGGGGGGAGAACGCCACGCACCCGGAGGCGCGGTACAGCAGGTGGGGCCGCGGTGGAGGCGTGGGAGGCTGGCTGAAAGGCGGGGTGCTGAGTATTGGTGGTTATGGGCAGCTGTGGTGTTGGTTGGTGGTTGGGGTCGGGGCGCGGGTCAGCATGTCGCACGCCGCAACGGGGCTCACAAGGCAATGGGATTGTGGGAAGCAATGAGGAAGAGCTTGCAAATTCACGGTATGACACGAGAGATGGCAACGGTGCTGATAGACGGGGCGCTGTGGGACAGGGAGGTCTACCTTGAGCGCCCTCCTATTTAATGTACTGTGGCCATGCACATGTGAAGCACCGTACCTTTGTGCAATGGCTGACTCATAGGCGGCAAGCAATCGAGTGCCACACGCGTGAAAAGACGCCCATGTGCCCACCCGCCCACCCGCCAACCCCACCCCGCTACACGCCTGCAGGGCTGTTCGCGAGCAGGTGTCTGCAGTGCTGGGCGCCGACGGCTACGGCGTGCGGGAGGAGTTCGACGCAGCGGTCGACACCGCCGTGGCGGACGACGGCCGCGGCGGCACGCACAGCGCCTACACGTGGCAGACGGCCACCTACAATGCGACCTCGGTGGGGGAGGTGAGTGTGGTGTGGCGGTAAGCGACGAGGTGCAGGGTAAGCGGCAGCACTGTAGTAAAGGAGGTATTGGGAGAAGCAATGGCTTTGGGTACAGTGGCTGGTGCGGGTGAGCATCCTTGCGAGGGCAGGCCTGAACGCCGTGATGAGGGAATGGTGTTGCGGATATGGGGCAGCGAGCTTGCGTCGTGGTGAAGAGTAACAGGCTGGGGCACCAGCCAGGCTCGGACCTCTGGCGGCGTCTTGGTTGATTAGCACGGGAGGACTCGACTTGTGCGCTCGCAGACTTGCAGTGCAAGGCACAGTGCGCTGGAGGGGGAGTAGTGGCAACTGCAGCCGCTTTCTAGATGCCAGGTGTGCTATACTACGGACACTTTGCGTCCTACCTGATTTTCCCCTATGCCTCCTCTACTTCCAGCCCGTTTACTGCAACTGACTGATCCTCCCTTCCCGTCCCCATTCGGCAGCTGCTGTGGTGGCTGGTGCACCTTAACCTGCAATGCCACGGCCTGTCCGAGCAGCAGGCATACACCAAGGTACGCCTACATATGCCCCGTCTGCCACTTCAACGCATTAGGCACTGGGCAGCCCCCAGGCCTGCTAATGCAGAAGTTCTCCCTGTGGTGTAGATCGCGCAGCACTGTGCACAGCTCGAGCCTGTTATTTGTTGCCGCATTGCTTGCCCCGCTGCTGCCTCTGCTACCGCTGTTGCCGCCCACTGCTATCCGCCATTTCGCTCACCGACCGCCCCCTTACCAACGCTGCCGCAGATTGAGGCAGTGATCGGCGCATGCGACGTTCGCGTCGGCCGCCTGGCGTCCCATCCACGCGTGCGCGTGGTCCGTCTCCCGTCCGCGGGGGCGGCGGGCAACGGCGGCAGCGCGGGGATCGGCAGCAGCGGCCGCGGCGAGGTGGTCCGCTATCTGGACGACACAGGGGCTGACCTCACGCGCTACATGGAGCCGTGCAGGGACCCAAATGGCAACACCATCAGCAGCAACTACATAGTGCCCGACCGCCTGCTGGGAGCAGCAGCCACGGGCGGCAGCAGCAGCAGCAGCGGTGTTGGTGGTAGCACAGGCGGTGGTGGCGGTGTTGGTGGTAGCGGCGGTGGAGGGCCGGCGGCGCCGCCGCCGGCTGCTGGCCCGCGGAAGCCCCCAGCATTAAAGCGGAGCGCAGCCAGTCATTCCGCCACCGGGGACTTCCTAGCACGGGCGGCATCGTGGCTGGGTGTTGCGGGGCTAAGCGGGGTGGCCTTCGGACGGGATGGTACCTCCGTGCCGGGGGCGGGACCGGGGGGGGCCGCGGGGGAGCCCGCGGCAGGGGCGGGCGGGGGCGCGGGCACCATGGCGGCGTCTGCTGCTGCTGCGGCTGCGATCCCCGAGACCATCATGCTTCTTGAGGCGGAGCTCGATGACGGGGACGGGGAGGAGGTGTGGCACGACGGGCAGGAGGGCTGGGGCAGCGGGCTGCTGGCGCTGCTGCTGCCGGAGCACCGGGGGCAGCTGTACGTGGCGCTGGGGGTGCACGTGCTGGTGGTGGTGCTGCTGGTGAGTGTGGGTGTTGGAGGTGTGGGTGGGTGTGGAGGGAAAGGGGAACTAAGCTGGTGCGTAGGAAGGGTAGGGTTTGGCAGCACATGTAATGAGCCGTTAGTATAGAGTAGGATGAGAGATGGCTTTAGCAGGGCTGGATGTGCGCCTGGGCATGGCAGCTTCGGCTTTGCGTTGTGAGGAAGTAGCAGCAAGGGTCGTCATTAATCCATACGAGCCCGTGCAGCCAGCTCCCTTCTGTGTCCCTTCACACGTGTCGCACCCAACTGTGCATGTAATTCACGTTGCCACTCTGCCCCTCGCCCTGCCCCCTGGCCCTAGCATGCCCACAGCTTTCCCACACACCTCTTGCAACCTTGTCCATGACTGCTGTCCTCTCAATTACTGCTCCTGCCCCCAAGCACCTCGACCGAGCCAACGCTTAGCACACCGTATGCCATGTCCCCTTGTCCCGGTCCTCGGCCATCACAGCCACCACGCGACTTCACCCGCTGCCTCCCCTCGCTCCCGTCCTGTCGCAGCTGGACCGCGCGAACGCGCAGCACGCGTCGGCACTGGCTCGCTGGCTGATGGCCCGCGCCCGCTCCCGCACCCGCCTGCTGCCGTGGCCGTGGCCCGCCCGCCCAGCACGGGCCTCAGGGCCCAGCCTGGCCGCGCGCAAGGCCGCCATGCGCGCCGTCGCCTCCTCTCCCGCCTCCGCCTGCCCCGCTGCTGTCGCCTTGGCGCTGTCCCCTACGTCCACGCTGTCCCCGACATGCTCCACGTCCTGCGCGGGGGTGGGGGCAGCAGGGGCCGCACATGCGGGCCCGGGGCATGGGCATGCTGGGGAGGCTGCCGGCCTGCTGTCGTCCTCGTCATCCGTGGGCGGAGCGGGCGGGGGCAGCTGCGGAGGCGCGGCAGGGGACGCTGCTGCAAAGCACTCAGCGGCGGGGCTGCTGGCGGCAGGGCCTGGCGCGGGCCCGAGCCCCAGGCGTGGAGGCGCGAGCAGCGGCGGCGGTGCGGCGCCGCCTGGGCGCACGACTGCAGGTGAGGGAGTCCGGGGGTCCCAGGCCCCTCACCTGAGGGTGGGTCTGCTGCACCCACACAGAACACATACGACATACCCGATGAGTCCTTGCCTTGATGTCTGCTACGGCTTTCGTTGTGCACTGTTGCCGTGGCCGTTGCTTATTTGCCCTTCTCCTTCCTGTGCCCCTGCAATCGTGCTTGCTTTGCAGCGAGCGCCTCAGGCCCTCACGGCAAGGGCCCCAAGCGGACGGCGGCGTCCCCGGCGGCCGCAGGCGCTGCCAGCCCGGGCCAGGGCCAGGGCCTGAACCCCGCTTCCCGACTGGGCAGCACTCGGCCGCTGTCCCCACCCGCCTCCCCCACGCGGTGTGGACTGCGCGGGCCAGGCAGCTCCTCCTCCGGCACAGCGCCCGCAGCAGCAGGCGGCCCGTTTGCTGGCCGCGGCGCCTCCGCTGCCCAGGCGCTCGGGGCCGCGTTCGCAGCAGCGGCGAATGAGTCGCAGGGAATGGCCGCCCGTGCTGCGGCAGCTGGCCCTCCGGCTGACACACAGGCCGGGCCAGGCGGTGCACAGCAGGCGGGAGGTGTACGCAGCAGGGTGCCTTGGTGGCGCCGTGTGCTGGGCCTCAGTGGCCGCAGCCGTGCTGCTGCCGCAGCCACACCTGACCCACGGGTCGTTGCAGCAGCAGCAGCAGCAACAGCAGCAGCCCGCTCGCCACCCCACGCCAAGGCCGCCACCACCAGTTCTGCCGTCAGTGGCAGGAGGTGCGAGCAGCCGAAGCATGGGGCTTTGCTCGGCGGTGGCGTAGGTGTGGGATCGCCTCTGCCGTCTGGCAATGTGCTGGCCCAGGCTGGGAGCGGTCGGAGCTCAGCCGCCATGGCGCCGCCGACGCCGTCCGTCAGGCCCTCCGGCCCCGCCTCTGTGTCCGCGTCGCGCTCCAACTCCGAGGGAGACGCGGCAGAGGCCGTGCCGAGAAGTGCCGGCACAGGCACGCCGGCAACTGGCAGCAGCAGTGGTAACAAGGCGACCAAGCTACAGCAGCAGCAGCCAGCGCCCATGAGCGTGGACGTCAGGGGACCGCCAGGCGGGGACATGTTCAGCGATGGCGGCAACAGCAGCAGTGGGCAGGTACAGGCGGTGGCTGAGTCGCCTGTGAAGGGGGCGTACACCCTGCAGGACTCGTTTTCGCCCGCGACCCGCACCGTGTTTGCAGCCGGCATGCTGAGTAGCCCCGAGCGTGGCTCTGGGTCGTTCGGGGGCCCTGCGGACAGGTTCTCCCTTGTGCAGCTGGGCTCACCCCAGGGCTCCCTTGGCCGCAGCAGCCGCAGCGAGGGCGGTGCGGGCGCAGCTGGTCCCCTATGCCCCGGTTCTGCATGCATCGGCTCCCGCAAGCATGGCAGCGATGTCAGCGAGCAGCAGGGGCAGCCGGGCGTCGGCCAGCAACAGCAGCAGCTTCGCGCGCCTTTGCGTTCCAGCGGCGGCGCTGGCGGCGTGGGACCCACGGGTCGTCCGGCTGAGCGGAGGACCTCCCCTGTGCAGTCCTGGAGCCTGTCGCTGCTGGCCGAGATGGCGGGCGACGCGGCGGCGCGGCAGTCGCAGGAAGCTGCCGGCTGGTTCTCGTGCCTGGTGTGCATGGACGGGCCGCGGGAGCACGGCTTCCTGCACACGCAGGGCGGGTGGGTGGTGCACCTGGGGGTGTGCTCCGACTGCGCGGCACGGATTACGCTGGGAGAGGCGGGGCTGCTGTGCCCCGTGTGCAGGTGCCCGGCGGACAGGTTCGTGGAGGTGGTCATGTAGGGCGCGGCAGGGCAGGGAACGGGCGGGGAAGGTACCGAGGCGGTCAGCTGTGAGCAGGCAATATCATGGTGGCGTGATGTCGGTGTGAAGGCTGCACACGAGGTACTAGCACAAGTCGATTTGCTGCACTTTTACAGGTTTTCCCGCTGTTGGTAGATCGTTTGGGTGTTTGCTGTAGAACTGGTGCAGTCCGGTGGCTTTGCGGTGGTGTTGTGCCATTACTAGCGGTGGCAGGGTATGTCGAGCGAGCTACGTACGGGTTTTGGGTTTAGCGGTTGGCCCGGCAAGATGTTTTGTGTACTCCTGGTACGGGCTCTAGGGGCTGCAATGCCCCTGGTGCTGCGCGCTGGGATGCACGAGCTTTCGGTCCGGTCGCTAGCGGCTGGGCCTCCGCCGCGTTTGGGCAGGAGGCTTCGGAGCAAGGCAGCTTACACCACCAACGCGTGGGGCGAGCGAGTGATCACCAGTGTGCCCTAATTGGGCCAACATACGAACGGCCATGGCGTACATGCGTTTGGAACACTGCGCACCCACGCGCATGCTGCACACAGACATGCCATGGAACTGCTTCTGCTGTAGGGTAGGGTTGGTAGGTTGATGCGGGCCGCACCTTCTGTTGGCTGTGTTTCCAGGTACTGCTGGTCGCCGAGGGGCGTTGCGTGACAGGGCCACAGGGCCAGCGAGTCTTTCGTGTACCACAATCCTAATGCATGCTGTGCCAAGGTGTGGCATGCAGAAGGCGTTTGCGAGTGGCAGTCGCCCGCCACTGTCCCTGCTTGCGCAAGGGAAGCGAAGATGCACCGGGAAGACGGTGTCGTAAGCAATTAATTATTCGGGCCCCTCTGCGCCCTGACCATGCACAAGGCGGGCCCCAAAGGGGCCCCAGAGGGGCCACCCGCCGCGTGTGACTGCTTCCCAGGTGCATGGGGACGCGGTCCTCTTCATACCGCGTTTGAGCTCCTATGGCCATGTGTATTTATGCAAAAAACACTCTCCCACTGCCTTTGTGAGGAAGGCGAGCATGCTGTCTCCTTCCCTTCAAGCATCCGCGCTGACTGCCCTTCTTGCCGTGTTCATGCACGGCCTCCGTATGGCACGTAAGGCCACCCCGGGTGGGAACAACGGGCGCCCTACTTCTGACCGAAGGGCTCTGCAACGAAAACTGTAACGGGAGTATCCTGCAATCTCTTGTACTCGTCGTCGCGATGGTCAGGGTGAAGGCTTAAAGGTACATAAGAAGCACGTCTGCGTTACCCAGTTCCAGTCAACCGTAAGCATTAGAGCTCGGCCAGCTCGTCCAACCACGTGCCGAGCACAAAAGACAGGCATACATACACCTGACCGCGCTGGCCGCATGCTGGACCTGACACATACGTTTACTTATCTGATGCTGTTATCTAGAGGCGGCCCAAAACGCCCTGTGCGTTCGCACACAAGTCGACTGCGTCGCAAGGGCGTGCCCCTGACAGTTGTGGGTGTTGGCGG
>VFQN01005853.1_pt1 | contig 14637 bp, 12 predicted proteins | sample 3512371 | NCBI WGS metagenome assembly VFQN01 (sample SAMN10412370, study PRJNA504923) | tailings metagenome | isolation source: Replicate 2 from Balatoc abandoned mine | place: Philippines: Itogon, Benguet | collected 2017-08-28
CGCTCTGGCCCCATAAGTAGAAGCCCTTAAGGGCGGACCGCAATCATCGGCATGCAAGCCCCTGTTTGATTTGTCGCAAATCTGGGCCGGCGCTGATCGGCGAAGCATGCCCGCACTGGATCCCCCGCGGATCGATGTTCGGGCATATTTTCATGAACCCAGCGACAATGATTTCCAGGTCCGACCAGCGCCGCGCCCTGTGGCTTTCCACGCTGGCCTTCACGGTCTGCTTCGCGGCCTGGACCATTTTCTCGATCATCGGCGTCCGCATCAAAGCGGAACTGGCCCTGTCCGACACGGAGTTCGGCCTGCTGGTCGGGACACCGATCCTGACCGGCAGCCTGGTGCGCCTGATCCTCGGCATCTGGGCGGACCAGTATGGCGGCCGCCTGGTCGCGTTCTTCACCATGCTGGCGGCAGCCCTCGCGACCTTCCTGCTGGCCTATGCCTACGACTACCCGACCTTCCTCCTGGCGGCGCTCGGGATCGGCATGGCCGGCGGCGTGTTCTCGGTGGGCGTCGCCTATGTGTCCCGGTGGTTCCCCAAGGAGAAGCAGGGCACGGCGCTGGGCATCTTCGGCGCCGGCAATGTCGGCGCCGCGGTCACCAAGTTCCTGGCCCCGCTCGTCATGGTGGCCTTCGGCTGGCAGGCGGTGGCGCAGATCTGGGCGCTGGCGCTGGTGGTCATGGCGGTGGCGTTCCTCGTCTTCACCAAGGACGATCCGGAGCTCGCCGCGCGCCGGGAGGCCGGCATCCGGCCGGAGCCGCTCTCGGCGATGCTGGCACCCTTGAAGAACCTGCAGGTCTGGCGCTTCTCGCTCTACTACTTCTTCGTGTTCGGCGGGTTCGTGGCGCTGGCCCTCTGGCTGCCCCACTACTACACCGACGTCTACGGCCTGAGCATCGTCACTGCCGGCTGGCTGGCCGCGGCCTACTCGATCCCGGGCTCGCTGTTCCGGGTCCTGGGCGGCACGCTCTCCGACCGCTTCGGCGCGCGCCGGGTGATGTACTGGACCTTCGGCGGCTCGGTCGCCTGCACCTTCCTCCTGTCCTACCCGGCGACCCGCTACGTGGTCGACGGCATCCGCGGGCCGATCGAGTTCAGCATCGCCACCGGCCTGGTGCCGTTCACGATCCTGACCTTCGTGCTGGGCTTCTTCATGAGCCTGGGCAAGGCGGCGGTCTTCAAGCACATCCCAGTCTACTACCCCGGCCGCGTCGGCGCGGTGGGCGGCGTGGTCGGCCTGATCGGCGGCCTGGGCGGCTTCGTCCTGCCGATCGCGTTCGGGGCGATGAACGACCTGGTCGGCGTGTGGACCTCCTGCTTCATGCTGCTCTTCCTGATCGTGGCCACCAGCCTCGCCTGGATGCACTTCGCCATCCTGCAGATGGAAAGGCGCGCGCATCCCGAGATGGCCCGCAAGGACCTGGCCGAGATCGAGGGGCTGCAGCCGCAGCCTGCGGCAGCGCCCGGCCAGCCTGGCCGGCCGGTTCCGCCGGAGCCCCGCGGCCGCCTTTCCGGCGTGCCCGCCGAATGAACCCTGCCGGCGGGCGGAAACCCCGCCGGCCCCTCCTCCAGCAAGGACAATCCCCATGTCCGTCGCCACCCTTCCCGCCGCCCCGGCGCGGCCGCTGCCGGCCGAATGGCTGAAGCGCTGGGAGCCCGAGGACGCCAGCTTCTGGGCCCAGAGCGGCAGCCGGCTCGCCTGGCGCACGCTGGCGCTCACCACGGCCAACCTCACTTTGGCCTTCGCCGTCTGGTTCCTGGTCTCGGCCCTGGTGGTGCGCCTGCCGGCGATCGGCTTCCAGCTCAGCACCAGCCAGCTGTTCTGGCTGGCGGCGATGCCGGGCCTTGCCGGCGGCACGCTGCGCCTGGTCCACATGTTCCTCACCCCCGTCTATGGCACCCGCAAGGTGGTGGGCTACTCGACCCTGTCGCTGCTGGTCCCGGCGGTCGGCTGGTTCTACGCGGTGCAGGACCCGGCCACGCCCTACTGGATCCTGATGGCGCTGGCCTTCCTGGCGGGCCTGGGCGGCGGCAACTTCTCGTCCTTCATGCCGTCCACCAGCCTGTTCTTCCCCAAGCGGATGCAGGGCACCGCTTTGGCGATCCAGGCGGGCATCGGCAATTTCGGCGTGTCGGTAGTGCAGTTCCTGACCCCCTGGATCATCGGCTTCGCCCTGGTGGGCGGCACGATGCTGGGCGGCCCGCAGGAGCTGACCAAGGGTGGCGCCACCTCGACCGTCTGGCTGCAGAACGCGGCCGGCATCTACATCCCCTTCATCGCGGTGCTGGGCCTGGCGGCGCTGTTCCTTTTGAAGAGCGTGCCGGTGAAGGCGAACTTCCGCGAGCAGATGGACATCTTCCGCTCGCGCCACACCTGGGCGATGACCAGCCTCTACATCATGACCTTCGGCGCCTTCTCGGGCCTGGCCGGCACCTTCCCGCTGTTGATCAAGCAGTGCTACGGCACGCTGCCGGGCGCCCCGGACCCGCTCACCTATGCCTTCCTTTGCCCCCTGGTCGGCTCGCTGATGCGCGTCGTGGCGGGCCCGGTCTCGGACCGGCTGGGCGGCGCCAGAGTGACCCACGTGGCGGCGATCGGCATGCTGGCCTGCGTGCTGATGGTGCCGGTCTATACCCAGCCGGCCTCCATGGCCGAGTTCCCCTACTTCGTCGGCGCCATGCTGGGCCTTTCCGCCTTTGCCGGCATCGGCAACGCCTCGACCTTCAAGCAGATGCCGATGATCTTCCCGCCGCGCCAGGCGGGCGGCGTGATCGGCTTCACTGCGGCGGTGGCGGCCTACGGGCCGTTCCTGTTCGGGATCATGTTCGGTGCCGCGGTCAGCCTGTTCGGCAACCCCAACATGGTCTTCTACGCGCTGGCGGTGTTCTTCGCGTTCAACATCGCCCTGAACTGGTGGATGTACGCCCGCCGCGGCGCCGCCACCCCCTGCTGATCCCGGCAGCGCTCAAGGCCGCCGGCCCGTTCCGGCGGCCTCCGGGACATCCCTTAGGGGGATGCTCGGAATTTCCCGCAAGGTTGGCGCTGGCTACCACCCGAGCACGAACTTCACCGGGTCATGCACGCTGCTTCTCGGCGCGCGCGGGGGCCCCAGAGGATCCGAGATGAGCCACTTTCTCGACAGGCTGACCTTCTTCAACCGCACCGTGGGCGAGTTCTCGGATGGCCATGGGATCACCACCCGCGAGGACCGGCGCTGGGAGGACGGCTACCGGAAGCGCTGGCAGCACGACAAGATCGTCCGCTCGACCCATGGCGTGAACTGCACCGGGTCCTGCTCCTGGAAGGTCTACGTGAAGGGCGGGATCGTCACCTGGGAAACCCAGCAGACCGACTATCCGCGAACCCGGCCGGAGCTCCCCAACCACGAGCCGCGCGGCTGCGCGCGCGGGGCCAGCTACAGCTGGTACCTTTATTCCGGCAACCGGGTGAAGTACCCGCTGATCCGCTCGCGCCTGCTCCGGCTGTGGCGCGCGGCGCGGGCGATGATGACGCCGGTGGCGGCCTGGGCCTCGATCGTCGAGAACCCGGAAAAGCGCCGGGCCTATACGGGCAAGCGCGGCCATGGCGGCTTCGTCCGCGGCAGCTGGGACGAGGTCAACGAGATCATCGCCGCGGCCAACGCCTACACCGCGAAGACCCACGGTCCCGACCGGATCTTCGGCTTCTCGCCGATCCCCGCCATGTCGATGGTCTCCTATGCCGCCGGTGCCCGCTACCTGTCGCTGCTGGGTGGCGTGTGCATGTCGTTCTACGACTGGTACTGCGACCTGCCGCCGGCCTCGCCGCAGACCTGGGGCGAGCAGACCGACGTGCCGGAAAGTGCCGACTGGTACAATGCCGGCTTCTTGATCCTGTGGGGCTCAAACGTCCCGCAGACCCGCACGCCCGACGCGCATTTCTATACCGAGGCCCGCTACCGCGGCGCCAAGAGCGCCGTGATCTGCCCGGACTATTCGGAAGCCTCCAAGTTCGCCGACATCTGGCTGTCGGTGAAGCAGGGCACCGACGCGGCGCTGGCCATGGCGATGGGCCACGTGATCCTCAAGGAGTTCCACGTCGACCGGCAGGTGCCGTACTTCACCGACTATGTGAAGCGCTACACCGACATGCCGATGCTGGTGCGCCTGGTGGAGCAGGACGGCCGGCTGGTGCCGGAGCGCTTCGTGCGCGCCTCCGACCTGGCGGGTGCCATGGGCGAGGCCAACAATCCGGAGTGGAAGACGCTGGCCTACGACCAGGACAGCGGCGAGCTGGTGGCGCCGCTGGGCTCGGTGGGCTTCCGCTGGGGCGAGAAGGGCAAGTGGAACCTCGAGGCCAAGCGCTCCGACGGCAGGGACGTCGACCTGCGCCTGTCGCTCTACGACACCGCCGACAGCTTCGCGGACGTGGCCTTCCCCTATTTCGGCAACATCGCCCACGAACACTTCGCCGCCACCGAGCATGCCAGCGTGCTGGAGCGCCGGGTCCCGGTGAAGAAGCTGGCGCTCGGTGACGGCGAGGCCCTGGTCGCGACCGTCTACGACCTGTTCCTGGCCAATTACGGCATCGACCGGTTCGGCGGCGCCAACGTGGCGCAATCCTTCGACGACGATGTGCCCTACACGCCGGCCTGGGCGGAGAAGATCACCGGCGTGCCGCGCGACAAGATCATCGCGGTGGCGCGCGAGTTCGCGCTGAACGCCGAGAAGACCAATGGCCGGTCGATGGTAATCATCGGTGCCGCGATGAACCATTGGTACCACATGGACATGAACTACCGCGGCGTCATCAACATGCTGGTGATGTGCGGCTGCATCGGCCAGTCCGGCGGCGGCTGGTCGCATTATGTGGGCCAGGAAAAGCTCCGGCCGCAGTCCGGCTGGGCGCCGCTCGCCTTCGCGCTCGACTGGGGGCGGCCGCCGCGGCAGCAGAACTCGACCTCGGCCTTCTACGCGCACACCGACCAGTGGCGCTACGAGACGATGGACGTGGCGGACATCCTTTCGCCGACCGCACCCCCGGGTCCCTGGGACGGGGCGATCATCGACTACAACATCCGCGCCGAGCGCATGGGCTGGCTGCCGTCCGCCCCGCAGCTCCAGACCAACCCGCTGGAGGTCGGCCGCAAGGTGGCGGCCGCCGGCATCGACGCCAAGGACTATGTCGCCAGGGCCCTGAAGTCGGGCGAGCTGAAGCTTTCCTGCGAGGACCCGGACAACCCGGCCAACTGGCCGCGCAACCTGTTCGTCTGGCGCTCGAACCTCCTGGGCTCCTCGGGCAAGGGCCACGAATACTTCCTCAAGCACCTGCTCGGCACCTCGAACGGCCTGCTCGGCAAGGACCTGGGCGAGCAGGGCCGGCAGAAGGCCAAGGAGGTCGTCTGGCACGACCAGGCGCCGGAAGGGAAGCTGGACCTCCTGGTCACGCTCGACTTCCGCATGTCGACCACCTGCGTCTACTCCGACATCGTCCTGCCCACGGCCACCTGGTACGAGAAGGACGACCTCAACACCTCCGACATGCACCCCTTCATCCACCCGCTCACCGCGGCGGTGGACCCGGCCTGGGAAGCGCGCTCGGACTGGGAGATCTACAAGGGCCTGGCCCAGGCCTTCTCCGAGGTCGCGCCCGAGGTGCTGGGCGTCGAGAAGGACGTGGTCCTGACGCCGATCATGCACGACACGGCGGGCGAGATCGCGCAGCCCTTCGACGTGAAGGACTGGAAGAAGGGCGAGATCGAGCCCGTCCCGGGCAAGACCATGCCGCAGGTGACGGTGGTCGAGCGCGACTACCCCAACCTCTACAAGCGCTTCACTTCGCTTGGCCCGCTGATGTCCAAGGCCGGCAATGGCGGCAAGGGCATGGCCTGGAACACCGAGCACGAGGTCGAGTTGCTGAAGCGGCTCAACGGCGTGGTCGCCGAGGAAGGGCCGACCAAGGGGCTGCCGCGGATCGACAGCGCCATCGACGCCTGCGAGGTCCTGCTGATGCTGGCCCCCGAAACCAATGGCGAGGTGGCGGTGAAGGCCTGGGAGGCGCTGGAAGGCTTCACCGGCCGCGAGCATGCCCACCTGGCGCTGCCCAAGGAGGAGGAGAAGATCCGCTTCCGGGACGTCGTGGCCCAGCCGCGCAAGATCATCTCCTCGCCGATCTGGTCGGGCCTGGAGTCGGAGAAGGTCTGCTACAACGCCTGCTACACCAACGTCCACGAGCTGATCCCGTGGCGCACGCTCACCGGCCGCCAGCAGCTCTACCAGGACCATCTGTGGATGCGGGCGTTCGGCGAGGGCTTCTGCGTGTACCGGCCGCCGGTCGACCTGAAGACGATCCGGCCCGCCCGGGACAGGGTCCAGGGCAACGGCAACCCCGAGATCGTGCTGAACTTCATCACGCCGCACCAGAAGTGGGGCATCCACTCCACCTATTCCGACAATCTCCTGATGCTGACCCTCAACCGCGGCGGCCCCGTGGTCTGGGTCTCGGAGAACGATGCCAGGCAGGCGGGGATCGCCGACAACGACTGGATCGAGGTCTACAACGTCAATGGTGCCATCTCGGCCCGCGCCGTGGTCTCGCAGCGGGTCAAGGACGGCATGTGCATGATGTATCATGCGCAGGAAAAGATCATCAACACGCCGGGCTCACAGATCACCGGCCAGCGCGGCGGCATCCACAACTCAGTCACCCGCGCGGTATTGAAGCCGACCCACATGATCGGCGGCTACGTGCAGCTTTCCTATGGCTTCAACTACTATGGGACGGTTGGCGCCAACCGCGACGAGTTCGTCGTGATCCGCAAGATGGACAAGGTCGACTGGCTGGAGGGCCCGTACGAGGCCGCCCCTGCCGCTCTCCAGGCCGCCGAGTAAGGAAGACGATCGCCATGAAGATCCGCGCCCAGATCGCGATGGTGCTGAACCTCGACAAGTGCATCGGCTGCCATACCTGCTCGGTGACCTGCAAGAACGTCTGGACGAACCGCGAAGGGCTCGAATACGCCTGGTTCAACAATGTCGAGACCAAGCCCGGCATCGGCTATCCCAAGGACTGGGAGAACCAGTCCAAGTGGAAGGGCGGCTGGACCCGCAAGGCCGACGGCAAGATCGAGCCGCGCATCGGCTCCAAGTGGCGGGTGCTGGCGAACATCTTCGCCAACCCCGACCTGCCGGAGATCGACGACTATTACGAGCCGTTCGACTTCGACTACGAGCACCTGCAGAAGACGCCCGAGGTCCAGGCCTTCCCGACCGCGCGGCCGCGCTCGAAGATCACCGGCGAGCGGATGGAGAAGATCGAGTGGGGCCCGAACTGGGAGGAGATCCTGTCCGGCGAGTTCGCGAAGCGGTCCAAGGACCAGAACTTCGCGGGCGTCGAGAAGGAGATCTACGGCCAGTTCGAGAACACCTTCATGATGTACCTGCCGCGCCTGTGCGAGCATTGCCTGAACCCGACCTGCGTGGCGGCCTGCCCGTCGGGGGCGATCTACAAGCGCGAGGAGGACGGCGTCGTCCTGATCGACCAGGACAAGTGCCGGGGCTGGCGCATGTGCGTCTCCGGCTGCCCGTACAAGAAGATCTACTACAACTGGTCCTCGGGTAAGTCCGAGAAGTGCACGCTCTGCTATCCCCGCCTGGAGGCCGGGATGCCGACCGTGTGCTCGGAAACCTGCGTCGGCCGCATCCGCTATCTCGGTGTGGTGCTCTACGACGCCGACCGGATCGAGGCCGCCGCCTCGACCCCGGACGAGCGCGACCTCTACGACGCGCAGCTCAAGGTCTTCCTCGACCCGAGCGACCCGCAGGTGATCGAAGAAGCGCGCGCCGAGGGCATTCCGGAGGCCTGGCTGGAAGCGGCCAGGCACTCGCCGGTCTACAAGATGGCGATGGAGTGGAAGATCGCCTTCCCGCTCCATCCCGAATACCGCACCCTGCCGATGGTCTGGTACGTGCCGCCGCTCTCGCCGATCCAGTCGGCGGCCGAGGCCGGCAAGATCGGCCTGGACGGCGCCATGCCGGACGTGCGCAGCCTGCGCATCCCGGTGAAGTACCTGGCGAACCTGCTCACCGCGGGCGTGGAGGAGCCGGTGGTGACGGCGCTCGAGCGGATGCTGGCGATGCGCGCCTTCATGCGCGCCCGGACCATCGACGGCGTCATCGACGAGGGCGTGGCGGCGAAGGTCGGCCTGGACGCGGCCCAGATCGAGGAAATGTACCGCTACCTGGCGATCGCGAACTACGAGGACCGGTTCGTCATCCCGACCTCGCACCGCGAGATGAGCATCGAGGACGCCTACGACCTGCGCGGCTCCTGCGGCTTCTCGTTTGGCAATGGCTGCGCCGGTGGCACCAGCGAGACCAACCTGTTCGGCGCGCCCAAGGGCAAGAAGGCGAAGACCCCGATGGAGGTCGCCTGATCCTCGACGGGACCTCCGTAGGTTTCCTGACCCGGGCCTACGGGGATCTCCCGAATGAACGACGGCGCGCCCTTCCGGTAGTTCTCCGGCCAACGGAGCTGCAACGAGCAAGGGGGCGGCGCGCCCTGGAGGTCCTTGATGAAGACGCTGAAGGCCATGTCGGCCCTGCTGACCTACCCGACCCCGGAACTGGTTGCCGCCGTGCCGGAGATCCGCGCCGTCCTGGCGGACGAGGGCATCCTGGACGCCCTGCAGCGCGCCCGCCTGGAGCCGCTGCTGGCCCGGCTGGCGCAGGACGATGTCTACGAGCTGCAGGAAGCCTACATCCTGCTCTTCGACCGCTCTCGCTCCTTGTCACTGCACCTGTTCGAGCATGTCCACGGCGAGAGCCGCGACCGCGGCCAAGCCATGGTCGACCTGAAGGGCGTCTATGCGGCCAACGGGTTCGGCATCGCCACCAGCGACCTGCCCGACTTCATCCCGATGTTCCTGGAATATGCCTCGCTGCTGCCAGAAGTCGAGGCGCGCCACCTGCTTTCCGAGCCGGCGCACATCCTTGCCGCCATCGGCGAGCGCCTGACGCGCAAACAATCGGACTATGCCGCAGTCTTCCAGGCGCTGGCAGCACTGGCGGCCGAGGAGCCCAGTGCTGCAGCGTTCGAGGCGCTGCAGCCCGAGGACGACATCGATCCGGCCGACCTGAAGGCGCTGGACGCCGCCTGGGCGGAGGAGGAGGTCCGGTTCGGGCCGGGTGCTGCGACCAAGGACTGCGGGGTCGACAGCCTCGCCGCCAGGTTCCGCCAGGCCTTCCGTCCGGCACCGGGCGTCCAGCTCCCGCAGCCGCCGCGCCCCGCCGTTTCCCATTCATCGCCGGCGCGAGCCTGAGGAGAGGCGCCATGACGCTCAACCATGTCCTGTTCGGCTGGTATCCCTACCTGGCGCTCACCGTGTTCGTGCTGGGCTCGCTGCTGCGCTTCGACCGGGAGCAGTACAGCTGGAAGGCCGGCTCCAGCCAGCTCCTGCGCACGCGCCAGCTCCGGCTCGGCTCCAACCTGTTCCATGTCGACATCCTGGTGATCTTCCTCGGGCACCTGGGCGGCCTGCTGACCCCGATCGCGGTGTTCGACGCACTCGGCATCGGCCACGGCTTCAAGCAGGGCATGGCCATCGTGATCGGCGGCGTCGCCGGCATCGCCTGCTTTGCCGGCATATCGCTCCTGGTACACCGGCGCCTGTTCGACGCGCGGATCCGCAACACCTCGTCCTTCCCGGACATCGCGATCCTGCTGATCCTCTACGTGCAGCTGATCCTGGGCCTTTCGACCATCCCGCTCTCGCTCGGCCACATGGATGGCGGCGAGATGGTGAAGTTCATGAACTGGGCGCAGGGCATCGTCACGATGCGGCCGGACGCCTCGGCGATGGTCTCGGACGTGCACCCGATCTTCAAGGCCCACCTGTTCCTGGGCATGACGATCTTCCTGCTCTTCCCGTTCACCCGCCTGGTCCACGCCCTCTCCGCCCCGGTCTGGTATCTCGGGCGCACCGGCTACCAGATCGTGCGCACCAAGAAGCTGCAGCCGGTCGCCAGACGCCCGGCCACTGCCGGCCTGCCGCCGCAGATGCGGCCGGCCGCCATCCGCCCCACCACGGCGCAGCCTGCCGAGTAAGAAACCGCCGGAGAGCCGCCCGATGTCGACCTGCACCATCAAGACCCTGCCCGTTGCCCACCGGGCTTCCATCAAGGTCAACGGCGTGGTCATCCCGCACGCCATGATCTCCCGCGAGGCGCAGAACCACCCGGCGCACTCGCCCGCGGCGGCCTGGAAGTCCGCGGCCCTGGCGCTGGTGGTGCGCGAGGCGCTGACCCAGGAGGTCCGCCGCCTGGGCATCGAGGCGGAGCCACTCGCCGACGGGCAGGGCCGCCGGGAAACCCCGGACGAGGCGCGGATGCGCGGCCTGGTCGAGCACGAGGTGACGACCCCGGCGCCGACCGAGGAAGAGTGCCGGCGCTACTATGAGCGCAACCCCGGCCGCTTCCGGGCGCCATCGGTCTGCGCCGTGGCGCACATCCTGTTCGCCGCGGCCCCTGGCGACGGCATGGCGCGGGCGGAGGCAAGGGAGAAGGCGCGCGAAGCGATCGAGGCGCTGGCGGCGGAGCCCGGCCGCTTTGCCGAGCTTGCCCGGCTGCACTCCGCCTGCCCGTCCAGGGAGATCGGCGGCCAGCTCGGCCAGGTGACGCGCGGCCAGACCGTGCCGGAGTTCGAGGCGGCACTCGAACGCATGGCCGAGGGCCAGCTGTCGCAAGAGCCGGTCGAGAGCCGCTTCGGCTTCCATGTGATCCGGCTCGACCGCAAGCTGGAAGGCGCAGCGCTTCCCTTCGAGATCGTGGCGGCGCGGATCGCGGGCTACCTCGCGGATGCGGTACGCCGGCGGGCGGAAGCCCAGTACGTCGCCCGCCTGCTGGGCGTCTCCCGGGTGGAGGGGATCGAGATCCCCGCCCCTGGCGACCACAACGTGCACTGAGGACTGAACGATGCTGCTCGGCGACCTGATCGCCCGCCTCGACGACGCGGACGTTGCCATGGAGACCCTCCTGGGCATGGGCGACATCGTGCTGCTCAGCCGCATCGAGGCGGCAGCGACGCAGGCCGGGATGGCGCCCGGCGCGTTCACCGCCCAGGCGGTCGCGACGTTCGCCGACCGGGCCTCCGACGAGGACTGGGTGTCGCTCATCGGCGTCATGGGCCAGACGACCGACCCGGGCCAGGCCTGCCTGAAGCGGATGATCGAATACGCCCTGCGGCCGCCCCAGGCCGCCCAGGGCTGCGGCCATCACCACCATTCCTGAGATCCGCGCCCTGCCCTTTTGTGGGGCATCTTGAACCTTCCGGCAGAACGGCGCGATCATGGGGCACCCGACCGGGGACGCCGCCATGAACTGCACCAGCCTGGCGCTGATCCTGTGGGGCGGCGCCGGCGTTGCCGGGCTGCTCCAGACCCAGGGACGCCCGTCCACCGCCGCCGAGGCGGCGGCCGACCTGTTCGTCGCAATACTGCTTGGACCGTTCTCGATGCTGCTCGCCTGGCTGTCGGCGCACATGACCAGCGTGGAGGAGCCGGATGACGCAGGCCCGGCCCGGGCCTGGGAGGACGCGCTAGCCGCGCCTTGCCGGCGACAGCATGGCCGGGATGCAGAGCTCCGCCAGGATCAGCGCCCAGCCGCCGGCCAGCAGCGCCAGCGAGGACGGACCGGCATCGACCGGCAGGCTGGCCAGCCGGACGAGAACGATGCTCGTGATCCGCAGGATCACGACGATCCCCCAGGCCATCAGCGCCAGGGCCAGGAACTGCAGCACGCGGGAAAGGAGTTCGTCCGCCATGCCGCGCCAAACGCGGCGGGCGCGCCCGTGGTTCCCGGGACGGGAAGCCGCCCTTCCCGGTCAAGGGTGACGGTGGGGACAGGCCGGCAATTCGCCCCGCTCGCCCAGCAAGGCCTCGATCCCGTCGACGAGCAGCTCCGCCCGTCGTTCCGCATCGGACCATGAGGCCGGGATGGCTGATGCGAGCAGCGCCTCGACCTGCAGGACCATGGCCGGTGGAACGGCCGGCAGCCGGGCCGCCGTCGCCAGCAGGCGCTTCTTGCCGGGGTGCGGGACCCGGTTGAGCGCGAACAGCACGTCGAAATAGCTGGCCAGCAGGGCTGCGATCCGGTGGTTGACGGACACCGCGTCCAGGCGCTCCGCCGCCCGCCCGATCTGGCGCGGGTAGGCAGCGAACGCGCCGCGCAGCAGGGGGAAGTTCCTGGCGATGACCGCCCGGGCGAGCGGGGCAGGATAGGGCCGTGCGGCGACCTGCTTCAGCCTGGCCAGCCAGCCATGCCGGTCGAACAGGATGCGCGAGGTGCGGACATTGTGCCAAAGGGCGGTCGTGTAGCCGAGCGCGGCCTCGTGCCGGTCGAGCACGCGCGCAAGCTCGCCCTCGATCCAGGCCTGGGTGCGGAACATGACGTCGACATGCAGGCGTTCGCCTTGCGGCCCTGCCTCGTCCCACTCGTCGCCCGTTTCCCAGAACTGGTTGTCCAGTTCCGCCCGGACGGGAACCCGGGACCGGACGATGGCCGATCGCGCCGCGACGGATGGGAGGCCCGCACCGTAGACGTAGAGGTCGATGTCGGAAAGCCGGTCGGAGGCGCCCGTGGTGCCGGAGCCGGCAAGCGCCACGGCCTCGACCAGGGGCAGCCCGGCATAGCGGTCAGCGATCTCCACCGCGGCGTCCTGCTTCGGCATGGCGGTACCCTTTGCTTCCGGCGCTTGCCGGAACCTGGAGCAAAGGGTGCAGCGGGACCACCTTGCCGCGAACGGGAGGCCCTGGCGGATGGCGAGCGAGGCGCTTCTACTCGTCGAAGCGGTGCAGTGCCGGGACGTCGCACAGGACCACGGTGCGGCGCGCGGCCTGCACCTCGATGACGCCCTCGCGCTCCAGCTGGGTCATCGAGCGGGAAACGGTCTCGATGGTCAGGCCGAGATGGTCCGCGATGTCGGTCCGGGACATGGACAGGTCGATCACCGTGTCGGCCAGGCGCTCGCTGAGTTCCAGCAGGAAGGCGGCCACCCTGCCGACCGCGGTCTTGCGCGCCAGGACGAGCATGTGGTTCTGTGCCCGGTCCAGGTCGCGCATCATCGCCTGCATCGCCATGCGCGCGACGCCGCCCTCGCCGGAGGCAAGGCTGGCCAGGCTGTCGCAGCGGCGATAGGCCAGGACGGTGACGTCGCCCACCGCCTCGGCGGCGAAGCGATGCGCGCCGTCGAGGCCGAACACGTCGCCCGCCATGTAGAAGGCGGCGATCTTGCGGCGGCCGTCCACCAGGACCTGGCAGGTGCGGACGACGCCGGACACCACCTCGAACAGGAAGGCCGGCCGCTCGCCCGCGGCCAGAATGGTGTCGCCCTTGGTGAAGGACCGGGCGCGCCCCAAGGGCCTGGCTTCCGCCGCCGTCCATGGCCGGGCGGGGAGGAAGGCTGCAGCCCGAGGAGAAGCAGGAGCAACGAACATGGGCTGCATCGGATCCTCCTCGACCATGAGCGGCGTGATGGCCTGGATAGGCCGGGCAGCCCGATGGGAAAATTCCGGTAGGTTCCCTAAGGAGTGTACCTGAGTTGGCCCAGCCGGCCCGGCCGGTCAGGTGGCGGCGGGGCCCGGGCGCGCGACGAGCAGGGACCGGATGCTGTCGACCAGCGCCTCGTCCGACAAAGGCTTCTCGAGAACGGCATGGAAGCCGGAGCGTGCGGCCTTGCCGCGCAGGCTGCGGTCGCTCCTGGCGGTGATCAGGATGGCCGGAATGTCCACCAGCCGCCGGTGCAGCTCGTCCACCAGCTCGATGCCCGTCATGCCGGGCATCCAGTGGTCCACCACGAGGCAGTCGGCCGGCAGCATGGCGGCGTCCGCCAGCATCTCCTGCCCACCCTCGTAGACACGGACATGAAGCCCTTCCATTTCCAGGGCGAACTTCAACGCGCTGCGGACGGCGGCATCATCGTCCACGACGATGACGGAGCCCGGGCAGGTGACCATAGAAGCTTTTCCGCGTTTTCCGTGGCAAACGGCGTCGTATCCGCTTCAAGCATGACTATGCACCCGCGACGCAGGCCACGCACTACCGGAGAAACCCTTAGGTTCTACTCCGTCGTGCCGGTGGCGAGCATCGCCATCCGGACCAGCTCGGACAGGCTTCCCGCCTGCATCTTGGCCATGACGTTGGCGCGGTAGATCTCGACGGTGCGCGGGCTGATGCCGAGATCGTAGGCGATGATCTTGTTCGGCTTGCCCGCCACCAGGCCATCCAGGACCTGGTGCTCGCGTTCCGACAGGGAAGCGACCCGCGCCCGGATGCCGGCGGCCTGGGAATCCCGCTGGAGATCCTGGGCGCCGAGCTTGAGCGCCGCATGGATGGCCCGCAGAAGCACCTCATCGTCGAACGGCTTCTCGATGAAGTCCACCGCACCCGCCTTGATCGCCTCCACGGCGAGCGGGACGTCGCCATGGCCGGTGATCATCACGACCGGCAGCCGGACGCCCAGCTCGGTCAGGCGGCGCTGCAGCTGCAGCCCGTCCATCTCCGGCATGCGAATGTCGGTCACCAGACAGCCCCTCGGCTCCTTCGGCAGGGCGTTCAGGAAGCTGATGGCCGATTCGTGCACCCGGACCGAGAGGTCG
>VFQN01005830.1_pt1 | contig 14636 bp, 12 predicted proteins | sample 3512371 | NCBI WGS metagenome assembly VFQN01 (sample SAMN10412370, study PRJNA504923) | tailings metagenome | isolation source: Replicate 2 from Balatoc abandoned mine | place: Philippines: Itogon, Benguet | collected 2017-08-28
ATGAGGTTACGTGCGGCTAATTCTTGGAGGGCTGAAATGTCTGAAATGGATAATGGTGCAGCAGGCCATGGCAAACCGGACATGAAGCTGAGCCGGCGTAGCATGGTTGCAGCGGGCGCGCTCCTGGCGACTTTGGGAGGAGGCGTTTTCGCAAAGAAGGCTAGTGCATTGAGCAACGCTGAGCGCGATCATTTCTGCTCGCAGCCGCTCAATCAGAACCAGCCGCCATTCTGTGCTTGCTTCCCTTCCGGCACGCATCTGTCGACGCCGTCGGGTGACGCTGCAGTCGAGAAACTCAGCATCGGCGATCTCCTGACCACCGAGAGTGGTGAAGCCCAAGCGATCCGCTGGATCGGAAGGATTGTGGTAGATCGCCAGGGTGATGCGCCGTGGCATGCCGATGCGATGCCGATCCTTGTGTCGAAAGATGCTTTCGGCAAGGGCATCCCGCATCGCGATCTCTATTTGTCGCGTTCGCACATGGTCCACCTCAACGGTGTGCTGATCCCGATCGGCGATCTTGTTAATGGCCGGACCATCACCGCTGTGGACGTGCCCGGTAGCCAGCTCGTGTACTACCACATCGTGCTGGAGAAGCATGACGTCGTGATCGCAGAGGGCGCGCCTTGCGAGACGCTTCTTGTCTCGGAAGAGAAGCTTGCGATTTTCGACAACGTCGCGGAGTACTACGCGCTGTACGGCGCTCCCGCCGATATGGCGCCGTTCGCTCCGCTGGCCGCTTTCGTCGGCGGCCGTAGCGAGCTCAAGTCGCGCCTGCGCAGCGCAGTCGCCGTCGTGGTGGATACGCGTGACCGCAGAGATGTCGCGCGCGATCGGCTGGAAGCGCGAGCCCTCGACATGGCCGCCTGACCATTAGCCGATCGAAACAGTGAATTGCTCCGGCCTTTGAGGCCGGCGTTTTTCGTTTCAGCGAATCCGCAAGGTAGACGTTTCGCATCGCGTCTCAGAGTGGACGCACACCGGTGGTCATCACTTTCAAGCGCACCGTCTGCTGCAGGAAATTCGTGAGCAGCACAAGCCGGTCCCTGTCGTTCATTTCAATGATACGACCGATCAATCCATCGAACGGACCGCCATTCAGCCGGACCTCCTGACCCATTCGATAGGGCGAGGCAGGCTTCGCAATCACGCCGTCGATCTCTCTCGCGCGCAGCCCTTCGATGAAACTGCCGTCGAGGAGCGCCGGTCGGTCACCTGTTCTCACCAGCGCGCGCACACCGATTGTCGAAAGGATGGGCCGCCACATCGTCAGCTCTGGCGCCACTTGGGCGAAGATATAGCCGGGGAACAGCGGGCGAAGAACATCCTGCACGCGTCGCGCGTGCCGCACGCGCTTGATCTCGCGCGGGAAATAGACCTGGAATTCCTGCCGCATCAAGTTCTCGGCGGCGACATTCTCTCGATGTGGATGGGTATTTATCGCAGCCCACAAGGTAGCGGCGTGATGCGGAGCGTGGTCGCCATGGACTCGATCGAGACTGCCGTCCATGAAATCTTCCCGTTACGAACAACAAATTGGGCATCAAGCTAACTAAGTCGTGGAGCGAAAATTATCGTGCTCGACTCTCGAGCGCAACATGTCCCGACGTCGCGCGTATCGATTCGACTCGATGTGAGTATCTTGTCGGACACGGTTTCGGAGTGTTCGCAGAGTGACTCTGGTTGTCGTGCATCTGGTGATGCAGACGTTTGACGAAAAAACAGCCGGGATTGATTGAGGCACGTACTCGTGGTTGAGGCGAAGGCGTGCTAGCAAGCAGTACGCTCGATGCGATGATTGCGGCGCCGATGTGCTGTCACTTCTATTTTGCGCCCGAGTAACGAGATGTTGGTGCCATGCATTCGATTTGTCAGAGCCTGCGGCTCGCTAGATTTTTGCTCACCGTCGCCTTCTGCACGACGCTCGCCGCGTGCGGTGCTCCCCTCAATGACAGCCTGACAGGCTCGTCACAGACCGGACCATCGATGACCGCTGCGCTTGGGGCTCCGCAGGTGGAGACTGATCCGGTGCCTCGCCCGATAAAGGCCAAGGCGTCACCGGAATTGGCGAAGGAAATCCGTAGCATCGAGAGCCAAAGCTCACCGGGCAACGATGGCTATCGCATCGGTCCGCAGGACGTGCTCGAAATCTCCGTGTATCAGGCCGCCGATTTGACCAAGACGGTGCAGGTGGCCGAGACCGGCACGATCAACCTGCCGCTTCTCGGCGATGTCCCAGCGGGTGGCTCGACGGCGCGAGAGCTCGAGCGTTCGCTGAGAGCCAAGCTGAGCGAGAAGTACTTTCAGAATCCGCAGGTGACGGTTTTCGTCAGAGAGTACAACAGCCAGCGTGTGATCGTTGAAGGTTACGTGCGGAGCCCCGGCGTCTATCCCTACCGCGGCCCGGTCTCATTATTGCAGCTGGTAGCCCAGGCGGGAGGGGTGAGCGAAGTCGCCAACGGAAGCGACGTCATGGTCTTCCGGACAGCCGGGGGCACAAAGCAGGCGGCACGATTCGACATCGATGAGATCAAGGCAGGGCGCGCCGAAAATCCTCCAATCATGCAAGGGGATGTTGTGATCGTGAACGCGTCCGGCGCGAAGAAGCTCTATCAAGACTTTATGAAAGCGCTTCCTTTGGTCGGCGTCTTCGGACTGCTTCTGTAGGCGCAATCAGCAGGGGCCGCGTAGATGCATAACGGACGCGCGATCGTACAAGCGAGTGATGCGGGCAACCCGGGTCGCCAAGTTGCGGCGCTCGATGACGTCACGCCGCTGCGCGCGGCGCATGGGACCGGTGACCTCCACGATGAGCAGACCGGCGACGATTTCCGGCGCCTGCTCTTCGAGTCGTTGCGAATTGCCTTCAAGCGCAAGTGGTTGATTATTTCCTTCGCCATCGTCGCCGTGGCCATCTCGGCGGCGAGGACCATGACGATCATGCCGATGTATACGGCGACCGTTCGGATCCAGATCGATGCGAGGCCGATCAAGATCGTCGAGGGTGGCCAGGTGGAGCCCGTCGAAGGTGGCGTGGATTATCTGCGCACGCAGGTCGAGTTGATCCAGGGCAGGGCCATCGCGGAGCGCGTGGCGAAGCTGGCCAAACTCGCGGATGACCCCGATTTCTTCAAGCCGCGTCAGTACTCGCTTGTCGAGATGGTCACGTCATTTTTCAACTCGGCCGAGGCGAACAACGACGCGCCGCTGAATCGCGAAATGCTGGAGCGGGCCGCGCCGTGGATCGTCGCCGGCAATCAATCGGTGCGTGTGGTCTCGGGATCTCGCTTGGTGGATGTCAGCTACACGGATCCGAGGCCGGAGAGGGCACAACTCGTCGCCAACGCCTACGCAGAAGCGATCGTGGCATCCAACCTCGATAAGCGGCTGCAGGCGAACGTCTATGCCAAGGCGTTTCTCGAGGATCAGCTGTCGCAATTGAAGACTCGTCTCGAGGAAGCCGAGAAGGCGGTCATCTCCTTCGCCGAGAAGGAGGAATTCGTCATGACCAGCGACAAGGCTTCGACGGCCGAAGCCAATTTGTCCGCGGCGAATTCAGCACTTGGTACGCTCATCGCCGAAAGAATCAAAAGCGAGCAGTTGTGGCGCCAGGTCGACGCCGTCGACGAGCTCAATATTCCTCAGTTCCTGCTCAATGCAGTGATCCAGGGACATCGGACGGCGCGCAATGCGCTCGAGAGCGAGTACACGGAAAAGCTCGAGACCTTCAAGCCGGCCCATCCGGCAATGATGCAGATCAAAGGCCGTATCAAGGAAATCGATCGCCAAATCGCCGCGGAGATCAAGACCATCAAGGAATCTTACAAGGCAACCTACGAGCAGGTTTTGCGACAAGAGAAGGAAACGCGGGCGCGTATTGATGGTCTGCGTCTGGAAACGCTCGATCTGCAGCGGCGCGCCATCCAATACAACAATCTTCGCCGTGAGGCGAACACGATACGGACCCTCTACGAAGGGCTGATGCAGCGTCACAAGGAAGTCGATGTGGCAGGTGGCATTGGCGCCAATAATATCTTCATCGTCGAGCGTGCCCCGCGTCCTGGCGCACCATCATCGGCCAATCTCAGCCGAGCGTTGATGATGGCGTTGATGCTCGGATTGGGGGGCGGATTCGGAGCTGCGTTTCTCCTCGAGCGTCTCGACGACGCCGTCCGATCGCCCGATCAGGTCGAGCGTCTGTCTGGCTTGCCGACGCTGGGTGTGATTCCGGATGTCGGCAAGAACAAGAGCGTCGAGGGAGCTGTGCTGAACCCGCGATCGTCGATCGCTGAAGCCTATCGATCGATGTGCACCGCGCTTCAGTTCGCCACCGAGCATGGGCTGCCGCGTTCTGTGCTCGTGACCAGCGCCGTGCAGGGTGAGGGTAAGTCGATTACGTCTCTAGCCATCGGACGTCACTACGCAAACATGGGGATGCGCGTCCTTATCGTCGATGCCGACCTGCGCAATCCCTCGATGCATCGCAAGCTCGGGCTCGACAACAGCGTTGGTCTCAGCAACTACCTCGCGGGCGACCTGCTTCCGGCGCAGACCTACCAGCCCACGGACCTTCCCCAATTGACGTTCATGGCGACCGGACCGTTACCGTCCAACGCCGCGGATCTGCTCGCGGGTCCGCGCCTCCACTCGTTGCTTTCGGTCGCGATGGAATCGTTCGATCTGATTGTGATTGATTGTCCGCCCGTGATGGGCCTCGCAGACGCTCAGCTTCTGTCGAATGCCGCCGCCGCGACTCTGTTCGTGGTCGGTGCTGGCCAAGCGCGCCCGGCGCAGGTGCGCGGTGCCATCAAACGCCTGCAGATCGCGCGCAGCCCGCTCGTCGGGACGGTGCTCACCAAGTTCGATGCGCGCAATGCGTCGTACGGCTACGACTACGCCTACGGCTATGGTGACAGCGCCTACGTCTACGGCAGACAAGTCGAGAACAGCCGAAAGGGGCAACGTCGGCTCACGCAGGCGTGATCGAGGTCCAATGCGCGACGAGACGGCACTCGAGGCCGCACTGGGCCTGCTACGTTTGCCCTCGCGCGCGCGCTTGCTTCGCTCCGGCGAAGTGCCGGCGGATCTCGAAATCCTGCTCCGCGTCGTCGCCGGCGATGATCTGGCGTTGTCGGAGGCGGCGGCGACCTGCGATGAACCGGCTGACGTCGTGAAGCAGGCGGCGAGCTTCTATGTCGAGCAGATCCTGCTTCACCCCGAAGCTGACAGCTACCGCGTTCTCGGCGCGAGGTCCGACACCACCACCGATCAACTGCGACGCAACATGGCCCTGCTGTTGCGCTGGCTGCATCCCGACCACGAGGACAATCGCGCGCGTTCGCTCTTTGCGAGTCGCGTTACTCAAGCATGGAACGACGTCAAGACCGGCGAACGCCGCTCGGCTTACGACACGACGAGAAGTATCGAGACTCGCGTGGAGCTAGACCCGCGCAGCGCTCCTCCATCCGCGGCTCACCGACGTCACGGCACCGTAGCCGCTCGCGGCGCAGAGCACCGCATACACCGTCGTTCGCGCTCCCGAAAGAGCATCTGGCGATACTTGAAGCATTTGATGGGGCGAGCTCGCGATTGACGGTGGCGGCAGTCGAGTTGGGGCCGTTCCGTAGCCATCCGTGAACGAGCAATCGTCGAAAAGAGATCTGCACTGTTGAAGCGGCGCAACGATTGACCGCTTCTGCTCAAAATTCGCAGTGGAAATTGTGTTGACTCCGAGGCGGGCGGCCGCGGGAGTGTGGCAATATCATGGTCATTAATTCACGCGCAGATATGTGGGGCGGTGGAATTTCACCGACGAGCAATGCCTTCAGCGAAGCGTCAGCGTTCCCTTGTCATTGATTTGATCATTGTCGCTGTCGCCACTATGACGGCGTTGGCTCTTCGGGAGAATTTCGTATTCTCGGAGGCTCGCTGGTCCAGTTTCATCGCCTATTTGTTCATCACGACAGCCGTTGCCGGTCCGATTTTGCTGGTCCTTCAAATGGATCGATCGGTATGGCGTTTCAGCGGCTTGGCGGATTACCTGCGCGCCGTCGTAGCCTCCGTGCTTATTGTCATCGGGGCCGTTGCCATCGGCTTCTCCGCGAACCGGCTCGACAGTGTTGCGCGATCGCTCCCCGTCCTGCAGGCGATCCTCATGGCGGTCGGCCTTATCGGTGTGCGGGTGTTCGTTCGAATAATTCACGATCGACGCCGCCGCCGGGCTCGGGGCGAGCCGATTTCGTTGCCGGCTGCGAGCGACACCGTATTGGTGATTGGCTGGGGTAGCGTCACGGAGCTCTACGTTCGGTCCGTCGCCGAACTCAGCAACGGCAGCATTCACGTTGCGGGCATTCTGTCGCCAAACGAGCGCCATGTCGGCCGCCTCGTCCTGTCGACGAAGGTGCTGGGCGTGCCTGAAGATGTGCGCGATGTGCTCGCAAATCTCGATACCCACGGCGTGAGTGTGGGGCGCATTGTTGTCGCCGTTCCGTTCGATCATCTTTCCGAGGCGGCTCGACAGGTACTCCTCGAGATCGAGAGCGCCACCGACATCCGTCTCGATTTCTTTGTTGAGCGCTTGAGTTACGAACGGACCAGCGGCCTGCGCCACGCCGAACCTGTAGGCGGTACGCAGCCCGCACCAGAAACCGGACCTTTCGTTCTCGACGGCGCTGAAATCGAAAGACTTCTGCGGCATCCGTACTGGAAACTGAAGCGCGTCATCGATGCGGCATTTGCGTTGGTGACGATCGCCATGCTGCTGCCGCTAGCCCTTGTTGTTGCTCTGGTCGTCGCCCTCGACGTTGGTTTGCCGATGTTGTTCGTGCAGCAGCGCCCGGGCCGCCGCGGGGTGCGCTTCAATCTCTATAAATTCCGCACGATGGGCCCGTCGCACGATCGTCAGGGCAACAAGATACCCGAGGAAGAGCGCATCTCCGCCGTCGGCGCATTCCTGCGCAGGACGCGCCTGGACGAGCTGCCCCAGCTCTACAACATTCTGGTCGGCGACATGTCGTTCGTGGGTCCGCGGCCGCTCGTCACGCGTGAGCAGTCGAGCGAGATCGTGGCGCGGCTGCTCGTACGCCCGGGGCTGACCGGGTGGGCCCAGGTGCGAGGTGGAAGGGTAGTGTCGGTCGCCGACAAGACGGCTCTGGACCTTTGGTACGTCCGCCACGCCTCTCTGAAGCTGGATCTCAAGATCCTCGCGGCGACCGTCCCTATGGTCCTGTTCGGCGAACGAGTGGACAGGGGTGCCGTCCGTCTCGCGTGGCGCGATCTGCGCAACTTTGGTGCGCGGAGCGAAACCGGTCATCGGCGGCGCGCGGCATGAGAGCAATAGCTGTGGCGTTGCCCGGTCGCACAAGGGCGAAATCCTTAACATCGCGTCGACGCCGCAATTGGGACGGGCGGCAGGCTGCGATCATGGTTCACGACCGCTTCTCACGGGGCGATCGGAAGTTAATTTGCGGTAACGGCTAGAGGGCTGATCCGGCGCTGCTGAAGCATCGGAAACCTTGAATTTGCCTCCGCTTAGCTATCGCGTCGAATTCGGGTGCTCGTTCACCCGAAGTGCGGTAGCTTTTGTCCGGAAAGAATTTTCACGTGCAAGGCGAGGGTAACTTGGCTGCAATGAAATCCGAAAGCGCCGCGCAACCGCGCAAGACTGTGCTCGTAACAGGGGGCGCTGGATTCCTCGGCTCGCACCTCTGCGACCGATTGATCGCAAGTGGCCACGACGTTATCTGCCTGGACAATTTCTTCACTGGCGCCAAGCAGAACGTCGAGCATCTCATATCGCACCCACGCTTCGAGCTCATGCGGCACGACGTGACGTTCCCGCTCTATGTCGAGGTGGATGAAATCTACAACCTCGCCTGCCCCGCCTCGCCGATTCACTACCAGCACGACCCGGTGCAGACGACCAAGACCAGCGTGCATGGCGCGATCAACATGCTGGGCCTCGCCAAGCGCCTCAAGTGCCGCGTGTTCCAGGCCTCGACCTCCGAGGTCTACGGCGATCCGTCAGTTCATCCCCAGACAGAGGCCTACTGGGGCAACGTCAATCCGATCGGGCCGCGCTCCTGCTACGACGAGGGCAAGCGCTGCGCCGAGACGCTGTTCTTCGACTACCATCGCCAGCACCGCCTCGAGATCAAGGTGGCGCGCATCTTCAATACCTACGGCCCGCGCATGCATCCGAACGATGGCCGCGTCGTATCGAACTTCATCGTCCAGGCGCTCAAGGGCGAGCCGATCACCATCTACGGCGATGGTAGCCAGACGCGCGCGTTCTGCTACGTCGACGATTTGATCGAGGGTTTCGTCAGGCTGATGGAGAGCGCGCCCGATGTGACGGGACCGGTCAACCTCGGCAATCCCGGCGAGTTCACCATTCGCGAGCTCGCCGAGATGACCATCGAAATGACGGGCTCGAAATCCAAGCTGACGTTCTTGCCGTTGCCCCAGGACGATCCGAAACAGCGCCGTCCGGACATCACGCTCGCCCAGCAGCGGCTCGGCTGGCAGCCGACCGTTCCGCTGCGAAATGGCCTCCGTCAGACGATCGAATATTTCGATCGTCTCCTGACGGGTGGCAATCAACTGGTCAGCGGCGGCCGGCCGGCGTGAAGCGGCGGCGCGAGAAGCGCGAACCGAAGTAGCGTGATCGCTCTATCACCCTCTCCGAGCAGGCAAACAGCAACGGTGCGCGCAATGCTGCCAACCGTGGCGACGCCGTGAACTCGTCCGCGCCATTGTCGACCGAGTGCGCGCAATCTGCCGAGGGCGTGCGCACGCCCGATGTCGCAGTGGGCGGAGTCGCGGCACGTGAGCGGCGCGTCGTCCTCGAAGCGGGGCGCGCCGAGCGAAACTATTGGCGCGATCTCTGGCACTACCGCGAGCTGTTCGCGATGCTCGCGTGGCGTGACATCTCCGTGCGCTACAAGCAGACCGTCATAGGTGTCGCCTGGGCCGTCGTCCGTCCGCTTCTGACCGTGGTGGTCTTCACGGTCATTTTTGGAAAGCTCGCCGGCCTGCCCAGTGATGGTGGAGTGCCGTATCCTCTGCTCGTCTTTGTCGGCCTACTTCCATGGTTCCTGTTTTCGAGCATCCTGTCGGACGCATCGAACAGTCTCGTCTCGAATGCGAACCTGATCTCGAAGGTCTATTTCCCGCGCCTTATCGTGCCCTCGGCCGCCGGCGTGGTGGCGTTGGTGGATTTCGCAATCAATCTCGTCATCCTGTTCGGATTCATGGTCTGGTACGCGTTCCTGCCGAACTGGCAGATCGTATTCCTGCCCTGTTTCGTCGTGCTCGCGGTTCTGGCGAGTCTCGGACCGTCGCTTTTCCTCACGGCACTCAACGTCAAGTACCGCGACTTCCGCTTCCTCATTCCCTTCCTCGTGCAGTTCGGGCTTTACATCTCGCCGGTCGGGTTCTCGAGCGCGATCGTGCCGGACGGATGGCGGTTCCTCTACAGCCTCAATCCCGTGGTCGGCGTAATCGACGGCTTCCGCTGGTGCCTTCTCGGCGGGGAAAGTCAACTCTACCTTCCTGGGTTCCTCGGCAGTCTCTGCGTGGTCGGAGGCATGCTGTGGCTGGGCATCCATCACTTCCGTAAGACAGAGAAGACGTTCGCGGACCTGATCTGATGTCCGATGTCGTCATTCGCGCCGAAGGGCTCGGCAAGCGCTATCTGATCGGTCACGAGACCGAGCGTGAGAGCTACGTCGTATTGCGCGACGTGCTCGCCCGATCGGCACGACGCTTCGTCAAGTCCGCGAGCGACATGATGCGCGGCCGCCAGCTCGTGGTTGGCAATGAGATAGAGGAGTTCTGGGCCTTCAAGGACGTGGACTTCGAGATCCGGCGTGGCGAGGTGGTCGGCGTCATCGGCCGCAACGGCGCCGGCAAGTCGACGCTGCTCAAAGTCCTCTCCCGCATCACCGAGCCGACGACCGGACGCGTCGAGATCCGCGGCCGCGTCGCGAGCCTGCTCGAGGTCGGCACGGGCTTCCATCCGGAGCTGACGGGGCGCGAGAACATCTTTCTCAACGGTGCGATCCTCGGCATGACGCGTGTCGAGATCAAACGCAAGTTCGACGAGATCGTGGCCTTCGCCGAGGTCGAGAAGTTTCTCGACACGCCGGTCAAGCGCTACTCGTCGGGCATGTACGTCCGCCTCGCCTTTGCGGTCGCCGCGCATCTGGAGCCGGAGATCCTGATCGTCGACGAGGTGCTCGCGGTCGGCGACGCCGAGTTCCAGAAGAAGTGCCTCGGCAAGATGAAGGACGTCGCCGGTCACGGCCGCACCGTGCTGTTCGTCAGCCACAATATGGCGGCGATAAGAAAGCTGTGTTCACGTGCTGCGCTATTCGAGCGCGGCCGATTGATAATCGACGGAAATGTCGAAACGTCTCTGACGCAGTACCTCAGCAACGCTCCGCTGAATAGTGAGAGTTTCGAGAATCATCCACGTAACTATCCGTCCGATCCACGGATACGACTGATCGGTCTTCGGCAGAAGACTGGCGTGGTTTTGCAGGACGGTGAGGTGGAGTTCGCAATTACTGTTCGCATACTGTCTCCAGTACGCGATGTAGCCTTCGGGATAGGTTTCGGCGATGCAGAGGGGAGCCGCATACTAACCGTCGATTCGGACCACGCTGGTCACTCGGTCTTCAGTTTCGCGCAGCCAGGAAACTACGCCGTGCATGTTCGCATACCGCAGCTACACTTGGCTGCTGCTGAATATACACTCGACGTCGGATGTCGGACCGGCGTGAACATGCTGGACAGTGTTGCGATGGTCAGGACCATCACTGTCGAGATCTCCGATACGTCGAATATCAATCACGCGAAGGGCTACCGGACCGCGTTGGTGCGGGGGGACTGGGATAGTGAGGCGAGGAGCGATTGCGTGTGATACCCAAGCTTATTCATTTTGTTGGGCCGAAGGATCTCAATGAAAGGCAGCGCTATCTCATAGAGCTCGCACGCAGGCTGCACCCAGACTGGGACCTTCATGTTTGGAATGACGAGTGGCAATTCGAGAACAAAACACTGGCCAGATATCACGGAAAATGCTCGGTTGGAGCGCAAAGAGGCGATCTTATTAGGCTAGAGGTTGTCTGGGTTCATGGAGGCATATATCTCGATACTGATATTAGATTGCTGCGATCTCTTGAATACCTAATTGAAACTGAAAAGATGGTTTGCTGCTCCGAAGATGGGAACTATCTGACCAACGCGTTTTTCGCCGCTCCGCCCAGAAATTCTGCGATCGGCAGCTTAATTGAGGGGCTAATAGAGGAGGAGCCCGATTGGGAGCGGCCCGCCAACGAAACGACGGGACCCCAATTTTTCTCGACGGTGTTGAGGTATCGAGACGATATTATGGTTCTGCCGCGCGAGACCTTCTATCCATACAATTGGAATGAGCCGCCTCTGGAAAGTTATCTGCCAGCTGTTTCAGCAGTTCATGAGTGGGCTGGCTCGTGGAAGGAACCGAGGCCCACTGCTTCGAAGCCGATCCAGGAAAAAAAGCGCAGCACGCAAAGTATTGTCGGAGCTTCCGGCAGGAGAATGAAGCCACTTCTTCAGCGGATCGTCAAGGCCGCGCTTCCCGACGGGTTTGCGAGGCTACTCGATCATCAACCAAGCAGCTATGCTGTAACGGAAAGAGTGGTAACGCTGACGCGCCATTCAATAAAAATGGTCGTGCCAGGGGCAGATCTAAAGGTTGCCCCGTCGCTCATTCTGCGGGGCGAATATGAACCACATCAGGAGGCATTTGTCGCATCCGTTATTAAGGGCGGGGACTGGATGATCGATGTGGGGGCCAATGTCGGATTGTTCAGTCTACTTGCTGCGCGTAGATGTGGACCATTTGGAAGAGTTTTCGCAATCGAACCGAATGCTGAGCTGTGCGCGTGTATTGAGCAGTCGGCTTATATGAATCAGTATCACGATCGGGTTATTGTTATCAATGGTGCGATCGGTGACTTCCATGGCGATGGCCGGAAGCCAGGAGAAAAGGGTGTAGAAGGATCGAATTTACGTGGAGACAAAGCCCGGTTGGTCCTGGGCAATATGTTCCCTCTTGATGTGCCAATTAAGCTGATGAAAATTGATATCGAAGGATGCCAGGTGAAAACCCTCAGGGGGGCCAGACGCCTATTTGAAAAGCAATGCATTGAACATCTATTGCTCGATGTGAGTGCGGATCTCTATGGCGCGCGTTCTGCCGAATTAATGGAGGAATTGCGAAGAATAAAGTCACTGGGATATGCGCTGCATACAATCACCGGAGCTGGTGAACTTCGCCGGCAGCAAAACGATGAGGTGTTGTATCCATTCCTCCGCCATCAAGACGTAGTGTTCAAGTTGGAAGCGAAAATCTCAATATGAAGCAGCGGCATGGATTGGGTGATAGATAATGGATGCGAGAAGTCTTTCCGTCATCATCTGCACCTTCAACGGTGCGTCTCGCATCCGCCCTACACTGGAGGCGCTGGGACGCTGCAACGTTGATTTTCCCACCGAGATTGTTCTCGTCGACAACAACTCAAACGACGGCACAGCGGAACTTGCACAACGCGCGTGGAGCGAGATCGGCAGGCAGGACATTGCATTGCGCGTCGTGCAGGAGGCGAAACCCGGCCAATCGTTCGCTAGACGCGCTGGCATACTTGCCGCGCAAGGTGAGCTCATCGTCTTCTGCGACGACGACAACTGGCTCAATCCGGACTACCTCAATATTGCCGCCGAGATCATGCGGGATCCCTCGATCGGCGCCGTTGGCGGTCAGACCGAACCTCATATCGACGCGCCAATTCCGCCATTCGTCTTCAGCCACGGCCAGGGATATGTGCTCGGCATACAGGCGCTGGCGTCTGGTGATGTGACCCGCAGCAGGGGCTATCTCTGGGGGGCGGGACTGACCGCGCGTCGTGCCGACCTCGTTCGATTGTACGAGTGCCCCGGCTTCCCCGTGCTGCCCGGCCGCATAGGGGGAAATCTAGGCTCGGGGGACGACGTGGAGATATGCAAGGGGCTCGTCCTGCTCGGACGACGACTTGTCTACGACGATCGGTTGCGTCTCATTCACAGCATACCGGCCAGCCGGCTCACCATCGACTATTTGTCTCGCCTCCACGCTGGTTTTGTCGAACAGAGCGGTGGCCTGCAATACTATGCACGACTTGAGTTGTTGCGGTCTCGCAAGCGAGTCGCCGATATCGCGATGCATGGACTGCGCTGGCTCCGATCTTGGAGGAACGAGGATCTCAGAAGGCACTACCGCTTCCTGTTTCTTGCTCAGATTGGCTTGCCGGCGGCGATGACCGAGATGGAAGCCGCATTTTACAGCATACATCGAAATCTTCGCTGATCGCAGTGCTGGAGAAGTCGAAGACCTTGATAGACCTCTGCGCTGCAACGGAAGCCATTTCGTTAGCCACATGCTGAACCCGCCGGTCCTCTTCCTCATCTTCAATCGCCCCGACACGACAGCGCGCGTCTTCGAGGCCATTCGCGCGGCGAGACCGGCGCGCCTGTACGTCGCTGCCGACGGCCCCCGCGCCGGTCGTCCCGGCGAGTCGGAACGCTGCGCCGAGGCGCGCCGTATCGCAACTGCCGTCGACTGGCCGTGCGAACTCCACGTCCTGTTCCGCGATGAGAACCTTGGCTGCGGCCGCGCGGTGTTCGAGGCCGTCACCTGGTTCTTCGGGCACGAGCCGGAAGGCATCATACTCGAGGACGACATCCTGCCGGACCCGACGTTCTTCACCTATTGCGCCGAGCTGTTGGGGCGCTACCGCCATGATCCCAAGGTGATGGCTGTCTGCGGTGGAGGGTACGGCGACCGCCGTCGCTTCCGTGGCGCCAGCTACACGTTTGCGCGTGTCTTCGATCCGTGGGGCTGGGCGAGCTGGCGTCGTGCGTGGAAGATGCACGATGGTTCGTTCCAGGGCCTGGACAAGTTCAAGCATCACCTCGGACGGATTGGGCCGCGCGGCTTCGATTGCCGCGAGTATTGGCAGAGAATGTTCCGAAAGACGGTGCGACGGGAATTTGACACGTGGGACTTCCCATGGATGTTCTCGATCTTCAGAGCGGGCGGCCTCGTCGCCTATCCGGCGAGCAACCTGATCTCGAATTTGGGTTTCCGCGATGATGCGACGCACACCCGACCGGGGCCGGGCGACGTGTCATCGCCACTGGCGGAAATGCCCCCATCACCGCTCCGCTTTCCGCTATCGCACCCTCGTCATGTGAGGAACAATCCGCGGTTCGAGGTGGACTTCTACGCACGCCGAATGAACCTCATACGATTGTCGCCCCTGGGTGTGGGACGCCTCGCCATTCGAAGGAGGATCGCGAGGGAAAAGGCGCGAATACTGCCTCTCGTTCCTGCGTTGGTAAAATCGCGAATTCGTGCCTGGCGTGCACGGCGTTTGGATGCGACGAAGATCTGATGCGCTGCCCCACCCTCGATGATCTTCCGCCGCCGCCGCCGGGCAAGACCGGTTGGCCATGGACGGTCGCTTCGCCGCCGCTGCCCGACGTGCAGCCCGACGGCCCCCCGTGGCCGCGCATCTCTATCGTGACGCCGAGCTACAACCAGGGGCAGTTCA